>Ga0233433_10003628_pt1 | contig 12331 bp, 11 predicted proteins | sample SI_122_August201_5_FD_179868 | JGI IMG/M metagenome (GOLD analysis project Ga0233433, IMG submission 179868) | Seawater microbial communities from Saanich Inlet, British Columbia, Canada - SI_122_August2016_100_MG | ecosystem: Environmental > Aquatic > Marine > Inlet | place: Canada: British... | reverse complement strand
TACCGCCGAGATCATTCACCCCTGCTTGCAGGCATGCTTTTACGCCTTCATGGCCAAGCTTGGTCCATGATGCTTGAATATTCTTAAACACCGGGTTCAGTGCCAATCGAGAAACCGCATGGATCAGTACGGCTTCTCTAAATGTCGGTCCCCTTCGTGCGTTACCTTTCAAATATAAAGGCGATTCCATATGAATAAACGGCAAAATTACAAATTCAGTGAACCCCTGGGTCCGTTCCTGAAGACCACGCACCCGTAACAAGTGCCTGGCAACATGATAATAACTCTCCATATGACCATACATAATAGTGGCAGTGGTATTAAAACCTTCGCCATGTGCCGCTTCCATTACTTCTAACCACTGATTGGTATTAATTTTATCCGGGCACAGTGTTGCCCTTACCTCATCATCAAGAATTTCAGCCGCAGTACCAGGTAAAGTACCTAGGCCCGCTTCCTTCAACTGTTTCAGAAATTCACCAACCGGCAAATTCAGTGTCTGCGCACCCTGCCATACTTCCAGGGGTGAAAATGCATGGATATGCATGTCTGGAACGACCTGTTTTATTGAATGGCATATATCAATATACGTCTGGCCGGTATATTCCGGATGAATACCACCCTGCAGGCACACTTCTGATGCGCCTCGATCAGAAGCTTCTTTAGTCCTACGCATCAGCTCTTCGGGTGAGAGGTCATAGGGTCGACCACGCAGGTTTTCACTCATCTTTCCTTTTGAAAACGCGCAAAACTGACATTTAAAATAACAAACATTGGTGTAGTTAATATTTCTGTTTACACAATAGCTCACCTCATCACCGCAGAGTTTCCTGCGAATCTGGTCAGCTGCCTGACAAACATGGGTAAAATCATCGCCTCGCGCTTGAAGCAATCTGACTATTTCGGCTTCCTGCAGTTTTTCTCCTGCACTGGCCTTAGCCAAAATTAATTTTAAATCTGAAGCTGCGCTTACCTTTGGAATCTGGGTAACTCGTCCTAATTCGATCGCTGGAGGCTGAGGTGTCTCTCCAGCAGCCCAGGTTTCATCTCTGGCAAAGCCCTGTCCATCGACCGCATCCAACACCTTGGCTACCATAGCCTCATCCACCCACTTGCGAACATCCCTAACATGCGATGGATACAATGCCAGACGCTCAACTAATATCTTGCCTTCGCCCGCTGTTTCATCAGCCAGATTCTTAAGATGGGGCCAGGGTGCTTCAGGGTTGACAAAGTCAGGCGTAACCGGCGAGACGCCGCCCCAATCATTAATACCCGCATTTATGATTTGGTTAAACACACCAGGGCTCAAATTCGGTGGCGCCTGAATATTCATCTCTGCTCCAAATATCAGCCTGGCCATGGCGATAGTCCATAGCAATTCATTGATATCCGGCTCTGGTGCATTCGCCATTAGCGTCTCGGGCTTGGCCCGGAAATTCTGAATAATAATTTCCTGAATGTGACCATAGGGCTCATTAGCAGACCTTAAGGCTAAAAGCGACACGATTCTTTCTCGACGTGTTTCGCCAATACCAATCAGTATCCCGGATGTAAAAGGAACACTCGCTTCACCTGCCAACCTAATTGTTTCAAGACGTTTGGCAGGGATTTTATCCGGAGAGCCATAGTGCGGCATACCCTTCTCGGTCAGTCTATCGGATGCTGACTCGAGCATTATCCCCATGGATATAGAAACCTTGCGCAGTTCGTCAAATTCCGCCGAGGTCATAAGTCCAGGGTTTAAATGGGGAAATAATCCGGTCTCCTGGAAAACCATTTCTGCCATATCTCTGAGGTAAGACAGCGTTGAATCCTGACCGAGCTCCTTGAGACCTTTCCGGGCTGCAGAATAGCGGGCTTCAGGTTTATCTCCGAGTGTAAACAATGCTTCCTTACAACCCGCTCCAGCGCCATCGGTTGCTATCTTGAGAACTTCATCCGGCGTCAAATAGGGTGCCTTAAGCTTTCTAGGCACTTGCGCAAAGGTACAGTAATGGCAAACGTCCCGGCATAGGTGCGTCAAAGGTATAAACACTTTCCGGGAATAAGAAATTGCATTCTGGTGAGCAAGGTCCCTTATTGAAGCCGCTGCATTGATCAAAGTCTGAGTTTCGGTGACCTCACTGAAAGACAATGCATCCTCATCTGACAATCGCTGCCCATTGCGGACTTGTTCTAACAAATATTCTTTCACAACCTTTTAGCCTCCTCTGAAAATGATGCCTGCAGTTTTTCCGTCACTGCCAATTCCTGACAACATAAATAAGTATGGGACTCTACGCCAGTTAAAGCCAGTCGCTCTAACATTACCCAAAGATCCTCAGGTGTATCAATATCTAATCCAATGCCAGGAAGTTTCAAAACAATGGGTTCAATATCATTTTTTCGAGCAATCCCTAAGTGTCGACGGAAGCTATCAACTCCGAAGCCAAACGGCAGGCAATCCGGAGGAGAACACACAACACAGTTGGAACCACCCAGGTCTTCAGCTGGAACAATACAGATGCCAGGTTTTCCCTGGGCTGTGAAGCCATCCAAAACGATATCTAATTCTGCTGTTGTTAACAACGGTAAATCGGCAGGCAGAAATACTAGATTATCAACCCCCTTTTCAGCCAGCAACCCTGCTGCATGGGTCATAGCAGCTATCAAACCAGAGCCAGCTGGTTCCGGCACAATGGTCACCGCATAAGGCTGACACAGCTCGGCAACAGCGGCATCTTGCGTCACCACCCATATCTCATCGATATACGAACAAGCTTCTACAGAGGTCAGGACATCTTCTACCATGCATTTAAACAGCGCTTGTCTTTCGTCTGCCTGGAGCACACCTGCCAACCGTTGCTTGGCACCGCTCAGCTGCTTGATCGGAATTACCGCAACAGTCGTCATACTAGGCTTAGCCTTTCTGCAAATTTCAACACGTCGGCGGCCAGCTGTTCTCGGTCTTGAAGGCTCGTCATCACGGTTTTAACAACCAGTGCCTGCACACCCAACGCCTCAACCGCGGTTGCTTGTTTGGCATCAGCGATATCTAAAACGATTGCATCAAGTAGCCCCGGATACCGATCCACATAATACTCGGCTACTCCCAGAGCGGTACTGGGCATCTTTAATTCTGCCATCATTTTTGCAGCGGGTCCCTTCAGAGCAACACCTGCCACGATTGGTGAAACGGCAATGACGGGCGCAGACTGCTGGACCATCATGTCAACTGTATCATCTATGTCCAATACTGGCGCTACGCTGACAAACGGATTAGATGGACACAGGATAATCGAACCCAGCTCCGGATCTTGCAGGGCTCTAGTAAACTCAGAACAGCGACTGGCGCTACCAATTCCGGAAAAAGAATATCCGTTAATAGCGGGTTGACACTGATCACGAACAAAATAATGCTGAAACGCCAGTACTTCGCCTGACTGACAGTGTATCAGCGTGGCCACAGGGTCATCTGACATTGGTACAAGGCTATGTTCTATATTCAGCGCAGAACACAGTTCTCTTGTTACCACGGACAGTGATTTGCCTTTAGCCCTCTCGCGTGTCCTGACCACATGGGTCGCTAGATCTTTATCACCCAGACTGAACCAGGTGTCGCCGCCCAACTGCCCCAGCGCAGCGAGAAACTGCCAGGTTTCGTCAGCCTGTCCCCAGCCACTGTCCTTATCAGAAAGGTTGGCCAGCGTATACATTACGGTATCCAGATCCGGACAGATGTCTAATCCAAGGTGTTCAAAATCATCGCCTGTATTAGCCACTATGGTTAGCTTTTCAGGCTGCAGTTGACGTGACAACCCCAGCGCCAGTTTAGCGCCACCAACACCACCAGTAATAGCTAAGCAACTTTTTGTGGCCGCAGTCATGTTTTCCCCTACCTGAACATATCTAGCTGTTTGGGCCTCAGAAGTGGCCGTACGCCCTGCAATGCTGGGTCGGCAGGCTCTACAGGATGATAGCCTCTGGCAATGACAACTGGCATCTTTTCAGTTGTCTGCCCCATTATCAATGACGCAGCTGCTGCCAGTTCATCTGCTGCAGCAACCTGGGTTACCAACAATTCTCTGCCATACAAATCTGTGCCGCCGACATAATCCTCTAATGCTGTAAATCCAGCGACTCCAATCGCAAGGCCTACAGTCCCCATACGCCAGGCGCGACCGACCGAATCGTTGATGATCACCCCGACATCAATACCATGGACGGCTTTAACAGCCGAACGCAAACTACGGGCGCTAGCATCCGGATCAATGGGCAACAATAACAGCAGGTCATCACCATCAATTCCCTCAATGTTGATATTAGACTGGTCTATTCCGGCATTCGCCTGAACAAAACCTAGCTTTTGCTCAACGATGAGTACCCCGGGACGTTGACGAACAACCTCATTAGATTCGTCCAGGATGACCTGCACCTTTCTCGGATCTTTATCTACTTCAAGCGCCAGTGCGCACGCCTCATCAGTAGGTAGCACGCTATTGAGATCGACATACCGGTCTTCCGCTTTTGATACGATTTTCTGGGCGAGTAAAATTACATCATTTGCCTGCAAAGATTCATCAATGCTCAGCAGACCTGCATCGATAACATCCAGCAGGTTATCCCCAGGCTCTACCATGGGCAGATTGGGCACCGGAAATAGTGTGAGATTCATACAGCCCCTGACTCACCCGTTATCACAATTCCTGCTCCATTTATCTTGTGGTGACGATTGATGGAAATCAGCACCGATGTCATGGCTTCCGCTGCGGCCGCATTTGCTAGCGGCCCTGCATGCCAGCCTTTGAGACCAACAGCCTCAACTAACTCTATCACTGTCTGTCGGGCTGTCCGCTTGTTACCCGTCACCAGGACATCGCAAGCGATGGCGTCATCCTCCTGCAGATGCATGGCACCCACATTCTGGAAAGCAGATACGACACTGACACTTTCTCCCAGGTACTGCTGAGCTTGCATGGCCGCCGAGCCTGCTTCTGGCAATTGCACAGTGCCGACTTTAGGCGGCACCAGTGGTACCGTAACATCAATGAGTACTTTGCCATCTAAGGCTGGCTTGACTGATTCAAGCGTACTGAGTTGGTGCGCGAACGGCACCGTCAAGACCACTACATCGGCTAATTGCGCAGCACTGATATTGTCATGACCGGTCACATTGAGATCCGGGAATTCAGTCAGGAGCTCGCTTGCTGCGGCTAGACCCTTATCTATGGTGCGTGAACCTATGTAAATCTGGTATCCCGCTCGGGACCACTGCCGAGCCAACCCACCTCCCAAATCTCCTGTGCCACCCAAAATGGCAATGGTTTGTATCTTCTCTGTCATATCTTCAATTTCCAATCATCAATTGCATCAAACTATACCCTTCTTCTCCCATTCCAGCCTACATAAGAGACTCAAACAGGCGCTGCATTATTCACCAAGTATCGCCTGGGAACAACCATCAAGGAAAACACACGGGACCTAACTTCTGATAAAACTATACCAAAACATCTGCGTCCTGCCAGCACAAAATACAAGCCTATCGCCTTACCATCCAGGTCAACCATTAACAAAACCTGATTAATGCCAGGGGAGATGGTTTACTGGCAGAATTCTGACTCACTCGCCAGTGGCGACAATAGGATCCGCTTCTTTATTCTGATGCTTCTGCCAATTGATGTAACAAGGTAATACACTGAGAGGCAAACAGCAGAGTCGGACCGAGTGAAACCATCTTAACCCCCTGCCTTTTCATCGAATTAAAAGATTTTTTTTGCATGGGAACATGATCTGAAAGAATGAACACGCTGTCAGAGCGAAGTTCGCCAGCCGTGGCATTAACCCCCTTCCTATGCAGCAGGTAGCAGTTATGCTCAGTAGCAAGGCGTTTAACCAACCACTCAAAACTGATCGCTTCAACCACTATGCCATTTCCGGCAATGACAGTCTCACCCTTATCAAGCTTTAAAGCTCGTTCTAACGCCACTGCACAGGCTGAAAGCAGAGCCCGTTCATGTAGTCCACCCAAATCGCCAATACTAGCCCCATCAATCAGCAAGGTACGTGAAAAATCCCTGCTATCCTCAAATACCAGATATAACCGGGTATCCCGTCTATGCGCTTGTGAAATAAACAGCGCGTTAGTAATAATTCCGGCAATGAACTCAACATGCCCGGGGCTACCAATTGAGGCTAAGAACCGTTCCGGTTCGACAGGAGCACTATGGCAGCGGACGACAAAACAAGGCAAAGGCAGGTCTCCTCAGGGCCTGTTACAAGCTATAGCATTATGGTCATTTCTCTACTAAACGGAAGTTAAATATACAATAGCGCGGGTTTGACCCGCACCGCCCTCAAATAAGTTATTATGCTTGAGTGAATTCTTCCCAGAAATACTCCAATAAAGCCAGCAGCTCACATCTGACCTGGTATAACCTCAGCAATGCTCTTTGGATGGGAAGCTTCAGCATACAGCAATTGCTGGTGATTTGGATTCTCGTTGGGGTCCTCGAGCAGCCGCCTGAAACCGTTGGACTGGTGCAACTGTTAATCGGTATTCCAGGGCTCCTATTCATGCTTTGGGGCGGTTTTATCGGCGATCGAGTGGATGGCAGAAAACTGCTCATTCAAACGCATCTACTCAGTGCCATCCCCCCTTTAGGCTTGATCATTGTTATTTCTTATAGTCAATTGGGGCTTATCGGTGTCATCTTGTTTGCACTCAGCGCTAATCTTCTCAACAGTGCCTCTAACCCGGCTCGAAATACCCTATTGAATATGGTTGCTCGATCAAGGCTTCAGTACGCTATTAGCCTTTCAACCGGTATAGGCTCCATAGCAACCATAATTGGTACCCGAGTTGCGGGCGAGATTGAAAGTATAGGATTAGCCAATGTCCTGATATTCCAGGCGGCCTTTTTTATCCTCGGTGCTGTGGCCCTGCTCGGTCTGCCTAAATATCCAGTCATAAAAAAAACCAACGACTCCAGTACTACCCCAGGCAAGGATCAGATAGCTGCACCGACTATGCTAGCCACCATAAAAAATGGCCTGCTATATACCTGGCGTTTCAAGCTCGCCAGAGACCTGGTCGGTCTTAACTTTTTTTCCAGCTTCTTCAATGCAGGCGCCTGGATGGTCGCCATACCCTTTATCATCACTCGGGTCTACGCGGGTGATGCCTTACTATTGGCTAATATCACGGTCATCTTCTACTTTGGTTCGCTCATCGCCAATTTCGGCCTGCTGCGATTTATGCCATTGGCTCGACCCGGTCGACTGTATCTAATTATGCAGCTAAGCCGAATTTTTGTGCTTTTGCTGATCTGGATCCAGCCACATATCAGCGTATTCTGGGCAGCCGCAGCCTATTGGGGGTTTAACATGGGTGTCACAAACACCACATCTCGCCTCATGGTGCAGGAAATTTCCAAGCCCGAATATCGAGCCCGACTGATGTCGGTTTATACACTGGGCCTGATGAGTGCGATCCCGATTGGTTCTCTTGTGCTTGGCTTTGTCATTGGCCAATTTGGCGCTCTAAATGCCCTGATACCTGGCATGATTTCATCTGTTATCATCTTCTGGCTAGGCTTTCGGTATACCTCGATATGGCAATATCAAAGCCCAACTGGGCCACCAGAAAATTAAAATTGTTAGTGTGTACTAACTTGCCAGAGCCCATGACTTGTGCACTTAAAGATAGTATTAATGTTTTCCACAAAATCTGTGGATAACTCTGGTGATAACTTCTCGAACAACCGCCATACCCCCCAAAAATCCTACAAGTGCACGATTGATCAATTTTTAACCAATTTAATTAAAGTTTAATTAAATCAATAACTTACTATATTCGCTTAGTCTCTCTTTTGAATCTATTCAGATTAATTCAGAAATTGGGGTCAGATGTGCATAACTTAATAAAATTGCCGCAGAATCTCCTCAATTTAGCGCAAATTTACCATCTCAATTGCTGAGTTTCGACCACTGACCCCAATACTTATTCTAATAAGATGACTAAAATCATAGGATTACGGCAACAATTGTTAACCACTGCGTTTGCAAAAATTTAACCAATAAATTCCCTACCAAGTGCACACCTCGACAAGATCTGCCAATCTGCTTCACTTGCCAGAAAATTTGAAACCAATCTACCCGGATGATGAGTAAAAGCAGGCTCATTATTCCCAGCAATAAACTTTTACTTCGATCGTGATCACGATATGATGCCCCTCGTTTTTCGCCTGCTTCCAGCATTATACTGGCCTGTTGTTTTGATCTAAAGCAGGCAGCCGTACTTTTCAGGTGTATCGCCTCTGGCACGGCAAACAAGAATCGAGATAAACAATGTTCCACGACAACTCCGGCCCTCGGTCACAGACTTATTACTCCCAGAGGCTACGATTGCATTATCTGGATTGGGGCAATCCGACAAAACCGAAGGTCTTGCTGATTCATGGTATCCAGGATCACTGCCACAACTGGGACTGGACCTCTGAAATCTTAAAACAGGATTATCATGTAATCACACCTGATTTGCGGGGTCACGGAGATTCCGAATGGAGCCGCGGATCGGCCTACAACCATCTGGATTATGTGTATGACATTGCCCAATTGGTGGATCAACGTGGCCTGTCTCCCTGCCATATTGTTGGCCACTCCATGGGCGGCACAGTTGCCAGTATCTTTGCCAGCTTATTCCCGGAGAAAACTCTGAGCCTGACCTCGGTTGAAGGCGTAGGAATTTATTGGCAGCACTCACGTCAAACTGGGCAACTTTCGGGCATGCTTAAGCAATGGGCCGAGAACACTCGCAGTCTTGCCGGTAGAATACCCAAGCGCTACCCTGATTTCTCCTCTGCGCTAAAGCGGCTAATGACTTCTAACCCGCACTTATCTGAAGCCCGAGCTCAGCACCTGACTTCCCACGGCACGAATCAAAATGAAGATGGCAGTTTTAGTTGGAAATTTGATAACTACACCCATTCCCAGCCCTCGACAGGACTATCCTCGAGTGACCTCATTGAACTTTGGGATGGCATAAGCTGCCCTGCATTACTACTGAATGCCAAACAAGGCTTTGAACATCGTATCGGCCAGGATGGTACTAGCAAACATTTTAATAACTTAGTGACCCTGGACATTGATCAAGCAGGGCACTGGCTGCACCACGATCAGTTTGAGCAGTTTATTGCTAACCTGAAGTCCTTCCTGGCGAGTTCAGCCTGACCGGCTCAAATAGATCTGACCTGCAACGGGCGAGCTTAACAACGACATGGGTTAACCCTATACTGCCAGCATGGACCCGAACATTCTTACAGCCTGGAGCCGCCCATGATTGAACTGTACACTTCTGCCACCCCTAACGGCCACAAGGCATCGGTCACACTCGAAGAATTGGCAATCCCCTACCAGGTATTTCCAATTAACCTATCTGCTAATGACCAGAAAAGCAGCGCATTTCTTGACATGAACCCTAATGGTCGAATTCCCGTCATCAAAGACAAGGGCAATAACGATCTAACCATCTTCGAATCGGGTGCTATCATGATTTACTTGGCCGAAAAAACCGGGCAATTGCTTCCCAGCAAAGGGCCCGCTCGATCCGAAGTCATGCAGTGGTTGATGTTTCAAATGGCAGGTATCGGCCCCATGATGGGACAAGCCAATGTTTTTTACAGGTATTTTCCTGAAAAAATTCAGCCAGCAATTGACCGCTACCAGAATGAATCGCGACGCTTATTTGAAGTGCTGGATCAAGGCTTGAAAGACAAGCAATGGTTGGCTGGAGACTACTCGATCGCGGATATTGCTAACTGGTGCTGGGTCAGAACTTATCGCTGGTCCGGCGTTTCCAGGGAAGGCCTTGAAAATCTCGATCGGTGGTTAGGGCAAATGAAGGAACGTCCTGCCTGTCAGAAAGGTATTAGAATACCTGAACCTCCGCCAAAACGCATATTGGAAGGGGATCAGCGGGAATCATTCGTTAAGGGAGCGCAATCAATTCTACAACGCTAGAAGGTAAAAATTCAGGTGACTATATCAAAGCCCTAGCCTACCGGGCTGACTACTCAACAGACTTAGCAGTTCCATTAAGCTGACTCAGTCAGATATTCTCCTGAGAATCCAGTCAGGAGGTAACGGCCAGTGTGCTGGTAAGTCTTTCACTCCCGTTAAGGAATCTGGGCTGCATGCCTTGCTGCCTTAGAATATAGCAAATAGTTCCTCAAAGGCGACCATCTGACCCCCGTTAGCTGATGATGGCACTAGAATCGGCGTTTTAATCCCGGCATCGAACCATGCTTCTATGCCGTCACGAACCTGGGTTGCATTACCAAACAAGGTCGTATCCGCCAGCCATTTATCCGTTAGGAAATAGGGTATTTTTTCAAAATCCTTTGCCTCTATAGCCTTTTCGATTCCTTCCATCTCTTCAACGTAGCCGGCTTCTTTCCAGTAATTTCGATAATTCGGCAACATGGCGTACGAGCTCAATGTCCTTCTGTTTATAGCCATAGCTGCATTGATATCGTCATTTACACAGGTGGGGATCATATCACCAATAAAAAAATCACTATTTCGTGTTGATTCTGATAAAACCGACAGAGACGCTGTCATATGCGAGCGAGCACCATTGGCGAATACCATACCACCGGCGACTTCCTCGGCTAAAGCAATCATTTTTTTTCTCAAAGTAGCCAGGACTATGGGCGGTAACTCTCCAGCCCGTGGAACCTCCTTCAATTGAGCCACAAACTCGCGAGTGTCTGTTAACGGCTTACCACCATCGAGGCCCCGCTGCTTCAAGGCGGGTGCATGGCTCACACCGATCCCGAATTTAAATCGGCCGCCTGAAATCTCATGTATAAATGAGGCGGTACTGGCAAAATCAACGAGTTGTCTGAAATAAATAGGCATGATGCTGGTGCCAAACTCAATTTCATTAGTCGCATGGGCGAGGGACTGGCAAAGCGCAAGGGAATCACCCAGACTGGGGCCAAAAATACCCGAGAAGCCTCGGTTCTCAATTTCTTGTGCTAATGCGATAGTAGCAAGCCGTCTACCAGGAACGGCGGCTAAACTAAGCGCTGGCATTCTGTTCATAATTATTCCTCATTTGCTTATACAAAAACCATCGACACTAAACGCCTGATGCCGACCCTAGGCTGCTCTAATACGCTATTCACTGCCACATTTCAAATATCCTACCGAGACTGATAAGACATCAAGTTGGTTGCATATGCTCACGAATAGCAACCAGTAAACTCTGGCTTTTCTCATCCCAAGCCTGCTCAAATTTTGCATCCCAGCTATCCTGAGCGCCCTCCTGCACCGCGGCCACAACGGCAGTCAGCAGGTCCGCATACATATCATCGACTACAAAATAAGAATCAGCATGTGTACGCGCCTCGAATAGCAAATAATCTTGTTCCTGTTGATAATCCTCGACCAGCAACAACCTGATAATTTCTGCCATCATCTTACCTCTGACAATGTCATCTATGTGCGACATGAGTTGCTCAGCATCAGGCTGAAGGTCGAAGTAGTGTTTGTATACCTGTTCTGAAAAATCGTCTAGCGTTTCCGCTGCCCGTTCCAGAGACTGATCAATTAATGGCTGGTTCTGAAACAATTTTTTCATCATTTATCACTCAAAGTCTATCCAAATTAGCCCCATCTATGACTATAATCAATAGACCCATTCAGGACCATTGCTATGGTAAAACGATCATCATTCCTACTCAAACAAAAACTTGCAGCGGCTTCTATCCCTCTCATTGCGATAGGCAGCCTAATTTATCTAGTTGTGTTAAGCATCACCGACGATACGGCCCAGGGAATCTTCCGAGAAGGACAACATTACACCATTGTTGAAAATCCACGCCGGATACGAGGAGAAAACATAGAGGTAATGGAGTTTTTTTCGTACGGCTGCATTCATTGCTATAATTTTGACGAACCGCTTACAGAATGGGTAAACGATAAAAAAGATGCCATCCAATTAGTCCGAACGCCATTAATGGGCAATGAAAACTGGCGGCTTTTAGGCAAACACTATTACACGCTAGAACAGCTCAAACAAAGGGATAGACTACATCATTCATCTTTTGTAGCCATCCACGACCGAGGTAAAGTTTTTGCAGACGTTGATAACCTGGCAGATTTTTTTGCAGACGATGAACTACCCTATGATCCCTATATCAGCACTTTTAATTCCCCTTCTGTGATGGGCCAGATCAATCTCGCCGACCAGCTATCAAGAAGATTCAAGATATCGTCAGTACCGACTTTGATAGTGCATGGGAAATATAAAGTAGCTATAACCTCAGACATTGGCCCGAATCGAATG
>Ga0233433_10003625_pt1 | contig 12335 bp, 9 predicted proteins | sample SI_122_August201_5_FD_179868 | JGI IMG/M metagenome (GOLD analysis project Ga0233433, IMG submission 179868) | Seawater microbial communities from Saanich Inlet, British Columbia, Canada - SI_122_August2016_100_MG | ecosystem: Environmental > Aquatic > Marine > Inlet | place: Canada: British... | reverse complement strand
AAGAAATACAAGATAATAGCGTTGATCTAATTTTATGTGATTTACCTTATGGAACTACCAAATGTAAATGGGATACAATAATTGATATAGAATCATTATGGGTTCAATATCAACGAATTTTAAAAAAACCACACGGAGTCATATTATTATTTGGACAGCAGCCATTTACTACGCGTCTGATTTCCAGTAACTATAAATGGTTCAAATATAATTTTATTTGGAAAAAAAATAAAACAACACAATTCTTACTCGCAAATTATCGACCGATGAAATGTACAGAAGATATATGTGTATTTTCACCTGGCGGAGCTGCCGCTGCTTCGCGAAAAACCGGAAATATGACATATAATCCGCAAAACTTAGTTCCAGTAAGTATAAAAAAGAAAAATTCAGAAAAACGTATAGGAAAAATGTTAAATCAATCACACCATTTAGGTCCAAATAATAAATTAATTAGTAATGAAGAATATGAGCAAAAGTTTACCAATTATCCAAACGAGATTTTGGAATTTGATATCGAATCAGATACAATCCACGAAACTCAAAAACCCATAAAGCTTATAGAATATTTAATAAAGACTTATTCAAATGAAGGGGAAACGGTATTGGATAATGCCATGGGATCAGGTACAACTGGTATTGGGTGTATTAATACAAAGCGAAAGTTTATAGGAATTGAACTAGAAAAAAAATACTTTGATTTAAGTATTAACCGAATAAATACAAACATATATAAAGAATCTACTACTACTACTATTTAATAGTTTTTAACTATAAAAAGTACCACTTACAAAACAAGACTTTTCAGTATTATCATCTATTTCTAACTGTTGGATTTCATTCATCTTGAATTGTTTTTTTTCAAAACCATTCAGGTAATTAAATACATTCGCAATCCTTGTTGCACTATCGCCGAGCACACCAATAGATCGATTACATGGGTCGCATAACCAGCCGCGAAACTCATTTGTTTCATGATCATGGTCAAATACGATTTTTTCTGTAGATCCACAAATAACACATTTAGTTCCTTCTGGTGCTTTTGTAGGTAATCCTTTTTCTTTGGCAAGTTTTTTGGCAATATTAACACCTTCACTGTCTTTTTTCCCACATGGTTTACACTCACCACGTTTATAACGTAACATATCAGCACCGAAGGGTAAACTCCCACATGTGTTATTTGCAAAATCAGATCTTTTTTTAACTATATGACATTTATTACATTCCATATTTGTAATTTTATCAAATTCGTCTTCTTCTATAGCAGAAGGAAAACGTGTCTTACCTGCGTATTCCGCGTAAATATTTCTAACGATTCTTGTAGAAGTCATGATTGTTCGTTTCATTTTTGTTTCTTAAAAGAGAGAAACAAAAAGTATTTCAATTTTTTTTCGTTTTAAATACATGAATATAGTAATTTCCTTATTTATGATAGATTATATACCATATATTATAATTTTCATTTTATTGATAGTTTTTACAGTGTTTTTTTATATTCGTGCCAAATTTGGGTTTTGGGTTTGTCAACCGGTTTTTCATATATATGACTTATACTACTATATTCATCCTATAGGTATCATTAAACATTCCCTTCCAGGAAAAAATAGATATACCAATTTTAAAAATATAACTACCTATATCTCTACAGATTTACACGAGTATCAAATACAAAAAATCATCCATTTTATTCGCGAAAATTTTTATCGAGAGAAAAATGGAAATTTTTTACCATCGCAAAATAATATATATCCATATCTCATAAATAACCAATTTAAATCCTTTATTTCACTCTATACAGAACATGATAAATTACTTGATAAAAAAGGGAAAATAATCGATAATCGCAGAATAATTGGCGTGATGACGTCAAAATCGCTTAATATTTTTATAAAAAAAGATAATATATCATTTGACTGTTATTATATAGATTATTTATGTGTAAAAAAAGGTTGCAGAAAAAAAGGAACTGCTCCTCAAATAATTCAGACGCATCATTTTAATCAAAGTCATTTAAATAAAAAAATATCGGTTAGTTTATTTAAACGTGAAGGCGAGTTGACTGGTATTGTTCCGTTATGTGTATATGATACGTATGGATTTCCTGTAACTTCTTGGACAAAACCAATAGATCTTTCTGCAGATTATCAATTTGTACTAGTAAATAAAACAAATATTTCACTCTTTACCCATTTTTTAACAGTGATGAGAAAACAATTTGAAATAACAATATGTATATGCTTATCCAATCTAATTGATTTATTAGAAACAAATAATATTTTTATTTATATGTTAGTTCAAAATGACGAAATACAAAGCTGTTATTTTTTTCGTAAAACATGTGTAATATATGACGGTCTAGAATCGTTATCATGTTTTGCTTCTATCAATAATACTGAAACTGAAATATTTACATATGGATTTAAAATAAGTTTTTGGAAAGTTGCAGAAAAAAATAATTTTGGCTATTGTATTATAGAAAATATTTCTCATAATCATCTTATTATTGATAATTTACTATTAAAAACGTTACCTGATAGTAAAAGTCCAACGGCTTATTTTTTTTATAATTTTGCATATACAACTTTTTCTCATAAAGACACATTAATTATTAATTAGTGAAATGATTTTTTACATTTATTAGTACATTCACATCCATTTAACTCTTTATATGTATATGTTTTATGACAATACATATCAGTGTAAAATTTTACCATGTGTTTATACCTTTTAATATTTAAGTTCGCACAAAATATAATAAACAGATATAAATATTTTTTATTATATTTTGTGCGAACTTAAATATTCAAAGGTGTATAAGTACTAGTTACCATTTTACATTTTTCTACACAATCGCATACGTTTTTAAGAACAAAATCCTCTTTTCCATGACAATACTTAAATACAGCAATTGATTTAGTCAGATGTCTATGCATTATAGTATAAATAATTATATGTTTAAATATATTTACACTGTATTTACATTAGTTAAATAGAATAATAATGTTAAAGATATTATATTTATATAATTTATGAATTTAATGACCAATTGTTTTCAACCGGTTGAAAAAATATATCATGGACATAATAATAATAAAAAACATAGCACTATATATCGTAATAAAGATCTAAAAAAGAATAAAAAGAATAAAAAGAATAAAAAGAATAAAAAGAATATATGTCGGTGTTATTTATATGAACCAAGATGTCCTCCTATACGGTGTAATTGTAGCGGTATTATTAACCATATTGATGGTATAAAGTTATAATTTATTGTGTATACTTATCTCGTATACTTACCCACCCTCACAAAAGAATCAATTATAAATATAATAAATATTCCTAAAAAAGAATATAATACTACTTCTTCTGTAACATTATTGGTTTTTTCATCCTGTTGTTCTTCTAAAAGTGTGATCATATAATTTAATTTTTTTAATAAAACATCTTCTTTATTCATACTTAAATCAGGATTATTGGTATTCATTATATTATGATAAGCCTGATTTACTGGAATTTTACTAGGATCATATCCAGGTAACATTTTTTTATAATATTTATCAATACTCTCATCTGTTCCGTAATTAGAATAATTATTTGATTCTAATTCGCTATCTTGATAATTTGGCTGAGGAGCTCTTCCAAATGTTCTAAACATATTCTGATTCATATTATTTGACATATTTGACATATTTTCATTAGCGATTGTTTTAGTTACCCCGGATGATTCTGGTTTAGGTGGCGGATTGAAATCACCCATTTCGTCATTTTCTCCGTCTTCGTCATCTTGATTAATATTATGTATTTTCTCTAAAACACTATTTACTTTTTGAGTATTAAATGACTCTTTCATAGGTCTTTTTTGAGTTTTATTATGACTCCTTTTTTTTTGGGCTATATAATCATTATCATTATTTGGTTCTTCATTAAATGGGGCTGCATTAAAAGCGAGAGACATTCTTATTAAAAAAAAAGATAATAATTTAATAAAAGGACTGAAATATTCTAAAGATATAAACTATTATTTTTTATATAATAATAGTATAATGAAACAATTTCTAAAATCTCAGACATGTGGAAGTATTTGTGCATTACTATTAGTTTTATTGTTATGCGAAAGTAGATTATTTAATTTTTTCATAAATTCGTTTTTAGGAAAAATGTTACTAATTGGATTGATAATGTATTTTAGTCATATACATAAAATTCTAGGAGTTGTTGTTGTGCTATTTATTATAATAATTTTTAATAATAATATTACCTATTATGAAGGTTTTGATAATGGAGATAATTTAGAAGATAATAGTGACACTCTTCAAGATAAAAATGGATCACAATCTGATGATAATAGTAGTAAAATAAAAGCACGTAAAATGCGTAAAAATAAAAATAATGATAATGATACCGATGATGACCATTCGGGAACTAAAGCAAAAGCTGCTAAAATTAAACAAAATAATGATAGTAATAACGATGATACAGATGATGATGATACAGAAGGGTTTGATATGATGTCTCATGAAAATAATATTAAAAGAGGTAAAGCATCTAATTCTATACAAGTAGATCCTTATATGAATTCTTCGACATCTGTTGAGCCATTTGAAGGATCGTCTAATATAGAGTCTTTTTCTGTATTCTAAAAAAAATATTTAATTATATTATGAATAATAAATATAATTATATCATTGGTATGTTATTAGTTATCTTTGTATTATTTTCAATAATAAAGTGTCAATATGTAGTTGAAGATTTCACCCCGGGTATTCGTCAGTTTTATCGTCCTTATTTACGTCAATATCGTGGTATTAGTAGTAATTTTTTTGAAAGTTTTAAAAATAAGAGTAATAAATATTTGAAAAAGGCTAATCTGATATAAATGTTTCGATGAGTGGAAAAATATCTTTATGAGATTAAAATTTGTAAAAATAATTTTATTTACCTATTTTAAGAAATGCCAAAACAAAAAAACATACAACCTACATTTAGTATATATGATTCATTCCATAGATCATTTGAATATGCAAACCGTCATATTGTTTATTTAAATAGCAGTAAGTTTTTCGCAGGTATAATCATGATATTACTGAACGTAGGATCAAAATTTATTACTATTCAGTTTAGTAAATCAACCGAAGAATATATGAAATATACTATTAGTAAACAATTATTGGTTTTTTCTATGGCATGGATGGGTACCCGTGATATATATACTTCATTAGGATTAACCGCCATTTTTACAATTCTATCAGATTATCTTTTTAATGAAGAAAGCGCCTTATGTGTTGTCCCGCAAAAATATAGAGTGTTAGAAAAATTGATAGATGTTAATAACGATGGAGAAGTTAGTGAAGCCGAACTTATGGACGCAATTAAAGTATTAGAAAAGTCAAAAAAAGAAAAACTAAAAAAAGCACAAAAGACTGCTTTCTCAACATTCGATTTTCAAAAAATTTAAGTTATATTTTCTTTATTTTTTATTTAGATATAGAAAATATATCTTTTATTAACTTGTATAATCTGGCGGAGGAATATATTTTTGTCCCGTCATATCTGCATATGACTGATATACTGAATTTAATTGTGATTTACATTTCATAGATTTTAATTCTGCCGGCGATATTTCTTTTCCTTCTTTATGTTCAATTAATTGTAAATCTATAGTAATTCTATAACAAATATCTGAGTTCTTTGAACTATCGTCATTTGATTTCAATTGTAAGTTACCTCCTCTTTGATAATTTATTATTTTTCCCCCATGTTGTATATTATTGGGATTGGGAAAATACGTATAAAAATTAGTTTCAAATTGCGCCTTTTTTACTTCATCTGAGCTGTTCATAATATTTGTTTGGGATAAGTATAGACGCTCAAAAATCATAGGATATAACGTAAATTTTTGTTTTACTTCTTCGGATTGGTAATAATAATAAGAACCATAAATAATTAGTAGCATATAAATAGGCGATGTATACAAACCACTCGTACTATATCTATCAAATATGGTCATTCTTTTACTAATAACAGTTCTTTGATGTCTTGTAATTTTATTTTTATAAATAAATCCCATTAATTCAAAGTGTCCTGGCGTATTAAATACAAACATATACTTATTCCATGAGTTAAGTAATGGTTCTTCGATTAGGTTACTATATGGTATACGTAATATATCTACACCATTCACAGATATCTTAGTAATTGGAATTATATTTAAACCTAATTCTAGTGATAATGCGTTAATCGCTACATTATTTGCCCAATATGATGAACTTAAAATATAATTTTCAATTTCATTTTCTCTAATAATATAATAAGGCTTATAATAATCTGCTATATCTATTGGAACACTATCAACTTTTCCTACTAAAAAATTATCATTTGATATATATATAATATTTACATATTCAATATATTGTTCAGGAGGAATGTCGGTTCCGGTTGCACGTTCTATACCTTTAATATGTGCTTCAAATATAGCGTTTAATGTATCAATATTTGACGGGACTATATTAGTTAACAAATTATTTATGGTTTGCGACCCTAGACTTTCGCTAATATATTTATATACTAATCTTCGTAAGTATTGAACAGTAAAAATATTATTTCCTACGCCCATAGACCCTTTTACAATTTTATTATCTGGAAATAAATGATTATTAGAATTAATTCCGTCACATACTGCTATAAAAAAACAATCACCTCCTCCTCTGTTCCTATAAATTCGAAGACCATCTGCTAATTGATTATAGGCTATTCTACTTATATCTCTTGTATCTGGTCTAACCTGAACACTTGTACTTTTGAGTAAGTTCCTTCGTAATATTGTTTTATAATGAGTTTCCAGATTTTGATATAGATTTTGCAAGACCGATTTAAAACTTGTTGATTTTATTATATTTTTAAAATCGGACGTGCTTCTTCTTGAAATGGTTAAATCTACTGGAGGCGATGGAATATCTGGAAGAATCTCAACCGCTGTTTCTTGGTCTGGGTCTGGTCCTGAGTCTTGAACTACATCCGAATCATTTGTTTCAAGAGGGACGGTATCCAAAGACATCGGAGGACAGGTTGCTATTACTAACGGATTTGGCGGAGCTGGAAGAGCAGGAGTAACTGGCGGAGCTGGAAGAGCAGGAGTAACTGGCGGTGCAGGAAGAGCAGGTGTAACTGGCGGTGCAGGAAGAGCAGGCGTAACTGGTGGTGGTGGCGTAACTGCTGGTGGTGGCGTAACTGCTGGTGGTGGCGTAACTGCTGGCGGCGTAACTGATGGCGGCACAGGAAGAGCAGGAGTAACTGATGTAATTAATTCACTTCCTTCCACTCCTCGAGCGTCGGGATTACGCTGTCCTTTAAAAGCAGGACCATAAACTATATTATCATCCAATTGTTTTAATTGCTCTTCTCCGCTTATTAATTCTTCTGAAATTAATTTACTATATAAATATGGATTAGTTACTTTATCCGAATCTAAAACCATTTTAGGTTTCACGCTAATTTTCCAATCTCCTTTACTCCATTTTAGGTCTGCGATAATATATTTTTTTTTATTCAAATAAAATTCACCCTTTTGAGGAAATAAGAAGTTTAATGTCACTAAAATATTATTATCTATTATTCCCTCATTAGTGGCTTTCTCAAGTGTTTTTTCCGTAAAAAATCCATGTGTATTCAACATAGAATCAAATAGTCCTTGATTAAAAAATTCCTTTACTCTAATATTTTCTGGAATTTTTTTTTCAATTAATCCTTTATTTAATTTTATCAGTGGATCAAAGCAAACTATTTTCTCCTTTGTATCCGGGATTGTCATTTTTGGTTTATAATCAATTGATTGAAACCCTGGAATATTTGTATTTAATTTAATTTTAATTTCATTTGGAATTGACATTTATATATATATTTAAAATATTAAATATGTATTTATACATTTTTATTTTAATATCAATTTAATATATGACTAAAACAAAACGTAAATTTAGTAAAAGACTATTAAAGTATTCTAATCCACGAACTGTGCAAAAAAAAAGCTTATAAATATTTAGGGAAGACTGTAAAAATATATCCTTCTTCAAAAAAGGATAAAAAATATCAAGTTTTTGACCCGAAACATAAAAAATGGATATCTTTTGGACAATTAGGATATGAAGATTATACGAAGCATAAAAGATAAAAAACGGCGAAAAAATTATTTAACACGAAGTAGAAATATTAAAGGAAACTGGAAAACAAATAAATATTCTCCAAATAATTTAAGTATTCATATATTATGGTAAAGTAGAATATATATTATATCATTATATATATATGAGTGATACAAAAGAAGACAACCTAGCAATTGAAGATCTTCAAATTAAAAAAAGAATAAGAACAGATGAGGGAGTATCGCAAAACCCAATAGAAAGACCGCAAAAGCCAATAAACCCACCACAAGAAGTTATAAAACACTTGAATGATAATATAAATATATATAAGAAAGGAAGCCAATTTGCTCTAGGAGATGCAGCACATGACTTCAAAATGGTCCGAACAGACATTTTAGATAAAAATAAAGATATATTGTTGAGAGGATTACCTGATGGTAATGGTATTCCAGCAAATTTTAATTTTCTTACAGAAGAACACATAGTTGATTCAATAATAATGCCACCTTTATCAGAATTATATGATAAGAATTTTCAAGAAATGCTTTATAAAATAACTAATACTACTAGTAAAAATTTACTTCCAAGTCAGATACAAATTGATGCAGGCGATAATAATATTAATACATATAGTGCTTGTAGTTTTAATATTAAAGAAATTAAACGCGGTAGTCCTGCAATAGTGGAAAACGATGAAAAAGGTGTTGATGACCCAGATGATTTTGCAAAAAATTTTATTGAAAATACTAATTTATTTGGAAATACAAATGAGTGTGTTTTTGTGATTGATTTCTCTCAACATGGTTTTTTAGAAAAATTAGCTAAAGGTACCGCGGTTGAAGGTAAAAAAATATATTGTGTAAATACTCCAGAAGTAGTAAATGATCCTGCAGGAAAACCTAACTCTCAAGATAATACTTATTTTCATCCAGAAATCTCTACCGGTGTAACATTAGTTCCTTTAATACAAACGGATCCGGAAAATATGAATTATAATTCGTGGAATTCTGAATTAAATTCTAAATCATATAATGATTTTTTTATTTCAAGGTATAATTTGTCACTTTCCCCTATTCAACAAGATTTTAGTAGTAAGTCACATACATTATATACTAACTTAGGCATTAATTACAATAATTTTAAAACATCTATAAATAATAGTAAAAAAGAAAATTCAATAACAACAATATTAGGTCATTTACAGACACTAAAAGACAAATTGTCACAAAATCCAGATAACCAATTTAAATTTAATGCGAAAATACAACAAAAACGCGGGGGTGATTGGTTTCAAGTATTATGTTGTTTAGATATTAAAAATCGTACATTTACCAACTTATTAGATAGGAAGACAGCGGAAATAAATAAGGATTCGCCTGTTTATTTTGTCACACACGATCGTATTGCGGTGGCATATGCGTTATTAGTTGGTGTAAATGTTATTTATTTGGATTATTATGGAAAAATTGGTGTTTTTAAAAATAATTTAGATCCTTCCACCTCTTTTAACGCTGAAATAGCATATAACAATTTAAGGAATGACTATGACAATTTATCAAAAGATCTTACGTTGTTTACGAATTGGACGACGAATCAATATATTACACAACGAAATACATTTATTCAAGAAATAAATACAAAAATTCGCGAAACTTTGAATAAATTAATTGAAAATCTAGATAGAATTTCTTCAACAGAACAACTTATTGCTCTTTTTAATAAACCAGATGATAATAATATTATAGTTCTATTTCAACACTTAACACAATTTGCCTATCTTTTGGTAAATTTTCCAGATTTAAAAGGTAATGTAGAAGAGATCGGCAAATTTAAACCGAACACAGATAAGAAGATCGATTATACATCAGAGTTAGATAAACTACAAGCTATTATGAATAAAATAAATACTATCAAATTTGTATATGAAAAGTATGAAAAATCAATTAAAAATGGTGTAGGTGATCCTACAATATCAGATTATATTGATTTTAATTGTAAAAAAATAAATGTTTATAAAGCAATTGATAAATTTAATCAGGTTGGTGAGGCAGTCGAAAAAGAAGTGAAGGAGAAGAATAAGGGTTTTACAGAACGTTTAATAGATATATCATCTCCTAGCAAGAAAGAAAACAAAGTAGATAGATTTATATTTTTACCATATATTTCGCTTTTAACAAATAATACTAATCGTAAGTTATTTCAATATTATCAACAATTTATTCAATTTTTTAATAAATGTAAAAGTATTATTATTACCGATGATGCAAAAACCAAGGATGGTATATTTAAAAAAATTATGGCTAGGGTTAGTAGATCTGGTAGACAACCTGTATCGATAATAAGTGCCAATATTACTTGTAATTTTATTTATGAAACCCTTTGTATATTAAATAATAATGAAGAGTCTAGCAAATCCGAATATAGTGAAGAAAAAATTGAATTTCCAGAATCTTCATCATCAGAAACTCCACCATCAGAAACTCCACCATCAGAAACTTCATCATCAGAAACTTCATCATCAGAAACTTCATCACCAGGTGATTCTATTCTAACTCCAGACGTTATGCGTGATGTTAATGATTCAACAGGGGAATTAAATAAAATTTTAACAGAGAGTGATAATAATTTATCTAGTGATAAAATTGTAATAGCTGATCTGATAAATATTATAAAAGAGCCATTAAAAGAAGAAGAAGAAGAAGCAGAAGAAGTAGAAGAAGTAAAAAAAGAAAAACATTCTTCTGTTTTTGATCGTATACAAATAATTTCTAAATTAGCTAGTATAAATTTGACACAAAACCCTTCCGGGGACATATTAAAAAGACTAAAGAATTTTGTTGCAAAGCGTAATTATTTAGTGCATGAAAGAGAGAGGGACCAAATCCCGGATCCGAAATATAAGATTGAGGAGCAAGTAACAAACCTCAATATGGCAATTGATTTACTGAATAATTTTGATTTGGGAAGAGAAACAAAAATAGGAGAAGAAGCAAAAGAAGAAGAAGAGAAAAAAGCAAAAGAAGAAGCAAAAGAAGAAGAAGAGAAAAAAGCAAAAGAAGAAGCAAAAGAAGAAGAAGAGAAAAAAGCAAAAGAAGAAGAAGCAGAAAAAGAAACAAAAGGTGGTAAGATGACGCCTCCTAATTCAAGCGAAGACAAATCTTCTGATAAAATCTCGCCTTTAACTATATCTCAAAATTCTAAATACGATAAGAAAACAACCTCGTCAACTGAAAAAACAGACCTATCTGCATTCCAGCAGTTAAAAAATTCTACTTTTCATCCCTTATATCCGATTTTTATAATTGCATACTCATTTTATTTTAATCTAGGTTCAAAATATGAAAACTTTTGTTTTATTGATAATTACTTGAAATTTTTTAAAGCCCTTAAAAAAATACATACTGTCTTGGTAAATAATTATTTATCAAAAAGACCAGAGCCTGAATTCATAATGGCTTATTTATTAGGGTATGGACTACGATCTATGTTATTTACCGCGAATACAAATGAGTTAGTTCATCAATCGCTTATTGATAGTTTACAAATAGATAAAAATATTTTAACTACATTTCTAATGCCATGTGATGCTTTATCGACATCTTTTTGTGGTGCATTTTTATATAATAAGGAAGAACAAATGTTAATGGTCAAATTTATAGATAATAAATTATTCAAAAATTTTATTATAGAAGAAGTAGGGTTGAATGAAATATTGATAAATCCATTAGAAGAGGATATTTCAAAACCGGAAAATATAAATATTGCTGCTATAAAAAATTCAGTTATGGATTTTTTGAATAGAGTACAAAGTGATATGACTAAATATTACGATATAGAAAAACCTATTATTCAAAAAGACGATACGTTTTCACTTACCGACGAAGAACCTATTAAAGCACCTGTAGAAGAAGATGAAGAAGACGAAGAAGAAAGAATAAAGAGTGAAGAAGCTAAATCAAAACCATGGAGAAAATTTCGTAGATCAGAAGAAACAGAGGATCCAATTAAAGCAGCCATTACAGCACAATCAAAAGGACAAGGAGAAGGATTGAAAATACAAACGGGAAGGGAAATTAGTTCAACACCGTCAACCAGTTCATCAGAGATTGATCCGGTAAGAGGAGGAAATAAAAAATATACAAGAAAAAGACACCACCAAAAATGTAAAAGAAAAACAAGAAAAAAGCGTAAAGGAAA
>Ga0233433_10003623_pt1 | contig 12339 bp, 8 predicted proteins | sample SI_122_August201_5_FD_179868 | JGI IMG/M metagenome (GOLD analysis project Ga0233433, IMG submission 179868) | Seawater microbial communities from Saanich Inlet, British Columbia, Canada - SI_122_August2016_100_MG | ecosystem: Environmental > Aquatic > Marine > Inlet | place: Canada: British... | reverse complement strand
ATCGAAAACAGGTCGATAGAGAACCCCAAATTTTTTAATACTGAAAAAACATGGTTTTCATAAACATATTGCTGTGATGAGGATCCTAGGTCTTCAGTACCTCCCTCACGCACGAACATACATGACAAGCTTAGTTTTGTACTCGTATTACAAGACGCTCCTTTAAACCCAATCACATTAGTTTCTTTATCCAGCAATGGTGTTGTCGCGCGTTGGTAATCAATTAAAGACATGTGGTCATACCGAGCCGATTCACCAATAACAACTACCACAAATATATCGTCTAGTGGAATTTCAGGGTAAAAACCATAGGTATCCATGGGGTCAATTAGCTTATTTTTTAACTGACTATTCGCTATGGTATTTGCCACTGAGATAATACTTGCTGCCATCCAATTTATGGGCACATAAGAATAGGCGGCGACCCCGATAGGATTCGTCGGTATACGTCCGTCGGCTGTCGTGTCACGGAAATTTTTATAATGACTGTTTATGAGTATTAGGCAAACAGTTAAAAGCCCTATACAGAGAAAGCGGGGGATCAAGAAAAGCAGCCATGGGGCTTGATAATTGGGAGCAACGCGGTGTAAAAAATACAGAGGTCCTAGGCAAAATATACTCGAAAAAGTCAGTAAGCCCAAACCCATTGACTCTATTACTAATGACATTCCCGTGCCAAATACGGCTTTAACCACCCCATAACCAATAATGACATCAAAGAACCACATGTAGTAACTGGCGATAACAGAGACAAAAGTAAAGGCGATAATGGCGGCCCTGAGGACTCTGCGGCCGGCAATTGAAGTAACGCAGAGTAAAAAACAACATGTGGTAACAGTGAATATCGCATCTGTTAGGAACAAACCCACCACGCTTTCATCTACTTGATAGTATTTTCGAACAAAGATGGGAATGTTTAGAAAAACACCAATGTACATCGACATCAATAAAATCGACACGAGCTCTGCGCGATATTGGCGCCCTATGGCAGCAACGGTGGCATCCTTCATCAGCTTGCATCCAGTAGCTTAGTTAACACACCTGCATAGTAATTGGCGATACTTAAGGTAGACTTAAGGATTTAAAGAAGCAGGGTTAATAAATCATATTTTATGCGGCAAGTAATATATTAAAGACGATATGAGGTGCGCAGAAAGACCTTCAGTTGATAGGAATAATTTTCAGCCCTACCATTGAACCAATTCATTCACGCGTATTAGTAATACTACCCAACAGCAGGAGTCCCTTCTGACAAAAGGGGGGGTACCCCCGGGGTGGGGTCGGCGTATCTGAGAATTGGGGTTTTTTTACAGGGTTTTTTTGGGGAGTTGAAGCGTTGAGTGGCTAGGTAGTACAAAATTTTATTACGGTATATTTGACGGTACATATAGAAATATAACTAATTAAATCGTTATTTAACAATAACTTAATTGGTTAATTCGGGCGGTGCCGTCCCGACCAATTTCCTGCCTAATGGCATCTGACCAGACCTGGAATAATTTCACTCTGTATCGGGGCTACCAATCGTGTCACCTATACGCTGCAGCCCCTATCGTTTGCAGCCATAAGGTTAGATACTATGCAACGTTATGCCCGTGGGGCTGGCGTTATCGAATCTTAATGCAACACTCCAGAATAGGGCCTGGTCACCGCCTATTTGATATGTATCCACCTTTAATGTTGGCTTAGTAAACAAGCAAACAAAAAATAAAGGAGAAATAGATGAAAAGAAACGCAGCCCTACTGGTTAGATCTGTCCTGATGTGCAACCCCGTGATTGCGGGTTTGATTTCCTGCGTTACGCTATCTTCTGGTCAGGTTAAAGGTTTTGATGGGCTCAAGGTGTTCTTCTGCGGCACTGAGGGCTCTGGTTGAGTGGGCATGATCGGAAACGCAAATTACCCCTGGCTGCCTTTGGGTGGTTGCGCCATTGCTTCGAGCCAAGTGCGCAGGATCTTGTTAACACGATCATCGAGTTCATTGGGCTCGATCCCGACGCGCTTCGCGTAGGGTAAGCGGAAGATTCTATAGCCGCGTACAAAAGCAGAGAGTGCTACCTGTAGTGCATCCAGGTCTTGACCTCGATCAATGTCTCCATCGATCACGTCCTGCCGTAGTTGGCTAAGTTGCCCCTCGTATAGAGGCATTGGATCAACCGTATTATCCCCATCAAGCACGAGCAGCGCACGTAGCATACTGTCATTGGTGTCATTGGTGTCATTGCTGGCGTTCGAACGAAAAGCCCGAAGCCGTCGTGCGACGAATCTTGCTTGCGCTTTACCCTTCGTAAAAGAGTTAACGAATGCGTCGAATTGCCTATTGATTGCGGCGCGTAGGAGCTCTTGTCTTGAGCCGAAATAATGGTAAATGTTGCCTCGATTGACGCCAGCACCCTCGGCCACCTGACGGAGATTAAGTCCTGCCAGCACGCCGTTGTCCCGGATGAGTTCAAGGGCGACTTCAATGAGTCGTTGCTCGGTTTCAGCCCGACCTCGCTTTGGTTTTATTTCTTTTTTTGATTGGGAATCTTTCATTGTTTTAGCCAAGAGCCACTCCATTTTTTCGTCCGACTTGCGAGGTAATCATTCGAGAGTTAACATCACGATAACTCAATTTAACATAACGATAATAAACCGCAAATAACAATAGACCCCAACATAAGAGGGAGGAGCAGAAAAATGATATAACAAAGCCATATAGTTTTATATGTTCTCGCAGGGTTGTTGCTTACTGGTTGTGGTGGCAATAATCAGCAGACGGAAGAGCAGCGTTCGGCAATCAGGCAACCTTTTTTATAACCGAGCAATGGCTGTAGGACTAGGCACAATGTGCAAACAAAGGAAGTGAAATGTCAGAATCGTTTCAATATACCCGAGAGATTGTCAGGGAAGGCAAAGTGCCCGTCTCTACGAAAATTTATCAAGGGTTTGGCGGCATTGTAAACAGCCATAAAGATTTTGCGTTCAACACTTTTCTATTGCTTTATTACAGCCAGATTTTAGGCTTGTCTGCGTCACTGGTATCTATTGTGATCGCAATTGCACTCATCGTCGATGCGGTTTCAGATCCTGTGGTCGGCTCCATCTCTGACAATTTCAAATCCAAGCTAGGCCGGCGGCATCCGTTTATGATTGGCGCCGCCATTCCATTCGGGCTAACATTATTTTTCCTATTTTCGCCACCGGCAGGCCTTGGGACATGGCTGTTACTGGCCTGGTTGTTATTCTTTACGATAGCAGCAAGGCTCATGTTTACATTTTTCATCATTCCCTGGAATGCCATCGCCGCAGAGTTTTCCAATGACTATGTTGAACGCACCTCAATTATTACATACCGGTACATGGTTGGCTGGGTCGGTGGGGTGAGTTTTTCGCTTTTCACCTGGAGTTATCTATTCCCTAATACTGAGGAATACCCTGCGGGACAATTGAACCCAGAATATTATCCGGTTTTTGGCGCTGTCGTCGGTTGTCTCGTGGTTGTTTGGGCATTTATTTCCGCCTTTGGAACAAAAAGAGAAATCCCTTACCTGCTTCAACCTATCAACCCGACACCGTCCTTCAGCTTACGGCGGATTTTAGGCGAGGTAATGTTAGCCTTGAAAAACCATAATTTCCGTCGCCTGTTTCTGGTGGCTCTGTTATTTTCCGGCCTGGCGGGCGTGGGAGGCGTGTTCGACATCTATATGAACACTTATTTTTGGGAATTCACGCCAGATGAGCTGCGTTGGTTTGCCTTTGCCGCAATAGGGGCTATTTGCGCGTTTATCACCGTACCGTTTCTACAACGCTGGATCGACAAGCATATCTTGCTGCAATACTTCCTATCGATTTATATGATCGGCGCCATCCTCAAAGTATGTTTTCGATTCTGGGGTGTTTGGCCTGAAAACGGCGATCCGATGTTGTTAACTATGCTGATCGTGCACGCTATCATCATGGTTTACCTGCTGACAACTTGCGGCATCATGGTGGGCTCGCTGATTATCGATTTAATGGATGAACAGGAACTAGAGACAAGCAAGCGTCAAGAGGGGGTTTTCTCATCGGCGCTTGGTTTTTCAGCCAAGCTCACCAGTAGTGCAGGTATTGTGATTGGCGGGTTTTTACTTGATTTTGTTATTGCATTTCCCAAACAGGCGAAAATGGGGGCAGTTGACGATGACACATTATTCTTATTGGCCCTGAATGACGGTGTGATTATCCCGCTGCTCTTTTTTCTGCCTATTTATTTGATGACTAAGATGACGATGACTCGAGCGCGCTTGGCAGAAGTGCAGACGGTATTGCAGGATCGCCGCTCATAAGCAGCTGCGAATCCAACATTGAGCTTGCTGGGAGAAGTAAATGTTGAGCGATACGCATAAAGTTGGTTTCAGCCCGACTTCGCTTCGGTTTATTGCTTTTTTGATGGGGAATCTTTCATTAAATGGTCCGGAGCCACTCCATTTTTTCGTCACGCTTGCGATATAATCATTCAGATGTTAGCGTTATGATAAATTAATAGCACATAAGGATAACAAATAAACTCAGTATTTGTTGATAACCAGGAGGTTCCCAATGAGGCATGACGTCATCATTCGAGGCGGCGACATCGTCGACGGAACGGGTGGCGATGCCTATGCGGGCGACATCGGAATCAGTGAAGGCATTGTCACCGATGTTGGCCAAGTTGAGGGCACGGCTACGCGCGAGATCGATGCTCGCGGCATGACGGTGACTCCGGGCTTTATCGACGTGCACACCCACCTTGATGCTCAAATTGGCTGGGATGCATTGCTGACACCGGTAAGCTGGCATGGCGTGACGACAGCAATGATGGGCAATTGCGGCGTGACCTTTGCCCCCTGCAGAGCCTCGGACAGGAACACACTGGCCGGTATGATGGAGTCAGTCGAAGACATCCCGAAAGAGGCGATCCTGAGCGGGCTACCTTGGGATTGGGAAAGTTACGGAGAATATCTTGACTCTATTGAGCGCCTCCGTCCTGCCATCAACGTTGCAGGTTTGGTGGGGCACTCTGCAGTCCGATACTACGTGATGGGGGATCGTGCAGTGAAGGGAGAGCCGACCATTGAAGAGCGGCGGCAAATGGCAGAGATCGTTGCTGAGTCCATCGATGCGGGCGCCATTGGGTTTTCAATGAATCGCTTACGTATTCACAAGGGCCCGGACGGTGAGTCGATTCCCGGGACGTTTGCCAAGCCCGAGGAGCTCGAAGAGATCGCTCGTGTCGTAAGCGAACGCGATGGATTGCTGCAGTCTGTTGGCGCTAGGCAAGGTATGTTGGGCAAGCTGGCCAGCGATACAGAGGCACGGATCCTGTTCAGTTCGGCGGTATTGGGTCCAACTCGCATGGCCGGAAAATTTTGGAATGGTGTGTTCAACCGCGCGGCTTCCGGCAGGCGAGACATCACCATGTGTACCCATGTTCGGGGATCCGGTTTGGTGTTCGGTTTGCAGTCGAATTTACCGCCAGTTCGCGGATCAAGTTGGCGTCGCCTGAAGCAGCTTAACCTCGAGGACCGCCTCGAAGCGGTCCGCGACGACGCGACCTGTGCTGCGTTGATCGGCGATGCCCGACAACACCGTCTAATCGGCTTGATGATGCGACGGATGTACTATATGGGGACCAATGCGTCTCCTGAATACACCCAGCCCGCTGGGGAAAACGTTGCTGCCTTGGCCAAACGTGCAGGCGAGCACTGGTCCGAAACTTTCCTGCGGTTGTCGCGTGAGAGTGGCGGGCGGGGACTCTTTACGCTGCGTATGTTCAGCGCGAACCTGCCTGGTTTGGGTGAGCTGATCACAAATCCCAACGTGCTTCCGGGGCTCGGAGACGCCGGTGCCCACGTCTCTCAGATTATGGATGCCGGTTGGCCCAGCTTCATGCTCTCTTATTGGGTCCGCGAGACGCATCACTTCAGCATGGGTGAAGCTGTGCGCCGCATGACTTCCGCTTCAGCGCGAGTGATGGGCCTGACCGATCGCGGCGTTCTCGCACCCGGCATGCGGGCCGACGTAAATGTCTTCGATGCTGCACAAGTGGCCGAATGTCAGCCGGAGCTCGTGCACGACTTTCCGCATGGCGCGCCGCGCTTCATCCAACGCGCGGTGGGCTACAGGGCGACCCTGGTGAACGGCCAAGTCAGTGTTGAGAACGGTGAGCACACCGGCATCCGGGCGGGCCAAGTGTTGCGTCACGGTGCTGCGAGTGCTTCTTCGCAATCGGTGGTACTAACTAACTAGAAGAGGTAGAGCTGGGAAATGATACAAGGAAATAAAATAGCGGTTTGTATGATTGCAGGGTTGTTGCTTACTGGTTGTGGTGGCAATAATCAGCAGACGAAAGAGCAGCGTGCGGCAAACAGGCAACCTCTGTTTGCAACCGAGCATACGATTATTGATCGACGATCAGATAGCAACCCAGCCGTCGACGAACAGCCTGCCGCCAATCGACATCGCAACCCAGACCGCAACGCCTACTTCGGTGATCTGCACGTGCATACTAAATACTCGTTTGATGCCTACGCCTTTGGTACATTGGCCTCACCTTATGATGCTTATCGCTTTGCCAAAGGCGAAGCGATCAAACATCCCGCAGGCTTTGACATACAGCTCCGAGAGCCTTTGGATTTTTATGGGGTCACCGATCATGGTTTTTTTATGGGTGTTTCGCCGGTTGCGGCTGATACCAATAGTGATTTTTCCAAGTATCCTTTTGCGGAAGTTCTGCATGACCTGAATGCGCCAGACAATATGGATCGCTGGAGCACACTGGACCGAATGAGAAGTTTTGCGGTGGCACGGGGAATAGCTAACGCCATTGTCGAGGGGACCCTTGACCCTGAAGAACCATTGGCCATAACCCGCAGCGCCTGGGCAGACTCTATCGATGCGGCAGATATGCACAACGATCCTGGACGTTTTACCACCTTCGTTGCCTACGAGTACTCAATCACAGCAGATGATAATGGTAGCCTGCACCGCAACGTGATCTTCGAAAGTAGTGACCGCGTGCCTGAAGTGCCATTTTCACGTATGCATTCTCTTAACGTTGAAGACCTGTGGGACTGGATGGATACATTGCGGGAAGCAGGCGTGGAGTCTTTGGCCATCCCGCATAACTCTAACAAGTCTAACGGTCATATGTTTAAGTTAGAGGATTGGGCAGGTGATCCCTTCGATGATGAATATGCCGTTCAGCGTATTCGCAACGAGCCACTGGTTGAAATCACTCAGATCAAAGGTACGTCTGAAACCCATCCAGCCTTGTCGAGCCGAGATGAGTGGGCAGCTTTCGAGTTAGTGAGTACGAGAGGAGTAGGGATGGGGGTGCCTGTAGCCAGTAACCCCGAAGGAAGCTACGTACGACAGGCCTTGCGTCGAGGACTGGAAATGGAAGCCCAGGGCATTACAAACCCCTTTGCGTTTGGTGTGATTGGGTCCAGTGATACCCACACGGGCACATCGCAAAATGACGAAGCCAACTTTTCTTCTAAATTGGGGGTCTTGTCAGCCGATGCAGGGCTGCGTGGTTCGGTTCCGATAGGCTTTTTTGAAAGCACTTTGGTAGGCCTCCTGCCTGGTCAGGCGGTGGCAGAAGTTGACGGTGAGAATTATCTGGGTAGCCAACAAACCGAATTTGGTGCATCGGGTCTTGCGGCGGTATGGGCAGAAGAAAATACCCGCGAATCGATCTACGCTGCTTTGCGGCGCAAGGAAACCTTCGCTACGTCCGGCCCGCGCATGCGACTGCGATTTTTTGCCGGATACGGGTTACCTGATGATTTGCTGGAATCTGCCGATGGGGTAGCTCGTGCTTATGCTATGGGTGTCACCATGGGGGCAGGCCTTGCCCCCGGTCCTGATGGCAGTGGCGGGGCACTTCAGTTCGCCATGTGGGCGCAGGCAGATGCCAACAGCGCGCCGCTGCAACGACTTCAGATGATCAAAGGCTGGATCGACGCTGCCGGTGGAGCCCATGAAGAGGTGATTGATGTGGCTTGCGCTGGCGGCGCCCAGATAAACGCCGCCACAAACCGCTGCCCGGACAACGGCGCCACGGTGAACTTAAGTGATTGTAGCTACAGCGCTAAAACAGGCAGTAGTGAACTGCGCGTCGTCTGGACCGACCCGAACTTTAATGCCAATGAACGGGCTTTTTACTATGCCCGTGTGTTAGAGAACCCAACCTGCCGGTGGAGCACGTGGGATGCAATTCGTGCAGGCACAGAGCCGCGCTCTGATCTGGCAGCGACCTTGCAGGAGCGTGCCTGGTCGTCGCCCATTCAGTATGTGCCTGGTGCCGCTGAAGAAAAGAACTAACCCTGACAAGGAGATGACTGTCAAAAAAAATGTGGGAATTCGAACAAATTACCTGGCGATGATAAGCATGGGGCTACTACTGGCCTCATGCTCGGATGAGTCGGCATTGAGTTTTCCTGAGGACATGCACGCCAATGAACGCGCGATTGTCTCTACTACTGAATTTGACGCTCAGTTAGAAGAGCTCCGCCAAGGCGGGGTCATGACGGCAACCGTTTTTCAGACAGAAACCGAACTTCTTATACGCGAGCAAGCACTATCCTCCACGACAAGCAGTAAATCGACTGAAACACCAACAGAACGCAAGGCGTACTTTGGCGACTTGCATGTGCATACCACCTACTCTTTCGACGGTTACGCTTTTGGCACGCTTGCTACGCCCTATGATGCCTATCGTTTTGCAAAAGGTGAGGCGATTGCAAATCCGGCTGGTTTCAACATGCAGCTACCAAGGCCATTGGATTTCTATGCCGTGACCGATCATGCAATGTTCTTGGGTGTAGTGAAAGCAGCAGCAGATACGAGCACAGAATTCTCGAAAAATGAATTCTCAGAGCCGTATCATGATCTGAATGCACCTGAGAATATGGCTGCTGGACTGTTCAGCATATTAAACCGATTCTCGACGTTCGCAGGGTTCTTGCCTGACGCCATTAGTCAGATCACCTCAGGTGAACTGGACCGTAATGAAGTGCTCAGCGTTGTGAGAAGCTCCTGGAGTGATTCGATTGATGCCGCAGATCAGTTTAACGACCCTGGTAACTTCACCACATTTGCGGCCTACGAATATACTTCCAGCACTGCGGATATGGGTAACTTGCACCGAAACGTTATATTTGAAGGAACAGATCAACTGCCGCGGGAACCCTTTTCTCGTTTTCATTCCGTTAACCCTGAGGATCTTTGGCAGTGGATGGACGAGCTAAGAGCAAAAGGTGTTGACAGCCTGGCGATACCTCATAACTCTAATGGCGCTAACGGTCAGATGTTTAAGCTTGTCGATTGGGCTGGAAATCCGTTGGATGATGATTACGCGAAGCAGCGTATTCGAAATGAACCTATTGTTGAAATCACTCAAATAAAGGGCACATCGGAAACGCACCCGGTTCTATCGTCGCGGGATGAGTGGGCAGGTTTTGAAATCATGCCCTATCGGGTCGCGACGAACGCCTTAAGTCAGCTTGAAGGATCTTACGTACGTGAAGCATTGTTAAACGGAATAACATTGGAGCAAGAGGGTATGACGAACCCTTATCAGTTTGGCTTTATCGGCTCAAGCGATACCCATTCAGCGGCAAGTCAAAACAGCGAGTCAAACTTCGTTTCAAAATTGGGTTTGCTGTCAGGCACGGCAGAACAGCGAGGCTCCGTACCACAAACCGGACTCGAGGGAGAGTTTGGCTACCAGGTGATGAAAGCTTTAGGGCGCGGTGGTTCGCGATTGAGAATTAACGGAGACGTTTATGTCAGTGGTGCGGCGCCTACGTTTGGGGCTTCAGGATTAGCAGCAGCATGGGCGGAAGAGAACACCAGGGAATCTCTTTATAGTGCCTTTCGCAGAAAAGAAGTATTTGCGACATCCGGGCCACGTATGCAGATACGTCTGTTTGCGGGTTATGGTTTTGATGAGAAGATGTTGACTGAAGCCGATGGCATTGAACGGGCCTATGCCGGAGGTGTCACTATGGGAGGTACACTCTTACCTTATAATTCTACCGAAGGCGAGCAAGCGACTGAGACCGCAATACCCGGTTTTCTTATTATGGCCTCAGCAGATACTGAAAGCGCACCTTTGCAACGCCTACAAATCGTCAAAGGCTGGATCGATGCAGAGGGAACTCACGAAGAGGTCATTGATGTCTCTTGCGCAGGTCGAGCAATCGTTAATCCAGATACCAATCGGTGTCCAAACAATGGCGCTCAGGTTGATATCAGTGATTGTTCTATTAACGCTGAAACAGGCGCAGGACAACTATCGGCCTTATGGCGTGACCCTGAGTTTAAGCGGGAACAACGCGCTTTCTATTATGCCCGAGTGATAGAGAACCCAACCTGCCGCTGGTCAACATGGGATGCAAATCGCGCCGGGGTTACGCCCCGACCTGATCTACCCACCACAGTGCAAGAACGTGCCTGGTCGTCGCCCATTCACTACTTGCCAGAATAGTCTGGAGTGTAAAGGCTTGTTAACGGCAAGGGTGCGAGCGTGAGCTGGTTCGTCAGAGTCAACAAGCCTTGGCTGCATTTTGTTGTGCTGGGTGTGATCTTTTATCAGCTGCAGTCTGTACTCTTTCCAGAATCCAAAGCGGTGATTGGGCCTTTGAGTGAGGCACGAACCGCAGCGCTCAAAAAACAGTGGCTGACCAGTACTGGTCGACAGCCCAGTCCGGAACAGATTGCTAAGTATATTGCAGTAGAACTTGATCGTGACATGCTGCTGCAACGAGCCATTGATCTTGATTTCCATCTGCACGACTCGATAGTCTATCAGCGCCTTATTCGCAATATGAAGTTTATCCAGTTAGCGACAGGCAAGTCTGATGCTGAACTATTTGATCAGGCGATAGAAATGCGTATGCATCTTGATGATGAAGTTGTAAAGCGGAGGCTAATTCAACTGATGGAACAGCGCCTACTCGCCAATGCCCCGCCAACGAAACCGGGGTCTGAAAAAATCGAAGTCGCCTTTATTAAAAGAAAGGATGAGCTGCGACGTCCTCCCCTGTATTCGATCGAGCATGTTTTTTTTGCTCCCGAGCGTCAGCAAGAAGTGGCATCTGTTATAGCTACAATCACCAGCCAAGATCTCGACGTTCAGGCAGCAAGAAAACTAAGCTCACCGTTTCTACAGGGACATCGGTTTTTAAGACAAACCCCAGGTCAACTAGCACGAAATTTCGGCAAAACTTTCGTCATTGGTTTACAGGAAGCCTTGAAGAAATCAGAAATTGCAGAATCTGGCGGTGGTGAATGGCTAGGACTAATACGCTCAGCTTACGGAGTTCATTATGTATGGCTCTCCCAATTTGAACCTGCTCGTGATGCTGAACTACAAGAAGTAGAACAGCAGCTACGTGTGGATCTTGAGTACGCCGCAAATAAGCAAGCGTTGCAATGTGCTATTGCGGCGCTAAGGCTTGAATTTGATGTGCGTGGCCGGGAGCAGAAAGAACCGGGTAATGGGGTGGACTGCGAATGAAGTCTCGAATTTTTATCCCACTGGCACTGCTAATTACGCTTCTGCAACCTGATACCGCAGAAGCCCACCGATTTGCACCGTCATTGTTTAAGCTTGTTGAAATCACTGCTCGCACCTATAACGTTGTTTGGAAAACCCCAACGGAGGCAACGAGCAATGTACCGTTGCGACCGTCATGGCCGGTCAGCTGTGTTGTGAAAACTGAAAACCTGGTGGTGCGCGAAGGTACAGGTACGGTTTCAAGTTGGATGCTGGATTGTGAGCCGCTTGGTAAAGATGGTCTTGTCGGTCAAAGGCTTGGTGTAACAGGTCTGGCGGAGAATCAGGCGTCAGCCATGGTGATGCTTTCCTTGAGTGATGGGCGTAGTTACCAAAGCGTGGTTAACGCTGCAGCGCCGGACTTTTTGGTACCTGCTCAGCCAAGCCAATCAAAAGTAATGACCGAATACGCTGTTTTGGGCACAGAACATATCTGGGGTGGTATTGATCATTTAATGTTTGTCTTTGGATTGCTGCTGCTTGTAGGAGGTGGCTCTCGTTTGTTGTGGACCATTACTGCCTTTACGGTAGGGCACAGCATAACACTGGCCCTGGTAACGCTGGGGTTCCTTGCCTACCCAGTGTCTCTCATCGAATTTGCGATAGCGCTGAGCATCTTTGTATTGGCCCTGGCGTTAAGCCAAAAAGAGCAAGACAGCCCTCATCAGCGTTTTAGTTTATTCAGAAGCCATCCCTGGTGGCTGGCGGGTGGTTTTGGCTTGCTGCACGGCATGGGGTTTGCCGGTGCACTGGCTGAAATCGGCTTGCCGCAAA
>Ga0233433_10003619_pt1 | contig 12348 bp, 10 predicted proteins | sample SI_122_August201_5_FD_179868 | JGI IMG/M metagenome (GOLD analysis project Ga0233433, IMG submission 179868) | Seawater microbial communities from Saanich Inlet, British Columbia, Canada - SI_122_August2016_100_MG | ecosystem: Environmental > Aquatic > Marine > Inlet | place: Canada: British... | reverse complement strand
GTGGTGGTATGGCACCTGCAATCATCATCGAGCGCGTGTAAATCTAAAGCGTTTTCGATAGATGCATTAAAGCCCGCTGCACTTTTTCTGCAATGCGGGCTTTTTTTTGCGTCCTAGTTCGATCAAAGATCGCTGCAAAATTGTGATAGCCTGCTGCATCCGTCAGGGAGGTTAATCATGCGCACGTCATTTATCATTACTACACTCGTACTCATCCTCGGCGGCATAACTGTCGCTAACTTGGTGCAGACGAATTCTGGCGACGTTGCCGTGTCCGACGTTAGGTTTAACAGTGATGTGGGTGAGCTAAGCGCCCTGCTCTATCGGCCATCATCTGCAAATAAAGACGCCCCTGCTCCCGGCATACTCGCCGTCCACGGCTACATTAACAGCCGCGAAACCCAGTCTGGATTTGCGATCGAATTTGCTCGCCGCGGGTTTGTTGTGCTCGCATTAGATCAGACTGGCCATGGCTATTCTGCCCCTCCTGCATTTGCAGCAGGTTTTGGTGGTCCAGCAGCGCTTAAATATCTGCGGGAACTGCCTTTTGTTGATATTGAACGTATCGGGCTTGAAGGTCACTCAATGGGTGGCTGGACAGTTCAGATGGCTGCCGCTGCGATGCCGGACGCGTATCACGCGATGGTGCTCCAAGGCTCTTCAACCGGCACCTTTGGCGCACCGGAAGGTACACCAACATCACCGCGCAATCTATTGCTGGTGTTTAGTCTGTTTGATGAATTCTCGCAATTAATGTGGGGCGCTGACGTACCGGCGGAAATTGTCAGTACGCAGAAATTGAAAACGTTGTTTGGCACCTCAGAATCGGTAGTGCCTGGCAAACGCTACGGTGACCTCAATGCCGGAACTTTACGCAAACTCACCATGCCACCTGTCACCCATCCAGGTGACCATCTGTCGCGAGCCGCAATCGGAGATGCCATGGATTGGTTTGCAGACCTACTCGGATCTCCACACCCCATGACGAGTGACAATCAAACTTGGTACTGGAAAGAACTGGCAACCGGAGCCGCCCTTATTGGCCTCGCGATGCTCACGTTCATATTGATTGGCGCTGCCATGCCTAAGCTCAACAAGAATGGGTTCTTCTCTCTAGTTCAAACGCCGACGTCTAAGCCAATAGTCACAACACGAAGTATGCAAAGACTTAGTCTAGCGGCGACGATCTGTGTGCCAATCATTCTCTTTTTCCCAGTTCAGACTTTGGCCAATCTCGTGTTACCGGCATCGAGCTTTCTGCCTCAACAAATTACTAACGGGTTCTTAATGTGGGCAATCTCGGTTGCTGCAATCTCGCTACTCATCTTGTATTTCAGTACCCGCGGCCAAAGCTTCGAAGGAAGCGGTCTGATCGTGAAACGACGAACCATCGCAGGATCGATGTTGTTGGCTATCGCCTGTTTCGCAGCGCTCTATGTTGTGGTGCTTGCTACCGAAACTATTGCGCTGGTTGATTTCCGATTCTGGGTCGTAGCACTAAAACGCATGAGTGGTATTCAGGTTAGGATGTTCCTGATTTATCTGCCGTTTTTCACAGTATTTTTTCTCGCGTTGTCTGCATCGTTACATCTCACAGCTAACAGAACGCTCCCACTGCGCACCGCTATGTGGCGAAACGCACTACTGTTATCTTCCGGGTACATTGCACTCCTCGTTGCGCAGTATGTTCCCCTTGTCAGCGGCGGTAGTATGCTGATCGCATCACAGCCTCTGCTCACGATTGTGGCTTTTCAGTTTATACCGTTGATGGCATTTGTCGCCTTAGTTAGCACCTACTGTTTCTACCGCACCAATAACATCTACACCGGCGCATTTTTGAACAGCCTAGTGATCACATGGTATATGGTTGCGGGGACAGCAACTCAGGCGGTGCCGTTCTGGCTTTAGATCTTAGGGACAGGACCAAGTGCCAGGTCAGATCTCTCTGCACGCGAGTTTCCCAAAGCCTTCAACTACTCGCGAAAGCCTCCAGTGCAAAGCACGAATCCGGTGTTAGACGTGAAGCATCACCCCAGCCAGAAGTATGACCTTTGACGCAAAACCAAAGCATTCCGACCCGGCACTGGGTCCTGTCCGGTAAGATTCTTAAGATTCTTTTTGGTTGTCTTTGAACCGCTCACCTCGTTCCGTCGCCAGTTTCAACGCAGCTTCAGTTTCTTTTCGCTCTTCTTTTTGGTGCGCAGCCTTCAGCGCATCAAACTCTTTGGCCCACCAACGACGTCTGAGTTTAGGATAGGTTCGCATAAGGTTTGCGGCTGAGTTAGCACCACGATCACGACCTTCGTTGTAACCGACCTTGTCGTTGTCCGAGGCTTTAGATTTTCCGAAAGGCACTAGGTCTCCGTTCATTGTTGGCAGTAGAAAGTACGGCATTGAAACGCGAGATTCTCCTTTGGGAATCATTGTGGTGTTCACGCGATGAAGCGTAGCTGAGTAACGTCCTTCACTTAAGTGCATTAACGCACCACCGGTATTGACGATAACCGAACCTGGAATCACTGGCACCTCATAGTCGCCCTGCGCAGTTCGGCACGTTACAGGTGCATTCATCCATTGGCCTTCGCCTGCGACAACTTGCAGACCAGGACGGTCATTAATCAGTAGCGCGAGAAACGGAGGGCCGTCGATGTGTGCGCCGGTCACTGGGCTCATGAACTTTTCATATTCTTGTCTTATGGTTTCTTGCATGTCGGCTGAGATCGATTCAAGACTAAAGTTATGGTTCAAGCTGGCAAAAAGGTAAGGCTCATCACGATTAAAATACTCTTTGAATTCACTCGGATCCTCACCAAGCGACTCAACGATGAGCTCACCCAACTCAAGCGTTATGTTGTGATAAGCCTTGTTTAGGCTCTCAAGAAAGGGACGAAAGCCTGGCACTTTTTCTGCTTCCGGCCAGGTATTGGGCCCGCGGAAGAAGCGCTCATGAAGTGGAAAAGATTCATCATCGTGTGCACATAGCGGCTCCTCGTCAAAGCCGTACTGAAAGCTTTCGATGACCTGTCCAAAACCTGAATCAGAGGGTGTCGTTTCAGAATAACCTCGAACATAAGGGTCATTTTGCAACGCCGACGCTCTTTTAAAATCTATAGGCGAATCAAAGAAATTTCGGGCTTCTTTAAAGGCCTGTTGCTGGAACTCATCTTCAAGTCCAGGCGCATTGGCAAGGATGAGAAATCCGCAGTCTGCAAGCGCATACCGGAGATCCTCCATAAACTTCTCACGATCGTTTTCCAAATCATGCCAGTCAACTGTTGGAATCTCTTTAGCCATAATCATGTCTCTCAAGATAAATGCTTCGATAAGGTTTGGTGAAAGTGCACAATCGCTTTTTCATAATGCCCGAATGTTAGATGTTCGTTTGCGGCCGTGTTGACCGTTCCCTGTATGGCGCAAGCTGCTTCCCTATCTTCATCAAAACCCGCGTCTTTGACGAAGCTCGCATCATGCTTAGCTTCTTCGACATTCGTACTGGACCCATCAGGCATCGTGTTCGTGATTCTAAAAATTAACATTTGCGTGCGAGTCGGGCTAACCGGTTCAAAGATCGTCACTGTAGAGTGCTTAGAGAGCACAGATATCGCGACGTTGGGAAATAGTTGGTAAACGGCAGTCACCATGCCGTTAAGATGTTGATCTTCGGGCGCTAGGCCTCGAAGTTTTTCAATGCGCTTAAACGGAAAAATAACTCGAGAGTGAGAACCGAAGTTTTCTACTATCGTCGTATTGTCGAGCCCGTAGGGGTAGAAGCTTTCTTTGTGAAGAGACTTAATGTGGTAGCCCTCCATCGTTGTTTCGGCGAGCAGCTTCCAATTTGCGTCATCAAAGTATTCGCTTTGATCAAAATAAATTTGTTGGCCCGAGAAAAAATCAGGTATGTCTTCAATCGCAGTTGGATCGATGGATTCACTCTGATTGACGTACACAAGCCCACCTTTCTCTAGTGCAGATACTTCAACTAGGCCGTTGCCTTCTCGGGCAATACCAGGGAACCCGTCTTGCCCCGGGATATATTTGAGCTGTCCGTCTAATCCGTAATTCCAGGCGTGATAAGGACAGACAAATGATCTAGCACAACCTTTATCCGTAGCGACTTGCATACCTCGGTGCCGGCACGCGTTGATAAACGCACGAACTTTTCCATCGTCCCCCCGCACCACCAATAGCGGTGTACCAGCCGCCTTTCTAGCGATGTAGCTGCCTTTATCTGGGAGCATTGCCGAAAGAGAAAACACAACGGGTAAACGCCTTAAAAGCGCAATTTCGGCTTCGAATCGCTCGTTTGACCAATAGCTTTCAACGGGTTGTTTCCAGACTGAATCGCCTAGGTCCGTCGTTTTGTTATCAATGTGATCGAAGATACGTTGAAGTATGTCTGATTCGCTGAGTAGCTGATGGTTAGTGGTCATGAGATCCTTGTGAAGCATCTTAGGTTTTTGCTGTAGGAGCTATCAAACTGATCGGACACTACGCTCCCCACCGATTGTTTTAGTGGTTGGTACCGGGCCTATAGCGGAGCTTTTACGAACTCATTTATGCTATTCGAGCCAGTCCAGACACAGGTCACTATCATAGAGTCTCTAACATAGTGTTCGGATGCTACTTTAGAAGCACAACAATAACAACCTACTTTAGTAGGTGTTAAATAACGCGCAAATAGGGACACTGCCGCAATAAGGTAATCAAGACCACGCCTCAATCAAAGTAAGGAATTGCGTGGACAAGTTGAGAAATTCCTACTCGATGTTTCCACTAGGGCTTTCTACGGAGGCTTTCTATAGAGGCTTTCTATAGAGGCTTTCTATAGAGGCTTTCTATAGAGGCTGGGGTATAACGAACTAATCCTCCAACAACCCTTCCATGCCGGACTTGATATAGGACACAACCATATTGATTGCATGATCTCTCTCAAGCTTATTCATGACGGCCCACTCTGCTGCTGCAATAGACGCACCGGAAGACATGGTGATTGCCAACTGTGCTTGCTCGATGGTGAGCTTGTATGTTTTTGCGGTGTTTTCAACCAGATAGTTTGCCGTTCCAACCCGCTCCTGCTTACGCAACGGCTTAAGAACATTTGCGATTTCTGGTTGGCTCAGCAACACAGGCACGATATTACCCGGCGCATGATGGTCGAAATTGTTAGCAACGAACATTCTGATCACTTCTTCAAAGCTGTTGGCGCCCATGACATCGGAGAACAATGCGGCACCGGTTATTTTGTACTCCCGCTCAAGCAAGGCCTGCAACAATGCCTGCCGACTTGAGAAATAGTTGTAGACCAATGGGCTCGAAACAGCCGCCTTGCGTGCCAGTGCTTCCATGGTAAACGCTTGTAATCCGTCGCTGAGGATCATCTGTTTGGCGACATCAAGCAGTTGGTCGATTCTGGCCGATGGTGAGAGACGTGTTCGTTTAACGCTCATTAGTAGCTTGTTCCTTATTGTTGGCTCTCACAAATAAATTCATTATTTTGGACTGTATTAAATAAATAACCCTCCGCAATCTTAACAAATACGCGAAACTTGGACACAGCAGCTCATCTATATAGAAATTATTCAACATGAAACAGCAAACCACACTCTGCGCCAATGGAATAGTCCACGATGCCGATAGCCACATCATTGCATCCGATGGTTGGATGAAAGATTATGCTAGCCAGTACCTCAAAGATAACCGTGATAAGGCTTCCATTGATCTTGAGATCTTAGGGAACAGGACCAAGTGCCAGGTCCTAGAGCAAAGGGACAAGGTAGATTCACTCATGGAGAAACAAAATGCTAGATGACATTAGCTCTTTTGACAGCACAAGCAAAATCCACGTGACAAGGCTTACACTGCTAGCAATGCTCTTACTGACAACACCCTCATGCGCGATAGTTCAATCTATAGATGTAACAGACATGAAATGCCGTAACGCTCCAAAGTGCGTATCCAGCGAAGAGCTGAACTCATCACAGTTTATTGAACCACTTTCGTTTTCCCATGGAGTTTATGGGGCGTCTGGCGGCGTTGGTTCCGAAACCGAGAGTGAATCTGACGAGATTTCAGGGTGTTTTCTCTCCTCGTAGTAAGTGGAGAGCGCATGCCGTACCAGGAAAGCCAGAGGCTGAATCGGAGCAGGTATACGCCTCTGCCATAGACAAGGCCTATGCGATGACGTGGGCGCAACGGCTCAAACGCGTCTTCGCTATAGATCCGAACGCGGCCCGATCGAGAAGTGTGAGAAGTGCGGTGGCAAGGTAAGAGTCATTGCCAGCATTGAAGACCCGGAGGTGATTGAGAAAATCCTGAAACATCTTGAACTTGATGAAGCTGCTCAGACGAGAAACCGGTCACCTCCGGTGAGCCCTTTTTGATCACTCGCCCCAACTATTATGACACCTGCTGAAGCTGATGGGATCTAACTCGGCTTGGCCGCCCGAACCTGCTAAGAATTCGGGTTGGGCAGAGTAGCACGCACCGTTAGCCCGTTCAAAAATCACCAGATTTCATCGAATACTGCGCTAAACTCTATTTTTGGCGGAGGCGTATACCTGGCTGATGAAGCAGAAATGGGGTTAATTCGTCTTATACCCCCATCTGATCTCTGGTCCGAACCTCTACCCGTGTTTAGATGACGGCGTCCCGCTTCAGAGCCTCGATGTCGTCAGCAGACAAACCCAGATTCTGAAGCACGGCGACAGTATGCTCTCCCAGTCCCGGTGCGATCGTATTTGGCTTCAGGTCATGATCAAGTTGTCCATTAACCTGAAATGGCGAACGAATCTCGCGAACGTCACCGACGCGGCTGTCGGATACCTGGTTGTACATTCCTGATGCCAGCAGGTGTTCGTCTGTCAGCAGATCTTCAAGTGAGCTGACGGTGGAACACGGGATGTCCTTCTCCCTCAGTGCCTCCAGCCATTCGCTGGTCGTCTTTGTGACGGCGAGTTCTGCGATCTTGCCGTAGAGTTCGTCGATATGCTGGCTGCGCAGGGCCGGATCAATGACCTTGTCAGCAGTGGTCCAGTCGTCGAGCTGGCAAATCTGAAAAAAACGAATCCAGTGCTTGGTGCTGTACGGCAGTATCGCCAGGTAGCCGTCACTGGTCTGGAACGGTTTGCGATTCTTCGACATCAGGCGGTCATAGCCCAGCTCGCCTTCCTCCGGAATCAGCGTATGCCCGGCCAGGTGCTCTGACATGAGGAATGACGTCATGCTTTCCAGCATCGGCGCTTCAATGCACACACCTTTACGATTGCGCTGTTGCTGGATAACACCGGCGGAAATCGCGATGGCGAGATGTAAACCAACCACCTTGTCGCAGGCAATCGTGCGAACAAACTGAGGCGCGCCGCTGGCATCGGCATTGAGTGATGCGAGGCCCGACCTTGCCTGGATGATGTCGTCGTAAGCTGGCGCGTCCCGGTCTGGTCCGCGCTCCCCGAACCCGGGTGAGTAGCAGTAGACCAATTCAGGGTTGATGGCTTTCAGGGTTTCGTAGTCGGCGGCCAACTGAGCTGCAGAACGTGCGCGCATGTTATGCACCACAACGTCGGCACCTTTAACCAGCTTGTGCAGGATCTGCTGGCCCTTGTCCTGCTTCAGATCAAGCGACATCGCGCGCTTGTTACGATTGTAGTTCATAAAGGCAACTCCAAGATCATCTCTGCGTCCGGGTCGCACCGCGCGAAACACATCGCCCTCGATGGATTCAATCTTGAGCACGTCGGCGCCAAGGTCCGCAAGTATCTGGGTTGCATAGGGTCCAAGGACCACAGTCGTAAGGTCGATTATTTTCAAACCGTCTAAGAGCTGGAACATCTGTAGATCCGGGTGTGTGCTTGGAGTAGCGTTAGTATAAAGATGAGTGAGCTTCGCGTGAACCTCCGATTGAAGAGAAAAGGAGATCACCCAATAATAGTCAGCCATCTATCCCCGTTAGCGTTTATACTGGAACGCCTAATTCAAATCAGGAAACAAGATGAGATTTGGTTTTTGGCCCAACCCAAGAAGTAACTACGAAGATACCAAAACACTCGCTCAACATGCTGAAGCAACAGGATGGGATACCCTATGGCTGGCAGACCATTTTCTGCCGGACGAAGATGAATTGATACCCGTTCACGAATCATGGATCACTCTGGCAGCATTGGCGCGTGACGTACCCCGGGTACGCCTCGGTACCATGGTCACGAGTAATACCTATCGACATCCTGCGGTGCTCGCCAATATGGTGACAACCCTGGACAATCTTTCCGGTGGCAGAGTCGTGCTTGGACTAGGGTCGGGGTGGCAACAGAACGAACACGAGGCCTACGGCATTCCCTACGGTACCGCAGGCAGCCGACTGCGAATGTTGGATGAAGCTTGTCAGGTCATAAAGGGGTTGTTCACCAACGAATATTCAGATTTTGAGGGTGAGTTCTACCAACTCAAGCGTGCACCCCTGGAACCAAAACCCGTCCAGGAAAAACTGCCATTGATGATCGGTGGTGGTGGTGAAAAAGTTACGTTAAAGATCGCTGCAAAGTACGCCGACGAATGGAATGTGTGGGGAGACGTGGATACGCTGATCAAAAAAATGAAGATTCTTGATCAGCACTGCGAAACAGTTGGCAGGAATCCAGCCGAGATCGAACGATCGGGTGTTGCCCTTCTTTTCCTTTCCGAGGATGAAAGCTACCTCAAACGGATGAAGTCGTTGCGTATGCCAAGCCCCGCCATCATCGGCAACGTCAATGAAGTCCGAGACATCGTTGCAGCCTATGATGAGGCGGGTGTCAAAGAACTAATTGTTCCCGACTTTACCTTAGGGACATTGATTGGTGCAGGTCAGGAGAAGCGTGATCTGATGGAAAAATTTATCAAAGAAGTCGCACCCGTTGCATCAGAAAACTAACCACAAAAGGAAACAAAATGTCAGGACAATTATCAGGTAGGGTCGCCATCGTAACCGGTGGTGCAGGCGGGATTGGCAGCAGAATCGCCAAGGAATTTGCCAGTCAAGGCGCACGGGTCGTGGTTGCGAGCCGCGGACAGGAGAAGCTCGACAAGATCGTCGCGGAAATAAAATCTGTTGGGGGTGAGGCCCTCGGGGTTGCTACCGATGTGACTGACCCGGCGCAGGTCGACAACATGGTCAGTCGCACCATCAGCGAATTTGGTCAGGTGGACATCATGGTGAACAACGCCGGGGGCGCCATGTTCATCAAACCAGCAGAAGAATTACTACCGGAAGAATGGAACGCCGCCATTGCACTTAATCTGAACAGCGTGTTCTTGTGCAGCGTTGCCGTCAGTAAGAACATGATAGAACGCAAGTTTGGCAAGATCATCAATATTTCCTCCGTCGCGGGCATGCGACTATCACCCAATTTTGTACACTACGGTGCGGCCAAAGCAGCCGTGATCAACCTGACCAAGGGGCTGGCAGTAAGCTGGGGGCCACACAACATCAACGTGAACTGCATTGCGCCGGGTTTGACGGCAACGGAAGGCGTTGCCAACTGGCTACCACCCAAAACAAAAAAAGACGGTTCGCCCGTCCCTCTCCTGCAGTATCCACCGGATCCAGAGCATGTTGCACAATTGGCGCTGTTTCTTGCATCGTCAGCATCCGATCGCATCAGCGGTGAGTTGTTTCCAATTCGGGCGCTAACGGAGCTCGCGTAAATGAGAATCAACTCGCTATGCGATAAACCAGCGACACCAATAGTGTTCGTTAGTATAGTTCGTTGGTATGGTTGGTTGGTTGGTTGGTTGGTTGGTTGGTTGGTTGGTAATTACTCGACGAACTTCGACCTTAGACGTTGAATCTGGGCATCGCCAAGACCGATCTTGCGAACGTAGCCTTCGACACCGCCGTATTCCTCATCGAGGAACTCAAGCGCCAAAATCATGGTTTCCGGCAGGCAGCTGGAAAAATACAACGGTAACGGTATCGAGTCAGGCTTGTGCGACTGGTTCCCAGGTATAAACATGGGATCCGGGTTCGAGTGGTCTCTGTGTGGGTCGTTCAGATACAGGGCGGTCAGCGCATAGTCGGCGACGATGGTCTCGTAAGGCACACCAGCCACACCGAGTAGGAGCGCGGCAATCATTCCGGTGCGGTCCTTTCCGGCGCCGCAATGAAACACGCTTGCATGGTTGCCTTCATCAGCCAGCGTACCCAAAATCTCTCCGATGATTTGCTCGCAGCGGGGGAAACCAGTGCGATATAGATCGGCGAGTTTCTCCTGCTGTGTCAGCGATGTTGTAGAGGATTTGAAGTCTGATACCCGGTCTCCCCAAAGATCAAGATGGTGATACGCGACAGCGTCCAGATCGGCAAATGGATTGGGGGCATTCTTGATGTCCTGCAATGATCGCAGATCGACCACAGACCCGATTTCGTAATCAAGCATCTGTTGCCGGTCGGCATTCGTCAATGCAGACATGCCGGCGGATCGCAGGAACGTTTTCCATCGAGTGGTGCCACCATCGGTTGTCGAGTACCCACCAAGATCCCGTAGATTCTGGATGCTCCCTAGCGGGATGTGACGCCGTGGGTCCAGGGTCTGTTCTGACATATATGGTTCCTCCTTCCTACTAGGCGCAGGATATTTTAACAGCGTGGTATTTATCGAATTTACACAACTTGTGGCTTTGTCCAACCCTGCTTTTTCATTCTGGTCACTCCTGTGGGAGCACTTTCACGGTGCCGCGGTCGCCATCAACTTCCAGCATGTCTCCGGATTTAATCTGTTGGGTGGCATTTCCAACACCGAGCACGGCGGGAATGCCATATTCCCGCGCGACGATGGAACCGTGGGCCAGGATGCTGCCAATGTCCGTCACCAGTGCTGTCGCATGGGGAAACAGCTGAGTCCATGCCGGTGTGGTCAACGGGCAAACCAGTATGGAGTCCGGTTGCATCTTGTCAAAATCATTGGGACTCATAATGACAATGGCTACGCCGGATACCTTACCCGGTGAAACGGCGAATCCCTTCAGGATTCCCTCACTTTCCTTGTTGCTAAAGATGGTGGCGAGGGGATTCGCCGTGTTTTTGGATTCTTTCAGTGGTGGTATGGCTGCTGGGGGATCCATGCGCAAACGTAGGGCCCGCAATTCCCGTTGTGCCTGTGCCTGCTGGCCCAGTGCCGGTAGTGCCTGGTTTTTGGCACGCGCGGCGATGGCTGCTTCAAGATCTTTACTGCTGACATAAAAGATGTCATCACACTGATTGAATGTACCAATCTCCACCAGGCGTCGACCGAGTTCCAGCGCCCAGGGCCGGAGGGTCGACCAGGCTAGCCCCAGGTAAAACAGTGCCTTTTCACGGGTGGGATAATTGATCCGTGCAGTCCAGTAGGCCTGCAGAAAACCCAGTCGCTTTCCGCCTTTGAAGAACCTCATTGCCTGCCACATCTTACGGCGCCGATAAATCCCCAGTTCTTTCTGTCTGACTGCCGGGTCCCGACCGGGATTTCTCACCATGGCTTTTAGGCTCATGGCAAAAGGCACGGGAGCTTCTTCCAGAGTGGGATCGACAAAATCAAGATTGAAGACCTGCCTCCCATAGTCATGGAGATACCGGTCAATGGCCTGTTTTGTCGCCTTACCTTCTGGATGATTGCCCAGCGCACCAAGCAGTCTTGCTGCGGGTGTCACAATGGTCAGTTCATAAAGCGAGGGGTTTTCACGTATTTCTGCGGTTATTACCCGCATAGCCAATTCGGCATCCAGCGTTCTGGATGAAAAGCCGGACAGAAAGGTACCACTGATCAACCCTTCGTCAGGGGCATTTTGTTCCAGGAAATTCTGGAAGCCACCATCGGTTGCCTTGGCAGTACCAATGACGCCCCGAAGTGCGTGCCAGTACTTTGCCTCGGTCAAACTCAAATCTCTCAAACATTGCAGCAGTTCATCGCCGGTTGCCGTGGCGGGATCAAGCTTGTCCCATCTCTCGATACGGGCGAGGTACTCGGGTAGCTGAATGTCTTCCCAGTGCTTGAGCACAGGATAGCGTTTAAACGAACGATAAAATCTGGCGATCAGATAAACAAAATGGAACGGACCGCCTTTGAGCTGATCGATAAGATATTTATTGCGAATGGCACCCTTAAGGGTCTTATACCAGGGCTGGGACTTTTGCGTTTTTTCGTACTTGTCCATAGCGCTCTTCCATTCATCGGCGCCAGAATGATAGATGGGTTGAAACGCGTAGCCGTTCACGGTGGTTACCACAAAGTTCTTCATCCAACTCCTGGTATGGATACCTTCCCACTTCCAGTCTTCCGGCCACTTCTGTGAGTCAAAAAGCCCTTTGAGATACAAGTCCTGAAACAGGGGCGACAACGG
>Ga0233433_10003616_pt1 | contig 12350 bp, 5 predicted proteins | sample SI_122_August201_5_FD_179868 | JGI IMG/M metagenome (GOLD analysis project Ga0233433, IMG submission 179868) | Seawater microbial communities from Saanich Inlet, British Columbia, Canada - SI_122_August2016_100_MG | ecosystem: Environmental > Aquatic > Marine > Inlet | place: Canada: British... | reverse complement strand
AGCAGAAAGGGATCGCCCATCTCCTCATCGACAAATTTCAGCACGATCTTCTTGGCGAAGACAAAGCGCCCCAAATCGAGATTCAGCCACCACTGCGCGGGCAGGTCGATGCCCTCCGGCACCGGCTCCGGCTGCCAATAGGTCATCGGGTCGCCGTCGATGGCCTTGAAGGCGTCGGCGGAATTAGAGCCGGCCTGCACCGCATCGGCCAGGATAATTTCCTCCGGATCTTTCTTGATATGGTCGGGGGTATTGAGCCGGAGAAAGTCGACGATATCGACGACGGCATTGGTATTGCGCTGCAATCGCTGTGGCTGCACAGACCCGTCTTCGATCTCGAGCGTACCTAGGGAAAACTCCCAGTTTTCCCAGTGGCGCTGGGTCTCGATAATGACCTGGTTCGCGCTCACTCGGTGACCGCTGGCCTGCGCCGACAGATCGCCCGATGAGCCCAGCGCCACAACCACCGACCATGCAAAACCTACCCGCAAACTCAAACCCCATACAGCCATTTACATTCTCCTATTACTCTTTCTCAGAACAATCAATAAGCCACAGATACAGTGTGCAATACCTCGCTGTTGCTGACTCCGGCCCCATCGGTTTCAGTAGCAACCCTCAGTCGCGCATAATAGATGCCCGGCGGTACGACCTCGCCCGCCTGATCCCGGCCATCCCAGCGCAAAACATGAACCCCGGTGCTGACCTGCCGTTCTTCGAACAATCGGCGCACAAACCGCCCGCTCAAATCATAGAGCAACACTTCCGCCGGGCTGGCGCCGCTGACGCGCACCACCTTGAACTCAAACGCCGCCTCGTCGTTTATACCGTCGCCATTGGGCGAAAATACCGGAGGGCGAACCGTCGCATCCCGGATCAAATCTTTATTGCCGACCGCACCGACCAATGTCGTGGTATTGCCCGCTCCCAAGGAGATCGCATTGCCCCCATCAACCCGCTGCCAAGTGCTCGTCGTCGCTCCGCGTTGCTGCAATGAAGGGCGCAGCACCGCGCCGGTCGAAAAGAGCGTCGTACGAAAATCCAAACGCAAGACATCAATCCCGCTATTGGGATCAATGGCCGAAAACGCTACCCGCAGGCTGTCACCACCACTGGCGACCACTTCGGCATCTGCGACGGTCAACGCATTAATATCGTTGCCCTCAGCCAAAAAATCTGCCTCGCTGCCGCCGAAGAGCCCGACATATTCCAACACCATATCCGGCGGCGATACCAATAATAATTCGTCAAAGCCACTGTCTCGTCGATCAAAATCAGGCCGAATGTATAGTGAGAAAGGCTGCTCTATCCCCAGCGAATCGACCTGAAAGGGTACCACCTCGCCGACGAGTCCCTGCGCGACCGGATCGACGAAATTCAAGCGAATCGACCGCAGGACCGCAGCGGCTTGCGAATCCTCTGAAATCAGCGTGACGCGTACTTTGAGGAATTCTCTCGGCGAGGGTGAAGTGATCGCACTACCCGCTGGTAGTGCGTAGGGCTCGCTCCAACCGCTCCAGTCGTTGCCGGCCACTTCCTCCGGCACGATATCACCTTTAAAAAGTGACAATAGCTTGCCATATTGGTTTTCGGTTACCTCAGATCCGTCCTTCTTATAATAGTGCAGCACCTCGCCCAACTCGTTGCCCGTGCGCGTCTGGATTATGACCTGGGTCCCACTCTGCGCATCGGCGTCCCATCCGATCGACAACAGGTTGCGGCTACCGCCCAGACGGATCAGATCCGACTCCAGAACGACTTGCGGCTGCACCCCTTCACCATATAGTTGAATTTCTGCCAATTCTGCTTTGGCATTGCGAACTTCCTGAACAGTCCAGCTCATGCGAAAAAAACGGGCTTGTACAGGAGAAAAAATATTCCCCTCGAAGTTTTCACGCGCCCTACCCGCCTGCTCTCGCTCGAAGGCAGTCGTCCACTGCAACGTACCGTCCGGTGCCCGTGAGCCATCGGAAAACTGCAAGAGATAATCGCCGAATTTATTGAACTGGCCGCCATAAGCCATGCGGTGGGTATCAATCCAAAAAAACGAACCTAGATCGAAGAACAGCTCCCGATCGAAGATTTGCGTTCTACCTGGGGCAACATCCCACGTCATACTGGAGTTCGTACCACGATCTCCGTCGACAAAGGGGTTTAACGCGACACCGCCTTCCGTCGCTGAGATAAACCCACCGCGGACAATGGTACCGCTAAGAATTTCGTCACCTAAACCCCAGACCTCCAACTCGGCCAAGCGAGGGCGCTCCTGGCGAAAATAGCGAATCTGCCCTCGGCGCGGTGTCTCGAGTTGCTCATAAACATCCTGCCGCACCGGCACTTCACCGCCATTAATCAGCAGTTTATTGTACTCAATCTCGCCGCGTTCGGAAGCCGACAAAACCTCGTATTCTTCTTGCGTCACCAGGCGACCACGACCGGCAGCCGTACCGTTGACTACTACTTGCACGAAGCGGATGCCATCACTCGCTGCTTCCGGACTAACGCCTTGCAGATCAATCTCGAAAAACCGCTGATCCCTGTTCTCGCGCAACGTGCGCAACACCGTATGGTAGCGCGGCGTTTTCGAACCGGGCACTCGCGGTGGAGCGAGCCCGTCAGAGACCAACACGTCGAAGAGCAAAAACGGATCGCCCATCTCTTCATCGACAAACTTCAATACCAGCTTTTTGGTAAAAACGAAACGCCCCAGGTCAACCGTAAACCACCATTGCGACGCCAAGTCGCTACCTTGCTCCGGAGCATCGGGTTGCCAATAAGTGCTCATATCGCCGTCCAGCAGGTTGACGACGTCCGCCGCATTTGAGCCGCCGGTTATGGCATCCGCGAGCACAATATCCTGCGAATCCTTGTTGAGACCATTGGGCGGGTTGATCTTGAGGAAGTCGACAATTTCATAGACCGCGTTGGTATTGCGCCGCATTACCGAGGGACTCACTTCGCCCCCCTCGATTTGCAAGGTGCCCAAGGCGAATTCCCAATTCTCCCACTGGCGCTGAGTCTCGATGATCACCTGATTGGAACTGACTCGGTGTCCCTGTGCATGCACCTCACTCATGGCGCCGATAAAAAGCAGGGCGATACCCAAGCCAGAGGCTAAAAGCGTATTAAAGCATATACTGCGACGCATAGCGACCCTTTTCCAGACCTTTTAGTAATATTACCGCCATATCAATAAGCAACCGATACGGTGCGCAGGACCTCGGCGTTCTCAATCCCGGCACCGTCAGTCTCCGTAGCGACCCGCAACCGCGCGTAATAAATTCCTGGCGGCACGACCTCGCCTGTCTGATCCCGACCATCCCAGCGCAACGCGTGTTCGCCGGTGCTGATCTTCCGCTGTTCGACCAACCGCCGCATCAGCCGCCCGGCCAAATCGTAGACCCATACTTCGGCCGGGCTATCATCCCCCACGCGCACTACCTTGAATTCGAAAGCTGTCTCGTCGTTAATACCGTCGCCATTGGGCGAAAAGGCCGGTGGACGCACCACGACCTCACGAATCAGTCGTGCCTGTCCCACCGAACTGACCAAGGTGGTCGTATTACCGGTGCCCAGCGCGATTGCGTTCCCGCCGTCGACACGCTGCCAGGTGCTCGTCGTCGATCCGCGCTGTTGTAGTGAAGGCCGCAGCACCGCGCCAGTCGCAAAGAGCGTCGTGCGAAAATCCAAGCGCAAAACATCCATACCGGCATTCGGATCAATGGCATCGAAAGCTATCTGCAGACTGTCGGACCCGGTGGTTACGAGTTCCGCGCCCGACAGCGACAACCCACTTATGTCGCCGCTATCGCTCATAAAATCGGCCTCACGGCCGCCGTAAATGCCCGTAAACTCTAACACCATATCCGGCGGCGAGACCAACAATAGTTCGTCGAAGCCGCTATCGCCCCGATCGAATTTCGGGCGAATATACAGCGAGAAGGGCTGATCAACCCCCAGCGAATCCACCTGAAAAGGCACGACTTCACCGATGAGACCCTGCGCTACTGGATCAACAAAATCCAAACGAATCGACTTCAGGGATGCCGAGACTTGCGGGTCATCGGAGACCAATATCGCCCGTACTTTGAGGAATTCCCTCGGCGAGGGCGAGGTAATTACGCTACCCGCGGCCAGCGTATAGGGTTCGCTCCAACCGCTCCAGTCGTTGCCTGGCACTTCCTCCGGCACGATATCGCCCTTAAAAATCGACAGCAACTTACCGTACTGGCTTTCGGTAACCTCCGTGCCGTCTTTTTTGTAGTAGTGCAAGATCTCGCCGAGCTGGTTGCCGGTGCGCGTCTGGATCTGCACGCTTGTGCCCGGCGACACATCAGCGACCCATTCGATCGACAACAAATTGCGGCTGCCGCCAAGACGGATCAGGTCAGACTCCAGATCCACCCGCGGTTGGAAGCCCGCGCCATAGAGCTGCATCTCGGCGACAGGCACCAAGCCATTACCTCTGATATGCCGCGCCTTAGCTTGCAGACGGAAGAAGCGCGCTTTAACCAGGTCGAAGCGATTGCCCTCGATCACGGCTTTAAGCGTCGCCTCTTGTTGGCGAAAAAATGCGGTAGTCCAGTCCAACTCGCCATTGGCGGCGCGGGCACCATCGGAAAAATCCAATTGATAGTCGAAAAAGCTGCGCGCGTGTACATTGCCCGGATTATAGACGATGCGATGGGTGTCGATCCAGTAATACGAACCCAGGTCGAAAAACATATCGAGATTAAGGTCGTTGGCGTCGGAAATCTCGGCGATCGTCGTCGTCACCGTCCCAAAGCTCAGAATACTTCCGTCGATAACGCCGGCGGTATTTATTTGCTGTGTCGAGGTTATAAAACCACCACGCGCAATGGTGCCATTGGCGATCTCGTCTCCCGTCGACCAAACCTCCATTTCGGCCAAGCGCGGGCGCTCGCGGCGAAAATAGCGTACGCTGCCTCGGCGTTCAGCATCCAGTTGCTCGTAGACACTTTGTTTGACTACGACTTCGCGGCCGTCTACCAAGCGCTTGTTGTATTCGACCACCCCTTGCTCAACCGCGTCGAGCGTCTCATATGCCTCTTGGCTGACTTCGCGCGCCCGGTCTAGGTCACTGCCATTAACCACCACTTGCACGAAGCGCACCCCTTCACTCTGCGCCTCGGCGACATCGGCAAAATCGATTTCGAAAACCCGCTGACTCTTATTGGGTTGCAGCAGGCGCAGAACAGTTTTAAAATTCGGCGTTTTGGAACTGGGCACGCGCACCGGGTTCAAACCATTGGACACCAAAACATCAAAGAGCAAAAACGGGTCGCCCTGCTCTTCGTCAGCAAACTTGAATACCAGTTTCTCGATGAAGACGAAACGCCCCAAATCGATGGTAAACCACCATTGCGAGGCCAAATCGACACCGGGCAACGGCGTTTCAGGCTCCCAATAGGTTGTCATATCGCCGTCCATGATCAGCGCCACGTCCTCGCGATTAGAGCCCGCTTGGATCGCATCTAGTAACTGAATATCCTCAGGCGCCTTACTGCCGAGCGCGGGCGGGGGGTGTAGACGCATAAAATCGACGATATCAAACACTGCATTCACATTTTTGCGCAATAGACGCGGCGTCACGACACCGGCCGCGGAAACTTCGAGCGTACTATGGGGAAAGGTCCAATTCTCCCAATGCCGCCGGCCCTCTACGATAACCTGATTACCGGTGAGGCGGTGCCCCTGGGCTACCGCTGTAGAATTCAATAACAATAGGCCGATAATAAGACCGCAACCCCGCAGCATATTTGCGTAACTTTGTCGCATGCGGCTTCTCCTAACCACCTTAATAGACCAGTGAGACGATGCGTTCGACCGAATCCGGACCCCGGTCCGCCTCTATTTGCAGTCGCAGGATATACATGCCCGGCGGCAACACGTTGCCCTCCTCATCACGTCCATTCCACTCCGTCGTGAAACGACCGCTCTCGACTACGGCCGTAGGCACCGCCCCCAGCTTGCGACCCGAAAGATTATAGACTTCAACCGTTGCCGGAACGTCGCCGACCAGATTGAGCAGGTCGTACTCGATCACCAGGACGTCGTTGATCCCATCGCCATTGGGCGTGAGGACCGGCGACGAAAGCTGCATGCTCTGAATCGTCTTCGAATCCAAACCGACCAGATCAACCCTGAGTGCATCGCCGTCGAATAAATCGTCGGCATTGCCCGGTGTCAGCGATTGATGCACCTCCTCGGCCATCACGCTATTAAAGACCCGCCCGGAGAAAACAGTGCCGTACTTAAAAACCTCAGCCTGAAAATCGACCTCGATAAGTTCCTCGGTTTGCTGGATGTCGACATGCGGGATGCGAATGGTGAAACCCGTTTCGTCAACGGAGGTGACCTCGAAATCCGCGACAAGCCCGCCAACGCGCACCTCGTCAATGCTTGCAGGCCGAGCCGGTGTGTCGATGGTAATGCTATCGAAACCGAGATCGGCACCTTCGAGATTCGGTTTGATCTTGTAGGTGAAAGAGGTAACTTCACCGGCTGGCGCCCGGTTCGGTGCGATCTCGGCTAATGCCTCGCTAGCCAGCGGCGGAATCGCTACCGCAAACTGCAGGTAGTCGAGCCGGCCGCTCGATTCGAGGTTCGAGGCAAAATCAGCCTTAAACTGAACGAACTGGCGCGGCTTGCTGCCGAGCAGATCGCCGGCCAATGGCTCAAAATCGTATGGCGTCGACCAGAATTCCCAGTTCTCGGTATCGTGCGTAATACCGGCTTTTTCACCCGATTCCAGCCTTTTGTAGGTGGCCAGTTGCAACGGTCGGCCATTGACGCCAAAGCGGGTGCGTTCATCCCCTCTAAAAGTGAAACGCCAATAGTTATTGGGGTCGTCATCATCGCCCGAACGCATGCTCAAGTCGATATGAGCATCCTCCCCTTTCTGCCCCAGCCAGGTCAACTGCCCAAGGCTTGCGGGCTCGCCAAGATCGATGACATTCGATACATAATGCGCAAAGGGCGCGAAGCCGACGCCAAAGATCTGGAACTCGGCGATTTCCCAGATCCCCCGCGTATTTTCAAAACCCTGGAAAAGGATTTGCTTGATCGGCACCGGCGGCATCGGCAAGTCAATGATCGCCTCCGTGTTCTCAGTGATCTCGTGCGCGACGTCGAAGTTGAGAAAATGACCACGGGTACCGAATTCGCGGTCGCGGGTACCGTCCTTAAGCGGGTCGCCGTCACTGATGCCGATAACAAACTTCTGCACGAAACGTTCGTTCTCAAAGCGCTCACGTGGAAAAAAGCGAATGCGCTGAATGAGGAACCTGCCGCCGAAATCAAAGATCATGTGCTTTTGCGGCGGCGCATGTGCGGCGAAGTGGCCATCGCCCAAATAAGCCGTATTGGGATCTTCATCGAAGAAAACCAGATCTTCTTTCTGCCGCTTTTCCCAACCAGTCCAACCCAATGCCAAAATCTGACCGCCATTGCCCTCAAGAAGGGGTGTTAGATTAACACTGGGATCGAGCTGGCGAGGCACGATAAAGTCCGGATCGACATCCAAGAGCTCCATGCTGCCGTGCCGTGCCTCCTCGGCCTCCGACCAACTCAGCTGCACGAAATCAAAGTCACCTTCAATTTCCGGCCGCGGCAGACTCTCACCACCGATACGAAAGATGGTCAAAGCGCTGGCCTGCCAACTACAACACAGACCCACTGCCAAAGCAGCCAACAAGCAACCTAAAAACCCGAAACGTTTCATATTTTCTCCACGCACAAGACCTAGATTAAAACGCGTTTAGTAGACGACGGAAACGACGCGCTCACTATAAGCGGCTCCACCGTCGGTATCTACTTTTAACCGCAGTATATACAGCCCTGGGGACAAAGTGCTGCCATTGCGGTCGAGACCGTTCCACGCAGTCGTGAAGCGACCGCTGGCTGCACCACCCGATGCTATTGAGACTAAACTCCGTCCGGAGAGATCAAAGACCTCAACCTCCACCGGTTGCCCGCCGACCAAATTGAACAAGTCGTATTCAATGGCGATCTCATCATTGATTCCATCGCCGTTAGGGGTCAACACCGGCGATGACAGTCGCATGGCCTGTATCGTTTTCTGTTGCAAATTCTGTAAATCGACCCGCAAAAGATCGCCATCGACCAACGGATCTGCGTCGCCGGGAGTCAGTGCCTGGTGCACCTCTTCGGGGCGCTCGCTGTTAAAAACCCGCCCTGCGAACACCGTACCGAGCTTGAAGACCTCTGCTTGAAAATCGACCTCGATCAGCTCACCGGTCTGGTCGGTATCGATCATGGGAATGCGGATAGTGAAACCCGTTTCGTCGAGCGCCAAGAGCTCAAAGCTCTCTTCGATGCCACCGATGCGCACTGCATCGACACTGGCCGGTTTGGCCGGCGTATCAATCGTGATGCTGTCAAAACCCAAGTCATCGGCTTTCAATTGCGGTTTGATCTTGTAAGTAAAGGGCGCCACTTCCCCGGCAGCAACCCGGTTCGGCGTGATCTCGGCCATTACTTCATTAGCCACTGGCGGGATCGATACTTTGAACTGTAAATAATCCAATTGGCCGCTCGCTTCTGGCCCGGAGGTAAAATCGGCCCGGAACTGGACAAACTGCCGCGGCTTGCTGCCGGCCAACGCACCGGTCTGGGCCGTAAAATCATAGGGCGTGGACCAGAATTCCCAGTTCTCGGTATCGTGGGTGATACCCGCCTTTTCCCCCGAGTCAAGCTTCTTATAGGCCGCCAGCTTCATAGGCACGCCATTCTTATCGAAACGCGCGCGCTCATCTCCCCTAAAAGTAAAACGCCAATAATTATTGGGGTCGTCGTCATCACCCGAACGCATGGCGACATCGATCTTGGCCGCATCCTCCTGGCGACCGCCCCAGACCAAATCGCCGAGACTCGCCTGCGCACCCAAATCGATGGTATTGGTGAGATAGGTGGCCTGTGGGGCAAAACCAATGCCGTAAATTTCCAGCTCAGCGACTTCCCAAATGCCGCGCGTGTTTTCGGGTGCTTCGAAGAGCAGCTGACGGACGTAAACTTGCGGCAGTTTCAGGTTCAGGACTGAGTTATTGTTCTCGAATAATTGATGCGCCAAGTCGAAGTCGAAAGTTTGCCCTCGGGTGCCGGACGTAAACTCGCGGGTGCCGTCCTTGAGCGGATCGCCGTCGCTAAGGCCGATGGTCAAGGTTTCGATAAAACGCTCGTTGAGAAAGCGGTCGCGGGGAGACAGTACAATGCGGTCGAGCAGGAAGATCCCACCTAGATCAAAAATCATCGACTTCTGGCGAATGGCGCCGTAGTCACCGCCCCAATCTCCATCGCCGAGAAAGGCGGTAGACCGGTCGTTGTCGAACATTCTGAGGTCGCGGCCAAAAGCAGGGCCCCAACCCGTCCAAGTCAGCGAGAGAATCTTGCCACCCCGCTCTTTGAGTAGGGGCGTAAGATTAACCGTCGGATCGAGTTCCTGGGGGGCGATAAAATCCGGGGTCACCTGTAACAGCTCCGCACTGCCATGCAATTTAGGATCCGCCTCCGCCCATGACAATTGCACAAAGTCGAAAGGCATATCCAGCTCCGGTTCCGGCATCCCCTCACCGCCAATCCGGTAAATCGTCACTGCATCGACCGGTCTTTGATAGACGATAGCAATAACAGCAAGCAACAGAAACCGCGCAATTCTCATAGCCATAGTGCAATATCCTCAGAGATCTTGGTCAATACATACATACATACATTATATAATATAAAAAGAGGGGGAGATCAACTGCGATCTCCCCCTCTTTTTAGTTGGTCTACGACCAGACTAATATCACCTCATCAAGCTTATTGGGCGATCGAAGCCTTGATGTGACCCCAGCTATCGTTCTCAACGGCGGTCGGCAAGTTAGCCTCGTCAACCGGGAGGAGAATGAAATCGCTGAAAGAGCTGGCATTGCCAAAAATATCTGCCTGACCACCAAGGACCCATTTCCAGGTCTTGGGATCTTCTTCGGTGCCATTGTCGTTATCGACGACCTGCAGACCAGCGCCGATGATCTCACCCTCGACGAAGTCGTGCTGGAGGCTCTCGCCGGGACCGGCGAAGTTGAAGTCATCCCAACCGACCGTATACCACTCGGCCTGGATGGTAGCTTCGGAACCGTGCACGCCGTCCAAGGTGAACGAATCGGTGCAGCAGGAGTAGGGCTCTTCGTCGTGCCAATCGGAGGTGCTCATCCAGAACCAGTACCAGCCGAAGGGCTCAAGAGCCGGCCAGCGATAGTGACCCGTCTGGGCCTGACGACCGCGGGTGCGCAACTGCTCTTCCTCGCTCTGGCCTTCCTGTTGCCAGAACCAGTCACCACTGTGATCGGAATCAAGACCGACCTCAACACTATCGTCCTGACCGCAGCAACCAACACCGCCAGCATCGCGATCCCAGTTGTTGTCGAAACGATCGTACACATAATAGATACGATCGAGTTCGTCGTTCCAACCCATGGCGAAACGGAACCACAAGTCAGAGGTGTCGACGGGCTTGCCACTGCCGTCATCGACGGCGAAGAGATCAGGATTGATCTCGAGCCACAACTCAGCCGGCAAAACATTCCACTCGGAGATGTCACCGTCAAGGTTGGGCAGGTGCGAAGTCGGCCAGTTCCATGCCCCGAAGATCATGCCTTCGGGCACGTGAGCTGAGGCCGAAGAAGCAGTCAGCATTGCGACTGCTGCCAGCGCGAAAAACTTCTTCATACGTTAAACCCCCTTAAAAAGGTTGAAAAAAATCCTGCGATGTACTCTTAGCCGGATTTATAACATGCTTAATTAAGGTTTCCCTCTTACATATGTCAAGCAAATTCTAAAGCGGCTAAGCTCTTAAGAAATATCATAATTAAGTGGAAATTTTATGAATCCCCCTTCACGGGTGTCCCCGTGGCCCAAGGCATCGCACTACGACTCAATTCCTTGCGCAAGGCAAGTTGTTCTACATTGCGGGCTTTTTGTAAATACGCATTGCTTTCCTTGCCCTTGCCCTGTCGCTTATAGGCCTTGCTTAGTGCCAAATAAGCTCTCCCGTAGTCCTCATCAATAGCGATCGCCTGTTCGAAAGCCGCAATCGCCTTTAACAAACGCCCCAACTGATAATACTCGACCCCGAGATTATAGTGAGCTTTCGCGAGATCGGCATCCAGTGCCAGTGCCTGCTCGTGCTGGCTTATGGCCTGTTCGCGCTTGCCCGCCACCGAATAGGCAATTCCCAGATGGGTATAGGCCGGCGCGTATTGCTCATCGACCGCAAGCGCCCTCTTATGGGAGGCTATAGCTTTCGCCAATTTTCCTTCGCGGGTATAGGCCACCCCTAAGTCATCGTGTACCTTGGCAACTTCCGGCGTTAAACGCGCCAAATATTCCTTTGCGTCAATCGTCGACATCGAATAGGTAGCATCAGTCCAAGCGAGAAAAAATATTGGTAAACCAAAGTAAATAAACTGTTTCCCCGTCTCAAAAACATAGGGAAAACCCGCCCAGCGATCGCCATAAATTCTCAATCGCTCCAGCCAGCCAGCCTTTACCACCACTACAACTTCATCCTCTTCTTCCGCGACAAAATTCTGCCGAATCTCCTTTTTACGCACTTTCCACATAAAACCATCATAGTAATAGTGCATAAAGGCTGTTGTTGCGATCAGTATCTTTACCAAATCGTAAATTAAATAATTCTCAGTAGCACGAGCCATGGTTTCCACTCCGCCATACAGCAGAATTAAAGCCAGGTAAAAAAATATGATACGAAATCTTCCATCAGCAAATAAATAGCGGAAAAAGGAAGCCCCTAACCTCTCTGAGCGTTTGAGCACGCCATGATTATATATCCAAACGATAGCGAAATACTGAATATCGTGGGCCAGCGCCGTTATTGCATAGCCGAGAATCACATCATCGAGCACGATATAGGCGTAATAGACCGTCAGGAAGGTCGTAAACGAAATGGCGATTTTCGGCCAGACAATAGGCTGTTTTTGCAAGCTCGAGCGCACCAAATGAGCCAAATAGACGACAGAAATAGCTATCGCTAATACCAACACCCACTGCCTAAGATCCTGTAGGTAGTCTGGATTGATCCAGGAGTAGAGCCCAAACCCGTAACGATGACAGCGCTCCATAAAGTTGACCAGATAGTGTGGACTAGCGACGACGATATAGGTGAACCAGCTCACCGTTAGCAGCCAATCCAACCTACCGCTCAACCGCGATGGCTTATGCCTTTTGACCTCGTAGATCCGCATAAAACCATAGTGCTGCATAAAAAAATGCCACATGTCCCACAGGGCGAGCAAAATGAAAAAGCCGAG
>Ga0233433_10003611_pt1 | contig 12371 bp, 12 predicted proteins | sample SI_122_August201_5_FD_179868 | JGI IMG/M metagenome (GOLD analysis project Ga0233433, IMG submission 179868) | Seawater microbial communities from Saanich Inlet, British Columbia, Canada - SI_122_August2016_100_MG | ecosystem: Environmental > Aquatic > Marine > Inlet | place: Canada: British... | reverse complement strand
GCCCCAGTGTCAACATGATCTGGACGAGACTCTGCCGCTTTGAAAAGCAGTGGTTCCGCGTCAGCCGAACGCCCGTCGTGGAACGCAAGGGCACCTAAATTGTAAAGCGCCGGCGCGTTGTTGGGATCACGCTCCAGCACGGCCCTAAAATGGCGTTGTGCGTCTTCGGTATGGCCATCACGCAACGCTGCGACACCGGCTTGGAAAGTGGCTTCAACTGTCGTGGACACGCAGGTTCCTCAGAAAATCGCAGCGTCTCAGCGTTTGTTGAAATTGGGCTTGCGCTTGGCGGTAAAGGCTTCGAACCCTTCACGAAAGTCCTCGCTAGAAAATGCATCGACAAAAAGCGCGCGCGTTTCCGGCGTATCATCTGTCGCACCATCAAGGATCATATGAGCGATTTTTTTGGTAGCCTCGGCGGAGTACTGAGAGGCCGCGCAAATCTGATCCGCGAAACCCTTTACTTCGGACTCGAGCTGATCGCTCTCAACCAAGCAGTCTAAAAGGCCTAATGCCTTGGCTTCGTCGGCCTCAATAATGCGGCCCGTGTACAGAATGTCTTTGGCCGTGGACGCACCGACCGCGTCAACCAGTCGCTTAGTGTCGACTAGGCTGTAAACCAAACCAAGTTTCCCCGGCGTGATGCCGAGCTTCGCGCTGGTGTCGCCAAACCGAAGATCACAACATAGGGCAATGCCACAGCCGCCGCCGACACAGGCGCCGCGGATCATCGCGATGGTCGGCTTGGGAAAACGATGCAGGGCTTTTTGAGATTGGTAGGTGACTTCAGCGATGGTGTCGGCCGTTTTTGGATCGTCGAACACCGCTTTCATCTCGTCAATGTCGGCGCCGGCTGCAAAAGCAGGCCCTTCCCCGGTGACGATGAGTAGACGAACTGTGGGATCGGCCTCTGCCTCAGCCAACAGCTCAATCATGCGCTGCCACATTCCCAAATTGAGAGCGTTGCGCTTTTCGGGGCGGTTAAGACGCAGCACCGCATGGGGGCCTGTTCTATCTAGATAAATGGCATCGTCGGGCATTCAAGCTCTCTCATCGATCAAACACAGCAGTGACGGTTTTACCCCAGAGAGATCCGAAGCACCATAAAGGGTGACCGCAGGGCTACTTCTTTTTCTTGGCGGCCTTGGCTTCGCGAGCTTCGGTCTTTTTCTGTTTATTGATCAGCTTGTCTTCGGGGGTCGCGCTGCGACCGATATGGAAGCGCTCTTCGAACAGAGGTTTTTTCGCCCCTTCGCGATACCAGCTCATCAGCATGGGGATACCCGCTTTGCGGAACAATCCGATTTGGGGGCAGCGGCGGTCCGTCTCGCGGGCGAGCTCCTTAACCCGCGCAACACTTTCCTTGCTATCGACATAAAGATCGAAGTTGATCTGTTCGTATTGTGGCTGAAGGTGGAGGTCGAAAAAGAAGCCGCGAATATCGATAAGAGACCGAACGTCAGTGCGGATGCCCTTATATTTAAAGCCCTGATCGCGGGCGACCACGCGTACCGTGATCGATGTACACGCTGCCAACGCGGAAAGTTGGGCGTGAACGGGGCTCCAACCACGGGACTTCCCTTGTAAATCTGGCGGATCACCGATGTCGAACCCTTCCGGCTCGTCATACATGATGGATGTTTGGCCTTCGAAGTATCCTTCAACACGCATCTGCTCGAAGGACTGTGAACTAACATCGGAAATCCCGATGTAGCCGGGATAAGAAACATCGGTTTTCATGTGCGTTTCCCCAACTGTTGTCATGGCCCGCGCTGCGGAGGGCTTTCCAAAGCAGGCTCAAGTATGGCACCAATCAGGCATGGAGTCGGCCCCGCAAATCAAAACTTCGGCGATCGATCACCTTGGTGTGGTCGGCCGAGATATCGGCGCGCTTGTAACGACCTACACGAGACTTGGATTTACGCCGACCGAGCCAGTGCCGTTGATGGGTCTCGTCGACGGAGAACCAGTGCCCTTGGGGCAAGACTCGGCCCATCTCATTTTTGCCGATAGTTATGTCGAGCTATCAGGGGTGACCAGCACGGACCCCAACCATCATCTTGCGCCTTGGCTAGAGCGCCGTCACGGCCTCCACATTCTTGCCTTCGGCAGTAGCGATGCCGATACCGCCCACGCGATGCTAACGCAGCAGGGCTTAGAGGTCCCAGCAGTGCAAGGTGCAAGTCGTCACGTCACCTATGGAACGCGCCACGGGGACGCCAAGTTCAAATGGTTCAAGGCCCCCGACAGCTTGGGCGACGAAGGTTTCGTCTGCTTGGTTGAGCAAGTCACACCGGACCTTGTGTTCCAGCCGCCAGAGAATGGTCATCCGAACGGCGCTCTCAGCGTAACCGGCGTGACACTCTTGAGTGACGACCCGGCTGAATCGATCAAGCGATTTGAGGCCTATCCGGGTGCGGCGCCTTTAAACGAAACTCAACTCGACTTCGACGGACAAGTTCTCACCTTTCTCGATCAATCTACATTTACCGACCACTTCGAGGCATCTCCTGGACTCGCCCCGCCGGCCTTCGCTGGCTTCACAGTGAGGGTGGCCGACATCGCAACAACACGGGCTGTTCTCGAGCGCAGCGATGTCGCGGTTCATGAAACCGATACGGGTGATCTATGGGTGAGCCCGGCCGATGCCTGCGGGTCTTTGTTGATTTTCAGCGCGCGCTAAGCGGCCTTACGCGTCCGCGTACATATAGTCGCGGGTCAACGGTACAGACTCGAGCTCTGGGCTCATCTGAATATGGAAATTGACGTGATAGGCGTGGTGGAAACTTGATTCCGCACTGGCCAAGAAGAACTCCCACATGCGGCAGAAACGGGCGTCGTAGATTTTTTCCATTTCATCGCGATGCTCCATAAACCGGCGACGCCATTCCCGCAGCGTATAGGCGTAGTGAAGCCGCAACGTCTCGACATCCGTGATGTAGAAACCAGCCTTCTCCACATGGGGTACGATTTCAGACAACGCCGGCGCATAACCGCCCGGGAAGATATACTTCAAGGTCCAGGAATCAGAGGCGCCGGGACCGTCGGCTCGGCCGATGGTGTGGAGCAACGCCACCCCATCATCGACCAAGAGCTGCCGCATGGTTTTGAAGAAGGTGCGATACATGGGCAGGCCGACATGCTCAAACATCCCGACCGAGACGATGCGATCAAAGGTGCCCTCAACCTCCCGGTAATCTTTATAAAGAAACTGTACCCCATCTCCGACGTCGGCTTCCGAAGCGCGCCGATTGGCGACCTTCAATTGTTCTTCCGATAAGCTGATTCCAGTCACATTGACGCCATGGCGCTGATGCAGCGCAAGGCCTAGGCCACCCCAACCACAGCCGACATCCAACACCGACATTCCGGGCTTTAGACAAAGCTTCGCCGCGATGTGATCGACCTTGTCGCGTTGCGCTTGCTCTAGCGTCTCATTGGGCGACTTGTAGTAGGCCATGGAGTACTGCATGTCCTCATCGAGGAAGCGTTCGTACAAGGTCGACGACAAGTCGTAGTGGTGAGAAACATTGGTAGCGGCACGGGAAATCGGGTTATAGGTGCGCAGCAGTCCACCAAAGCGTTCGATTGATTTTAATGTCCGCGCAGCCCAATGGCCGTGCGTTGCGCGGATATTCGACATGACCAGATCAAGCATGTCGAACAAGTCGCCATCTTCAATCGTCAAAGTGCCATCCATATAGCCCTCGCCGGCGTAGAGCGCAGGATTGAGGAACAGCTTGGTGCCGAGATTGGGATCATGGAACGTGACTGTCACCTTAGGATCCGATCCGCTACCGACGTCGTGTCGACGGCCGGTGTGATCGATGATGACTAAAGTTCCTCGCTTCATGAGAGGTTTGAGAAAACGGGCAAATAACACGGCGGTTTTTCCAGAGGTCGTGATTGAGTAAAACTTTGTTAGAGTATTTCACAAGGCGTAGCTAATGTCCGCCACCAGACGTTCACAGGCGCGTGGGATTTTAAAAGATGACAAGTTTAGACCCCTCGAACCGTGACCGCGTCATCATCGTCGGCGCTGGGCCAGTCGGCCTCGTTGCGGCCTTGCGGCTGGCCCGTGCAGGAATTACCGTGGTCGTTCTTGAGGCCGCCGACTTGCCCCATGCGGAACCGCGGGCGTCTACCTTTCACCCACCGACCGTTGATCTATTGGATGAGCTGGGCCTCGGCGAGCGACTCGTTGCCTTGGGGCGGCCGGCGCGAACCTGGCAGTACTGCATGTTCGAAACCGGCGATCGGGCTGTGTTTGACCTTGGTGTTCTCGCTAAAGACACCAATCACCCGTACCGCCTGCAATGCGAACAGCTCAATCTGGTGATCGAAGCCACCAAAATGCTCGAGGCGGAGCAACCCGGCGCCCTGATTCACAAAGCCAAAGTGACGCAGGTCAGCCAAACCGAAGATGGTGTTGTTGTCGATGCCGAGATTGAAGGCGAGGCAACACGGTTACACGGACTCTGGTTGATTGGCGCGGACGGAGCCAGCAGCGTTGTGCGCAAGGATTTGGGGCTGGCCTTTGACGGCGAAACCTATCCCACTGTTTCGATTTCCATTGGCACGCCCTTTCCCTTTGAAGAGCACGTCGACGGCTTGTGCGGCGTCAATTACTTCTGGGCCGATGGCTGGTCGTTCAGCATGTTCCAAACCAAAAACATGTGGCGCGTCGGCTACTCACCGCCCGTAGATTTGGATGATGAGACAGCGGTCTCCGATCAAGAGGTGCAGGCCCGGCTGTCTCGGATTCTGCCGGGCTGCGGCCCCTTCGAGATTGTCACCGCGCGGCTTTACAGTGTGCACCGCCGATTGGTCGAGCGCATGCGTGTCGGCCGCATCCTCTTAGCGGGTGATGCCGCTCATTTGAACAGTCCATCCGGCGGATTCGGAATGAATGGCGGTGTTCATGACGCGTTCAATCTCACCGACAAGTTGACTCGTGTTTGGAACGGTGAAGACGACGCATTGCTTGATCGCTATGCCCGACAACGTCATCACGCAGCGAGCTCGGATATTCAGAAAACCTCGGACGCCAATCACAAACGGCATCGCGAGAAGGACACCACAAAACGTATGGCCGCGCTCAAAGAGATGCAGGACATCATCGCGGACGAAGCGAGGGCCTATAAATTTATGCGGGAGTCCTCACTCATGGACTCGCTCGAACGCGCGAACGCTATTGAGTAGCTGCCCATTGGGTTTGATCCGGCGGGGTATAAGCCTGATTCGGATCTAACGGTTGCGCCAAGCGAAAATAATTCTCGTCGGTGAAGGGCAATGCCTCACCGGTCTCAGAATTCCATACGCTACGATGCACCACCGGCAGATTTCCGTAGTACACGTGCAGGGCTACGGACCGTTCGGTGCCTGGATTCCCCACCGCGTGAATCACGTCGGCTGGCAGAAACACCATATCCCCAGCCGTATATATCCGTGTCACCGTCGCCTGAGGCTGACCCTGACGTAGACGAAAATAAGCCGCCGACTCCGTACCGCTGCATAACGCAATGGTCGTCGCCATGTTGTGATTGTGGGGTGGGTATTTGAGATTGGGACTCAGCTGAATCAGAAAAATCGTGATGTTATCATCCGCATGCAACAGCACTTCCTCGTCGTCGTACTGCGGCAGAGCAGCGGTCATTGAGACAGGGTTGCTTAACTCATAGCGCAAGCGCGCACTGACATAGTCTGCACAATTTAATTCGCCGCCCGCTTGCTCGCAGTCTCGTACGAATCGATTAAGATCGAATACCAAAGCCCTCAGTCCCTACCGTCATGTTTATTCTTTTTATTGGGGGCTCGCTCACTTGCCTCCGTTCCAAAAATGGTATCACCATGACCCGGGTTAGCAAGGCTCGACTTGGCTCAACTATTGCATGTGGAGACGTGACCGTGGCCGTTACATCAATCCATGGCCCCATCATCAGTTGTGGTGATCTGGCGGCGCAAAGAGACGTCTTTGAAAAGGTATACGGCCTGGTCGCCGTGGCCGAAGAGACTCTGACCGCCGACTCGGTGGCAGCCCTTTGGGGTCTCTCGGGCCGTACCGCGCTCACTGTCGTGCTGGAGACTCCGGGCACTCGATTCGGCATTCGCTTGGTTCAGTTTGATCCCCAGTCCGACATTGTGATTCGCCATAAGCCGTCGGGCTACAACAGCGACGCCCTCAAGGTGATTGATTTCTACGCGCCAGATTTCTATGCAGCGAAAACGCATCTAGAGGCCAAGGGGTATCACCTCAAAGATGAAGTGGCCGAGTACGAATTAGACAACGGCGCGTTCCTCGAAGGACACCTATGGGGACCAGACGCCGTCGTGACGGCCCTGGTCAGCGGTCCGAAAGGTTTTTTCCGCAATTTTGCAACAACGACCGAGAAATTATTCTCAGAAGTGCAAAGCATCTCTGCGCCGGTATCTGACATGCCAGCCGTGTTGGCATTTTACGAAGCCGTCCTCGGCCTGAGCGTCATCCATGAATATGGCATTGATCATGAAAGCTTCGCCGATCTGGTCGGCACTCAGCACAAAATGAAATTGCGCGCCAAGAACGTCGGGCTGGTCCGCACCGAGCCCTACTTCGGGCTTATTCACTATGGCTTACCGGAAACAGCCTACGACTCCTTGCGCGACCGGGCCGTGATGCCCAATCGGGGCCTGGTCGGCGCAACGGTCATCGTCGACGACGCGGCGGACGTGGCCCGTAATGCCGAGTCTCACGGGGCTGATACTTTGTCTGCTTTGACTGAAGTCGAGCTCGCCCCGTATGGCCAAATTCTCTCCTTCACCGTTCGCGGGCCACATGGCGTGGTACACCACATCATCGAGCCGTCCTAACGTCGATTCGGCGGCATTTTCCACTGCGCGTGCTTTGCCAAGACGGGCCTGCAGCGCTAGTGTATCCGGACGCTGAACCCCGGAGAGTGCCATGCTTCGCCAAGAGCCACACGCCGTCTTGCCGCAATCGTCTGTAAACGAACAGTCGCGGCAGGATTTTCTCAATCAATTGGGAAAGCATGTTCTCAACGAGATCACACCGGGAAACGCAGCCGCCTATCAAAAAAGGGTTTTGCCCCGGATCAAAACCGAAAAAGGGCGAGATCCAGAAAGCCGCCATGAGATTCGCAAGGAGATGGTGCGCGACCCCTATTATCAAATGACAAGTTCGTTCCAACGCACCGTTCAGGAAATGATGTGGAACTCGGTCGACGACACGATTCAGCGTCAGCTCCCTGAATTGATTGCGACGGCGAAAACCATTCGCGACGGCGAAACGCTCGGATCTCTGAACCTCGAGCCAGGTTTTGAGATTCCACCTTACATTGCCGAGAACGATCACCATTGTATGCCTGGCGGATATTCGGGTGACTTGGTCGATGACGACATCACTGCGGGCGCGCTCTACGACAAAGGCGCCTTTATTTACACACAAGGCTTATTCGGTCCGCGCATGGATGGCATTGGCAGAGCCACGGCGCTGATGACCGCCTGTTCCTTTCCTAAATTGCAGCCGAAGAAGATTCTGGAGATCGGGTGCACGGCCGGCGGGTCAACCACCGGACTAAAAATGGGATTCCCCGATGCGGAAGTCCACGCCATTGATGTCGGACCATCGGTCTTACGCTATGCCCATGCCCGAGCGGAAAGCATGGGGGTGGCCATTCACTTTCATCAAATGAGTGGAGAAGCCTTGACCTTTGACGACGCGAGCTTCGACTTGGTCAATTGCCCAGCGTCGTTCCACGAAATGTCACGCAGCGCGGTCTACAACGTCTTCAAAGAGGCTTTTCGCGTCTTGAAGCCCGGTGGTGTGTTCTTATTGTCTGAGCTGCCTCCGTACGAAGGTGTGGATCCGTGGACCCAGTTTGTTCGCGATTGGGATACTTACAACAACAACGAGCCGTTCTGGGGCACCCTCCATGAAATGAACTTCGCCGAAGTCGCAGAAACTGCGGGCTTTGATCGCGCCGACTATTGGGAGGGCACAGGACCCGGCATCGCCGAAGCCAATCAACTGACCGGTGCCGTTGAAGTGCAGAACAAGAAGTTTATGGGCTCCACCCGTGGTGGTGGTCAGGCCTGGTACGCCCACATGACAAAGCGCGCGAGTTAATACACCAACCCGATGACTGAAAAAATCACCACGCCCAGACCCGCTCAAGGCAAGCGCCCTCAATACTTCGATGATCCCAATATGGATCAAATGCACGCCATGATTATTGCTCTGGCGACGGAAGTCTCCGTGCTGACGGATCGGTTCGACACCATTGAGCGCGTGCTCGAAGACAAAGGAGCTGTCAGCCGTGCCGACATCGAAGGTTGGGAACCAGATGAAGACGCCTGGGAAGATCGTCGCGAGAAAAGAGATCAACTCATCCGACGACTTTTCCGCAGCACCCGTGAATCCCGCACAACGCTAGAAGGCCAAGACGGCCCGGCGGACGAGTAACAGAAGGATCGTTGGCTATGGCCCGACCACATATTGAGTTTATTCAAACCCAGGCTGTTAGCTGGAGCACGCTCGGCGATGACTCTGCCCGACCCGGCACCGAGGTTAAGCTGCTGAGTCATGACACCGATTCCAAAGCAGTCACGGTGATTTTGCGCTACCCCGCGGGCTGGTCTTTGGATCAAGAGCATCATGTGGACAGCGACGAAGAGCTCTACGTCCTGTCAGGCACGTTGACGATCAACGACACACTCTACGAAGAAGGCGATTACGCTTTTCTGCCGGCCGGGTTTCCGCGCTCGACAATGGCGACGAGTGACGGTGCCGATGTTATGACCTTTTTCGAAGGGGCCCATAACCGTGTTGCCGGAACGGCCCCGGATGGACTCTACGACGGGCGCAAGCTGGTCGCCCGTGTTCAATCCAAGTCAGTGGCCTGGGGTGGCGCAAACGACCCCAAAGTCGCGTCAGCGGGCGTGAAGTATTTGGCCCTTTCGCGGGACCCGGACACCGGCGACACCACATGGCTGCTGGATATCGATGAAACAGGCATGACTGGAGAGGTCAACCGGCTAGAAACACACCCGGTTGTCGAGGAAGTCTTTGTGGTGTCCGGCGAAATGCACATGCCGATGGGTGTTCTAAAGAAGGGCGCCTACTTCTGGCGGCCACCCGGCATTTCTCACGGGCCGGTGGGGACAAAAACCGGCGCGCTGGGCCTATTCCGCTGCAAAGGTGGTCCGCTGACGACTGAGTGGTCCGAGGACGCCCACCCGGTTCAATGGAATGCGCCCTACGATCCCATTCTCCCCGAGGCGGTTGCGGCGAGTCTTTCGCCGGACTACGACGCGACCCAGCCTTACTAGTCAATTCTTTGTAATTGGGACTTTCGAGGCGTCTGTTTTCGCTGCGTAACGTGACACTCGCCCCGAGCGACTGAGAAGGCTAGTCTGCCTGCCAGAATCGCATAAAGGGGAGCGCATCATGGCCGCAAAAGTCCGCAAAGGTTTCGTCAACGTCGGGGCTGGGCAGGTCCATTATCGGGCGGCAGGGTCAGGACCTCCGGTCATTCTACTACATGACTCGCCACGCTCTTCTGTTCTCCACCTGCCTTTGGTCGAGCATTTTTCAGACCGTTTCACGACCATTGCTATCGATACTCCGGGATACGGCAATTCGACCGCTCTGCCGCCAGAGCCGCGCCCTGAAATTGCCGATTTCTCAAACGCCTTGGCCGATACCATTCTTGGGTTCGGCGTCGAGCGCTGCCCGGTCTATGGGTTTCACACTAGCTCAAAAATCCTTCTCGACTTTGCCGCCAACCACCCAGAACGCGTCGCCGTCGCCATCATGGACGGATTGTCGCTACCCGCCGGCGACACGGACCATGCCTTCATCAATAGCTACATGCAGCCGTTTAAAGTCACAGGTACAGGTAGTTACCTGGCAGAAGAATGGACACGGGTGCGCGACTTCCAACGCTGGTTCCCTTGGTTTGCAAAATCAAAGGCGACACGTTTGCCCATGGCGCAGCGGGATATGAAATACATGCAGAGCTACAGCATGGATTTGTTTATGGCTGGGCCTCACTTCTCCGACGCCTACTCTGCGGCGATGCGCTACAAGGCTGTTTCCGTGGTGCCGACATTATCGGCCCGCTGTGTGTTCATGGCTCGCGAAGATGACGTGCTTTATTCCTTTCTCGACAGCCTTCCCGATCCTCTGCCTGACGGCAGCACCATTGAACGCATGTCGCCAGACCGCGATGCCTGGAAAGCGCGGATGGGCGAGCTGTTCAACGAATATGCAGACTTTGACGGCGCCGGCGATTTTGCTCCGCCGGACCCCTTAAAAGACCCGCTTAGCGGCGGTGCCGTCACCAGAGGTTATGTGGACGCCGGGTCTGGTCAGATTTTGGTGCGTCGCGCCGGTCACGGAACGGGAACACCGGTGGTGTTCTTGCACGACTTGCCGGGCAGCGCGCGCGCCGATGAAACCTATCTTAAAGCACTCGGTCAGGGACGACCGGCGTTCGGTCTTGATCTTCCGGGGTGCAACGACTCCGACGCCTTGGACCAAGCTGACGCGAGCAGCTACGCCGCCACACTCCTGGCCGCGATCGACGCCCTAGGATTAAAAGACTTCGACTTGGTGGCGGATGGTCTCAGCACACCCATCGCCCTCACTCTCGCCAAACAATCGGGGAGCCGCGTCCGTCGTCTAGTGCTCGATGCCGTTGCTTTACCGGAGTCCGATCTCAGCGCGGAAATGAAAGTGAATTACCTACCTGACTTGCGCCCGCAGATGGACGGTACGCACCTGCACCGCTGCTGGCACATGCTGCGCGATCAATCGGTGCATTGGCCGTGGTACGACGGTGGAGTCGATGCCATCCGCAAAATAGCACCGGACCTCGACCCCCAGACACTGCATATGCGTCTCGTCGACACAATGAAACAATGGGACCACGCGGGTGATGCCATCGCGGCCGCGCTCGATGCGGACGGCCGAGGCAGCCTTAAAGATATCTCTGCACCAACGATGGTGTTCGAAACCGAAGACGATGCCCGCTACCGCTGGGCGGGTGAGGCCGTGAAAGGTCTATCGAACGGCATACAAGCGACACGGCCGGCTGATCCGACCGCCAGAGCACGTGCGGTCCTTAGTTTCCTAGAAGGATAATGCGGTGCAAAGACTAAGGTTGGTCGTCTATCGCCAGTTCGTCGGAATCCACCGATGACAGACACCACCAGCACCCTGCGCCGGGCGACTTTGCTGGTGCGTGATATAGAACGGTCTCTTGCCTTCTATAGCGGTGTGTTTGGTTTATCGCCCTACGCCGAGCTGACCGTCGGATTAGATCGCGTGCCGTTCTTCCCCGTTGGCGCAGAACCACGCGGCGGCAATGGTCGCTTTGTCATTCTTAAGGGCGAGAACCCGCTGGTGGGCATGATCGGCCTCATGGAGATGCAAGACCCGCCATTGCCAGAACCTGACCACAATATCCGTCGCCTCGGCATCGGCAGCGTCGCTTTGGTTTTATCAACATCAAACGCGGACGCCGCGGCAAGTGCGGTCACGGAGCTGGGCGGAGAAATCCTCATGCCCGTCACCGAAGCCCGCAACCTGGGCGACGAGGCCGGGGATTTTGTCCCCGTCCGGCTGTTTATGGCCCAAGACCCCGATGGTTACTTTCTGGAGGTGTTTGAGCCTCTCTCTTGAGCCCTGTGTAGGCGCCTTTTCCGTAGGGTTTCATGCATCGGCGCAATGGCTTACCTTTGCGCCCGAAGTGCACGGCCTTTCTCAATCGGAGATCAGTGACAATGCGCGAACAAGCCGCCCACCCGATGATGCCGGTACCGACCCATGATGAGGCGGCACGTACGGACTTCGTCTATCACCTGTCCAACTTCATTCGCAGCGACATCACACCGCATAACAAAACTGTGTACGAGCAAACCGTGCGGCCCGCCTTCGTAAAAAGCCATGGTCGCGCGCCCAAGACTCGTCAGGAAGTGCGGAAGGCGATGCTGCCGACGCGCGAATACCGCATGTCCAGCGCGTTGCAACGCTGCTCGCAAGAAATGATGTGGAGCTCTGTGGCAGAAACGGTGGAACGGCAGCTGCCCGATATGATTACCCATTTTCGCAACATTGCTGGAGGTCCGGTGAAAGGCAGTCTGACGCTTAATCCAGAGATGCCGATCCCCTCTTACCTTGATGAGAATCATCATCACTGCATGGCCGGCGGCTATCATACGGAAGTCACAGAGGACGACGTTGGCATGGGGGCCGTCTATGACCGCGGCGCGTTCATTTATGTCGACGGCAATTTTGGGCCGCGCAATGATGGCCTGGGTGTCGCTCTCACCAAATACATCCAAACGCGGTTTAGGGGTTTTAAACCAAC
>Ga0233433_10003603_pt1 | contig 12386 bp, 11 predicted proteins | sample SI_122_August201_5_FD_179868 | JGI IMG/M metagenome (GOLD analysis project Ga0233433, IMG submission 179868) | Seawater microbial communities from Saanich Inlet, British Columbia, Canada - SI_122_August2016_100_MG | ecosystem: Environmental > Aquatic > Marine > Inlet | place: Canada: British... | reverse complement strand
CGACCGCATTGGGGAATTCTTCCGGTGGCACCAGATTGGGCACCAAGGCATTAGAAGTGGGCTGATAAAACGCGCGCCCCGTGCCAAACAACACCAAAATCAGAAACACAGGCCAAACTTCTGTACTGCCTGAGATGCTGAACAATGCCAACAGCACCGCTGACGCCATCATCACCAGATAACACATGGCCAACACAAAACGCCGGTCGAACTGATCGGCCACATACCCTGTAACCAGGGCAAAGCCAAAGGCTGGCGCAAAGATTGACAGGCCAATATAGGCAAGGTTCATGGGATCACCGGTCAGGTCATAAACCTGATAGGTAATGGCCACCATCACCATGTGCAGTGAGAACGAAGCGAAGGCCTTGCCAAAAAAGAAGTATCTAAAATCGCGCCGACGAAAAGCCGCCAGCCCCATGTTCTTTTTCCCCTCAGATTTTTCAGGGGTTTGGTCAGAACCGGGACCGCCTGTGGGTGGATTACTCAAACAACACCTCTTTCAGAATATTTGGCAAAAAATTTGGAGCGGGTGGAGGGAATCGAACCCTCGTATTCAGCTTGGGAAGCTGATGTTCTACCATTGAACTACACCCGCGTAGACCAGAGCAAACGCACAGCATCTGGACAGTCTGCCCTCAAGGGGCTTCTATGTAGCGTTTTCATACCACTTTCATCAAGTAAAACCCCACAGAGATGGCCCAAGGGCAGATTTTCCCGAAAAACATCGTAACGCATTAAAAACAATTAGAAATCTAGCCTTTTTTGGCCATTTCCCTTCATTGATATTTTACAGAATGCCTGTATGTTTTCTATTGTTACAGATATGTTTTACTCAATTTCCGAGCGACCTTACTATATTTGCTGCAACTTAATGAATAAGGGGGGCCTCTCATTGGTCCTTCGTCGGGGGACAAAAATGCAGACAAAGGATAGTGCCTAATATGATTCTTACAAAATATGCTGATTACAGCATTCGTGTTTTAATTTATCTGGCGGAACGCTCAGGGACTCGTGTCTCCATTGCCACCATCGCCAAGGATTACGATATATCTCGCAATCATTTGATGAAAGTTTCCCAAAATCTGGCGCGCCATGGCTACATCGTTGGCTATCGTGGCAAAGGCGGCGGGATTATGTTGGCTCGCCCCGCCCGCACCATCAACATGGGTGAACTATTGGGTGATGTCGAACGCAACCTCAAGGTAGACGAAGACAACTTTGAAACGGCTGGCCGGGAGAATATCAGGCTTGTTCTAGGCAAAGCACTAGAGGCCTTCACCGACACCTTTGCCGCCTATACCCTTGCTGATTTCATTAAGGAAAATGGCAGTGCACCTGTGCGCACGGAACTTAAAGAACAAAAGCAAAGCGAGGGATCGCGTTGCGCCTGATCCACGTTCTTGACGGGAACGCCTGATCCCCGCGTTCTTGACGGGAACGCCTTATCAATGTATTACCCCACACATACCAACTCGTGGAGATTTGTGCCGACCGGCTTGCGTCCACGTAAAAAACACAGCTAAAAAGGTCAGGCGCTTGCACAAGCCCCCGACCCAACTGGTTGGGGATTTTTTTGTCCCAACCCCAGAGCGCCAAAGGATGAAGCATATGGGTACGAACGACAGCAACGACAAGGGACCCAATGGGTATCGCCCACGAACCAATTTGGTTCGGGGTGGCACAAAGCGGTCCGAATTTCAGGAAACCAGCGAAGCGATTTTCGCCACTTCTGGGTATATTTACGGCTCGGCCGAAGAAGCTGCCGGTGCCTTTAAGGGTGAAAATGACAACTACATCTATTCCCGGTTTTCCAATCCCACCGTCTCCATGTTCGAAGAACGGATGGCCTTATTGGAAGGTGCGAAAACCTGCCGCGCCACGGCATCGGGCATGGCCGCCGTATTTGCGGCACTGGTCTGTATGCTCCGCGCTGGCGATCACGTGGTTGCATCAAGGGCCTTGTTTGGATCTTGTCTTTATGTGATTTCCGATATTTTGCCGCGTTACGGAATAGAGGTTACCTTTGTCGATGGCACCGATCTTGGCCAATGGGAAAAGGCCTTAAGCCGCCCGACCCAGGCTGTCTTTTTAGAAACGCCATCCAACCCGGGCCTTGAAATCATTGATCTAGAGGCGGTTGCAGGACTGACCCATCAGGCCGGGGGCCGCTTAATCGTGGACAATGTCTTTGCCAGCCCCGCTTTGCAAAAACCCATGGCCTTTGGTGCCGATGTGGTTGTCTATTCCGCAACCAAACATATTGACGGCCAGGGCCGGGTACTGGGTGGGGCCATTCTGGGTGATCCGGAATTCATGGAAGATCATCTGCGCATGTTCCTGCGCAACACCGGACCATCCCTTAGCCCGTTCAACGCCTGGGTTTTGCTAAAAGGACTGGAAACCCTTGATCTTCGTGTCAATGCCATGTGCGACACCGCCGGGGCCATTGCTGAATGGCTAAATGGAAGAAGCGATCTTCCAAGGGTGGTCTATCCGGGCCTTGCCAATCATCCCCAGCGTGCGCTGGTCGAAAAGCAGATGACCGGAAACGGCACTGTGTTCGGGTTTGAAGTGCCCGGAGGCCAGGACGGTGCGTTTCGTTTCCTGAATGCGCTTCGCATGATTGATATTTCCAACAATCTTGGAGATGCCAAATCGTTGGTAACCCACCCCGGGACCACGACGCACCAACGATTGGAAGAAGATGTGCGTGTCCATCTGGGCATAACACCAGGTTATGTACGCATTTCTGTCGGTCTGGAAGATATTGAAGACATCCGCGAAGATATTGACCAAGCGCTGAAACAGGCCATTCTGTAATCGGCGTCTGATCAGAGAATACCATAAAATAGTTTCATTTTAAGGGGTTATGGGCTGGTCCCATGCCCCTTAAACATGAAGACTGGACAGAAGCGAAAGGTTCCCTAAACTTCCCTGAATTCTGATTTATCATCCTTTGCACAGCAAAAAAACGGACATGTATAACACCACAACCCATTCGATTAGCATCACCGTCGAGCCGTCCTATATGGACCATGAATCGTCCCCGCGTCGGGGGCGTTATTTCTGGTCTTATCATGTCATTATCGAGAATCAGGGCAGGGAAACCGTCCAGTTAAAAAGCCGCTATTGGATGATCACCGATTCGCTGGGGCGCATTCAAGAAGTTGAAGGAGACGGCGTTGTGGGTGAACAGCCCGTGATCGGGCCGGGGGAAAGTTTTGAATACACATCTGGGACACCCCTTGAAACCACATCAGGCATTATGGCCGGTCACTACAAAATGGAAACCATAGACGGACACCCCCTAGAAATTGAAATCCCGGCCTTTTCCCTTGATCGCCCCAATGATCGCCCACTCATTCATTAAGTTGATCCATTAGAGGCCATTCCCTGCCCACCCTCTTTTGCTTTCTATTTTTTTGACCTCATGCCATGGTTATCAGGCAAAATGCGGGGGAAATGGCACCCCCCAGATCAATTGCCAAATCAATTGCTAAATAAATCAAAGGTGGCCCCGTGAAGGCAGACAATCCCACAAAACTGGTTTCAACCAAGCCGCTTGTTGCATGCGGCCCGGATAAAGCCCCCGCCGATGATGTGCCCAATGATGCGCCAAGTGATAAGCCAAGCCGCATGGAAGCCGAGCGTGCCGTTCGGACATTGATCCGCTGGGCCGGCGATAACCCTGATCGTGAAGGCTTGCTTGGAACACCTGACCGGGTGGTCAGGGCCTGGGAAGAATTTTTCTGTGGTTACAACGAAGAACCAAGGGAAATCCTTGCCCGCACATTCGAAGAGATCGAAGGCTACGACGAAATGGTCGTGCTGAAAGACATCCGCTTTGAATCCCATTGCGAACATCACCTGTTACCCATCATCGGGGTGGCCCATGTCGCCTATTTGCCCACCCGGCGCGTTGTTGGCATTTCCAAACTGGCCCGGTTGGTAGAAGCCTATGCCCGCCGCCTGCAAATTCAGGAAAAGATGACCGCCCAAATTGCCACGGGCATTGATGAAATTCTCCAGCCCGCAGGGGTTGCCGTTGTCATAGAGGCAGAACACCAGTGCATGACCACCCGGGGCATCCATAAACCCGGAACAACCATGGTCACCAGCCATATGATTGGCAGTTTCAGGACAGACCAAAAAACCCGACGCGAATTCCTGGCCATGATTGGTCGCGGCTAGCCGCAAGAGCCCGACTGAGAAGACCACATATAGACAAAAATAATTGTATTAAGACCCAATGCCACAAGCTGTAGTAGAAATCTTAATAAATTCAAAAAATACGAAAAATTTGCCTATTCATCCCTAAAAGAATCAATTTTTTCCATAAAAATCGATTAAATGTACGAAATATGATAAAAAACAGGGAAAAAATCCTTATAATCTGGAAAAACCCCTTGGAATTACCACATATAATCGTAATTTTATCCATTTCAGGGGTTTCATGATCGATTTTCGCCCTATTCTATTCATTTTAGGCATCTTGCTGACGACATTAGCCGTTGGGATGTGCCTGCCCGCGCTGGCCGATCTAATCTCTGGTCGGGGCGACTGGCTGGTCTTTGCGGCCAGTGCCGGGGTCAATGCCTTTATCGGCATTACCATGATCCTGACCACCCGCACGGCCCCTGGGAACCTTTCCATGCGCCAGGCCTTTCTGCTGACCGCCATGAGCTGGGTCGTGATCGCCGTGTTTGGGGCATTGCCCTTTACCTTTGCCGATCTGCAGCTGTCTTTTACCGATGCGGTGTTTGAAGCCATGTCCGGGATTACCACCACCGGGGCGACCGTGATGACCAACCTTAACGATGCGCCGCCGAGCATTTTATTATGGCGGGCGTTGCTGCAATGGTTTGGGGGCATCGGCATCATTGTCATGGCCGTGGCCATCTTGCCGCAGCTCCAGGTTGGCGGCATGCAATTGTTCCGCATGGAATCATCTGACAAATCTGAAAAGGCCATGCCCCGCATTGCCCAGGTGGCCAGCGCCATTGGCATTACCTATGTTGGATTAACCGGCCTGTGTGCCGCCCTGTATTGGGCATCCGGCATGCCCGGATTTGAAGCCTTTGCCCACGCCATGACCACCATTGCCACCGGCGGGTTTTCAACCCGGGATGCATCAATCGGGTTTTTCAACAACGCCGCCATCGACTGGGTTGCCGTGATCTTTATGATTTTGGGCTCCCTGCCCTTTGTGCTTTACCTTCAGGCGGTGCGCGGCAACATGACACCCCTGCTTCAAGACACCCAGGTGCGCTGTTTTCTGTTTCTGGCATTTTCAGCCGTGGCATTGATGGTCACTTGGCAAACGCTGATCAATGGGGTGCCATTTGGCGAGGCCGCCCGCTACGTCACGTTTAACGCCGTCTCGATCATGACCGGGACCGGTTATTCATCAACTGATTTTGGTCTGTGGGGCTCTTTCCCGGTGGCCTTGTTCTTCTTTTTGATGTTCGTCGGAGGCTGTGCCGGCTCTACCACGTGCGGGTTAAAGGTATTCCGCCTTCAGGTTCTCTATGCCACCACCCAGGCCCAGATCGGGAAACTGTTACAACCCCATGGGGTTTTCCTGCCCCAGTTTAATCGCAAGCCAATACCGGAATCTGTATCGGCATCGGTGATGAGCTTCTTTTTCTTTTATGTGATGTCGTTTGGCGCATTGGCAATCGGTCTTGGCTGGATGGGGCTGGATTTTCTGACCGCCGTTTCTGGTGCTGCCAGCGCCATCGCCAATGTCGGCCCCGGCCTAGGACCGATTATCGGCCCGGGTGGCACCTATGAATCCCTGCCCGATGCGGCCAAGTGGCTTTTGTCCTTTGGCATGCTTTTGGGCAGGCTGGAATTGTTTACGGTCCTGATCCTGTTCACCCCGGCATTCTGGCGGAATTAATTCCCTGCCAGATATGCGCCGAAATGTTGGGGCAGCCCAGCTTGGATCTGAGCATTAAGTTCCTTCATCATCTCATCGACGATTTTGAACCATATTTTTTCACGATCAGCGATGCTCGTCCCTTCGACCGCAGTGCCATCATATTTAGACCGGACCGTCAGGAATGCACGCTGGCGTCCGCGAGAATCCCTGATTTCCAGCAAAAAGGATGCACGCCCCTCATAGCGGAGCGATTGTTCGCGAAGGAATAATCCCTTGATCCCACTTGTGGTTTTAAGCGGCACCGCACGAATGGACGCATCCAGAATAATAAGATTGGCGACATGATCGCCGCCAATGGCGCGCAACCGATGTTCACCCCAACGGCGGATTGCCCCATACGGCGTTACCGGAGCCAGATGTTCTACATTGGGTTCTTTCAGCGGCGGGATATAACGGGTGGAAATATCGATGCGCCCGACTTTAAAATTGATCGGGGAAAGATGCGCAAAGGTCAGGTCGGGAAAGGCCCGTGGCGGGGCCGATTCACACCCCGATAGTGCCAATGCCAAGAATGCCGTAAAGACCGGCACAATGAACCGATATCCAGAAAATCTGAAATTAGCCTTGGGCCAAAAACCACGCATGTCAGCAATCCCCCGCTATCTTGATCGTGGAAATACTGCGCTTCAAATGCTGGCTTTTCAAGCATGGCGCGCGAAACGGCTGCCACTCACCGGACCCAACAGGGGGTTTAGACCTCAGAGAGGCACCAGTGCAGGATGCCTTTTTGGGCATGCATGCGGTTTTCAGCCTCATCCCATACGACGGAACTGGGGCCATCAATGACCCCCGCACTGACCTCATGATCGCGGCTGGCTGGCAGACAATGCATAAAGATCGCATCCTTCCCGGCACCAGCCATCAGGGCTTCGTCCACCCGGTATGGGCTAAGCGCTTTAATGTGTTCTTCCGGGCTTGGCCCATCGCCGTTGCCCATAGACAACCAGGTATCGGTGGTCACGCAATCAGCACCGGCCACCATTTGGGCCGGGTCTTCGCTCAGCTCTATTTTGGCACCGCCATCAATGGCACGGGCCACCAGATCCGCATCGGGCGCGTACCCTTTGGGGGTGGCTATGCGAAGGGTATAGCCAAACAAAGATGCTGCGTGAATCCACGATGCGCACACATTGTTGCCATCGCCGATCCAGGCAATGACCCGGTCTTTGATCGGACCAATGTGTTCTTCAAAGGTCAGGATATCGGCCATGATCTGGCAGGGGTGACTTTTATCAGTCAACCCGTTGATCACCGGCACCGATGCATATTTAGCCATCTCAATCAGGCTTGTTTCAGACAAGGTACGGAACATGATGGCATCGGCATAACCCGACAATACCCGCGCCGTATCCGCAATGCTTTCGCCCCGGCCCAATTGGGAGGATTGAACATCAAGGGATGTCACAATGCCACCCATCTGCATCATGCCAACCTCAAACGATACCCGGGTTCGCGTCGATGGTTTTTCAAACACCAAAGCCAAAACCTTGCCATTTGCGGGCGATTTTTCCGATACAATCTTCCCGGCCTTATAGTCCCCGGCAGATGTAATCATCTGCCTCAGTGTTTCAGCAGAGAACTGATCAAGGTCCAGAAAATGGCGCGTGGGGGAATCAATCATGCGGCCGCCTCCGCCTCTGTTGCCGTGCGATCCAGAATCTCCAGCGCGAGGCGAATATGGCTTTCATCAATGTTCAGCGGTGGCAAAAGCCGTATCACATTGCCCCCACCGGCAAGACACAACATGGCGTTGTCGCGGATTTTGGCAATCAAGGGCCGGGGTTCACCGGCACAGACAATGCCGATCATCAATCCCTTGCCACGCACTGCCGTAAAGGTTTTGGGATGGGCCGCAACCAGTTTCTCCAGCCCCGCCATCAATGACGCGCTCATGGTTTGGACGTGATCCATAAAGCCGTCTTCGGTCATGACATCCAACACCGCATTGCCCACCGCCATGGCCAGCGGATTGCCCCCATAGGTGGACCCATGGGTGCCAAGGGTCATGCCCTTGGCCGCATCTTCCGTTGCCAGACACGCACCAACCGGGAACCCGCCGCCGATGCCCTTGGCCACGGCCATAACATCAGGGGTGATGCCTGCCCATTCATGGGCAAACAGCTTTCCGGTCCGGCCCATGCCGCACTGAACTTCATCAAAGAATAAAAGCAATCCATATTCATCTGCTGTTTCCCGAAGGCCACAGAGGAAATCTTCGGATGCCGGACGGATGCCGCCTTCGCCCTGAACGGGTTCGATCAAGATCGCCGCAGTTTCGTCCCCGATGGCGTCGCGGGTTTCATTCAGGTTACCAAATGCAACATGATCAAAACCACCAACAGCGGGATCAAAGCCTTTCAGCAATTTTTCCTGACCGCCCGCTGCAATGGCAGCCAACGTGCGCCCGTGAAAGGCCTGATTGGCACAGATAATCCGGTAACGGTCTGGATCACCCACGGCATCAAAATGGGACCGCACGGTCTTGATGCCACATTCCATGGCTTCACTGCCGGAATTACAGAAAAAGACGGTATCGGCAAAGGTTTCCGCAACCAGCCTTTCCCCCAAACGCTCCTGACCCGGGATATGAAACAAATTGGACGTGTGCCAAAGTTTCCCTGCCTGTTCCGTCAACGCCGCCACCAAACGGGGGTTGGCGTGACCAAGGGCATCCACGGCAATGCCAGCCGTAAAATCAAGATAGCGCGTGCCATCTTTGGTGAAGAGATATGCCCCTTCCCCTCTTTCAAATGCAATGTCGGCGCGCCCATATGTGGGCATAACGGCGGAAATCACGACTTCACTCCTATATTCAGGAACTGCGAAACCCCTCATAAATCGATCAATCTATGAGGGTGCCTTGCGCAAAAAAGCGGCGAGTATCCATATAACGGGGGTCCATGTCAATGTTACTGGCGATGTTCGGGGCATTGGCAAACCCCATCCAAACCATGCTTTAATAGGCGTTCACACAGATCAATCAGACCAATCAGGAATAAAAAGCATGACCAACCCCATCATCAAATGGCTGGGTAGCACATCCAACCGCTCCTTTATCATCTATCCCATTTTGATCCCGGCCCTTACCTGGGCGCGCCATGGCCTCACCCCGCCTAGCCTGCCCTGGGCCACCCTGCCTGATGCAACATGGACCATCACACCGTGGTGGGCGGCGTTGATGGTTTGGGGGTATTTGCAATTCAAATGGACGGGCCGATATCGCTCACGCCTTGGCGGTGGCGGGCCCGGTATTGCCATCCCACCTGACCGGATTCTCAACACCGGGCTTTACCGGTTCACGCGCAATCCCATGTATCTTGGCCATTTGATTTTTATGACCGGTCTTGCATTGACGTTCCATTCAATTGCCGGTTTTGCCCTTTTGGTCTTCCACGTGGTGTGGTTTCAACGCCGGGTAAAAGGCGATGAGCTCAGCCTTGAAAAACGTTTTGGAAATCCATATCGGGAATACAAGGACCGGGTAAAACGCTGGATACCGTTCGTGATCTAAACCCGATCTAAATCACGTCCTGAGGCGATAGCCTGACCGGAACATGGCCCAGCAGATCAAGCCCAACCCGATATTGCCAACAATCATGATGCCATAACCGATGTAAAGCGGTGCTTCGGCATGGCCGGTAAAGCCGTACCGGAACCCATCAATCATATAGAAGAATGGGTTAAGTCTGGCTGCCACATGCCACAGGCCCGGCAACCGATCGATGGAATAAAACGTGCCGGACAAAAAGGCCAAGGGGGTGATCACAAAATTGGTCAGCAAGGCCGATTGTTCATGCTTTTCCGCCCAGATGCCGCCAATGGCCCCCAAAAGCGACAGCATCAGTGCCGCCAGAACCGAATAAAAAACCAGATGCACCAGAGAATGGATATGGAACGGCACAAAAATCGCCATCCCCGCCATGACCACTGCGCCCACCACCAAGCCCCGGGTCATGCCGCCCAGCCCGTAACCGATGGTCAATTCCAAAGGCGACAAGGGTGCCATGATGGCATCGACGATGTTGCCCTGCATTTTCGACATCACAATAGATGACGATGTATTGGCAAAGCTGTTCTGGATGATCGACATCATGATCAAACCGGGTGCCAGAAATTCAATGAAGGGCACCCCGCCCACCACCGTCAGTGCGCGGCCCAACGCCAGAGAAAAAATTGCCAAAAACAAAAGCGTGGTCACAATGGGTGCCGCCACGGTCTGAACATAAACCGCCATGAAGCGCATCACTTCTTTGCAATACAAAGACCACATGCCACGCCAGTTGACCCGACCCATAGGACGGGGACCCGGATGGGCCTGTTGGAGCGGGTTTGGTGAAAATTGATCGGGGCTCATAAAATTCCTGCAAGACATGTGATCGGGGCGGGCGATCCTAAGGCGGGATGACATGCGCTGGCAAGCCTGCCATGCTTTGCCCATGGAAAATGGCGAAGACAACACAGATGGCGGTGAAGATAACGGCAAAGAAACCGGGCCAAAGCGTGCCGACCGCAAGCGCAAAAACCCGCGCAAGATAACCATGAGCCATTTAGAGAATGTGGCGCTTTGGTATCTGGAGCGGTTTCAGGCAACGGCCAAATCCCTGGAACGGGTTTTAATTCGCCGCGTCTATCGTTCCGCCAATTTCCATGAAGCAGATCCCGATATTGGCATTGAAATGGTCAAGGAACTGATTGCCCGCTACCGCGAAGTGGGGCTTTTGGATGATCGAACCTATGCCATTGCCCGCACCGAAACCCTGTATCGCCGGGGCAGCTCACTTCGCCTAATTTCAGGCCGGTTACGGGAAAAGGGGGTAGACCCCGAAGATATTGACCATGCCCTTAATGCGTTGCGCGAACGCCTGATTGCTGATGGCATGGATGAAAACCCCGACATTGCCGCCGCAATTCGATATGCCAAACGCCGCCGCCTAGGCCCCTGGCGCAGCCCTGAAAGACACCGCGCCTTGGCAGAACGTGACAAGATCAAAGACCAGGAAACCCGCGATATGGGCGCGATGGCACGGGCCGGATTTTCCCGAGACGTGGCCATGCGCGCACTCGCCAAAAATTCAGAAGATACAGAATAAAGCCGACGTTAGCTGGATTCCGGCGGCGTTGGCTTCATCGCAACATTGGCAGGTGGTGCATTGCCATCGCGATCTTCGCCGAAATAAATGGTCTGGTGGGGGAATGGGATTTCGATGTTTTCCGCATCAAACCGTTCTTTCATTCGGCGGTTAAATTCGCGCCCAACAATCCACTGCTGCAAGGGTTTGGTTTTGATGCGGGCTTTGATAATCACCGCCGAATCACCGAATTGATCAAGCCCCAAAACATCAATGCTTTCCAACATGTGAACCCCAAATTCAGGATCGGCCTTCAGATCGTCACCGATTTCTTTCAAGACAGTGATCACATGATCAACGTTTTCACGATACCCAACACCGACGTCCAGCGCATAATAAGACCAGTCCTTGGTCATGTTCAGGATGGTCTTCACCTCAGAAAACGGCAGCGTGTGCACATTGCCCGCCAGATCGCGCAGACACACGGAACGGATCGATAAGGCCTCTACGGTGCCTGCGTGGTCTGAATCAAACCGCACAACATCACCAATGGCCAAGGTGTCTTCGATCAAGATAAACAATCCGGTGATGACATCCTGGACCAGCTTTTGTGATCCAAACCCGATGGCAAGACCAAAGACCCCGGCACCCGCCAGCAACGGCCCGATGTTCACGCCAATCTCTGACAAGACCACCAGCACGGTCAGCAGCAAAATAACAATGGCCGCCGTGGTGCGCATCAAGGGCAACAAGGTCCGCGCCCGGGCCGCCCCCTTAATGTTATCGTCGATGCCATCAAGATAGCGCCCAATAGCAAGGTTCAACCCTTCCCAGGCGACAAAGGCCATCAACAGAATGATCGCCACAGTGACCGATTTTCCAATCACCACTGTGCCCTCTTCTGAGGCTAGCCATCCCAGCGTATCCACCCCCCAGACATCGAGAACGATCAATCCCGCACCGATAGAAACAACCCAGGCAATGATCTTGTTCAACACTGGCACATAGCGATTCGCCCGCGTTTTAAGGCCCGGAAAACGACTGTCCAGATCATCGCTGATGGCAAATAAATGCGTGGTCGCACGTTCCGTCCCAAGAATCGCAAGCTTGGCACCGACAACAAGAATGGCCGTCCACAGGGTTGCTGAAATCAGAAATTCAAAACCGCCCGCCACCTTGAACAGCCACACCAGATAAACGGCCATGACATACCCAATGGCAAACAAATGCCACGTGGCAGCGATCCGCGCACGCAAGCCCCCATAGGCACCTTCTGCATCGCCCCGAATGGCCGTCGCAGCCGCCATTCGGTTTTGCAACACGAACACCACAACAAAGCCCGCCAGAACAAATCCCAAAAGATAAAGAAG
>Ga0233433_10003601_pt1 | contig 12395 bp, 12 predicted proteins | sample SI_122_August201_5_FD_179868 | JGI IMG/M metagenome (GOLD analysis project Ga0233433, IMG submission 179868) | Seawater microbial communities from Saanich Inlet, British Columbia, Canada - SI_122_August2016_100_MG | ecosystem: Environmental > Aquatic > Marine > Inlet | place: Canada: British... | reverse complement strand
CGAGAATGCCGAAGATTGGCGCTGAAATTCAGCCAGTTCCTCACTCCCAACCCCAAGCACCAGAGCAATTTCTGCATCCGGAATCTGGTGAATAGCACTCAGTGCCAGTGCACGTTCCCCATCCAGCTTTAGATAACTGTTGCGCCACGAATGCAATACTGGTTCTAAATCGAACATGCCAGAAATCGGGGCTGCCCCCTTGATGATGTCCGCAGGCAAGCCATAGATCCCTTCCCAATCGGTCACCACCATCATGCCCGTCACATGGCTACCCGATGAATGGCCGGAGACAAAAATCTGGTCGGGGTCTCCGCCAAAGCTTTTGGCATTACCATAAACCCAGGCAATTGCCGCCCGGCATTGACGCACCTGTTCTTCCAGCATGACATCTGGCACTTCACCAAAATTCAACGCGACATAATTAGCCCCGGCGTCATGAAATACCGGTGCGGGATAGCTGACCTGACTTTTATTGCCAGATTTCCAGGCCCCGCCATGAATAAAGATATTGATCGGTGCGCCTTTTTTATCGGCGGGAAAAATATCCAGCGTTTCTGCAAGGGATGGGCCATAGGAAACGTCTAAAACACAATCAAGGTCACCGCGTGCCTTCGCACTTTTAGAAATTTTTTGTTCTTTATAACCAGAGGAATCAATCACCTTGCTGTTCTGGTTATACTGCGCATCCAGTTCTTCCTGGCTGTATTCCCGCCAATCCCTGAAATGTTTGTTTGGTTTTTCCAACATTTGGCTCCCCCGCCTTAATGTAATTTCGGCATTTTATAATTGCGGGTTCGATCTTCGGATCGAACCAATATCTCTATCTGTTCGCCGTTCCTGAATATATTGATGGGAACCGAAACCCCCGCATCCCCCAAAGCCCAGATTTGGCGGAATAGATCGCCAAGGCTGTCGACGGGTTTGGCACCCGTTCCAATGACCACATCCCCAACCCGAATATCGGAATTGGCCGCAGGCCCGCCATCCGTTACCCCCACCACCACCAAATTGTCGCCAAATTCTGTTGCTTGCATGCCGATCCAGGGCCGAGGGGGCCGGGAGGTCTGACCGTATCGCATGAGATCGTCAACAATGGGCGGCATCAGATCAATGGGGATGATCATGTTTACATCAATGGGGCTGCTGTTCTGGGTGACTTGTTGCACGTAAAGTGAACCAACCCCCACAAGCCCACCACCGGCACCGATCACCGCTGCACCGGCCCAATGGGGATGGGCGGGCGTGGTGTAGATGGCTTCGTCCAGCAGATATTCCCAATATCCGGCGAATTCCTGTTTGGCCACAACTTCGGCATCAACGGCGTTCATAAGCCCGCCGCCGCCGGCAACCACCACGCGCTCTCCGACCATCACATCGGCCGAATTGCCAAGCTTCAAAGGGACCATCCCCAGCGGTTCAAGGGCCTGAATCAAAGCCAGACCCGATTCCTGATCCCTGCCCACAACATGGGCGGGAATAACCCGTTCATCATTGGCAACCAACCAAATGCTTTCCGCCTCGGTGATAAGATAGCCAACGGTGACCACCAACCCATCATCAGAAATAATGCAACCATTGCCAGAACGCTCGGTCCCAAGGCGGTCGGCGCTGTGGGCATCGGAAGGGACCGTTGAACGAACGCCCACCACAGCATCCAGCGCACTCACAAGATCATAAGCATAATTTTTAGGACTAGGTTCCGTCACCAATTTCTCCGATCTTTTGCATATCGTCTAGAAGATAAATTATCGACGAGCACAATCAAACATTCAACCGGGTTCTTTGATCCCCCATCTGACCAGCACACATCCCTCGCTCAGGAAATCCAGTTTAGCACCCTAAAACCAATGTTTTCTCGCACCCCTTGCCGCAGGGTCAGGATTTTCGTACCTTAAGCCTAATGAAAACACAACCATCCCAAGGGGGGCACTATGGCTTATACGCTCGACCAATTCTGCACCGATTCTCATGACCTCTTGCTACAGGGTTCTGATGATACACAGCTAACCCAGATCAAAAGCAATCTGGTTAATCTTTTGAACAACCCAGACTTTGTTTCTGAAACGTATAGTGATGACACGCCCATCGGTAAACGAGTGCTCTATCACGACACCGACACAGATTTTTACGTGCTGGCCCATGTTCAGGCGGCAGGAAAAAGTGGCAATCCCCATTCCCATGGCACAGCCTGGGCCATCTATGGCAACATCACGGGCGCCACCAACATTACCATCTGGCGCCGAGCCAATGCTGCCGATGCTGACCATGCCGAGTTGGAAGTTGCAGACCGCCACACCATCACACCCGGCACGGCACAAGTTTATGGCCCCGGTGCCATCCATTCCACCCAACACCCCGAAAAGGCGTGGGTCATTCGTATAACGGGCTGTGATCTGGATCACATGCCACGGTATCGGTTTGATCCGAAAAAAGACAAAATTCTGGCTGAGGCCTAACCACAAAAAATTGAGGCGTACCCTATGACAACACCCCTTTTTATACTGCTGGGCTTTGCAGGCTGGACCCTTTTAACCCTGCTTGGCGGTGTTAGCATTCTGCGCTGGCGGCAAATACTGAATGGCACCGCGACGTTCACTGATTTTCCAGCAGACACCCCCCATGGATCGCCTGCCTATCGTCGGGCCATGCGGGCCCACGCCAATTGCCTTGAAAACCTTCCGGTTTATGGCGCCATCGTGGTGGTCATTACCGCCATGGGCCTAAAATTGCCACTGCTGGATGATCTTGCCATTGGCTTTATGGCGGCGCGTATTTTCCAGACGGTGATTCATATCCTGTGCACAGAAACCAGCCTAACCGTCGCATTACGGTTCCTGTTTTTCTTCACCCAGATTATCTGCCTTATCTGGATGGGCATGATCGCGGCATCTGCCGCCCTTTGAGCACGTCACCTTCCACACCAGCCCCTGCAGAACCCATCACCCTGCGTTTGCAGCTTGCGGTCTATATTTGCGGCATTTTTTCCAGCGGCACGTCTAACCTGATCTGGGTGATCGTCCCCCTTTGGGCGCTAAAGCTGGATGCATCCCCCATGTGGATTGGCATTGCCCTTGGCAGTTACACGTTCATGCCGCTTTTGCTTTCCATTCCCGGTGGCGCGCTCATTGATCGCATTGGCGCACGCCGGATGATCTGGACCTTTGGTTCTCTCGTGGTGTGCGTTTCCCTGCTCTATCCAGTCATGCCATGGCTTATAGCGCTGGTCATTTTGCAGATGATCGTTGGATTATCGGTTTCCATGGCCTGGATCAGCACCCAGGCATTGATCGGACAGCGCATGAAGGGTGAGACGCTTTATGCCGGGCGACTGGCGTTTGCAACACGCATCGGCAGTGTCCTTGGCCCACCAGCAATCGGTGCCGCATGGGATTATCTGGGGGCATGGGGGGCATTCGGCTTTGTCTCACTGTGGACGTCTGGCATGCTTCTTGGTATCAGCCTGTTGCCCAAAAGCGCCAAAGAAATTGCGACCCCACCGGAACGGCCCCGACTGGGCGATTTCCGCCCAAAACTTTCAAGCTACACCGATGCCTTCAAATTACTGTCCTTGCCGCCCATCTTGTTGGTGGTGGTGGTGGCAATCCTGCGCCAATCCGGACAGGGCATCCAAAGTTCATTTTATGTGGTTTATCTTGAAAGCATTAATTTCAGCGGCACCCTGATTGGCACGCTGCTATCTGGCTTTCTGTTGGCCGGTGCATTTGGTTCATTGGTTGCCGCCCCATTGGCAAAGGCCTTTAACCGCTATTGGGTCATGATTGCAGCCGTTGCCTTATCCATTGTCTGTATCGCCATTACGCCGTTGATGGGCACCTATGTCTTGTTGATGGTCGCCATCATGTGCCGGGGGCTTGCCATTGGCACCATCCAGCCCTTGATGCTGAACATCGTTTCCAAATCGGCCGATGCCAACAACCAGGGCAAGGCCGTGGGCCTGCGGGCCAGTGCCAACCGTCTTGCCATGACAATCATGCCCATCATCATGGGGGTGAGCGTTGAATTTTGGGGCCTTGAAAATGCGTTCATGATGGTCGGCAGCGTGCTTTTGGTGCTGCTTTTTATCGTTGCCATCAAAGTTTCACGCCTGACACATTTTTCTTCGCAGTAATCAAAGGAGCAAACACATGCAGGTTCAGGTTCTTAACTGGTTGGGGTTTGAATTCATTGAACTGTCCGCAGAAGCGCCCGAGGGTGCCAGCCCGGAAGCCGGCACAAAAGCCATCTTTGATGCGTTTGAAACGGTTCTGGATTCCCATGGCTTAAGCCTTGAAAACACCGTGCGCAGCCGCCTGTTTGGGCGCGACCGCCTGTCCCGCGATCAAGGCAGTGATGTGCGTGCTGCCACCCTTACCGGGCCGGCGCGCACCGCAACATCGAGCTATATCGCGCCAAAACTGTTCGCAACGAAGGCGGCCACAAAAATGGATATGATTGCCATCAGACCTCAAGCAGGCCTTGAAAAGGTGATCCGAGAAAACGACCCGCCCCGCACCCCGTGCCGTTATTTCACCTATGGACCATTAATGATTTTATCGGGCCAAACTGCGGTGCTTGATACATTGAAACAGCAAGTCACCACCAACATTCTGCCGCGCATCACCGAATATCTGGGGGAAGCAAATAGCAGCTGGGATCAGGTGCAACAGGTCAGCTGCTATCTTCATGAAAGCCAAACCGTACAAGACATGCGCGATTTATTTTTGACCATTGCTCCGTCCCTGCCGCCGCGATTTGAAATTCGCTTCGTCGAAGGCTATTCCGCAAAAGGAAAACTGGTGGAAATAGAAGTCACCGCCACGCGCAAGGCTTAAACACCTAAACCGGAATTTCGCCCATAATCGTCGTGCGATGCATGCGCCGGACCTCTGGGGCCACCACCCCGCCACAGGCAAGGTGCAAGGTTGCCCGGTTATCCCACATCATCAAATCGCCCATCCGCCATTGATGGTGATAGACAAATTTTTGATCCCCAATATGGGTGAATAATTCATCCAAAAGCGGCTGGGCCTCTGCATCATCCATGTCGCGAATGCCAATGGTAAACCGGGGACTGATGAACAGCGCCTTTCGCCCGGTCACGGGATGGGTTCGCACAATCGGGTGGAAGGCATCCGGAGGAGAGCGTTCGGCGAAATAGGCGGCTTCATCTTTATGCCGCGTTGGCCGTGTCATCCGTGCATTTCGCGCGCGGTTGAAACTGTGGATGCCGGTCAGGCCCTGAAGCCGTTCCTTCATATCACCCCCTAAGGCTTCATAGGCTGCCGCCATGGAGGTCCATTCCGTATCACCCCCCACCTTTGGCACGATGACGGATTGCAAGATGGTATAGGCCGTAGGCTGGTCCACATAGGCATGATCGGAATGCCAGTCACTGCCCGCATCAGGAACACCAACATTTTTTCCATCCTTGATTTCTGTCGACAAGATCAGAACCTCTGGCTGGTCCACCATTTTGTATTCAGAATTGATGTGATACTGGATTTCCCCAAACCGTCGGCTGAACGCCGTCTGTTGGGCCGGGGTCAAGTTTTGATCGCGCACCGCCAAGACCAGATGTTCATGAAATGCATCGCGCAAGGTTTCAAAATCATCGTCCCCCAGATTTGCCGCATCAATGCCGGTTACTTCTGCGCCCAGTGCATCAGATAAAGGCGTGATGGTGATGGATGTCATGATGCCCTACCAGGTTCCGGTGTTTTCCATGCTGGCCCAGGGTTCTTTGATGGGCAGCGAGCCATCCTTTTGCAGCAATTCCAGAGAAATACCATCGGGTGTCTTGGCAAAGGCCATGTGCCCATCCCGGGGCGGGCGATTGATCACCGTGCCGCTGTCCATCAACCGTTGGCATACGTCATAGATATCATCCACTTCAAAGGCCAGATGGCCAAAATTGCGCCCGCCATCATAGGTTTCCGGGTCCCAATTATGGGTCAGCTCTATCATCGAGGTGTTTTCATTCTTTGCCTTTTCCACATCTTCTGGTGCGGCAAGACGAACAGAGGTGTATCGCGCCTTTTCTTTATCATTGCGGCGGATCAACACGAAACCCAATACATTGCAGAAAAAATCCAACGTGGCATCAAGGTCTGATACACGGATGGCGCTGTGAAGGTAACGCAAATTACTTACTCCCCTGAAGATAAAAATTAAGAATCAAAGACCCCTAAGTGAAGGCAAAACTAGCCTGAAACGAAGCTTAATTTTGCGCCATTTCACCACGCAATAACTGGCCCGGATGTGCGCCGGTATGTTCATTGTCGCGGATAAACACCTGACCATTGACGATGGTGGCCATAATGCCTGTGGCTTTTTGGTCAATGCGCGGCGCACCGGCGGGCAGATCATGCAACAAGGTTGGCATGCTGGGCGCAATGGTGTCGGGATCAAATATGACGATATCCGCATGATAGCCTTCATGCAGCCATCCCCGTTCTTTCAATCCCCAAAAGCTTGCAAGATCAAAGGTGATCTTGCGAATCGCCGCTTCCAGGGTGAGTGCATTTTTATCTCGCACCCAATGGCCTAAAAGGTGGCCGTGAATTGGATTGATGGTGGTTGCGACATGGGCACCTGAATCTGAAAACGTCACCACGGAATGGGGGTGGCGAATCAGCGCCAACACAAAATCCTGATCTTCATTGTTGCTGGGCTGAACAAAGAAAATCTTCAAATGATTTTCCAATGCCAAATCGATAAAGGCATCGATGGGTTCTACACCCCGTTCCTTGGCAATATCAGCCAGTGATGGATGGGGCGGCAGGGGCTGGGTTAACGGAAACACCCAATCCCAATCGACCGCACGCTGGAATGCATTGGGCAGGGCCGGGTCTGGCTTGTGGGTATGGGCATTCACCGCATCCACCAATTTTTTCCGCATTTCTGGGTCCCGCAATCCTGCTTCTTGTTCCTCAAGGGGCAGTTCCCGGAACTCTTTCCAAACGGGGATGTAATCATATGGGGTCATGGTCTCAAACGATCGCAACGATCCGTTCCAGGTTGCCGTTGCCTGGATCAGCATCTTGCCGCCTTCGGCATTGGTTTCATCCACCATCTTAAACTGATCACGCCAGACATCAGGCTGATTGCGTTTCGACCAGGAACTGCCAAACGTGAAGGGACGGCCAGATTTCAAGGCCAAAGCCTTGACCCGTGCATGTTCATCGGCCCGTTTGACAGGGTCCTGAATGATGTTTTCCCGCGCCATCTGCACGATGCCGCAATCGAGTTCCCGCAACACATCCACCAGTTCACAGAATTCTTCCCATGAAGACAGGCGGCTTGCCACTGGCATGCCTTCGGGCGTGCGATGGGCCTGGGTCCGAGAGGTTGAAAGCCCCAGCGCTCCTGCCTGCATGGCTTCTCTTAAGGATTCTTTCATGGCTTCCATGTCTTCAGGCGTCGCCGTTTCTTCCATGGCGCGCTTTCCCATGACATGGGTGCGAAGGGCAGAATGACCAACATAGCCCGCATAATTCATGCCCTTGGGCAGGGCATCAAGGGCATCCATATATTCGGTAAAGCTGGTCCAGCTCCAGGGAATGCCTGCATTCATGGCTTCGGGTGGAATGTCTTCGGCCCGTTCAAAATTGTGCAACACCAAATCTTTTTCGTCCGCAGCACAAGGTGCCAAAGTAAATCCACAATTGCCCATGACCACGGATGTGACGCCATGCCAACAGGAATTGCGCCCGATATGATCCCAAAAAATTTGTGCATCCATATGGGTGTGGCCATCGACAAACCCCGGTGCCACCACATGGCCATCGGCATCAATAATCTCATCGGCCGCTTCACCAGAAAGATCACCAATGGCGGCAATCCGGCCGTCGCTGACCCCGATATCGGCCGGAAACCCCGGCAGGCCAGTGCCATCAATCACTGTGCCGCCCTTGATCAAAATGTCATAAGCCATAATACATCCTTCCCTGTGTCGATCCTGTCTAAATGCAGGTCTGGGGAAAGGATATAGGCAAAGCCCATTGAAGGCAAAAAATCAGATTTTCTTGAGATTTTCCTGGCTCAAACCCTCAGACTCCATCTCTTCGGCCGCCATTGCTTCACCCAGATCATGGGCCAGCGTTTCCTTTAACTGGGCCGCTTCTTGCTGGCGCGCCCACATGGCACCATAGGTGCCTTTGGCGGCCAACAACGCTGCGTGGGTGCCACGTTCAACAATTTCACCATGTTCCATAACCAGAATTTCGTCGGCATCGATCACCGTGGACAACCGGTGGGCAATAACCAGTGTGGTGTGGTTGACGGCAACATCATGCAATGCCCCCTGAATTTCTTTTTCGGTTTGGGAATCAAGGGCACTGGTCGCTTCATCAAAAACTAAAATGGTGGGTTTTTTCAACATGGTTCGCGCAATGGCTACACGCTGTTTTTCACCGCCCGATAGTTTCAGGCCCCGTTCCCCCACCCGGGTGGCATAGCCCTCAGGCGTGGAAACAATAAAGTTGTGAATGGCCGCCACCCGTGCCGCATCTTTGATGGCCGCATCATCGGCCCCGGGGCGGCCATAGGCGATGTTGTAATCAATGGTTTCGTTAAACAAGACGGTATCCTGGGGCACAATGCCAATGGCAGCGCGCAGGGATTCCTGAGTGACAGCGCGCAGATCCTGACCATCAATGGTAATCCGCCCATCATTGACATCGTAAAACCGGAACAACAACCGCGACAGGGTGGATTTCCCGGCACCACTGGGCCCAACGATGGCCACCTTGCGACCAGCGGGCACCCGAAAGGATACGTTTTTCAAAATGGCGCGGTTGGGCTGATAGGAAAAGGATACATTTTCAAAAACGATTTCCCCGCCCGATAATTCCAGTGCTTTTGCATCATCATTGTCGGTCACATCGGCGTGCACATGGATCAGGCTGAACATGCTCTCCATATCGGCCAGCGACTGTTTTACCTCGCGGTACACATATCCCAAAAATCCCAGCGGCAAATAAAGCTGCATCAAATAGGTCACGACCAAAACAAAATCACCAATGGTCATGGTGCCTTCGGTAACCCGGGTGCCGGCCATGACCATAACCCCGGTCAAGCCACTGGAAATGATGATCGCTTGTCCGATGTTTAAAAGCGACAATGACGTCTTGTTCTTGACCGCCGCCACTTCATAGCGTTCCAGCGCATGGTCATACCGCCGCGCTTCATGGTCTTCATTGCCGAAATATTTTACGGTTTCAAAATTTAGAAGTGAATCGATGGCCCGGGTGCTGGCTTCTTGATCGCGCGCATTCATTTCCCTGCGAAACCGCAATCGCCATTCGGTAATCATCAGGGTAAAGGCAATATACGATCCAATGGTGACAAAGGTGGCCAAGGCAAACCAGATATCATACATCACCCATAAAATGACGCAGACCACCAGAATTTCCAGAATGGTCGGGATGATGGAAAACAACATAAAGGCCAGGGTAAATTCGATGCCTTTCATACCGCGTTCAATGGCACGCGATAATCCCCCGGTCTGGCGATCCAGATGAAACCGCAGGCTAAGGCTGTGAAGATGTTCAAACACCCGACGGGCCACGGTACGAATGGAACGCTGGGTCACCTTGGCAAAGACCGCGTCGCGAATTTCACCCGATGCCGTAGACACCAATCGCAACAAGCCATATGCCCCGATCATGGCAAGGGGCAACGCAATGGCCATCCCTGCCCCCGGGGTCAGGGCATCCACGGCCTGTTTATAGACAATGGGCACGCCAACATTGGCGGCAATAGCCACCAGCAGAAGCGACAGGGCAATAACCACGCGCAGACGCAGTTCAAACCCGTTTGCAGACCATAAAAACGGCAATAACGACCGCATCACCCGCACATCCATGCGCCCGGCGAAGGTTTTATATTCACTGGCATCCCAAGGCTGGGGCTTTGCGCCTGTTTTATCCCCGGTTTTACCGGTTGTTTCAGCTTCTGTTTCGGTCTTTTCGCTCATTCAGAATTGGTCCTGCCCATTAAATGTCTTCCATTGGGGCCTAAACCCCGAACTGGCCCACACTATAGCCCGTGCGCCCGTATCTGCCTTGCGGAATATAGACATCCACGCCTCTGACAGGCATAAAGATGGCAAACAACACGATCAGGGGAAACAAAGATGTACACCTTATTGAATTATCAAGATGGCGATACCGTCAGGGCCGCCATCAATGTGGGTGGCCGGGTGATTGATCTTGAAAAAGCCATGGGCAGCGCTGTAACCACCATCGCTTTGGTCCAAGACTGGGGCAACAGCGAAGCACTGCTAGAGGGGCTGGCCAACGATGCCGCCGCTGGTAAATGTAGCGATGCCGATATCGGTGGCATTGATGACATTCAGTTGATGTCGCCGCTGTTGTATCCCAATTCGATTTTCTGTGCCGGGGCCAATTATGGCAAACATGTTCAGGAAATGACCGGTGCCCAGTTCGACAAAGAAACCAGGCGGCCTTATTTCTTTACCAAATCACCCCGCCAATGTGTCTCCGGACCCGACGCCCCCATCCCCCTGCCCCACACATCCCAACAGATGGACTGGGAAGTGGAACTGGCAGCCGTGATCGGCAAACAGGGCCGCAACATAAAAGCAGATGATGCCCTTGACCATGTCGCGGGCTATTTCATCATGAACGATATTTCTGCCCGCGATCTTGGCAAACGGCCCGATTGGCCCATGTGGGGCATGGATTGGGTGTGCCATAAATCCACCGATGGCGGCGCGCCCATGGGGCCATGGATGGTGCCTGCCAGCGACATCCCCGATCCCCATGTTCTGGATATCAAGCTCTGGTTAAATGAAGAATTGCAGCAAGATTCCAATACCTCTGATCTGATCTTCGATCTTTGCGAACAGATCGAATATTTATCCAAACATTTCATCCTGTATCCGGGCGATGTGATTTCCACCGGCACGCCATCGGGCGTGGGCCGGCCCCGGGGCATCTTTTTGAAACCGGGCGATGTCATCCGCATGGAGATCGAGAAAATCGGCACCATGACCAACCACGTGGTTCAGGGGGAATAGCCTGACAGGCAACATCATGGACCCCATTGATGACCGATTGGTGCCCCCATCCGGGCCAGATGCCGATGATGAAACCGGCAATGAAAAAGAACTGTTTCGCGCACTGAATGCGGCCATCACCGCTGGCCAGGTTTCAGGCGGGCAGCTTTCGCTAGCGCTCGATTTAAAGCAGCTCGATCATATTGACTCATCCATTGCCGTCCAGGCCGATTCCAACCGCTGGATTGCGGGCATCATGATCGCTGCCATTGCAGGATATTTCCTCCGCAACTGGCAGACCGGTGCGGGGGCATCCGCCATGATCCTGTCGATTTATCTGGTCTTTGGTCGGGGCTGGATTCAGCGGCGCATGAAAGCCCGGTTTTACAAAACCGTTCTGACAGACATTGATGCCTTTAAAAAGCTGTGGAAACTGAAAGGCATCACCCTTTCGTTCCGCCACGACAGCGATGGCACAAAGGACGCGGTCTGCACTTCACCCAATGGGGATTGGCGGCGCTTTGTCCTTAATCATTTGATGGATGGGTCTGGCACGCCCGATTGATCTAGTCTTCTTTTTTGGACCGATCATCCTGGAATTCCTGCATTTCAAACCCATGCACCGATAAATCGATCATATTGCCATCGGGGTCTGTGACCCGGGTTTCGGCAAAGGGGGGATCATTGGGCCGCGTTTGCGGTGCATCCATCCCGATCCCTTCCAGAGATTCGGCGATTTCTTCAGCCGATCCAATGTGAAAGCCAAAATGTTCAATCCCCGGCGCGCATTGGCCACGGGTTGGCAACAGGGCCAAACATAAATCCCCATCTGACAGGTAAACCGATCCGGTTTCACGGCGCAAAACCACGTCCAGTCCGTAAACTTTGGTGTAGTAATCCGCCAGCCGGTTTGGGTCTGGGGTCTTGATGGCAATATGGCGCACCTTGGCGCGGCGATTGGTATCTGCAGCCATGCCCGTTCCTTTCAAATTAGTGTCGGTCAAATTGGTGTGATGCGGGCAACCCTTGGCCGCCCGCAACCCGGTTATTTACAGCTGATGTGTTTTTTTATAATTTGTCTGACCAGAACCCTAACAGAGGCTGCCAATCCCGATAAAGCCTTAATGCACAACGCCCCAATGTGTGCCCCTTTATGCAATTTACACAGGACACCTGATTTTGCTTGCCTGAATCACAAAAATCCCCGGATAATGGCCGATACTGGCGAAAGCCGCTGTGACGAACTGTGGAGGGGACCCCCGATGGGCATTGAAATTATCAACACCATTGAACTGGCCAAGCGCGAAAAAAAGCGCACGGTTGTCATCAACACCCGTAAATTTCATGCCTGGGTGCATTATTATCCCAACCCCGG
>Ga0233433_10003599_pt1 | contig 12399 bp, 7 predicted proteins | sample SI_122_August201_5_FD_179868 | JGI IMG/M metagenome (GOLD analysis project Ga0233433, IMG submission 179868) | Seawater microbial communities from Saanich Inlet, British Columbia, Canada - SI_122_August2016_100_MG | ecosystem: Environmental > Aquatic > Marine > Inlet | place: Canada: British... | reverse complement strand
AATTGGAATCAGGGCATTCCCAAGTACGTGCCTAAACAACACGATACTCTCTGAAAGTCCCTTAGCACGTGCAGTGCGAACGTAATCCTTTCCCATTTCTTCTAAAAAAATTGTACGGTACCAACGTGCGCTAGCACCAGAGCCACTAAACACACCTATAATTACTGGCAGCACTAAGAATTTTCCTATATCCAATCCCCCGCTGAAACCCGAAATAGGCACTAAATGCCATAGCTTACTAATTAGGAACTGCCCGCCAATCACATAGAATAAAAGGGAAATTGACATTATTGCAACACACAGCACTACGCCCCAGAGGTCAATATACGTAGCACGAAAAAATACCATTATTAATGCAAAGGTAATGTAGGAGACTAATCCCAGAATAAATACTGGCAGTGCAATAGCAAGGCTTGGCAACATACGCGTTTTAATTTCATGAGCGATATCACGCCCGTCATCTGCACGTCCAAAATCAAAAACAAACATTGCAGTTGATTTCTCAAAAAAAATTGTATTAGTAAATTTATCGGCACCTTTCTCTGCACTGTCATATATTAATGATTTGTCATATCCTCTTTCCTGCTTCCATTTTAAAATTGCCTCTGGTGTGACTCGTTTGATGCCAAGATGCATCCGCGCCATATCATCGGGAGTATTAACTACAAAAAATAGTGTAAAAGTAATCAGATTTACACCGATAAGTATAGGAATCGCATACAATATACGACGTATAATGTAATTAACCAATCTCACCTCGTTTCTCTGAATTACTAATTCCTGCTCCACGCTCTTTCTTTCGATAAATAACGATTGCAGGAATCAACCCTACTATCAACACTATCAAAAATACTGCCAAAGGCCAGATCATTGGTTTATTCCAATGGAGTCGTTTCTCTGCTCTCATATTAGAGTCTATACGGTGATACTTCAGATTGTTATGGGACATTTTGTTAGGTTTAATATTTGTGTACCATTCATGGTACAAAGCATAATCTTTAGGATGATATCCCCAAATCCAAGGTGAGTCCTTACGAAGAATCCTGAGCATCTGATCAATAATTTCCTGACGCTCAGAACTATCTTTCATATTTTTCATTTGCTCGAATAGAACGTTATATTCTGGGTTATCGTAATTAGCAGCATTCTCACCATCACTACCAACTTTTCTTTGCGGCCCATGGAGCAGAAACAAAAAATTTTCAGGGTCAGGATAATCGGCATTCCATCCCCACTCGAATATTTGTGCATTTCCCTGGCGAATTTTATCCTGGAAACGATTGTAGTCTGTACTCCGAATTACTAACTGAATGTTAAGTTTCTGGAATTGTTTACTCATCCAGTCTAGCTTTGATTTATCTTCAGGACCTCTTGCCGTGACATCAAAATACAATACTAGTGGAGCATTAGTCTTAATATCTATCCCATTGGGATAGCCTGCTTCTGCCAACAGACTCCTGGCAGTTTCTATAGATTTCCGACTTAGTCTATTGTTTTTCCAGTTATATACAATTGAATTAACCCCCTCCTTACCATACTTATGACCAAAAATTCCGGGTGCAATCGGACCTTGTGCTGGGATACCACGACCATTAGCAAATATCGAAATAAATTCCTCATAATCCACCGCAATAGAAATTGCTTGACGTAGTTTTCTGGAAGACTCTGTAAGTCCACCAACTTTAGGATCAAGCATATTGAACCCAACATAGTATGTGGAAGTCGCTATAGCCTCTTCTAATCGAATCCCTTTCGCGCTCATTTCCTTTGTTACAGTTGCCTCACCCTGCCCTGTAATTTGTACGGCCTGATCAAAACTATCAGAGCCAATCCCAGATGCATCATAGTAGCCTTGTAGAAACTTATTCCAACGAGGGATGCTTTCTTTATCACGATAAAACATGATCTTATCAATAAATGGTAACGGCTCTCCTGCATCTTTAAGTAAATTTGAGTTCAGATTATTTTTATAATCTCCAACAGGATAAGTCTCTCCATGAAAATTAGGATTTTTTTCTAATACCATCATTAAGTTTGGATTGTTATCAGTTAGCATATAAGGGCCCGTACCAACCGGATACCAATCAAGTGTAATGTTTTTCTCTACCAACCCCTGTTGGGTGTAGAAGCGATCCGCCTCCCATGGAATAGGTGCAAAAAATGGCATTGCGAGCCAGTACTTAAACTGCGGATACTTCCCTTTAATTTTAATCCTATAAGTGTGAGAATTTACTACCTGTGCCCCTTCCAATGGGTAGCTATTCAAATCTAGGTAAGCACCGGTACTCGCCGTCTCAGGTTGCAAATTAGCGGCGGATTTTAAAGTATCTGAATATTCCTTAAGACCAAAAATGTAGTCTGACATCAAACCAAAAATAGGTGAATGTAGCCTAGGGTGTGCCAGTCTCTTAATCTCATAAACATAATCTTTAGCAGTTAATTCGCGTGTCCCAGTGCAAGGAAAATCCTTAAGCTCATATATCTCTGCTAAATCTTCAGCTGATAAATTATGATAAATAAGTTCTTCTCTTTCATTTCTTGCGAAGGCGGGATGGGGCTGAAAACGGATACCAGGTTTAATAGAAATCTCATAAACCGTATAGGAAATTTCCTCGTTATCAACATCTTCAGGCAACCTTTCTCCATTCGAATTAAAATATTGTGCCACGGGCATCTCAGATGCGGAGAGAGGAATCAATTTATAAGGACGTTTTAAATAATGAAATTGTAATGGTGGCTCATAAATTTGTGCCGTGAATAAAATTTCATTTGAACTATATGACTGCACTGGGTCAAGATGCTTAGGACGCTCAGCAAAAGCGCTATAAAGGATATTTCCATTCTCAGCAGAAGGAGGATAAGGGTTATTCCAAGAATCACTGCTACAAGCAGGTAGTAAAGCTATAGAGAATACTAATACGTATGTAAAGAGAACCTTCATTTATTCCATATTCTAAAGTAAATACTGGAGCATGGGGAACGGAAAATCATTACTATTACTAAATTACTGCAACTCTTCAAGTACAATAGCCTCCTAAGCTATAATTATTAAATTATCAGATATTCATAAGGACATAATATGGGATTTCTAGCAGGCAAACGCATTCTAATTACCGGTTTACTCAGTAATCGTTCTATTGCTTATGGTATTGCGAAAGCAATGAAGCGGGAGGGAGCGGAACTTGCTTTCACTTATCAAGCAGAAGGAATACGTGGGCGTGTAGAAAAATTAGCAGCTGAGTTTGATAGTGATTTACTTTTTTCCTGTGATGTTACAAGTGATAATGAAATTAACAAAAATTTTGAAGACCTTGCAAAATCATGGGATGGCCTTGATGGCATCGTACACTCTATTGCTTTCGCTCCACGTGAAGCCTTAACTGGGGACTATTTGGAAAGTTTGAGCCGAGAATCTTTCCAGATAGCGCATGATATTAGCTCCTTTAGCTTTGCCGCTTTGGCAAAAGCAGGACTTCCACTGATGGAAAATAACAATGGGTCTCTTCTGACACTAAGCTATCTCGGCTCACAAAGAGTAATGCCAAACTATAACGTAATGGGACTTGCCAAGGCCAGCCTTGAAGCCAATGTAAGATTTATGGCATCAAGTCTCGGACCAAAAGGAATAAGAGTTAATGCAATTTCTGCCGGCCCAATTAAGACACTGGCTTCTGCAGGAATAGGAGACTTTGGAAAACTACTTGGATATACTGAAAAAGTTTCACCTTTACGTCGCAATGTATCCATCGAGGAAGTAGGGAATGCAGCTGCCTTCTTATGCAGTGATCTTGCTAGTGGAATTACTGGTGAGATTACTTATGTAGACGCTGGGTTTAATAATGTTGCATTTGATCTTATTGAATAGCCATAATTAAATTATGACTATTCTTTAATCTCAATTCTATCTCTCATAACGGTCAGATCAGACCGTTGCTTGACTGCCGAAAGATATGATGACAACTCCTCCTGTGCATATACTTGCTGCTGCAATTGTTTACCAAAAAGCTTAATCTTTTCTTCATCCGGTAATTTAGCTTTTATCACGTTACTAATCCGAACCAAAGAGAAACCTCCTTGTGAATTAATAGCTCCGACATATACAGGGAAACTGAATGGTTTAGCTTTAAAAACAGCCCGGAGAACATCCTCCTCAAGGCCTTTTGGGTCGTTACGGGCAACTGTCTGATTAGGAGCCCATTTAACTATATCCTTCTCCCCTTTTTGCAATCTTGCCAATTTCTCTTTACCATCTTTTAGCGCCTGATCAGATGCTTTTTTGTTCTCTAAAATTTGGAGTATTTTTTCTTTAGCCTCTGCAATAGAAAGCATCGCAGCTGGTTTATGATCAAGGACCCTTACGGAGATCAAAATATCTGGTGTAATTTGAACCGCCTCAGAATTATTTCTATTCTTAATTGCATCCTCAGAGAACATTATTTGCAATAGTTTTGTATTAGTAAAGTATGGTTCTTTGCCGCCAGCCCTACTAATCCAGCCACTCTTCTGTATAGATAATTTAAGTGTTTCAACAGCCAGCTGGAAACTTTCATTCTCTTCATAGACTATATTCCTAAACTCCTCTGCTTTCTCTCCAAAATCTTTATTTGATTTTTGTCTTCTTAACTTATTCTCTACCTCATCTTTTACTTCATCAAAATTTATATTTTTCCCTTTCTTTATCGCGGAAAGTTTAATAATATGAAAACCAAAACCTGTCTGGATTGGTCCACGAATCTCTTCTTTCTCCATCTGAAATACTTCATCCTCAAAGACTTTATCCATTGTATTGCGCCCAAAGAACCCTAAGTCTCCGCCCTTATCTGACGATCCAGCATCTTGCGAATGCTCTTTTGCAAACTTAGCAAAATTCTGTGGTGCTTGCTTGATTTGTAGCAGTAATTCTTCCGCCTTAGAACGAGCTTTTTCTTTATCCGCATTTGATGCAGTAGCAGGTGCACTTAATAATATATGGCTAGCCTGACGTTCTTCTATTTGACCAAATTCAGCCTTGTGCTCTTCAAAATATTTCTTTGTTTCTTCAGAACTTACCTGTATATTTTTTGCTAGATCATCCACTGATAATACGAGATACTCTACCTGTATCTCTTCAGGTCGCTTAAAATCAGCTTGGTGATTACCATAATATTCTTTAATCTCATCATTACTCGGTTTCACCTTAGAAGCAAACTGAGCAGGATCAATGTGAACACTGCTGATTTCACGTTTCTCCCCACTTAAACGCATAATATTTTTTGCTACGGTATTCGAAATAAAACCATTCTTGAGATACCCGTCTATCACTTGATTCCTCATCATTTCTTGACGGATATTTGTTTCAAATCTTACTACCTCCATTCCTTGATCACGTAATAATTCCCTGTACAGCTGGTTAGAAAATTCATTATCCTGCTGGAATTGTGGAACACTCTGTAAAGCGCTAACCAGCTGGGAATCCTTAATAGCAAATCCGAGTCGTACTGCCTCTTGATTAAGTAACCGCGTCTGGATCAATTCTTCCAGTACTGAAGCTCTAACTCTAGGGTCATCAAGCATTGCGATATCAAAACTATCCCCCATCGCATCCCTCATTGCGTGATATCGATTACGAAGTGACTGATCAAACTCCTGTCGATGAATTTTTTCTCCAGAAACTATTGCAATATAATCTTCACCGTCCTGGTTTTGGTACGACTCAAGCCCCCAAAATAAGAACGGCAACACAGCAATCAGCATAATCACTTGAACAACACGTTTACGTCTGTGAACAAAATCAAACATTACTAAAATCCAAAATACTCATAAATAAAAAAGGCGAACTTACGTTCGCCTATACTTAACTAAAATTATGGCGGAGTGGACGGGACTCGAACCCGCGACCCCCGGCGTGACAGGCCGGTATTCTAACCAACTGAACTACCACTCCAGCTTCCTCATATAATTCCGTTGGTGGGTGCTGACGGGTTCGAACCGCCGACATTCGCCTTGTAAGGGCGACGCTCTACCAACTGAGCTAAGCACCCTCCTTCTTCGAAATCTAATTTACTGCATCCTTCAGTGCCTTCCCTGCGCTAAATTTTGGAACTTTAGCTGCTTTAATTTTAATTGCTTCACCAGTACGAGGATTACGACCAGTACGAGCTGCACGTTTACCTACTTTAAAAGTACCAAACCCTACTAGGGTTACACTTTGCTCTTTTTTAAGAGCTACTTTAATTGCAGATAGTGTTGCATCTAATGCATCACCTGCTGTGGCTTTTGAGATCCCCGCGGTTTTTGCAACAGATTCGATCAGTTCTGATTTATTCACTTAGTTTCCCCCTCGGTTATAAGAAATAATGATACAGGAGACTTCCCCTGCAAACGCTGTTATATCAAGCCCTTTAGGCTGGGTCAAGCAATTGTGGCAATATTTTCGAAATGATTCTAAATATAAAATCTTTTATGGTCTTAAATAAACAGCATGCCTACTCTCTGTAAATCTATATTAAGTCAACCTGAAGGGATTTTTAAAAAAAAGATAACTTATTGATGTCGTTCTTTCAATAAGTTACCTCTAAAGAGCACCAGAAATTTAAAATTGAATTAATGCTTTATAGTGACAGCAGCCTGTTTATTTTTATTTTCATCAGGATTAGTCTCGGATTTACTAGAAACAATAGGAAGCGCCTCTGGTTTCCGCTCTAAAGCAAAATTTAAAACTTGATCTATGGACTTTACTGGATTTATATCAAGTTTATTTTTAATGTTCTCTGGAATCTCAGCTAGATCCTTAACATTATCCTCAGGTATCAAGACCATTTTTATATCACCCCGGTGTGCTGCTAAGAGCTTTTCTTTTAGCCCACCAATTGGCAATACCTCACCTCGTAACGTTATCTCGCCTGTCATTGCAACAGATGCCCTTACCGGAATACCTGTGAATACCGACACCATTGCAGTACATATACCAACGCCTGCACTAGGACCGTCTTTGGGTGTGGCTCCTTCTGGCAGGTGTATATGGATATCATTCTTTTGGTAAAAATCTTCTGGTATGCCTAGTGCAATTGAGCGGCTACGTACTACTGATAGAGCTGCTTGGATAGATTCTTGCATTACCTCACCCAGCTTACCAGTAGTAATAGTTTTACCTTTACCTGGAAGAGCTACTGCTTCAATAGTTAATAATTCTCCACCAACTTCTGTCCAAGCTAGGCCAGTCACCTGCCCAATTTGATTTTTTTCCTCAGCAATGCCGTAAGTATATCGTCGCACATCCAAATATTTACCAATATTCAGTGAACTGACAGCAATTTTTTTCTTTTTATCTTTAAGTAACAATGCTTTTACTATTTTTCGGCAAATTTTTGAGATTTCTCTCTCCATAGCGCGGACACCTGCTTCCCGAGTGTAATAGCGAGTAACATCACGTAGCGCAGCTTCAGATACTGCAAGCTCGCTTTCCTTTAACCCATGATTTTTCATTTGTTTCGGCAATAAGTACCGCGTTGCAATGTTAAGCTTTTCATCTTCGGTATAGCCAGACAGTCTAATTACTTCCATTCTATCCAATAAAGCTGGTGGTATATTTAAGGTATTTGCAGTAGCAACAAACATAACATCAGACAAATCATACTCAACTTCCATGTAGTGATCTACAAATGAATTATTTTGTTCTGGATCAAGCACTTCAAGTAACGCAGAAGATGGGTCTCCACGAAAGTCCATGCCCATCTTATCTATTTCGTCTAACAAGAACAGTGGGTTCTTTACACCAACCTTAGTCATGTTTTGCAGAATCTTGCCAGGCATTGAACCAATGTAGGTACGACGATGACCACGTATTTCTGCTTCATCCCGCACGCCACCTAGTGACATACGTACAAATTTACGATTTGTAGCACGGGCGATAGACTGGCCTAAAGATGTCTTACCAACCCCAGGAGGTCCCACTAAACAAAGGATAGGTGCTTTGAGTTTCTCCACTCGCTGCTGTACTGCTAGATACTCAACAATACGCTCCTTAACCTTATCTAAGCCGTAATGGTCCTTCTCGAGTATTACTTCTGCCGCGCTGAGGTTTCTACCGATCTTGCTTTTCTTCTTCCACGGCAATGCAACTAGAGCATCAATATAATTGCGTACCACCGTTGCCTCAGCAGACATGGGAGACATTAATCGTAGTTTCTTCAATTCAGATTCGCCCTTAATACGAGCCTCTTTGGACATATTTACAGATTTAATCTTCTTGTCCATTTCCTCTAAATCAGTGCCATCTTCCCCTTCTCCTAATTCTTTCTGGATAGCTTTAACTTGCTCATTCAAATAATAGTCTCGCTGACTCTTCTCCATCTGACGTTTTACTCTGCCACGAATACGTTTCTCCAGCTGGAGTATATCAAGCTCAGTTTCCAATAACCCCAACAGGTGCTTTAAGCGTTTTGGAACATCAAATAGCTCTAGAATCTCTTGTTTCTGCTCGAGCTTCAGTGGCAAATGTGCGGCAATTGTATCAGCCAGGCGCCCTACTTCATCTATACCACCGAGAGAGGTATGTATTTCAGGTGGTATCTTTTTATTAAGTTTTACATATTGGTCAAATTGATCCAGCATTGTACGTCGCATAGCTTCCACCTCATTACTATCGACATTGTCAGCAGGGAGCAATACAACCTGCCCAGAAAAATGAGGGCCGGAATCAATTACCTCTAAAATATTAGCTCGGCGACCGCCTTCTACCAAAACTTTAACCGTGCCATCCGGTAATTTGAGCATTTGCAACAAATTTCCAACACTACAAACCTTATGAAGGTCTTCAGAACTCGGCTCATCTTTAGCAGCAGATTTCTGCGCTACCAAAAGCAGTGTTTTACCTGAGTCCATAGCACTCTCCAGTGCCTTGATAGACTTAGGTCGCCCTACAAATAAAGGAATCACCATGTGTGGAAACACTACAACATCACGCAAAGGCAAGAGTGGCAACAGTACTTTATCGGCCTCGATAACTGGTAGAGTCATATGTGTAAATTAACCTATAAATATAAAAGACTACTAAAATAATATTGGGGCAATCAGGACAAATTCAAGGAAGATTGACGATTCTAAACTAGAATTAACTACTCTTTGCTACCTTATCCTTATCCGAGTAAATAAGAATTGGCTTGATATCGCCTTCAACTGAACCACGATCAACTACAACTTTAATAACATTCTCAAGAGATGGGAGATCATACATTGTATCCAATAAAGTGTTCTCTAAGATTGACCTAAGTCCACGTGCACCGGTTTTCTGCGCCAACGCTCTATTAGCAATTGATTTAAGTGCTTGCTCTCGAAACTCTAGGTCTACACCACCTTCCATATTGAACATCTTCTGGTACTGTTTAATAAGCGCATTCTTAGGCTCAGCGAGAATCTTAATTAAGGTATCCTCACCGAGTTCCTCCAGTGTCGCAACTACTGGCAGGCGTCCGACAAACTCAGGAATTAAACCATATTTAACTAAATCTTCAGGCTCTACTCCCCTTAATATTGAGCTGATATTTTTACGGTTATCAATACCACTCCGCACATCCGCACCAAAACCTATTCCACCCTTCTCAGAACGATCACGTATTACTTTGTCAAGACCATGGAATGCACCTCCACAAATAAATAGAATATTGGTAGTGTCTATTTGAATAAATTCTTGATTAGGATGCTTTCTCCCACCCTGTGGGGGGACAGAAGCAACTGTACCCTCAATTAGCTTAAGCAAAGCTTGCTGCACGCCCTCACCGGAGACATCACGGGTTATTGAAGGGTTATCTGATTTACGTGAAATCTTGTCAATCTCATCTATATAAATTATACCCTGCTGAGCCTTATCCACATCATAGTTACATTTCTGAAGAAGTTTCTGAATAATATTTTCAACATCCTCTCCAACATACCCAGCTTCAGTTAGAGTTGTAGCATCAGCCATTACAAACGGCACATTAAGTAACCGCGCCAATGTTTGTGCTAAGAGTGTTTTTCCTGATCCAGTTGGCCCTATAAGTAGAATATTACTTTTAGCCAGTTCTATGTCATCAGACTGGCTAATTTCAGCTATATTCTTTAAACGCTTATAATGGTTATATACAGCCACAGATAAAATTCTCTTTGCTGGCTCTTGACCGATTACATATTCATCAAGTGTCTGGCAAATCTCACGCGGTACCGGCAATTCGGATTTAGCTAAATCTGCAGCCTCAGCCTCCTGTAATTCCTCGCGTACTATATCGTTACAAAGTTCAATACATTCATCGCAGATAAATACGGATGGCCCAGCAATAAGTTTTTTTACTTCATTCTGGCTTTTTCCACAAAAAGAACAATAAAGCAATTTTTCGCCAACAACCTTATCTGACATAATATTACTCCCTCCGTGTTATCTAAACCAGCACCAAAATTATAGGAAAGCGACCTATAATAACCATCATTTTTATTAAACTGTATTCTTAGTCCTACTGGTTAGAACTTCATCTACTAAGCCATACTTTACTGAATCTTCTGCACTAAGGAAATTATCGCGATCAGTATCTTTACCTATTGTCTGAATGCTTTGACCGCTATGTTTCGCTAAAATTTCATTTAATCTGCCTTTGAGAAACAAAATTTCTTTGGCATGAATCTCAATATCTGAGGCTTGCCCCTGAAAACCACCCAATGGCTGATGAATCATAATGCGTGAATTTGGCAAACAGAACCGCTTACCTTTTTCGCCTGCTGCCAGCAGCAAAGAGCCCATACTTGCCGCCTGACCCACACATAGTGTACTGACACTTGGTTTAATGTATTGCATAGTATCGTAGATTGCCAGCCCTGCAGAAACTAGACCACCAGGGGAATTTATATAAAAATGAATTTCTTTATCTGCATTTTCAGACTCTAGAAACAGGAGCTGAGCCACAATCAGATTAGCTGCTGTTTCTGTAACTGGCCCCACAAGAAATATAACCCGCTCTTTCAACAAACGGGAATATATATCATATGACCGCTCGCCCCGCCCACTGGTCTCAATCACCATAGGAATCAGGCCTAAATCTTTAGGCTCAAGATTATAGCCATCAAATTCAGTTCCTTGAATCATATCAAGATTTCCCCATCAATTCGTCAAAAGTTACCTTCTTTTCTACAATGCTCGCTTTCTCTAATACCCATGCTACAACATTATCTTCTAACACAGCAGACTCGGCTTCATGAAGGCGCTCTTTTGAAGAATAATGCATCTTAACTACCTCACTAGGATTTTCATAGCCTTGCGCAAATTCTTCAATTAATGCACGTACTTGCTCAGGCTTCGCACGTAATTCATGGGCCTTTACTAGTTCTGTTAGAATCAATCCCAAATTTACACGTCGCTCCGCCTTTTCCTGGAACAAATCTTTTGGTAAAGGTATATCTTTAACTTGCATACCGCGTTGCTTAAGATCATCTTTTGCGCTCTGCATTAAACGATCTAATTCTAGAGCCACCAATGATTTAGGCGTATCAATAGTAATTGCATCAAGCAATGCCTGCATTACACTCTCTTTAACTTTCGTCTTTATCCGTTTTGACACTTCACGTTCAAGATTTGCTTGAACTTCGGTATGCATTTTTTCTATTTCCCCACTGGAAATACCAAGTGATTCAGCAAATTCTCCATTTAACTCCGGGAGCTTTGGCTCCTCCACTTTATTAATCTTCACCTCGAATGTTGCAGTCTTTCCAGCTACCTCTTTACCATGATAATCTTCTGGAAAAGGTACTTCAAAAGACTTACTCTGGTCCTTATTCATCCCGATTATTGCTTCCTCAAAATCCTTGAGTAACTGACCTTCACCTAGAATCAGGGTAGAACCTTTTGCACTACCGCCATCAAACTCTACTCCATCAATTATTCCATGATAATCAATATTTACCCTATCTCCCTTAGCCGCAGCTCGATCCACCTCATTATACTGAATCCTCTGCTTACGCATCATCTCAATAGCTTTATCAACGTCAGCAGAAGAAACTTGCATCATCGGCTGCTCAATACTCAGTGAAGTTAAATCACCTAGAACTATATCCGGATACACCTCAAACGTTGCACTAAATTCAAATTTAGATGAATTCTCAGCTACTTCTTTTGCTTCAAAATTTGGATACCCAGCAACCCGCAATTTTTGTTCACGTACTGCCTCACTAAAATTCTTCTGCAATACGTCACCCATTACATCCTGACGCACTTGAGGACCATATTGCTGCGATACAATCTTTAATGGAACCTTCCCAGACCGAAAGCCATGAATTTTAGTGGTGCGTGCCAAGCGTTTTAAACGGCTCTCAATTTCAGTCTCAACCTCTTCCTGAGGCACCGTAACATTAAGCCTGCGCTCTAATGAGCCTAGAGTCTCTAGATTGGATTCCATT
>Ga0233433_10003583_pt1 | contig 12430 bp, 11 predicted proteins | sample SI_122_August201_5_FD_179868 | JGI IMG/M metagenome (GOLD analysis project Ga0233433, IMG submission 179868) | Seawater microbial communities from Saanich Inlet, British Columbia, Canada - SI_122_August2016_100_MG | ecosystem: Environmental > Aquatic > Marine > Inlet | place: Canada: British... | reverse complement strand
GGCCATCCATGCCAGCTTGCCGGCGACGCGCGGGAAATTGTAGATCGGCTTGCCGAATTGCACGCGTTCCTGGGCGTAATTGATGCCGAGTTCCAAGGCGTTCTGCGCGACACCGACGGCGCGGGCCGCGGTCTGGATGCGCGCCGATTCGAACGTCGCCATCAGTTGCTTGAAGCCCTGGCCTTCCTGGCCGCCCAGCAATTGACCTTCCGGCACTTCGAAACCGTCAAAACCGATTTCGTATTCCTTCATGCCCCGGTAACCCAAAACCTCGATCTCGCCGCCCGACATGCCGTCGGCGGGGAAGGGGTTTTTCGGATCATCCGATCGCGGTTTTTCCGCCAGGAACATGGACAGACCTTTGTAGCCCGGCTCGTCTGTATCGGTACGGACTAACAGTGTCATCATGTCGGTGCGGGCCGCGTGGGTGATCCAGGTCTTGTTACCTTTGATTTTGTAGACGCCGTCTTCGAGGACTGCGCGGGTGCGCAGGCTGCCCAAATCCGACCCTGTGTTGGGTTCGGTAAACACGGCGGTCGGTAGGATCTCGCCAGTCGCGATCTTCGGCAGGTATTCTTGTTTCTGTTCCTCGGTGCCGCCCAGGCGAATGAGCTCAGCGGCGATCTCGGAGCGCGTCCCCAATGAGCCGACGCCGATGTAGCCGCGCGACAGTTCCTCGGTGACCACGCACATGGCGGTTTTGCCAAGGCCCAGCCCGCCCCGGTGTTCCGGTACGGTCAGGCCGAAGACACCCAAGTCGGCCATTTGTTCGACCACGTCCATGGGGATGAAGTCGTCCTTCAGGTGCCAATCGTGGGCGTAGGGCATGACCTGTTCGTCAACAAAGCGGCGGAACTGGTCTTGGATCATGTCGAGGGTTTCGTCGCCCAGGCCCAAATTGCCGAAATGCCCGTCGGCCATGAGTTCGGCGATGCGGGCGCGGACAGTGGCGGAGTTGCCGTCGGCCCGCAACCGGGCCGCGGCGCCGTCACCCAGCGCCTTAAGATCGCTGTCCGTAAGACCCATATCAGCGGGCCGGACAACCTCGACCTGGGAAAGCGCAATGCCGCCGGCGATTTGGTTGAGGTACTCACCAAAGGCCGCCTGAACCATGAGCTGTTCCAGCTCACCCAGGTTGCCGTCCGCATCCAGCCGCTTCGCCCAATCGAGCATCTGGCGCAGGCCTTCAACATACGTCGTCAGCCAGGCAAAGCCATGCGCCGCGAACTGCTCGGCGTCCATTGTGGCCGCATCAAGCCGGCCGTCTTTCATGACCCGCGCCGAAATGGCGCCACGCGCCGCCAGTAAGACATCCTCGGCCGCGCCGAGCGCTTCGCCGCATGCGTCCATCAAGCCGTCGATGGCGGGGTTTTCATTGCTGGTCATATTGCCGTCCATGGTTCTTAGCCCTCGATGCAGTCCTCGATGGTCCGGCGGCCAGGTTTCAGAGCTTGAACCATGACGGCCATGTTGCCCGGCTTGTGCTGGTTGGCCAGCATTTTCATGTGCGCGGCCGGGATGTCGTCCCAGGAGAAGACTTCCGACATGCATGGATCGATGCGGCGCTCGATGACCAATTGGTTGGCCTGGGCGGCTTGTTTGAGATTGGCGAAGTGGCTGCCTTGGATACGTTTTTGGCGCATCCACACGAAGCGCGCGTCCATGGTCAGGTTGTAGCCCGTGGTGCCGGCGCAGAAGACCACCATGCCGCCGCGTTTGACGACGTTGCAGCTGACCGGGAAGGTCGCCTCGCCGGGGTGTTCAAAGACGAAATCGACGTCGTTGCCCTTGCCGGTGATATCCCAAATGGCCTTGCCGAATTTGCGGGTCTCTTTCATGTAATCGCCGAAGCCCTCGCCGTTGACTTCCGGCAGTTGGCCCCAACAGTTGAAGTCCTTGCGATTGATCACTGCCTTGGCGCCGAGCCCCATGACGAATTCGCGTTTGTCTTCGTCGGAGATCACGCCGATAGCATTGGCGCCGGCGGTGGCGCAAAGCTGCACCGCCATGGACCCCAGGCCGCCCGAGGCGCCCCAAATCAACACATTATGGCCGGGGCGCAGAATGTGCGGGCGATGGCCGAACAGCATCCGATAGGCGGTCGCCATGGTCAGGATGTAACAAGCACTTTCTTCCCACGTCAGGTGCTTCGGCCTGGGCATGCACTGGCGGTCCTGGACGCGACAAAACTGGCCGAAGGATCCATCCGGAGTCTCGTAACCCCAAATCCGCTGCGACGTGGAAAACATCGGGTCGCCGCCGTTGCATTCCTCATCATCGCCGTCGTCCTGATTGCAATGCACCACAACCTCGTCGCCGACTTTGAAGCGTTTCACCTTGGAGCCGACCGCCCAGACGATGCCCGACGCGTCGGAACCGGCGATGTGATATTCGGCTTTGTGATAATCAAACGGCGAGATCGGGGTGCCCAACGCAGCCCAGACGCCGTTGTAATTGACGCCCGCCGCCATCACCATGATCAGCACGTCGTGGCTGTCCATTTCCGGCACGTCGACGACCTCAACCTGCATGGCATCGACCGGGTCACCATGGCGCTCGCGGCGAATGGCCCAGGCGTACATCTGCTTCGGCACATGACCCAGCGGCGGAATTTCACCCAGCTCGTAGAGGTCTTTCTTCGTTTGGCCGGGATACAGCTCAACGACGTCGGCATCATCGGCCCCGTCGACAACTTGCGCAGCTTCGCTCATGGTCATCTCCTTGATGGTCTTGGACGGGCATTTTGACGGCCCTGTCAAAAAAGATATTCCCTCTTAGACGTTTGGGGCTTTCTTCGCAATGCACAATTTGTTAAATTGCGTAGGTTCAGAATAAAACGTAATTAAATTACGTATAGAATTATTTAATATCAATAACTTAAAAATACGGTTCGGTAAAAAGGCGAATATTCATGAAAGATAATTTCGCAGATGCAAAAACGGCGGAAAACCCGGCCAAAAGCCCAGTTAAGGATCGGCCTTGGCTGATCCGCACCTATTCCGGGCATTCGTCGGCGGCCGAATCAAACGCGCTTTACCGCAAGAATCTGACCCGCGGGCAAACCGGGCTTTCCGTCGCTTTTGATCTGCCGACCCAAACCGGCTATGACGCTGATCACCCCCTGGCGCACGGCGAGGTCGGCAAGGTCGGCGTGCCGATCGGGCATCTGGGCGATATGGAAACGCTGTTTGACGGCATTCCCTTGGCCGACATGAACACCTCGATGACCATTAACGCCCCGGCGCCATGGTTGCTGGCGCTCTACATCGCGGCGGCGGAAAATCAAGGTGCCGAGCGCGCCAGCCTGACCGGCACCATCCAAAACGATATCATTAAAGAATATCTGTCGCGCGGCACCTACATCTTCCCGCCCGATGCCTCCATGCGGCTGACCGCCGACGTAATTTCCTACACCTATACGGAAATTCCGAAGTGGAATCCGATCAACGTCTGTCCCTATCACTTGCAGGAAGCCGGCGCGACGCCGGTCCAGGAACTGTCTTTCGCGTTGGCCAATGCCATGGCTATCCTCGATCGGGTGAAAGAATCCGGCCAAGTGCCCGATGAAGATTTTCCCCGCGTTGTCGGGCGCATCAGCTTTTTCGTCAACGCCGGCATCCGATTCGTCACCGAAATGTGCAAAATGCGCGCCTTCACGGAACTTTGGGATGAGATCACGCGTCAGCGTTACGGCGTCGAGGATGAAAAATTCCGCCGTTTCCGATATGGCGTTCAGGTCAACTCGCTCGGCTTGACCGAACAGCAGCCGGAAAACAACGTCTACCGGATCTTGCTGGAAATGCTGGCCGTCACCTTGTCAAGGGGTGCACGGGCCCGCGCCGTTCAACTGCCGGCTTGGAACGAAGCGTTGGGCCTGCCTCGGCCCTGGGATCAGCAATGGTCATTGAGGTTGCAACAAATTGTCGCCCATGAAACCGACCTGCTGGAGTATGGGGATATTTTCGAGGGCTCACCGGAGATTGCTGCCAAGGTCGAAGAATTGAAGGCCCAGGCGCGGGCCGAGCTTGATACCATCGCCGAGGTGGGCGGCGCCGTCGCCGGTGTCGATTATATGAAGCGGCGGCTGGTCGAGAGCAATGCCAAGCGCCTGACCGCCATCGAGACCGGCGAACAGATTGTCGTCGGCGTCAACAAATTTGAGGAAGGCGAGCCGTCGCCCTTAGCGGCGTCAGGTGATGCTTTCCTGAGTGTTGATGCGAAAGCCGAAGCCGCGCAGATTGAAAACCTTGTCGCCTGGCGTGACAATCGTGATCAGAGTGCGGTGGAAAAGGCCCTGGCGGCGCTGCGTGCCGCCGCCGAGGACGGTACAAATATTATGGAACCCTCCATCGCCTGCGCCCATGCGGGCGTGACCACCGGCGAATGGGCCAGCGCGTTGCGCTCTGTGTTCGGCGAATATCGTGCACCGACGGGCGTTGGCGGCGCGCCATCATCGGCGCCGAAAGGGTCAGACATTCGTGGCGCTGTCGAAGCGACGTCGGCGCGCCTCGGCCGGCGGATCAAAATGCTGATTGGCAAGCCGGGCCTTGACGGCCATTCCAACGGCGCCGAGCAAATTGCAGTACGCGCCCGCGATTCCGGCATTGAGGTGGTCTATGAAGGCATCCGGCTGACGCCTGAGGAAATCGTCGCCGCGGCGCTCCAAGAAAGTGTCCATGTGGTCGGGCTTTCCATTCTGTCGGGGTCTCATCTGCCGCTGATCACCGAGATCATGGACCGCATGAATGAAGCCGGCATTGGCGATATTCCCGTCGTCGTCGGCGGTATTATCCCCGCCGATGATGCAGATGCGTTGCGCAAGGCGGGCGTCGCCGCCGTCTACACACCGAAAGATTTCGATTTGAGTGCGATCATGGAAGACATCGTCGGCATTATCGATGCTGCCACGCCTGCAGCAGCGGAATAATTTTTGTCAGAATTGGAAACTCGCGTGGCCGCGCGGCGCACTATTCCTTCGGCGCCATGCCCGGCGGGTAAATGGCGATCATGTCGACGCGGTCTTCGCTTTTGGCTTCTGAATTGTCGATTTTCGGTTTCAGCGTCTGGGTCAAATAAGTGACGGCACCGTCCTGAAATTCGTCGCGGATATAACACCACGAAACATACATATTGCCCCGGTCTTCGAATTGAAGGACGTCATCGTCTTCGCCAAGCGCGAAGAATGTAGAGGCCAGATTGGTGCTGCGTCCGATATACACCCAGCCGGGTTGGACGCCCGTATGCCAGATTGCATAGACAGCCGATTTGCCCTCGAGGCCAGCAGCCTCGGGGTCAAGATCGAGGAACTTCGGAAAACGCCCCCCTTCCCCGTGAACCCATTTTGGATCCTGTGGCGGACCCAAGGGTTTCTTCTGCTTCTTCTTTCTACCAAACAACGCCATCGTCGACCCCTTGCAACGTCGCTACGAGAGGGATTTTATATACATTCGCCTCTTTGACAACAGGTGACAGACAACAATGACAATTGAAACCTGGGTGCTCATATTTGCACTTGCCGCCATCGCTGCGGTCTTTGCCTGGACGTTGATGACCGGCAGCCCGCCGACACCGACCTCAAGAGCCGTCCGGCGCACGATTTTGGCGACGCTGCCGGCCCGATTGCCAGGCGATCAGGCGGCGGAAGTTTATGAATTGGGCGCCGGTTGGGGCGGATTGGCCTTGGCCTTGGCACGGCGTTATCCGGACCGCCAGATCATCGGCATGGAACTTTCGCCTTTGCCGTGGTTGGTGTCGCTGATCCTTACCGCGCTCAACCGCCCCGCCAATTTGACATTGCGGCGGGCTGATTTCCTCAATGCCGATCTTTCGGGTGCATCACTTGTCGTGTGCTACTTGTCGGCTGATGTGCTTGCCCGACTTCGCCCACAACTGGAACGCCAACTGCGCCCAGGCGCCTTGATTGTATCGAACACTTTCGCCATCGAGGGCTGGCGGCCGTTGGAATCTCATGCCGCCCGAGATATCTATAAAAGTCCGGTGTATCTCTATGAGATTGCGCCGCGAGATAGTGACCCCGAAAAGTGATCGCGCGGGCGATTAGCTGAGTGGCGCCGTCGCCTGACCCAACCACTCGGCAATGTTTGCATCGACAAACGGCGCAATGGTTTTCAAAACCCGCGCGTGGTAGGCGTCGATCCATTGAATTTCCGGCTCTGCAAGCAAACCCAGATCAATCAAGGATCGGTCGAAAGGCGCCAGCGTCAGGGTCTCAAATCCAAAGATGTCGCGTTCGGCGCCATCGGGTTTTTCAATGGCGGTAACCACCACAAGGTTTTCGATGCGGATGCCGTAGGCGCCGGTTTTATAAAATCCCGGTTCGTTGGACACCACCATGCCGGGCTCCAGCCCGACCCGGTTCGGCGCCTTGGTGATCCGGTGCGGGCCTTCGTGGACGCTCAGGAAACTGCCGACACCGTGCCCGGTGCCGTGATCATAATCCAGGCCTTCGGCCCAGAGCGCGTGACGAGCCAGTATATCGAGCTGGCTGCCCGATGTGTCGGCTGGGAAGCGCGCCCGGGCCAAGGCGATATGGCCTTTCAGCACCAAGGTGAAATGTTTGCGCATGTCAGGCGAAGGCGCGCCGATGGCGATGGTGCGGGTGATATCCGTGGTGCCGTCCAAATACTGAGCGCCCGAATCGACTAAGAAAAGCTCGCCCTGGCCGAGTTTGCGGTTGGTGTCATCGCTGACCCGGTAGTGCACGATGGCACCGTTCGGCCCCGAGCCCGCTATGGTCGGAAAGCTGAGACCCCGAAAATAATCGTTTTCGCGCCGGTAGCCTTCCAACACGTCACAGGCCGTCATCTCGGTGATATCGCTGCTTTCGGCGTTGTCGTCTAGCCATTTTAGAAATCGACATACGGCGGCACCATCGCGCACGTGCGCGTCGAGCATGCCGGTGACCTGGGCCGGATTTTTACAGGCCTTTGCGTGTTGGCAGGGATCAGCGGCGCGCTCCAACTTCGCGCCGGCGGCGCTGAGCCGGCTTGATATCCAGGCCGGAGCCGAGGCCGGGTCGGCGCGAACGGTTTTATTTTTGGCCCCTAGACTGTCGAGGACGGCGCCAAGTTCACCGGGCGCCGCGATCCGAACTTTGTTGCCCAAGCCATCGACAAGACCGGGCATAAATTTACGCGCATCGACAAACCAATCGACGGTGGCGTCGGCATGCAGTACCGCAAAGGACAGAGCGAAAGGCGTGAAGGGGACGTCGCCGCCGCGAACATTCAATAGCCAGGCTATGGAATCGGGTGCCGTCAGGACGACCGCGTCGGAGCCTGCGCGGGTCAGTTCATCGGCCATGCGCGCACATTTCTCGGCAGTGGTTTCGCCGGCGAAAGCGTCCGCCAGTGCCGTGATCGGCGCCATCGGCGGCGGCGGTTGGTCGGTCCAAACCGTATCGACGGGATTGTCATCAAGGGCCGTCAGCTCGGCGCCGGCGGCGCGGCACGCATTGCCATAGCGTGTCACCTGGCCGGGCGTTAGGAGCCAGGGGTCGTAGGCTAGTTTTTGGCCTTTGCCCAAATTTTCGGTAATCCATTCCGTCGCCGGCTGATCGGTTAAGTGGCGGCGTTCATAAAGATTGCCGTCAACCTCGGCTTCGGCCTGCAGTGTATATCGTCCGTCGGCGAATACCGCGGCCTTTTCCGTCAGAACGACGGCCAAGCCGGCCGAACCCGTGAACCCGGTTAACCATGCCAGCCGCTCGGCGCGATTGGCCACGTATTCGCCCTGGTGCTCGTCGCTTTTGGGTACGATGAAGCCATCGACCTCGCGGGCTCTAAGCTCATTGCGCAGCGCGTCAAGGCGCTCCGCGGCGCTACCTCCGCTTTCGCCTGCTTCGCCGGCGGCGCGGGTTTCGGCCAGGGTATCCATCAGTTTTGATTTCAATGCGTCACCCGGCGCGGCGGCAATCAAACCGAGCCATCGTTCGGGATCATCGCCGGCGATGGGCGCTGCGGCAACGCCATGGATAATCTCCATGGCATCGGCGGCATCTAGATCAGAACCGGCATCGTCGAGCAGGCGCTGAAAGTCATTTGGATCGGGAAGCGTATTCATGGCGCTAGGCTAGAAGTGGGGCGGGGGACTGACAAGCCCACTGACAAGCATCGCGATCAACGATGACAACCGGGTAGCCGAGGCATGCGGTTTTTCGATTGCTGCAACGTAACAATAACGCGCCTCAATTCCGCTCGATGGGCCTATATAGGCGAGGAACGAAGAAACATTCACATCGGGCCACGGAGTTCAATTTGAGACCTCGCGTGACCGCAAAAATAACAAGGATTTAGCCATGAGCACGTCATACACCCGTTTCACAGACCGCGATTTTTACACGCTGTTCCCTTATCCGACGGTGCCTTTCACGCGCCAACAGGTCGCCGATACCTATCCGGTGAACCATGTCGGCTTCGGCGAGCACGTTGGCCGGGTCATTGAGGCTCTTGGCAAGGTATTTGCGGCGATGACAGCGAAATCAGATTTGCGCCGCCGCCTCATGGGTATGGACGCGCGCATGTTGGAAGACGTTGGCTTGACGCGCGGCGATATTGAAGATGTTGTTGCGGGCCGTGACCCCTCTGCGCCAACATCAATCGCCGAAGCGCCAGTCGAAAGCGCCGATATTTTTGATTTCTTGGTGCCGTCCAAGCCCCCGCAGGTCGAAGCGATTATGCGGCGCGCTGCTTAAGATATCTCAAAACTTTACGAACTCTCCTGAAAAAATTGCGGCGGTCCATAGGGCCGCCGCTTTTTTCATGCTTTCCCAAATGCCGGCTTGCTGTAGCCTTTACGCCGCAGGCAGCGATCATAAATGCCTTGCATATTGCGTTTTGCGTCATAATTGCGCATGGCGGCGCTAAAGCCGGCGGAATTATCAACGCCGCCTGAGCCCATATGGCTTGAGTAGTTCTGATACTCATCATCGGCAAGCTTGCGCGCCCGGCTACGGCACGACGCGTGATCAACGGCCCATTGATCGGACGTCATGCCGGGCTTCTGCCATTTCTCGGGCCCGGTCGTGCAACCGGCAATGCTCAGCGCCGTAACGGCCACAATTGTTAGAGACCAAAATCGCATCATGGTTCATCGTAGCGTGTCAATGGTACGGAACAAAGCGCCAGTTTCAATTTCCCTCAAGCGGCGTGTCGAAAATCGCGGGACGGGTCGGCAGGAATAATTCGCGGATTGCCGATCCCAGGTCATCAAAGTAGTGCATTTTGACATGGTCGAGTTTGATGGTGTCCGCTACACCCGGCAGGTCAAACTACCGCCGCGTATAGCGTGAGAGGTTCGGGTAATCCGTGAGCCGGCGAACCGTGCATTTAAGCCGTGTGTGATAGACCGCATCAAAACGCACCAGTGTCATGAACAGATGCCAATCGCTTTCGGTGATCCGTCCGCCCAGTAAATAGGGCTGCGCCGACAACCGGGCATCCAACTCATCCAATGTGGTGAACAATTCGCCGACTGCGTCATCGTAGGCGGCCTGTTCGCCGGCGAAGCCGCACTTGTAGACGCCCATGCAGACCTTTGGCAGGATCCGGGCATTCATGGCTTCGATGTCGGCAGCTAGATCGTCGGGATAGAACCGCGCCGAAGCGTCGCCCCAGGCATCAAATGCACTGTCCAGGATGCGGATGATATCGCCTGATTCCTTGTTGACGATGGTCTTGGATTTTTTGTCCCAAAGTACGGGGACGGTCACTTTACCAGTGAAGTTGGGTTTCGCTGCTTGATAGATTTCATGCAAATAATCGCGGCTGCCGGCGTGGTCGCGGGTCGAGAATTCCGTGTCCGCGAACGTCCAGCCCATCGGGCCGCCCCAAACGGGATGCGCCACCGACATGGAAATCACATCTTCCAGGCCTTTCAGCTTGCGGTAGGTGATGGCCCTGTTCGCCCAGGGGCAGGCGTGGGACACATAGAGATGATAGCGCCCCGGCTCAGCGGCGAAATCCGAGGTGCCGTCCGTGGTGATCCAGTGGCGAAAATTGTCCTTCTCCGCCGCCCGGAACCCGGCCAGGAGACCTGGGTCAGCGCCCATATCCCCGTGCCAGGTGCCGTTCAACAGGCCCTTCATCGAGCGCTCGCGGGCAGCAGAGGCAGTGCCATATCGCCGCTCAGTGCATAGGCACCGCGGCCAATGAAAACCTGCACGATGGATATCACGGCAAGGAACAACGGATATTCCCACCCGCCGCCTTGAGCTGAAAATACCCAACCATTTCCAGCATGGAACCAGATCGCGCCAAGCAAGATCGGCAACAGCGCTAAGCTGACGGCGCGCACTTGCAGGCCGACGATCAACGCTATGCCGCCGGCGATTTCGATAAACGGAATTGCGTAGCCGACGAATTCCGGGAAGCCCAGAGAGGCAAAAAATTTTGCCGTACCAGGCAGGGTAAAAGTCATCACCTTCAGCACCAGTCCGTGGGCGATGTACATGGCACCCAACGCGGTTCGCAATAATAGCGCGCCGAAGGGCGCGGTGCGGGTGTCGATGGTTTCGATATCGGTTTCAGTCATGGGTTCGATCCTTATTCAAGGGTTGCAGAGGTGTTGACCGAGAACCTAGATTGTTTGTTTGTGCATGAATATTATCAATATTTGCCATTTAACTTTGCAAAAATGCAAAATATAATCCAGTCATGAACTGGGATGATTTCCGTCTTTTCCTGGCTGTTGCTGACGCCGGCAGCCTGTCGGGCGCGGCGGGCGCACTGGGCGTCAACCACTCGACCGTTTTTAGGCGCATTAATGCCCTAGAAGACGCCCTCGGCGTGCGTTTGTTTGAGCGCCATCGCGATGGCTATGTGTTGACGGCGGCGGGTGACGAAATGCACGCCGGCGCCGAGCGGTTGCGCAGGGAAGTTGATGACATGGATCGCCGCGTCACCGGCCGCGATTTGCAGCTCAGCGGTACCGTCGCCGTGACCACCACCGATACCCTGGCGTATCGGTATCTCGGTCCGCACTTCACGCGCTTCCATGCGGCGTATCCCGACATCGGCATCGATGTTGTGCTGTACACACAATATTTGAACTTATCCAAGCGTCAGGCGGATGTTGCCATTCGCCCGACCTTGGCGCCGCCGGAACAACTCGTCGGACGGCGCATCGCCGATATCGCGTTTTCCATCTACGCAGCGCCGGATTACCTGGCGCTGCATGGTGCGGTGGATGACCTCGGCCGTCACGTCTGGTTGGGATTTGATGACAGTTTAATCCACGTGGAAGCGGCGAAATGGATGCGTGCCGAAATCGGTGACGCCCAAGTGGTGTTGCGCGCCAACAACCTTTTCGCCCTGCACGGCGCAGCCGTGGGCGGTCTAGGCCTCGCGGTGCTGCCGTGTTTTTTGGGTGACGTGGAGGCGGGCCTCAAGCGGATCCCAGGCTTACCCGATGATGTCCGTTCGGAACTTTGGTTGCTGACCCACGCCGACCTCCGCCGCACCGCACGCATTCGCGCATTCCTGGACTTTATGGCCGCGTCGATCGGCGACGACAAGGATGTGTTGGAAGGCCGCGCCTTAGCGCCATGAATGGGCGACCAGCGCGGTCTTAAAGCCTTCGGCGCCTTCGAACAGATGGCTTTCCACGCCGGCGGCGCGGGCGGCTGCGATGTAGCCTTCATTGTCATCGACAAACAATGTCGTCTCGACGCTCCAGCCGAGCTGCGTCAAAAACGGATGAAAAGTTTCCGTGTGTTGTTTGCCGGCGCCGACCTCAGCGGAAAAGTAAATATGCGTGCCGAAGATGGCGGTGAGTTCCGGGAATATGTCACCGAGCGCCTCGCGAAGCTGCCAGCCGTTATTGGAAAACATTGCGATGTCGGTGCGGGTCTTCAGGTCCCGCGCCAAATCCAGCATCTCCAGATTTGGTGTCATCGCGTCGGCGCGCGCCGCCAGCCAGGTTCCGGCATCGACGTCGGCATCCAAAAGCCGGGCGACTTCTTCCATGTAGCCCGGCGCCCCGTATTGGCCGAGGTCAGCGGCATCCTCGAAACCGGATTTGAAAATTTTCGCGTCAATCTCAGCGGCGGGAATGCCGATGGCGGCTTCCAAGGCCTTTAGGCGGCCATCAAAATCGTAGTCGCAAAGCACGCCGTCCATGTCGAAAAGAATGGATGTAATACGGGGCATGGGGGCGGGTTCAGGTCCGGTGTTCGTTCAGGCGTGGCATCAATTCGACAAAATTACACGGCTTGTGGCGAATATCCAACTGGTCCTTCAAGATGCCGTCCCAGCCATCCTTGCACGCCCCCGGTGAGCCCGGCAGGGAAAATAGATAGGTCCCCCGAGCGACGCCGGCGCAGGCCCGCGACTGCACGGTGGAGGTTTTGATTTTCTCATAACTTAACCAGCGAAACAGTTCACCGAAGCCTGGAATTTCCTTTTCCCAAACC
>Ga0233433_10003581_pt1 | contig 12432 bp, 12 predicted proteins | sample SI_122_August201_5_FD_179868 | JGI IMG/M metagenome (GOLD analysis project Ga0233433, IMG submission 179868) | Seawater microbial communities from Saanich Inlet, British Columbia, Canada - SI_122_August2016_100_MG | ecosystem: Environmental > Aquatic > Marine > Inlet | place: Canada: British... | reverse complement strand
ATAGAAGGAAAAGCGCAATTTCATTTGCAGCGCACAGCCGATCATAAAGAAGGTGTTAAAGCCGTGGCTGAAAGACGCCCAGGAAATTTCAAGGGCCAATAAAGCAGGCTAAGCGGTAGGTAGGTGGGTGGGTAGGTGGGTAGGTAAATACAAACAGGACTCGCTATCGAATCTGCAGCCATTTTTGTACCTATTAGATTGCAATTTGACTAGGGTCAATCAGCCGAGTTAGCCTGACCACCGGTTATTTTAACTTGGTTTCATGCTAGCAGACACGGGGCAGACAAAACGTGTCAGTCCAATGCGACTGTCACTCAGATAAAATCTATGTAAATATAGCGGGTAATTAAACACTCAAAAGAAATCACACACCAGATATGACCAGTTGGTCATGTTGAATAGACATGCTACCATCAATTCAACCTGTTAGGGTTCACTGTTCTATGTCAGCACATATCCGTTACTTACTATCCCCCTTTGCTAGTTCCAGGTTCCTTCGCCTGCTGATGATACTCGCCCTGATTCAGCTTAGCTCAGCAGCTAACACGGAAATGACTACGGCACAGCAGATCATCGACGAAATGGAAAATATGTATCGCGGCAACTCCAGCGAAGCATCGATTACCATGCTCATAGAAACGCCGAACTATCAACGAAAACTAACCATGCAGAGTCTGACATTGGGCGAGGAGCGTGCATTTTTCCGGATCCTGGCTCCTAAAAAGGACCGTGGCGTAGCAACCCTGAAACGAGATGAGGAAATGTGGAATTATTTCCCAAAAATAAACAAGGTCATGAAAGTTCCACCCTCCATGATGATGGGGTCTTGGATGGGAAGCGACTTCACCAACGATGACCTGGTCAAAGAAACTTCACTGGTCGATTCATATGCAATGTCCTTGGCTGAGAATGAAACTGAATACATCATCACCCTGACCCCAATGGAAACTACTGTGACAGTTTGGGGTAAAATCGATTACATCGTTTCTAAATCACCGCTACTCCCGAAAGCACAGATATTTTACGACGATGATCACGTTAAAATGAGGGAAATGAAGTTTCTCGAACCCAAAGAATTTGATGGCAAACTGATGCCCTCGGTCCTCGAGATGCGGCCGCTAAACAAAGACGGCCATACAACACGGGTTATTTACGAGTCAATGAGCTTCGATAAAGAGACCATTAGCGAGGAAACCTTTTCCCTGCGAAACCTTAAAAGCCGCTTTTAATGCTCATCTTTCGATTAGCCATCAGGAATCTACTTCGTCAGAAACGACGCACAATACTAACCGGGTTAAGTATGACCGGTGGTTATATGCTGTTCGTCCTCTCCATGTCATTAGTAGAAGGATCCTGGGGGAACCTGGTTGAACTGTTTACTCTGGATCATACTGGTCATGTGCAAATTCATCGAGATGACTATCTCGATCATCCGAAACTATTTAAAACCATTCGGGAAAGGCCAGCTCTAGAAGCAAAATTAAGCTCAAACCAGGAAATTCTCGGTTTTGCACCCAGAATCTACTCAGCTGCTTTAGCCTATGGTGATGAAAAAACCGCGCCAACTCGAATTATAGCTGTTGACCCAGAACAGGAACCGAGTGTCAGCCGCTTACCGCAAAAGGTTCTATCCGGCAGCTATTTCAATACGGCTGTCAATGACGACGGATACTTTCAAGCGATGATTGGTGAGGGACTGGCAACCAAGCTTGACATGCAAGTAGGTAGCGAGCTTGTGCTCATTTCTCAGGGAGCAGACGGATCCATTGCCAACGACATATTTATTATTTCCGGAATTGTCGGAAATAAGAATTCCTTTAATAAAATGACCACTTTTCTGCCCTTAAACGCAGCCCAGGAATTCTTAGCCCTGTCAGATAGTGTCCATGAATATGCGCTCAAACTGGATTCTCCCGATGACAATACTGAATTCGTCCAAACTCTTGACCTTGAAAATCAACACCTGACTGTTTCTACCTGGCAGGAAGTAGAATCTACTTTCTACAGAACCATGCTGGCAGATAAGCAGGGCAATCAGTTTATGATGGTTCTGGTTACATTCCTGGTCTTTATTGCGGTACTTAATACCGTGCTGATGACCGTACTGGAAAGGACTAGGGAATTTGGAGTTCTACGAGCCATAGGCTGCCGGCCGTTAGAGCTGGTAAAACTGATTTTCCTGGAAACAACACTGTTGGCTTGTTTCAGCGTACTAATCGGACTGATTCTGATGGCGCCGGTCATTTACTGGTTCACCGTTGTTGGCATTAAAATGGCCATGGCGGTCGATATGGGTGGGATTCTGTTTGATACCATGAGAGGCGAATTTTCAAGCTACGTCTTTTTCACGCCCATGGCTTTCATCATTCTCGCGGCCGGCCTAATCAGTATTCCGCCCGGACTCAGAGCTGCCAGAATACAGCCACGAGACGCTTTGGGGAGCCACTAGCTATGCTCATACTGCGCCTTGCCTGGAGAAACCTGTTCAGGAATATCAGAAGAACTGTATTAACCTGCCTGCTAATCGCCAGTTCCCTGCTCACTATCATCGTCATGGACGGTGTGATGCTGGGAATGATTGATGTGATGATTAGCGGCCTGACCCACACTCTGGAAGGTGAGGCCCAGATTAACAGCAAAGGCTTTCGAGATGACTTTGAACCCAGCCTCCGCCTAAGCAATTACCAGGAAATCCAAAGTAAACTGATGCATGACCCAGTGGTACAGGGTGCTTCGGCACGTATTATCGTCGGTGCAATGGTTGCATCAACACACAATAACGCAGGTGCTATAGTCTACGGTATAGAAGCTTCCACTGAAGAAAACGTCAGCAAAATCGCTGATGCGGTCTATGCAGGAAGCTTCCTGTCCGGCAAAGAACGGGAAATCATGCTCGGGCGGCCAATGGCAGAATTGCTTGAAGTTGAATTAGGCGATCGCCTGGTACTCACTTCATCTACAGTCGATTCAAAGGAAATTGTCCAGGAGTTGTTCCGGCTCAGCGGTCTATTTGAATTTGGCCCTGAAACCTTGGACGAAAACCTCATATTCATCAATCTAACTAAAGCCCAAAGCCTCTTTGAATTACCCGGGGCTGCCCATCAAATAGCCATTCGTTTTAAGCAACCCGAAGTTGCAAACGACCCCGGTCTTGATTTATACAAATCGTTTAACGATGACTCAACTGAAGCCAACGGATGGCTAGTATTACAACCGACTATGGGTGCTATGCTTGAAATGACGGGATACACCACCTTCATTATCGGCGGTATCTTGTTTTTGCTGGCTTCACTTGGAATTATTAATTCCATGTTCATGTCAATTTACGAACGCATTTACGAATTTGGGGTCCTCAAGTCTGTTGGTACGCGTCCCGCCAATATAATCAAACTTATTCTCACCGAGGCTTTTTTCCTGGCCCTTATCAGTTGCTTCTTCGGCCTGATATTGGGTTATTTTATTAGCGTCTATTTTTCCACAACCGGAATCCCTATGGGACGCATGGAAATGTCGGGAATCGTTCTGGACGGTAATATCAATACCATTTTGGCACCCTATCAGTTTATTAGCTTCCCCATATTCGTTACGCTGCTAACACTCATTGCAGCCATCTATCCCGCTCTGTTTGCATCTAGAATCGTGCCTACAGAAGCATTGCAAAAAGCATTGTAGGAGCACGCTATGATTCCTCTTATTAATACAGCCGCTGTCAGCAGGGTATTTGGCGCAGGCGAAGCAATGGTAAAAGCGCTTGACCAGGTATCCCTGTCGATCGAAGCAGGCGAATTCACGGCCATTGTCGGGCCGTCGGGTTCTGGGAAGTCAACGCTACTGCATCTCATCGGAGGACTGGACAAACCCGATACCGGTACCGTGGAGCTCAATGGTGAGAATATCGCTGATATGTCGGGTAACAAGCTATCTGATTTCCGACGTGACAACATCGGATTTATTTTTCAAGCCTATAACCTGATTCCTGTTTTATCAGCCGCAGAAAACATTGAATACATCATGCTGCTTCAAGGTATTACGGCAGCAAAGAGACGAGTTCGAGTCAAGGAAATGCTCGATATTGTGGGCTTAGCCGGCCTGGAAAAGCGCAGACCTGCCCAATTGTCCGGAGGGCAACAACAAAGAGTCGCTGTAGCAAGGGCAATGGCCACTAACCCATCCATCATTCTTGCTGACGAACCGACAGCCAATCTGGATTCCAAGACAGGCATCAGTCTGCTCGATGTCATGAAGGAATTAAACCAGACTAAAGGTATGACTTTTGTCTTTTCTACCCACGATGAAAAAATTATTCAACGAGCTCGGCGGCTGGTTTATCTACGAGATGGATTAATCGAAAAAGAAGAACTCCAGTAAGAACGAGGGCATTTCATTGCCTAAAATATTTAACGGCCTTATTGCCATTCTAGCCCTGCTCAGTGCAACACCTGCACTAGCAATTGACGTTAACTTTCAAGGCTACCTCAAATCCTATCTTATAGCCCAGGAACAGCAGTCAAATTCTTTTTACAACCTGCCTAGCCAGATTAATTCACAAAACAATCTACGCCTGATGCTCGATGTTTTCAGTCAGCAGGCGGTCTGGCAGATTCATTACGAAATAAGCCCGCAATTGAGTTCGCGAGACAGTAATGCATTTGCAATGACTTCCGAGCCCAGTATGCCCGGCTATCGTCTCACTGACCTGGATCCGCTGCTGGCCACCTCCGGAGCTAAACAATCCGTTCTTCAAAACCTGGATCGATTCAATGTCCAGTTTCAGTTCGCCGACGGAGACTTAACCATCGGCCGGCAAGCCATCACTTTTGGTTCTGCCAGAATGATTAATCCAACCGATGTATTTCTACCTTTTAGCCTTGGCACCCTGAATACTGAATACCGTATAGGAGTCGATGCGGTTCGCTATCAAAAAGCCTGGGGCGAACTTGGCGAAATCGATATTGGTCTGGTCTCTGGGGATGGAGCACAAAGCGAAAATTCAGCTGCATTTGTCCAGGCAAAGCAGAACCTGAATGGAAAAGACTTAAATTTCAGTCTCATTCGATTCGCTGACCAGACTCTGGTTGGTGGCGGTCTGGAGACTGCACTTGGGGAGTTTGGGTTCTGGCTGGAAATAGCTTCGGTGAGCGGGCTAAGTAATTATCAGCGAGGCTCTGTGGGTCTCGACTATGCGTTTACGGCAAATACATTTGCAATGATCGAATATCACGTCAGCACTGCAGGGACAAAGGATACTGATCAATACCTGAATCATTTCGAAAGCCTGTCCTTTACCACCGGAGGAGTGTTCCTGCTGGGTGAGCACTACATTATCGCGAGTCTCGCCCAGACTTTTTCGCCATTATGGCAGGCATCGGCACAAACCATCATAAATCTCGACGATGACTCATCCTTCACCATGTTGTCGACTAATTACAACATTGCAGAAGACTTCTACCTCGATTTCGGTGTCTATCTTTTCAACGGTAAAGGACTCAAAATCAATGACAACCTGGGTCAGGTTCTCTTAGGGTCAGAGTATGGCGCTAGTCCCAATAGTGCTTTTGTAAGCATCCGTTTTTACTTCTGATGTGACTTTTCAAGCACCTGTCTTACTTTAACCATTATCTTGATCACCGCTCTGACAACGATGACAGCGCCCAATCACTTAATTACTTAATTACTTAATCATTTAGGTAATTAAATGCTGAATTACTTGTCGGACTGACTCAATACGCTATTGTACCAGCATAGACACTGTACAAAGGAGGTCTACCCATGCCTGATCGCCCTACATCTGAACCCAAACAATTCGTTCAATCTGCGCTGGTAATGCAGGTCGCCGACGTAATTAAAAGCACTAACTACTACCAAGAGATTCTTGGTTTCAACTGTGACTATGTCAGTGACGATTACGGTTGTGTCTGGAGAGACAATGCAGCCATTCATTTCGCCAAGTCGAATGAACCGCAAACAGGTCTGAGACTGTTTCATTGGTTGAATGATGTCGATCAATTTTATGATGAAATCAAACAAAAAGGCGCCAAGATCAGTATAGAAATCGGTGACCGCGACTACCAATTGAGAGATTTTGGAATCAAAGACATCAATGGTGCACTACTCATATTCGGTCAGGACATCTACTGACAATAACAGCAAAATAAGTTACTGGTAATCTCCCAGTCCAATAAATGCAATGACTTCCAATTCCAGGCTATCTCCAGCGACCCAGCGGTGATAAATATGTTTCCTGTTTGCCGCCATGTGGCCATTTTCGCTGTTCCTGACACTCACGTTAATATTCGGTATGATCAGGCCACAAATATCCCTTAATCGGTAAAAGGATAGGTAAAAAAATGGCATACCAATGGAGCTATGGGGATATCCTCAGGGAAATCGCCAAGGTTATACCTGCTGAGCGACCCGCGCTCATTCATGGCCGGCGGGTTATTAACCATGCTGACTTTTCTACCCGAACAAATTCTCTGGCACGCGCATTTCTCGACAGCGGTGCTCTACCCGGCGATAAAGTTGCCTTCTATATGCGTAACTGTCCTGAATATAGCGAAGGCATCGCTGCCGCTTTTAAAGCCAACCTGACTCATGTAAATGTGAATTATCGGTATATCGAGCACGAATTGATTTATCTTTTTGATAATTCTGATGCTAGCATCGTTATGTTTCAAACCGAATTCAGGGAAACGGTCGATCTCATCAGGGAACAATTACCCAAGATTAAACTATGGATTGAGGTTGTCGACAGCGAACATGAAGACCCAGTCGAGGAATCACCTTATGAACTTCTACTCGAACGAACTGATTCCAGTCCTCTTGATCTCACCTACTCTCCTGATGACCTGCTGTTTATCTATACCGGTGGAACGACAGGTATGCCGAAAGGCGTAATGTGGCGCCATGATGACTTGTTCAAGGTGATGGGTGCAGGCGGCAACCCACGTATAGGCATTCCCCCGTGTACTGATCTCGATGAATTTATTACCCGGATACAACAACAACCTGCGCCCATTAATCTGCCCTTGCCGCCGATGATGCACGGTACAGGCTTGATTTCTGCCATCGGCGCCATGAGCGCAGGCGGCACCTGCATTACCCTACCGAGCCGAAGGTTTGTCCCTGAGCAGGCTTTACAGGCTATTCACCGGCACAGCGTATCAGCAGTGACTATCGTCGGCGATGCCTTTGCCCGTCCGATGCTTGAGGCCCTGGATGAGCAGCCCGAGCAATATGACATTTCATCAGTAAAAATCATCTCTTCCTCAGGTGTTATGTGGACTCGAGAAATAAAAGCAGGTTTGCTCCGCCATAATGAAAATCTATTACTGGTTGATGGTTTTTCCTCGTCTGAGGCCATCGGCCTTGGCAGTAGTGTCATGACCAAGGAAGAAGAAATAGAGGTAGCCAACTTCACCCTGGGCCCGAACTGCAAAGTATTCACCGAAGAGGGTATTGAAGTGCTGCCCGGTTCTAATGAATCGGGCATGGTTGCCGTCACCGGTAATCTACCCGTCGGCTACTACAAAGATGAACAGAAAACAGCAAAAACATTTAAAACAATTAACGGTATTCGATACTCAATCCCGGGTGACTGGGTGCAAGTTCGAGCCGATGGCACGCTGACTCTACTTGGTCGAGGCAGCAACTGCATTAATACGGCAGGAGAGAAAGTATTTCCAGAAGAAGTCGAAGAAGCCATGAAAATGCATCCAACCGTTGATGATGCCCTGGTCGTTGGAATCAATGATGCCAAATGGGGCCAGGCCATTACCGCAGTGGTGCAATTGAAACCCGGTGAATATTGTGAGCCTGGCGAATTACGCGAGTCCTGCCGTGAATTTTTGGCTGCCTACAAATCACCTAAGCACATCTTTGTCAAGGACAGCCTCGAGCGCGCTCCCAATGGTAAAGCCGACTACAAAAGCATCAAGTTATTTGCTGAAACACAGCTGGCCAAACAGGACACTTAAAAATTTGGAAATTACTACCCCGAAGCACGGCCTATTCAAGGTTTCAAAACTAATATTTGGCTGCGGAGCGGTAGGTGGCTTGCTCATCAACGGCTCTGAGGAAGAAAAGCAAGATACCTTTGATCTGGCAATCAGATCCGGAATAAACTGGTTTGATACCGCACCAACTTATGGTGATACTCGTTCTGAGTCTGCCCTAGGGATCCTACTCACAGCCGCACATGAAAATATTCAGGTGTCGACTAAAGTCACTATCGATACTCGTGATCCTGATTATTATGGCCAGGTGGAACGCTCTTTGACCAGCAGCCTGAAAAGACTTAATCGAGATCAGGTAACCCTGATTCAATTGCACAATCCCATCGGCAGAGAAACTAAAGCAAGCGTCATCGGCATAAACGAGGTAATGAAGCCGCACGGTGTCCTGGATGCGTTCGATAACATGAAAATGCAAGGCCTGGCACAGCATATAGGTATAACCGGCCTGGGTGAAACACCCGCATTGATCCGAATCATCAAGAGTAACCGCCTGGCTACCATACAGTTGCTCTATAACCTGCTCAATGCCTCAGCTGGGATCAGCCTACCATCCAGTTGGTCCTGCTATAATTTCACAGGCCTGATTGATACCTGCTTTGAGCATGACGTCGCTGTATTTGGAATACGGGCGTTTGCAGCGGGTATTCTAGCGACCGAAAAGCGCCATGGCAGGGAGCAACCACTCACCTCACCTGATACGGTTGCAAGCGAAGAAATTAAACAGCAGCACCTGTCTCAAGCACTCTACGGTAATCCCAACCCGCAGGTAAAACTTGCGCTTCGATTCGCTCTTTCACAGCCACGTATTGATGCTATTATCATTGGTCTGGCTGAGCGAAAGCATCTGGAAGTCGCCTTGGAAGCCGAGGAATCTGGCCCTCTGGATGCAGCTAGCCTCAAACAGATTCAGCAGGCCTGGGGCTCGTTCCATACTTAACCGGCACTACCCCCGCGAGGTCTTTTCTGTATTAACGGATAGGCAGTCGAGATACTACGCCCATCTGATTTACCAAGGTCAGGCCCTTGACATGTATTTCCCTGTTCCAGAATTGATCTTGATGGGTTCGCCTGTTTCAATATATTCAGGAACCTGAACAACAAGGCCTGTGGCCATAGTCGCTGGTTTGGTTCTTGCACTGGCACTGGCACCCTTTATTGCCGGAGCTGTATCGGCTATTTCCATGACAATCGCTTGCGGTAATTCTATTGCAACAAGCTGCTCCTCTATCAATAAAGCGGTGATATCCAAGAGTCCTTCACTGAGAAATGGAAGTTGTTCTTCAAGGTCGGCACGATCGAGACCATATTGGCTATAATCGCTGGTATTCATAAAAAAAAACTGGCCTCCATCAAGGTAGGAAAACTGTACCGGTACTCGCTCACAATCCACTGCCTGAAAATGTTCATCACCTTTACAGGACACCTCTTTTTTCTGGCGAGACAATAGACTGGAAAACCTGATTTTATAAATCGTTGACGCTCCTCGTGAGGAAGGACTTTTACTTTCGATGGCCTTAACGACATGAGGAATTTCATCAACTTTGACGACCTCACCCTTCTTAATCTCACTGGCCTTTGGCATGATATCTTCCTCTTTAAAATATTCTGGCAATTAGCGTTACATGTTTGAATCAAAGGACCTGATCTCAGTCGCCAATACTAAGATGCCATTTGGTAAATACAAAGGCCAACGGCTTTCCCGATTACCCGAAGCCTATCTTTTGTGGTTCGAAAAAAAAGGCTTCCCCACCGGTAGACTGGGCGATCTTATGAAGTTTTCGCTGGAAATTAAAATTCATGGTCTTGAGGCACTGCTATACCCTCTGGAGCAGGATACATCATAGCAGGAGAAAGAAAAAAACCTCGTTGATTGCTCCCTGCCAGCCTTTTATCCAGAACTGTTGACTCAGGCCTGTCACCGGCTGAGAATAGGGCTTGATTAAAACAGGATTAACGATATGTCTATTGGCGTCATTGCAAAATTAACCATCAAGGAAGGCAGTAACCAGGCCTTCGAAGAAAAATTCTCAGAGCTAGCAGCCACTGTTCGCGCCAACGAACCAGGCAATAACTTTTATTCGCTGCACAAATCCAGAACTGACAACTTATCCTACGTCGTCTTGGAAGAGTATGTCGACGAAGCGGCACTGGCAGCCCATGGCAAGTCAGACTATTTCAGGGCAATAGGCGCTGAGTTGGGCCCGCATATGGCTGGAGCACCTCAAGTCGAGTACTTTGACGGCGTATAGGCCCGTTTCAGGTCAAAACCACCATCAATGCTAGGGTTTGATGCTCTGGTACAGGCTAGGCAGAGATAGGTCCATTCGATAATCGATGCCCGAGTGATTATCTTCGAATTCCTCATAGCTGTGGTTGATACCCAAGGCACCTAGCCGCTTGGTTAGTGCCCGGGCCCCAAACATAAGGTAATACTGGTCTCGATTGCCACAATCGATATACAGGTTTTTCAAGCTGCTGAGGCTGGATTGCACATCTGCATCTTCTACCAGCGTCAATGGGTCCCATGCCTGCCAGTTCTGCCAACGCTCAGGTATCAACTCACACGTGTCCAGGGTAACCGGTAGCCTTATGCCATAGTCACTAGCTGGATCAGGATCATAAGAGGCCGCCATCGCCAGCATCATTAAGATACTCATATCCTGTCCGGATACGTTCTTTCTATTACCCAGTCTATCCAAAAAGGACTTAATACTGCCGCCGGACTGTTGCAAAGCCAAAACAATCCGTGGGAGTTCAGATTGATAACAGAGTTGAAAATTCATATCACCGGAATGACAGGCTACAGCGCCCCATTGATCACCCTGAGTCATGCCCTGCAGCATCGCACCATAACCACCACTTGACTTTCCAAAGACAGCTCGATTACCAGCTTCAGATAGGATAGGAAAGTTATCAATGAGCTGCGGCAACATATCTTCCACTAACCACGTCGACCAGTTACCCATCACGCTGGTGTCTATGTACTGGTTACCGCCGAGCGAAGTAAAACAATCCGGAAAAGCAATAATAGATGGCCCCATTAAGCCTTCGTCTATAAGCCGGTCTATTCGCTGCGGCAGCGTTTCAGCAAAACTTTTCCAGGCAAGATGGGAAAACCCACTGCCTGTGAAGCCAGCAAGATCGACCATGAGCGGAAACCGGCTCTGCGAAGAAAGTTCAATACCTTCGGGCAAATAAACGCCAACCTGACGACATCCCGGGTCACCCAGCAAGTTGTGATCAAGATTTTTTGACTCAATTCCCAGCGTCGAAATTCTACCGCGGTGAGCGCTAAAGGGATGTTGTGGCATAAACAGATCCTTAAAAATCAGTCATTGGTGGCTTTTAGTTACCACCTTAATGATAAACCCAGCTAGCAAGCAATCACTCGCCTTAGCATCTTATTCAGCACTGAAACCCCACCTTGGTCAATAAACTTAATCGACCTTGCCTGAGGCCCGCCAGGCTTTCACATCTTCAAAAAACAGGTAGGAAGATGGAACCACTAACAACGTTACTAGGGTGGCAAACAATACACCAAATGCAAGCGACACCGCCATAGGAACCAGAAACTGCGCTTGAACACTGGTATTAAACATCAACGGTGCCAAACCCGCAAAAGTTGTCAGCGATGTCAATACAATGGGCCTACACCGTGAGACTGACGCATTCACAACCGCATCAACCAGGGATTCACCGGCAGCACGCCGGGCGTTTAAATTATGAACTAACACCAGACTGCTATTCACGACTACCCCTGAGGCCGCTATGAAACCAAGAATTGACATCATCGCCAAACCAGAAACGAGACCAACCAATTTCATGATCTGATGACCCCAGATAGCCCCAAGAAAAGCAAACGGGATCACACTCATAATTATCAGTGGCTGAGCATAGGATTGCAGGGGCACAGCGAGTAACGCGTAAACTAAAAATAGGGAGATCAAAAATAGGGGAACCAAGCTACCAAAATACTCTCCTTGCTCACGCTGTTCTCCCTCCAGACTGTATTGAATACGCGGGTAATCTTTCATGATATCAGTTAAGTGCCTGGCCCTAAGGTCGGCAAGAACCTCGTTAGCGGTTGTCTGATCCCGCAGCACATCTGCTGTTACATTAACCACTCGCTGTCGGTCGGTTCTTCTGATACTTGAAAAACCACGCCCTAATTCAGCATCGGCTACCACTGCAAAAGGTACTTCAGCACCGTCTGATGTCCTCACCCGCATACTGTCTAGCGTGGCCAAATTTTTTCTTTCTTCCCGTGTATATCTGACCATGACCCTGACATCATCCCGACCCCGCTGAATACGTTGTGCCTCCTCCCCATAAAAGGCCTGCCGAACCTGACGCCCTAAGCTGTCCAGACTTAAGCCGAGTGCTTCTCCACTGGGCAACATCTTCAGCTTAAGTTCCA
>Ga0233433_10003569_pt1 | contig 12467 bp, 12 predicted proteins | sample SI_122_August201_5_FD_179868 | JGI IMG/M metagenome (GOLD analysis project Ga0233433, IMG submission 179868) | Seawater microbial communities from Saanich Inlet, British Columbia, Canada - SI_122_August2016_100_MG | ecosystem: Environmental > Aquatic > Marine > Inlet | place: Canada: British... | reverse complement strand
GATAGTCCCTGTTGTTACCATTCCTACCAGTGTCAAGATTATGTCTGAATATTCCATAGTTCCTTCAAGTTTGGTTAATGAGTGCGGGGCATTTCACCCTCGTATGTTTTATTCTACTACTGCTTCTTCAGCCTTTAAAGACTCAGTTAGCATATTCATAAAAGCATCTCTACCAATACTAAGTTGGTCGAGGTTGAACTGACTAGAACTCATCTTACGTTCTAAGTCTGCTACGTGATTAACATAAGCTAGTTGCTCTTGGGTTAAGTCACTTACTTTATGTTCTACTTCGTTGATTGTTACTGTCTGTTCTTGCGTTACGGGGTTCTTTTTGGTTTTTCCCATATCTCTATTGCTCCTATTTATTATTATTTATACAGCGATTGCTGCGGTTACTGCTGTCATATCTTCAGTAGTCCAGAAATCCTTAGCTTTCATTAAAACTAAGTGTTCTTGATTACGAGATTTAGTATCTGCCCAATCTTCATCAGACATACCAGTTGGTTGTCCTGCGTTGATTAGGTCTACACTATCACCCATTGCTGAGTAGTGTTGTGCGATTTGCTCTGTTGTATTCTCTTCTAACATAACTTCTCCTGTTGGTTTATAAAGTAGCTAGTACCTTCTTGTACAAGTTAGCTGCTAAAGTCTTCTCATAACCTAAGCCACCTTCAAGTTCTACATCCATCTCTGCTGCAAAAGCATCGTACTCTTCTGTACCATCAATAGTGATATTACCTCTTTGGTAAGGTGTGCCATCCGATAATGAAGTCATATAATGAATCTCACATCTAAGCTCTTCTCTGTTGTTAATAAAGCCTGTTACCTTTACTGTTGTTACTTCTAATGTTTCTACGATTGGTGCGTTTAAGTTTCTCATTTCTTACTCCTATGAGTTATGTGATTGGTTTAGGGTATTTAGTTTTAACAGCTTGGCAATCAGCGATGTACTTATCTACCTGTGCTGTATCACCTTTGACGATACCATCAAGGTAATCCTCAATCGGTGGATATTCAGATTGTCTTTGATGGATATAACCAGTAGCTAGCTGTTCAGCTTCGTGAGCTGCTATATCAGTTTCCCTTTGAGAGATTTCTTCTTGTGTTAAAGGTACAAGTTCACCGTTTACCATTTTGTTCATAATTATCCTTTGATACCGTAAAGTGAAACCGTTCCAGAGCTTATTGTGCCAGAAGATACAAAAAGGCTTATGCCTCCAAAGGAGGATACAGCGGTGTCATATCTTGCTACACCCTTATAGTTATGTGCATTAGCACTTGAACCATTCCCACTATCTATATTAAATGAAACTCTCGGGTATGTTGTAGTTGCGCTAGATAGTATTGTTACTTCTCCGTAGGATGCTCCAACATTGGAATAGGCTATCTTAATGGATGTCGCATTTGCAGCTGCGGCTGTACTTAGGGACGTACTCCCTTGATACATACTTGTGAGGGATGTGTCGTAATTAGCTGTAGAGCTGTACACTCCATCAACCTTTAATCTAAAACCTAGGTCAGCAGTAGTACTTTGTATAATATTTGATATTACTAACTTATACCCCAAGTAACTCTCGTCCTTAAAGTTCCTATCTACCTCCACACTAGCAACAGCAGAAGTAATAGTCTGTGTACTAATCAACTCCATAGCACCACCTACCGCAGCACCGTTGACTGTTAAAGCACCGTTGATGTTTACTGTCTTAGCTGAGAAGTCACCCTCTATTAGAGATTCAGTAGCATTGTTAGCAATATGTAGTTTGCTGGATTGTGTTGTTATCTGCCCCGAACCTGCGCTATAACCTAAACATACGTTCTTACTACCAGTAGATATATTCTTACCTGCAGCATTACCAATACATACGTTATTACCGCCAGACGTGATATTCCAACCAGACTGATATTGCATACAAGTATTAAACTGCCCAGTATTTACACCATTAGACATACTGTTGTAACCAAGGGCAATGTTATATTGACCACTGGTTGACATACCACCTGCACCTGCACCATTAAATACGTTATAAGAACCGGTAGTCAAAGCATCGCCAGCTTCATAACCGTTTGTTACGTTATAAGCACCAGTAGTTAACGAGTAGCCTGATTTATAGCCTTGTAGGCTGTTGTATGTACCTGTTGTTAACAGCTGACCTGCTTTTTGCCCTAGTGCTATATTTGAAACACCACTTGAAAGATTTGCTAAAGTGAGTCTACCGATACCAATATTATATGATTGGGTTACACCACTACTTGTAGCACCCTTTAAAGCGTTCTCACCAATACCAATATTAGAAGAGCCTGTTGTTGCATACCTGCCCGCCTCTTGACCAATATAAGTGTTTGTAGCACCAGTAGTCAAACTATAACCAGCTTGATAACCATTCAGTACGTTGTATTGTCCTGTGCTTAGGTTGTAGCCAGTTTGGTAGCCTATGCCAGTGTTGTATGAGCCTGTGAGTTTAGATGTTGAGTTTCCATATAGAGCTTGTTGTCCGATTCCGATATTGTACATACCTGAGGTGATATACCTACCAGCACCCCAACCACCTACTGCAATATTACCACCTGCTGAGACTTCATAAAGTGCCGAGTCTCCTATAGCTACATTATTCGTTCCACCAGCGGTTGCAGCATAGAGTGCCTTATAACCTAATCCAAAACATTTAGTAAGGCTGTTGGTAAACCCGACATCAGTTCCGATAAGAACAGAGTTAGCCCCCGCTGTAATCCCATTTCCTGCATTTAAACCAATAGCAATATTATTATTAGCAGTACCATCATCATTAGCTAAGGCAGTATCATCACTACTAATAGCAATAGATGTATCTATAAAGCTACCAATACCACCACCTGCTACTGCTTGCCAAGAACACGTACCGTCACCATCTTCTCTTAGATATTTAGTACCACCAGTTTCACCCGTAGATAAAATTGATGTACCCTCTGGCGTTCCACCAGCAGCATCCTGCCAAGTACCAGTACCACTAGCAGTGTTAGTCAATACCTGACCAACTGAACCACCTGTAGCCACGTGGAGATTACCTGCTCCTGTAGGGTGTGCGTACAAGTTAGCTGAAGTAGCTATAGTGTCTAACTTAGCACCGTCTGTAGCTACATCACGACCATCAAATGTTGAGGTAGTAGTAATAGCTCCAGTCATTGCCCCACCCGCTTTAGGTAGTGCGTTATCCGCTGTAGTACCTTGAGTAGAAGTAGCATAGTCAGTAGTTGCAAAGGCTTTAACGGCTGCAAGGTTTGTAACCTCAGAATCCATCAATGCACCAGCAGCAGTTACGTTAGTAACATCTGTTACATCAGCACTGGTTTCAATACCTGATAGTTTAGATTGCTCAGTAGCAGACATTCTTTTATAAGTCGTGCCGTCAGTAATATCATCAAGCGTACCACTTAATTCACTTAACGCATCTTTCGTTTCAACTTGGCTATCTACATAAGCCTTAACACTTTGTTGTGTTGGTATCTTTGTAGCACTGTTTGAAGTCATAGCATCTTCATCTACAACAAATGACATTGAAGCAGTCGTTGTATCAGATTCCATAACCGCACCAGCAGCATTAACATTAGTTGAATCGGTAACATCAGCAGAAGTTTCAATACCTGATAGCTTAGTCTGCTCAGCATCACTAAATGCATTAGTGTCAGCATTAGCCTCATAAGCAGTTTTTATTTCAGCGTTAGTTTGGTCTGCTGTAGCGCCTGTTTCTATTCCATCTAACTTAGTCTTATCAGCGCCTGTTAGCATACCCGCAACAGTTGTAGTGGCAGCAGGTAGAACAGCGTTTGTTCCATCTGAACTTACTACAGTGTTAGTAGTAGCAGTTGTGGTTGTAGATAAGTTAGTAGATACGTTAGTTACTTTAGCTGTATTCGCTACGATTGCATTAGCCTGAGCGGTAGTTATTCCAACCTTAGCTGTATTAGCTGCAACAGAAGTATTTGCAGAAACTCTCGCTTCCGTGTAATATTTGTTTGCAGCATTCTCAGATACATTTGAAGTATCTAAAGTAACAGTACCAGTCTTTCCAGCAACACTTAGAACAGCACCGGTTGGAGTAGCTAGTAAAGTGTAGTCTGCCATAGTTCCAGCAACACCACCATTATGTACGTAAGACTTGTTCTCATCTGAGCGAACAACAACGTCACCTTCTTGAGCTGTCAAAGCTAAATGTGCAACTTCACTTACAGCAGTCTGAACAGTAGTTAATGCCACTGCAGTTACTGCAATCTCACCAGCGCCACTGATAGATACACCTGTTCCTGCTGATAATGCAGCTACCACGTTGGTTGTGTCTGTTACATCTGCAAGAGCTTCAATACCATCTAGTTTAGTATTATCGGCTGTTGTAAAATTAACCTGAGTTAAACCACCATCTCCAACTGTATAAGTTGTATCGGTGAATACTGCTCCTGCTGGAACATCTGTTAATACCTGTGTGTCATCTACCTTACCATCTAAGGCTGTTTGTAAGCCTGTAATAACAGAAATAGCGTGATTAGTGGGATGTGTATAATTAACCGTACCTGCGGCATCGACACCTAGATTAGTCCTAGCTGTACCTGCGTTATTTAAATCTGATAAGTTACTAGTAGCAATCAAAGCACCTGAAAGAGAAGCATAAGCTGCAACCCAAGTAGAGCCCTCATAGACCTTCATAGCATCAGTAGTTGTATTGAAGTATAAAGTGCCTGCAACTAAGGCATTACCATCATTGTCTAGTGTAGGGTCTGAAGTTTTCTGACCTAGATATCTATCATCAAAGGAATCAAAAGCTGCCAAAGCGGAATCTCTTGCCGCCTCTGCTGCCGCTTGAGCAGTTGTAGCACTAGAAGCTGAACTACTAGCACTCGTAGCTGAACCAGAAGCCGCTGTTGCCTGAGTTGTTGCTGTAGCTGCCTTAGTAGTAGCTGTAGTAGCACTGGCTGCTGCGTTAGTAGCACTGGTTGCTGCATTAGTAGCAGAGGTCGACGCCTCAGAAGCTTTAGTTGTAGCTGTTGATGCTTGAGTTGTCGCTGTAGTAGCTGAACTAGCTGCTGCTGTCTTACTACTTTCTGCATTAGTTTCAGCTGTCTCTGCATTAGTTTCTGCTGTTTCAGCGTGTGTCTCTGCTAACTCCGCAGCAGCCTGAGCTGTCTCTGCATCATTCTCTGATGATTGAGCATTATTCTCTGATACTAAAGCTGCTGCTGCACTTGCTGCACTTGCTGTTGCTGCTGTTTGTGCCGCAACTCTATCTGCGTCAACACCCGCTTCGGATGCCGCTGCTGTTGATGCGCTTGAGGCTGATGCTGTAGCTGACGTAGCTGAGGTTGTAGCACTATTCGCTGCATCTGTAGCTGAGCTCGCAGCGCCTGTAGCTGAGCTCGCTGCCCCTGTTTCAGCTGTTTCAGCACCTGTTTTAGCTGTTAGAGTTTGTGCGTATAAAGCATCTATCTCGGCTTTAGTAGCTCCTTTCGTTAAGTTAACTTGCATATTTACCTTACCTTGTTATCTATGTGTATTCTACCAGAAAGTAGTTTATCATATTTGTTGTCACTGATCTTCTTGACATAAACAGAATACTCTTCTAAGTTAGATGTTACCTTAGCAGTGTTCGCCTCAGAGATAGTCAGTTCGTACTGTTCACTCGTAGCGTTATGGGTGAACTGAATCTCACCAATAGAGGCGCTCTTAAAGTAACAGTTGTAGTCTGGCTCTAAGTCAGTACCAGTTACGGTATCAAAGTTTAAATTAAACTCATACTCGTAACTTGGCTCAATATAAATATCTAATATTTCTTTTGGCATTAGTAGTAATATCCTTTTACAGTTTGAGTTTTATCTATGTAATTAAGGCTGCTATTCTTTTTTATAAATTTCATAGCACCTGTAAACATAGACCAAAAGTATTGAGCTTTTTGGAACTGCTCCATATCTGTGTCTTTCTCATACGCCTTACTTAAAAGGAAGTATGTGTATGACTCCTCATCACCACTTCTAATCGGATCGTTTAAGTTATCGTCCGCAGGAAATGCGATATGTTTGAGTGTAATCGTTGTACCAGTAACAGGGGTATTAACATAGATAGTATCATAATCCATAATAATGATGCCATCAGCATCATTATCCCCGTTACCATCGTCAGGGTACAGTTCTCTATTAATTTTATCATTGTCTTTTGCTGAAATATATCTGAGTACACCGTCTATATTGTACTCGTAAACACCATCAGATAAAGATACACTTGTGGTTGTGGGGTTCTCTTTACGCTCGGAAGCTAAATATCTCTTACCTTCATTGTATAAATCAATAAATTCAGAGTCACTCCAATAGACTGCATCAGCGTCTTGAAGTTTGTCCCTTACCTTGGCAATTAGTTCTCTAAGTGTCATTGTATATCCTTATGTGATGATGTCAGAGCCGAAACCCTGACATCATTTTAGCTAATTTTAAGTAGCGATGTTGAACTTGATAGCGCCGTAAGACGAACCATCAGCGTTATCATCAGTACCATCGTGTTTAGCTAATGCTACACCACGAACAGAACCGATCATAAAACCTGTTTGGTTGTCATAATCAAACGTATCTTCACCATACATAATCTCTTGGCCGTAACCAAGAAGAATAGCGTTAGCACCCATAAGAACTGGAGCGCCTACTACTATTGAACTATGCTCGTGAACAATAACACCGTTAAATACACCTAACGAACCTGTAAAGATAGGGTTGTCCATACCTCTATTAGCTGCGTACTGATTGAACGTTTTAAAGTCATCAGACTTACGGAACGCTGCTGCATCAGAAGGGTTAACTACTAATACGAAAAACTCTTCGCCGCCCTCAACCTTAACAGGCTCAATCTTACGAGTCGTCTTACTAGCTGCAATGTTGTTAGCAGATGGAAACATCGCTTCCTTCTTCATGTCAACAATCGCATCGTAAGTCACACCAGTACCAGTGATAACAGTAGTTAATACTGTGTCACAAGTCTTAATCGCAGTGAAAATAGCTTGGTCTTCATTGTAAGCTAACCAATCAGTTAACTGTGACTTAGCGTCATTACGCATGTTAAACGCAACGCGTTTCTCATCCATCAAACCAGCAATCTTAATTGATTGACGTAGTTGATCGATAACTACACGTTGGTAGTTGTAAGTCATCGCTTCGTTGTTTACAGTATAAGTACCTGATGCTTCACCCTCAAGAGGAGTGTTACCAGTTACACCTGATGTACCACGAATAGTGTTAGAGTAACCAAAAGTAACCGCGTCGCCCGCTTGCTTAGTTAGATCACGTTTTACAGCTACGATTGACTTACCGCCAACACCTTTAAATTTACCGAAGAAAGTTTGCTCTTGATAGAGTCTGAACAGATCGGCGTTCCATTGTTCCACAGTTAAACCGTGGCTTGTTGCAATGCTTGTGCTTGCCATTTTTATTACCTCATATATTAATTAAAAAAACTACATTCCACCGAAAACTGAAGTAAAACCATCATCTGAACCACCTTTCTTACCAGTTGACGAGCTACCAAGTGAGCGCATATTAGGCGGTATTTGCTTTTTCGGGGTATCTTTATCGATCCCTAATTCAGCTAACACTTTATCTCTAATCTCACTCTCAAGCTGATCCTTCTGTTGCTTATCACTCAATTCTCTAGTTTCTAAATTGGCTTTTAAGAATATATATGCTGCTTCATACGGGCGAGAGCTTGTATTAAACTCTTCCATAAACTCAGGGTTCGTTTGAAACGCCTCCTGAATCGATTCCGCATTTACAACATCGAAATAGTCCACGTTCTTCATAGCGTACGCGTTTTCATCGATCCTTAAATTTGCCATTTGAAGTTGACTTAACAATGTCTTGTAGTTTCCTTCTGGGTCTTCCCAAAAGTCATCTCCAGACGATGTCTCATCATCTCCAACCATTTTTTCTTCTTTTTCGGGCTTAGCCTGTCGAAGCTCATTAATGTATTTGTCTTTATCACTAATACGTTTATTCGCTTTTTCAAGTTCAGCCTTCAAAGCTGTTGTTTCGTCATCTGAGGGTTCTGTGTCAGCCTTCACTGTATCTGTTTCTTCAGCCTCTTCTGCTACTTTGCCATCCTTATTAGGGGTAAGCGTATCAGAATCGATTTCTTCAGGGTTCTTCGAATCATCTTCCATTACTGGGGTAGAATCATCAGAGCCAATCCCTAGGTCTTCCATTAATGAAGCCACTGGACTCTTATCTTCTTGGGTAGCCATAACGCATCCTTTTTCTTTTTATTACTAAATACACTATACCATATAAATATAGTGCGGTGTTTGCTACGTTTAAACTCCAGCTGGAGTATATTTTACAGTGGTAGAGTTAAATAACCCCACCCATCTTATCTTTTACTTTAGACACCTCGTTGTCTACAGCTCTCGCTGTTTGAATCTGCACAATCTGACTGTCCTTCTGTTGTACCTGACCGCCAAGCTGTTGAATCTGTTGAGACATTTGCTCCATCTGTTGTTGAGCTTGCTGTAGTTGAGACTCCATCGCGTAATACTGCTTCAAGTCCTCTGCTAACTGATGTTTATCTTTGATCGAACTGTAGCGTAGTAACACCTCCATCGGAATCGGACGAGATGTTTGACCTTGTATCTGCATAAGTTGAGCGAACTGCTCTTCACGCTCGTTAAGACCTCTTGGAGCGTCCTCAATAATAACATCAACGTCATCGTTGGTCATATCGTTAAGTTTAGCTAGAGTACCATCATCAAGTAAATTAACTTGGTTCAACGGCATAAACGCATACTTACCATCAGGTTGAGTAATACGAACGATGCGCTCTTCACCATAGAACTCTGGAACAAGCTTCATAGTAATCTCAGCCAGGTCAAATCTAGCGATACGTAACTTGTTAAGTACAGGAACGATTGAGTTCTGTGCTTGAGCGATAGACAGGTTAGCCTTCTTAGCTGACTCATACTGAGACGCTTGCCCTACGAACGATGGGTTAAGACCAGCTGAATACAGAATGTTGTCTTTAGCGATCTGCATCATCTGAATGTGAGTGCTTGCTAACGCTGTATTGTCAATAATCTGAACTTTACCGTTAGTTAGTGCGCCATCGTTTAACTTAGTGATGCCATCAGGTTTAGCTAATGTTTTCTTTGCATCGTTCCAGTCAACAAACGCGTCCTCTTCTGCCATAACCTGTTTAGCGTTAAGGTAGTGAAGTGCTTTAGAATGACGTTTATTAACCTCATCTTGAGCTGACACCATCTGCTTAACAAGGCCGTATGGTCTGTTATCAAGGTCTCTTGAAACAGTGTACTGAACAAATGGGAAGCGGTTCATCTTATACGGTGCTTTCTGCTCGTATAAAATCTGACCTTTCACCCAGATAACAGTGTTGACGTTACCGTCCTCATCTCTGTACCAAGTGCTAATTAGTCTAGGGCGTGTTTTGTCGCCACCTGCGTACCAAATCTCATCATCTGAGCTTGACTCAAAACTGATTACGCCTGATGCTGATGTTTCTACGTTACCAAGTTCTGCTTTAAACTTAGGAAACTGGGCTTTAACCATATTCTCATCTGTATATACAGCGTAGTGAACGTATCGTGCGTCTCCAAGGTCATCTCGTTTAGAGTAACCATCTGAGAACATATCTCGATAGTCAATAAACGAGTGCATTAGGTCAATGTCATCTGAAGAGGTGTCTGCATAAGCGTACATCCAACCTCTACCAGTAACAAACGCATCCTTAATCATGCGATCAAGCTCATCATCTGTTTTAGAGTTGTATGTAATATAGTTATATAGTTGTGTTTTGGCTTGAGCTAACTTCTCATCGTCAAGTGTGCGACCTGCCATTGTAACTTTAGGTCGGTTTTGACGCTCTGAACCGATCACAGAGTCAATCGAAGGTTTAATATGATTATAAGTAGTTACTGCTTGACCTCTATCTTGCAACTGCTCAATCTCTTCTGATGTCCAGTGCCTGCCGTGGTAGTAGTCGTACCAAGTTTTAGCGTCATCTCGCCATTCATCATCCCAACTAACTGAATCAGCGAACCAACTTGTGACCTGCTCTAAAAGTTTATCGCCTGTTAACTTACTTACTTTGATGTCTTCCATATTTAACCTTAAATAATTTTCCAACTAGCTTTAGAGTGCTTATTAAAAGCGTTTTCATAAAAATCACGCGTTCTTCCTGAGACTTTTGCTACTTCCCTAGGGTATTTTACCCTATTTAGGAAAAAACTTAGACTATCACTCCTATCGTCATGGGATGTCCTACCAAACAGCAACAACTCCCTCTCTAACTCAACTTGCTCTTTATCACTTTTGTTATGAAACACCCTACCTGACTCATAAAGTGGTTGTAGTTGCTCAATTCTAGCCTCTTTTGTACCTGCGTGGGATGAAATCTCTTCAAATGGAAACTTAATGGCCTCCCTCTTCATATCTTCACGAATCTCAAGGTACATCGCTCTTTGTGCTGCTATCGTCTCCATCCAAACTTTACGCGGGCTATACTTCTTTACCAGATTATACAACAATCTTCGGTTGTTTGATGGTGTATCTCTGTTTGCAATAACTTTAAGCACGTACCAGTCCTCGTTTGAGCTGGTTGCCAACACGACCAGAGCGGTTCTATCCGCCCTTTGCCGCTTGCCTACACGGTTGGGTAGCGCTGGGTCATAAGCGATGTAGACGTGCATCTGCTTCAAGTCAAGTTTACCAGCATCAAAATACTGAAAGTTCTCTTGTTTGAAGGTAGCCTCATCATCTGCAACCATCGGGTTGTTATGATACTCAGCGTAGAACGTACTCATCTTGCCCAACTGATTAGCGATGCGCTTCTCGCGCTCGTACTCAGCTTTAGGCAGTAACATCGGAGCGACCATCTCATCGTCATCGTCTATCGCCTCCCATTTGGCTGATGCGAACTCATCGTTTATTAACATCTGATGCAAAACAGCCATGTCCTTGATTATCGTACCAACGTAACAGATGTCGTACAGACCTCTCTTATTAACCGCCTTGAACACATCGGTTAAGATGAAGTTAAGTACACTGTTCTCACCCGCCGTCTCGTTGGTCTCAATATCGTCCAGGATGATGCAGTCAGGTCGAGTGTCTTTATGGATCAGACCACGAAGCGACTGCCCTGCACCTTTAGCGACTACTCGTATGCCACTCTTAGTAACGAAGTCAGTTTTAGCCCAGTCAACTGTCTTGAACCCTTTGCCCCCAGAGAAGTCCCTTATCAGCTTCTGATTAAACTCCAGCTCGTCACGTAGTCTAATAACAAAGTCTTTAGCCTTGTCCTCACTCTCAGACACAATAACAATAAACTTACGCTCCATGAACACGATGCGGTATATCGCCAACAGGAACGATATTAATGTCGACTTAGAGTGTCCTCGTGGTACAGCGATCGCTTTAAACTTATACGCTGAACACATCAACGCAAGCATATCACTATGAAGCTCTGGGTGTAGTGATGGAAAGTGATCTTTAAAGTAACTCTGCCCAAACAACATCAACGCCTCAGCCTGCGCCCTGTTGTTCGCCCCGTTCATCGCATTAGCACCACGCGCATTAGCCCACTTGCGATACTTGAATATGTCTTCGGTTGGTCGAGCTGTCCAGTCACTCATCAGCGACAACCTCTCCCTCTACGTCAATGATGTTACCGTTCGCTGCACCATGTAGCTCACGCTTCTTCTGATCCAGCATCTTCTTAAAGTCATCAGAGCCGACCTTAACCTCAACGTTAACCTTGATGTCTTCTTTAGGTGCGTCTGGTACGTTGGTTAGAAATATCTTAGAGGCGTTAAGGCGATCAACCGTCTTCTCGTTCTTGTCCATCGCAGTGTTGTACAGGTTCTCGTAGATGTCTTGCTTTTTAGTGATGAACTTTGTCCACCAGTCTTTGTTAGCAATGGTGAAACACTCTTGTACGAAACTACCTCTCTCTATGCGATGCACCATACGAGCAACTTCTCGTGGATAAGCTGAGGCTGGATACTTAACTTTAAGAGCCGCAACCTTCTCAGGGAACACTTCTTCAAACGCTTTGCGCCGAGATAACCCAGTGAACACCAGCTCTGTGTAGAGTCTACCTTGTTCTCTGCGTGGATCGCCGTTAGATTTCGGAAGGTTTTTTAAGTCTTTTTTAGTTAATGCCATAATTTTTACCCTGTTAATTTAGTGTTGGGGTTGAAAAGGGAAAGAGGGAAACAACCCCAACGCGAAACAGTATATCAGATGTGGGGGCAAGGGTGGTTTTATATCCACAAACTTTACGGTTTAGCTATGATTGCGTTTTTCAACCTTAATGTTCTTTAAGCCTTACATTAGGTTATTTCAACCTTAAAGAACATTAAGCCTTGGATTAGGTTATTTTTTGTCAAATTTGTTGTGGTGTCACTGTTACTATTGCTACTTCCAACTTTTAGGGTAGGGGGGGGGTATAAGTTGCCATT
>Ga0233433_10003566_pt1 | contig 12475 bp, 8 predicted proteins | sample SI_122_August201_5_FD_179868 | JGI IMG/M metagenome (GOLD analysis project Ga0233433, IMG submission 179868) | Seawater microbial communities from Saanich Inlet, British Columbia, Canada - SI_122_August2016_100_MG | ecosystem: Environmental > Aquatic > Marine > Inlet | place: Canada: British... | reverse complement strand
ATAATAATAATGACCACAGAAATTATATTTTATTTTATATTTTTTAGAATATAAATCTTTATCTATTAATAATCCATCTAAATCAATGATTTGATAAAAATAATATTCTTTTAATAATATATTTTTTAATTTATTAATTTTATATACTAAAATATCAATGGGTTGATCAGAAATATAAGTTTTAGTAACATTATCATTTTTTCTTTTTATTTTATTATTTTTATTTTTATAATTAAAATTAAATTTTATTATATCTTGTTTTATTTTTTGTTTAATTTCTTTTTCTTTGTGATTATTTTTTAAATTATTTAATAATTCATTATATTTATCTAAATTTTTATTTAAATCATTCAATTTAGTTTTATATCTAATAAATGACTTTGATGAACAACCATAATTTTTTTGATAAACACAGTCTAAATCATCAAGATTTAAATTACTTAATTTTACATCTTTAAATTCACATAAATATTTTAATTTTTTATAATGAGGTGTTTTATTTAATAAAATCCATTTATTTTTATCATATTCGTATATTTCATTTAAATCTGAAATAACAAAATCATTTGAAATATAATTAAATGATATTTTATTAGATATAAGTAATAAATCTTCATTTTTTATTTCAATATCTTCTTCTAACTTTTTACCATCAAATTTTAATAATTTATTTTCAAATAAGATTAATAAATAATCATGATTTTTTAAATATGAATTAAATGTGTGTTTTAATTTTAATATATTTAAATTATTTATATCTTTAATATCATTTATTTCAATCTTATATCCTTCAAATTTATAAATTGTACATTTATTTTCAGATGGTTTTTCTTTTAAATAATTTTTTTCAATTAATTTTATTTGTTCTTGTAATTTTTTAATTTTATTTTCAACATATTGATTTTTAATTTTATATGACTCATTATATTTTAATGATAATATATAAAAATATAATAAACCATTATCTATTTGATTTTTAACCCATTTAAATCTTTCAAATATATTGTCAAATGAAGTATTTAAAAATGGATAATGACCGTAATATTTAATAATTTCATTATCCAATAAATGGTCATTATTTAAATAATAATTATTATTTTTTAAAAAATCTAAATTATTATAAAAATATTTTATATTTGCCTGATTAAATTTAGGTTCAAGACTAAATTCTTCTTTTATTTTATTATATTTTTTTAATAATAATTTATGAATAATATTAAATTGCTTTTTATGAAGATCATAAATGTTTAAATAATATTTGGATAATATTTTATTTACATCATAAATTGATTGACATTCTTTTAAATGTTCTAATTCTAAATCAATAATTTCATCTAATGATGGAATTATTTTTTTTAATATTGTATTTATTTTATTTTTATTTAAATTATCAATTTTATTAAATAAATATAATTTATTATGATTTTTATCTTCATTTTGCGATTCATAACTTGAATATAAAAAATCAAAATTTAAATTTTGATTTGTGTCATATAAATCATATTTTAATGATGATAATTTATAAATAAAACCTTTATTACCTTGAAATAATAATGGCTTGTTTATTTTAATCTCAATTTTTTTATGTTCATTTATGATTTTAAATTTATTTGAGTCATAATAACCATCAATATTTGGATAACAATTGGATTGATTTATAAAAATAATATCATTTTGATTAAAATGAATATCTTCTAATTCTATAATAATCGTTTTTGAATCAGTTAATTTTAATTTAATAGTATTTATTGTAGATTTATTATATAAAACATGATATAAATGATCACTGTAATTTTCTTTTATCAAAATATCTTTATAATCATCTAATATATGATGACCTCCTTCTCTTAATACTAAAAAACCACTTACATTAATACCATTACCTTTTACAAGTATATCATCTTTTATACCTTTAATTTTTCCGTCATCATCATAAATATTTTTTGATGTATATAAATTATTTAAATTTTTATGAATATTCCAATTTGTATTATTGATATCGTTTATTCTTAATACATTAAATGATTCTTTAGGTTGAATAAGAAAACCACTTTTTTGTATTTTCTGATCATTTTGAAATTTTATTTTAAATGAAGAATATAATTCAGCATTATTTTTTTCATAATCAAAAATATTTATTTCTTTATTTTCAAATTTTTTATTATTTTCATTTAATTTTAATAAAAAATCTTTTTGTTCAATTTCAGTATAACCACTCGGATCTTCTTTTAATTCTGTTAAACTTTTTTTTGTTTCTTGTAAATTATTATTTTCATTTTCATTTTTTTTATTTAATATATTTGTAAAAATAATATGATTATCAGAAACAACTGGTATTACCCATGTACTTGAAAAATCATGATTCAATAAGTCATTTTTTTTATCATATTCTATATTTGATTTAATTAAATTATTTTTATTCACACCTATATTTTTTACATCTATTAATATTTCTGATCTTCTTTGTACTCGTTCAATAATATACTTTTCATTTTGCTTGGTTACTGGATATGTAGATAATAATTGATTTTCTAATTCTTGAAGATAAACTGTATCATTTTTAAATGTTTTTTCATATTCACCTAAAGCAACATTTTCTACAATTACTAATTCATCATTATTTTCTTCAAAAAAATTTATACTGTTATTTTTTTCTGAATTTAAATTAAAATTATTATTATTATTGTTATTATTATTATTATTATTATTATTATTATTATTGTCAATGATGGTTATTTCATTATCTAATGTTTTATTATTTAATAAATTGTTATTTTTATAATTATTATTAAATTGAATAATTTTAATATTATTACTCATATTATACTATGATATATTATTCATAAAATTTTTATATATTATTTTTATTTATTTTTATTTTTTAAAAAAATAATAAAAATTGATTTTAAAACAGTTTAAAGAATTAATATTGTATATATACTAACTGCAAACATGAATAGTCTTCAAAAATACTATACTTTTTTAAAAGAAAATAACATTACTCAATTTAATGAATTAAAAGAATTTGTTCAACAAGATTGTTTTAAATTAAAAATTAAAGAAGATAAAGATCTTGATAATACAGCACTTATTTATAATAATCATGAATCAAATATTAATGATGAATTAGTATTATTTTTCAATGGTGTAATTATTGAAAAATCTACTTTAAAAGTTATCTGTTATACATTTGATAAATGTAAAGAAGATAATACATTTGATGATAAACTTCTTGATTCTGAATTATATATTGAGCCTACTTATGAAGGTACATTGATTCGTTTATTTTATTATAACAATAAATGGAACATGTCCACCAAAAAAATGATCAATGCTTTAAAAGCAAGATGGACATCATCAAGAAGTTTTGGTGAAATGTTTTTAGAAATATTTGATCCATCAATTTTAGATAAACTTGATAAAAATCATTGTTATTCATTTATAATGAGTCATAATGAAAATAATATTATATTTAAATATGCGTCTAATTTTTTGATTCATATAAGTAGTATTGATTTAGTAAATCAAGTTGAAATTGAATCTGATATAGGAATACAGAAAAATACACGAGTTAAACTTGAAGATCAAAAAGAAAAACTTATTGAATATATTGAAGAGTTAAAAAATAATACAACACAAAATGAGACAGGTTTTATGTTAATTAATACTAATTATGTTCGTCAAAAGATTAATAAAAAAAGTTATTTATATTATCGAGAATTATGGGGAAATACAAATAATCGATTATTTAGATATCTACATTTAAGAAAAAACAATGAATTATTGGTTCAATATTTAAATTTCTTTAAAGATGATAAAGATAAATTTTTAAATTATGAGCATTATTTAATTAACATATCGAATTTCATATTAAATTTATATCGGTCAAAATTTATGTTAAAACAAAAGATAACTACACCCTTTTATTTAAAAGATATAATTTATAAAATTCATGGTTTATATTTAAAAACAAAAAACAAAGTAACATTTCAGGATGTAAATGTATTATTATATAAACTTGACGAAAAGAAATTTTGTTTTATTTTAAATCATATTGAAAAAGACATGAAAAAAAATGAAGAAGAACAGAAGAAAATACAGGAAGAAAGTAAAATGGAGTCAAATACAATTATTTATCCTGAAGTTAATAAATATAATGAAAATAATAATGTATCAACTTCTACAGAGATGTCTGCTTAAATATTTTATTTTTAAAAATATAATAATTAAATTTTCAGATAAATAAAATTTTTTTTTTTTTAATAATAATGATTCATAATCATTATGATTTAATTTCAATAAGTGTATTGTTGTATAATTACGATTATTTAATGCGTTTTTTATCAGGACAATATTCTTATTTTATCATGCTTCATTTTATATTATTTTTTGAATCACAATTAAAAAAGTATTTTTTATCATATGATAATGAATGGTTTAATCGACCAATAAATGCTGAAAATTGTGGTTTATTAAATAATGGTGGTTATGCGGGTGATCAATGTGGTTTTCCATCAGGTCATAGTATTTCAACAAGTTTTTATTATTTTTTATATTATTTTAAGTTTCAACATAAAGTAAAAGATAAAAGATATTTATTAATATTGATTCATATACCTATATTATTAATGGGATATGCTCGAGTCATGAAGAATTGTCATAATATATTTCAAGTATTAGGTGGTTATTTTTTTGGATTATTTTTTTCTTTTTTATTTTATTAATTGTCAGAGTAAATAATTTATATTGAAATATATTATTACATGATAGAAGGTATATTAAGTAAATTAACATCTGAATCTATTTTAGGTTTTGTTCCATTTTTTATAAAAACAATTAATATATCTTTTTTTGATAAATATTTTATACGATTTTTAATTTTTGTATTGATTAGTATTTTTTTTGTAGATTTTAATATTATACAAAAATATTTATTTAATAAAGATGGATTAATATTAGGGTTTATAACAATTATTCATGTTTATACAAGTTATAAAGGATATGAACTTTTAAAAGGAGGAGTGGCAAATAGTATATTATATTTATATCCTTTATTTATTTTATTAATTAAAGATCAAAAATTTAGATGGGTTTATTTAATATTTATAATAGGGTTATTTTTACTTGCTTATAGTGATTATTTTTATTATCAAACAGAAGAATATAAAAATAATATTTTTGATTTAACAAAAAAAGAACAAAGTTATAATTTTGAAGGGATATTAAACATGTTAATTTCTGCCATTACAGAAGCCTTCATTTATTTTTATATATTAAAAATTAAAACGAATAATAATTGGAATCATATATTTATTTCTTATTTTATGGGTTTATTATTAATTTTATTGTTTAATGTAAAAAAAATAATAAATTATCAATTAAATTTCAATAAATTTGTAATCAGTTTGTTTTATATTTTTATCTTACTTATAGGATATTATTTAAGATTTTATGCAATAAATCATTTAAGTACTATTAATTATAGTATTTTATCTTATTTAGGAATATTTATAACTTATTTATATGGTTTCATATTTTTAAAGGAAAAGGTAAATATGTTTAACATTTCAGGTACATTATTAATTATAATAGGAAATCTACTTTTATATATATTGAATTAATTAATTTAATAATTAGTTTAAATAGAAAATATAAATGGCTTAAAGAAGAGTTAATAAAAAAATTTAAATATGAATGTATTAACATTTAATAATAATGAAACAAATAAAAAATGTAGTGTTTCAACATTTGAAAAAAAAAATAATATTTCATCAAAAAAAGATTTATTAATGGAATCATTAATTAATTTCTTTTCAATTAAAGAAAATTTGGATCGTATTAAACCTATAATAAATGGTACAGATGATATGAAAAATAAACCAAAAATGTCTTTACGTATATTGGATTGGTTTGTGACAAATTATAGTAAAAAATATAATATTTCATATCAAGTAGAATTAAATAATAAAACTAAAAATTTTATTGTATATTTAGATTATAAATCTCAATTAAAAGCCTATTCAAAAAAACAATTTGATCCATTTTGTCGTCGAGAACGAATATTATTTTTTGATCATAATGGAAATGAGATAGTCACAACAGTAGGTCAATTAAATTTTTTCAGATGGTCTTTAGAAAATAATATTTTAGATTATATTATTGAACATTTTGAAGACATCGAGGAAGACATGAATAAAAGTTTAAGAAATTTATATAAAAAAAAGGAAGGTGAAGAAAAAACACGTCGTAAAAGAACGGAATTATCAATTAGTGCAACCAAAACTGTTAATAAACATGATGTTAGTATTATCGTTCAATTTGATTAATAATAAAATAAAAAAAAAATGTTTTTAAATAATATATTATGTCGAGTAATTCTGTGAATTATAACACACCTGACTTTAAACCATTTCAAAGTGGATGTAGTAAATGTTATCCTTCAACTGATTATGTTGGGTTGAAAGGAGGAAATAAAAAATCATTAGTTTCAACTAAAGAAGGAGTAAATCTTTACAAAGCAAAGAATTATGCTCGTTCAATGACGGAATTAAGCAAAGATAATTCTGGAGTAAGTTATAATACAAGTGCTGGAGGTGCTAAAAAAAAATCTAAATCTAAGGATAAAAAAAGCACTCCTAAAAAAACAACAACTAAAAAAAAATCAGCATCCAAAAAAAAAATGAAAGGAGGTGAGGAATCATGGGGTGCAACAGGAATGCCTCTTCGTTTTTATAATCCTGACATGAAAAAAATGGATTATTCTGCTGACAGTGGTAAAGGAGTGAAATCTGCTTATGGACCAATTGAACCATATGACGCGGGAGTTGGTATGTTAGCACCTTACACAACATCTAAATCTAAAACAGCAAATCCTAATACAATGATGAAAACTGGAGGTGTTATTCCAATAATGAATCCAACTCCAATTAAAAAAATTAATAAATTATCAAATAAAGGGTTTGGTGTTATTAATACATTTTTCAAAAAATTAGAAAAAAATTATAAAGCATCAGTTAAAGCAACTAAAAATATTAAAATTGGTAATCAAAGATTAATACAAGGAGGTAAAAAAACAGTACCCAAAAAAAAAGAAACCAAGAAAAAAGAAACCAAGAAAAAAACCACAAAAAAATCTACTGGTAATAAAATGAAAGGAGGTGATTCAATGCCTGCTCCTCTTACACCTGAATTTGGAATGAATCCTGGTGTTGGTACTCAAATGGCTGTTAACACTGATGCTCCTAATGATCTTTTAAAACAAATGAAAGGAGCCCCAATGGACAACATGGCTTCAAGATCAATGAGTGTTGAAAGTTCAGTAATGGACGGTGGTAAAAAGAAAACTAAAACAACCAAAAAAAAATCAGCACCTAAAAAAAAATCTTCTTCTAAAAAAATGAAAGGAGGAGATGGTTCCGATTGGTCATTAACAGCCAACTCAAGAGGTCCAAGTAATGCACCTGATAATTATTTTGGTGTTAAAGGTGAAACATGGTTTAGACAATTTAATAAAACTGGAGATTATATTCCTAATTCAAAACTTGCCGAAGCTGCAACACCAGGATTAATTGGTAAAAAAAATACAAAAGTAATGGGTTTTGACCCAGAATCATCAAAATTTGAAAGTGTATCTGGTGGTGCCAAAAAGAAATCCACTAAAAAAACTACATCTAAGAAAAAAACCACTAAAAAATCTACTACAAAAAAAACCAGTACTAAAAAAAAATCAACTAAAAAAACTACAAAAAAATAAATTTAATAAAATATAAATAATATTTTATAATTCTTTTTAAAATTATTGATTTAATTTAATATAAATCAGTAACAAGACTATTTTTATTTAAATCTAATGGATTGGGATTCACTGATTGTAATTTATCAAATGTGTCTTCTGGTAAATAATAATATTCATTTTTATTTTTTTGCTTTGTTGTGTTTTTAAAAAGAATACTCATATTTGACATATGAGCATTTAATCTTAAATGAAGAATATTAATTGAATTTCTATATTTTTTATATGATATGTCATTTGTAGGAATACTAAATATAGTATAGGATAAATAATTTAATGCTTTATTTTTTTCGTAATTCGCATTTTCATAATTTTCTTTTAAACGTTCTTTTAATAAATTAGATTCATAACTTATTTTTAAAAAATTATTTGTGTGTTTCAATGAATTAATGTAACCCGATACATCATAATTAATTATTTCTCTTATATTATAATAAAATTGTACAATAATTGGATCATAATATAAATATGATTTTTTATTTTTTACATTAAATAATGTTAATGATTCACCCCCGATAATTGCCTTTTCATAATTATTATCAGAAAACATTAATTTTTCTAAAAATTTCATTTGAATTTTTTTATCTTCTGTAAAATTTATAAATTGGACATAATCTTTTTGAATTAAAAAATAAATGATTAAACATGATATAAAAAAAATAAATATCTCATTTAATCTTATTTCACGATTTTTAAAAAAAGCATAAATAAATAATACTAAAAATATATAAATAATCACATTATGTCTTGGTATTGAGTTTATAACATTAAATATATTAGGAATATATAAATCTTTTTGATCTAAAAATTCACTTATTTTTTTGTTGGTGTCATTTGATTTTTCTAAATAGTTACTAATAATTATGTTACTCATAATAAAACCTATATATTTTTTTTGTATTTTAATTATATGATTAATAAAAATAAACACCAAAAAATAAATCAAAATAATATCTTTATATTTCAAAAATTAAAAAATGTGGATAATATCACACATAATAACATTAATACAAATAATAATAATAATAATCAAATATATACTTTTGATAAAAGTACGATATTATATATCTTAAAAGATATATTAATAAATAAAAATATTAAAGATAATAAAAAAAATAATATTAAAAATAAGAATTCTTTAAAAAAAAATAAAAAATGATTTTTTTTTTTAAAAAATAATACACAAATTAATAGATAAATATGTCAGAATCTAATAACTTTGGAATTCTTACACGAGGTAAGGATGTTAAATTTAAGAATAAAAATAGAACACATGATGACAACTTAACTGTCACATTATTAATGAAAGAAGCAGAAAATATGGATAAAACAGACACAACTGATAAAAATATGTTTATTAGTTTAGATCTTATTAAGGAATTTGGTTCTTTTCTAAAACAACAAGATCTTAAAAATTTTTTTAAAGATATGGAGTTTGATGAAACAAAAAATAGTGAATCAAAAAATAAAAAAGGTAAAAAAAATACAATTAAAAAAGCCGATTTAATGAAGATGGAACTTGAAAAAGAGAAAAATAAAAAAGAAATTCAAACTTTCTTACAAAGTTTATCTATTCAACATCATTATCCTCTTAAAAAAAATAAGTTACATGAATCATTTTTAAATATTATTTATTGGGCTTCTTATTTAATTAAAAATAAGAAAAGCGATGAAATATCAATTGAAATATACTTTGATTGTTCAATTAGTTTATATCGAAGTTATCAAGATTGTAAAATGTTGATTAATGAAAAACTAAACGAAATATTAATTAAAATACTAAATGATTTAAAAAAAATCATCAATAAAAAAGATGAAAACAATATTCATGTATTATTTGAAAAATATTTTTATTTAATTAATAGTTCATTTTGGGATAAAAATAAACCAAATTCGATTACACTCTATAGTGAGCAAAAAGAAGCGATTTCATATATTATGAAATCAATTATTAATGATAAACCACTATTAATGTTTTATTGGGTTCCTCCAGCAAATGGAAAAACCCTAATATCTGTAATTATTGCTCGTAAAATGGCATCTTATTACAATGAAAAACAAAAGAAAAATCCAGACACAAAAAGAAAAACATTATTATATATTTGTTACAATGAAATTGTTAGAAATAGTGTTGAAACATTGTGTTTAACACATAATGTTGATATTAAATTTTGGTTAGCGACTTACAGAAAAGATATGTATAAAGAACATTATTTTGTACGTTTTAGACCAGATAAAAGTTGTTTTCCGGATCATATTAAGGTAAAAACAAAAGAATTAAGAAAAAAAGATATGCAAAATGCACAATTACGTTTTAGTCCTGATATTCGAACACAGATGTTACAATATTTAGATGAAACACGTTTTGTAAAGGATCGAATTCATGAAGTTGATTGTGTTGAAACAGCACCTAATCTTCCTGAAATGATTATTTCTGATTTAGATTCAGCATATGAATTATTGAAAGAATTTCCTGATACATTTGTACCTTATTTTGACGAAGCATTTGCAGCGTCAAATCAAAATATTACTGCTCAAATTATGAGTGTTTTTCCTAAAACAAGTGTATTGGTTTCAGCAACTTTAGCAACAAAAGAACAAATACCAAATATTTTAGATCATTTTAAAAATACACATGATGCGAGTGATGATGATATTCAATACATTCATTCGAATAAACAACATATTAATTGTCAGTTTATTAGTCCTGAAGGAAATATTATTTCACCACATCATCATTTAAATGAATCTAATCAAATTGAAAAATTTACTGAATTAATGAATAAAAATCCATTGATTCAAAGAGGGTATAGTAATATTATTGTACTTGAAATGTATTTAAAATTAAAAGATATTTTACCTGATAAATTAAAATTAGATACATTATTTGAACATTATGGTTCATTATCTAATGAAAAAATTAGAAATTATGGTATAGAATTATTAAATTATTGTTCTAAAAATTCAGAACAGTTTGAAAAAATTAAACATATACAAATTAATAAAATTCAGGATAATTCTATTGAAAATATGCTTACTAAAAATGCTTATGTTTATCAACATGATAATACATTACATGTAAGTAATCCAGAACAATACAATCTTTATACTGAATATATAGTTAAAGATTTATTACATAATTCTCCTAAATTGAAAAAAATTATTAAAGATTATGAAATTAATGTAAAAGCCATTCATGATGAAATTGATAATATAGAAAAAAATGTAAAAGCAAAAGCAACTGATAAAGAATATCAAATTAATGAAGCACGAATGAAATTATCATCGATTCATTTTGATTATCCTTATGAATTTATTATGAATTCAATGTTACATTATAGAAAATTCGGTGATGGTAAAAATACAATTGAAAAATCTCAAAAAATAATGTTTAATTTAGATATTATTAATAATTTTAGTGACACATTTGCTAAACTATTTATGAGTAGTATTGGTGTATATAATCAGACTTCACTTGATGCTTATGAAACAGAAATATTTTTGGAATTTAAAGATAAATTTAGATTTATTTTAGCAGATCCATCAATTATTTATGGAACGAATATTAATTTATCAATGATTGATATTCATGAAAATATGAGCACAATTAGTACAAGAAATACCTTATATCAACTCATTGGAAGAGCAGGACGAAAAGGTAAAAGTTCGAGTGCGAATGTTATTTTTAGAAATTGGGATTTATTTAATATAATTGTAGAAGATTCTGATGAAAATATTGAAGCAAATAATATTCAAGAAAATTTAAATAAAATACTTAATTGTTAAAAAGTTGAACTGAGTTTTTTTTTATTAATATTTTTCTATTCATTAATTAATGAATAAATTATGTATTAAAGATATTTCTATTTTAAACAAAAATTCCGAAAAAATTATTGGTTTAAAGTTAGAAAATAAAGATTATAAATTTATATTATATTCATATGATGATGAATTAAATGATGAAATAATAAATGAATCTGAACAATTTGTTAAATTTTCTTTTAAGGAATCTTTTAATATTACTTCAAAAAAAAAAATGAAAGACCTAAATCTTGAAATAACTCAAAATGAAGATTCTCATATATTAATGTTTAATCAAAAACCTGTTTTTTATATTAAAGATAATAAACCAACACTAAATCATCAACATTTTAAAATTATTCAAAAAAATGGTGAATTATACCATTCACCTTATCTAAATAATGATGATGAAATTATAATTCATGACAAAAAAGTAACTAACCTATTAAGTAAAAAAGATAACCTAATAAATAATATTTTAAAAAAAGAATCAATAAATTTAAATATTAATGATGAAAAAGTACCAAATATAAAATTAAATAATGATATAATTGACCATAGTAAAATTAACACATTAGAATGTGTTGAAGAACCTGAACCTATTGTTGAAGAATCTCATGCTCCTATTGAAGAACCTGAACCTGTTGTTGAAGAATCTCATGCTCCTGTTGAAGAACCTGAACCTGTTGTTGAAGAATCTCATGATGCTCCTGTTGAAGAACATGAACCTGTTGTTGAAGAATCTCATGCTCCTGTTGAAGAATCTCATGCTCCTGTTGAAGAACCTGAACCTATTGTTGAAGAATCTCATGCTACTGTTGAAGAACCTGAACCTGTTGTTGAAGAATCTCATGCTCCTGTTGAAGAACCTGAACCTGTTGT
>Ga0233433_10003539_pt1 | contig 12534 bp, 12 predicted proteins | sample SI_122_August201_5_FD_179868 | JGI IMG/M metagenome (GOLD analysis project Ga0233433, IMG submission 179868) | Seawater microbial communities from Saanich Inlet, British Columbia, Canada - SI_122_August2016_100_MG | ecosystem: Environmental > Aquatic > Marine > Inlet | place: Canada: British... | reverse complement strand
CGGCGTTGCGGCCACCGGTTTAGGTGCCCGCGTTGCACCGCGTGGCTGGTTGAACACCGCCTGGCGGGCCGTTTGCAATGCCATCACTGTGGATTTAATGCTTACCCGCCTGATGCCTGTCCGTCGTGCGAGGCGGAGGAAAGCCTTGTTGCCTGCGGACCCGGTGTTGAGCGGTTGGCCGAAGAAGTCGCGCGATCGTTCCCCGACGCCCGGGTCATCATCGCGGCCAGCGACAATATTGCGTCCCCCAGCGCCGCCGCCCGCATGGTCGGAGAAATTGAACGACACGAGGTCGATCTTGTCATCGGCACGCAAATCGTTGCCAAGGGATATCATTTCCCCCTATTGACCCTGGTCGGCGCCATTGACGCCGATCTTGGCCTGCAGGGCGGTGATCTCAGGGCCGCCGAGCGAACCTACCAATTACTCTATCAGGTTGCCGGGCGGGCCGGGCGTGGTGAAAAGCCCGGCCGGGTTCTGTTACAAACCTATATGGCGAACCACCCCGTCATTCAGGCGCTTTCGGCCGGTGACCGTGACGCGTTCCTGGCCGCTGAACAGTCGGCGCGCCGCGACGTCGAAATGCCGCCCTTCGGCCGTCTGGTCGCGCTGATTGTCTCGGGCAAGGACGAAGTGGCCGTTGACGATGGCGCTCGAAACCTTGCCCGGACAGCGCCGAAAACCCAGGAAGTCCGGGTGCTGGGCCCAGCGCCGGCGCCCATCGCCCTGCTCCGAGGCCGGCACCGGCGCAGGCTTTTGTTGAAGGCCAAGCCCGGGGTCAATGTCCAATCGGCAGTTCGAGAATGGTTGGGACGCGCACGCTGGCCAAAGAAGGTTCGGGTGCAGATTGACGTAGACCCCTATAGCTTCTTTTGAGAGATACACGTTTGTAAGACACACGGGACTGTATTTTTTCGGTTTTCCAACGTATATTCACCCCAAGCAAAACCAGCGGAAACCCATGAATTTTCGTCTCGGCAAATCACCCCCGAGTCGTGTTGCATGCCCTGATCTAGTATGTTACGAAATGCCCGCTTCGCGCGGGATGAACCGCAAAGAAGCCCAGGAAGTCTAGGGCTTTAACGGCCAGGCAATAAAAGACGAGGGGAAATCCCAAGTGTCATCGGATGTCATCGGCGCCACCGGCGTTTCAGGCCGCTATGCGACCGCGCTGTTTGAGCTGGCGGACGACGAAAAGCAACTCGATGCGGTTGCCACAGATTTGGCATCGATCGGCGCTATGGTCGACGAAAGCGCTGATTTACAACGCTTAATCCGTTCCCCGGTGATTTCTCGCGACGATCAATTGACGGCCATGGACGCGATTTTGGAGGCCGCTCAGGTCGGGCAATTGACCCGGAACTTTGTCGGCGTTGTCACCAAAAACCGCCGGTTGTTCTCATTGCCCGGCATGATCAAAGGTTATCAAGCCCTGCTGGCCGCGAAGCGCGGTGAAGCAACGGCCGAGGTTTTCAGCGCCACAGCGCTTTCCGATGCCCAATTGGGCGCCATCAAGGATTCACTTAAAACAGCCATGGGCACGAATGTTGCCATCGATACAAAAGTCGATGACAGCCTGCTCGGCGGTCTGATCGTCAAGGTCGGTTCGCGCATGGTCGATACATCATTAAAGACAAAACTGTCGCAGCTTCGGCTTGCAATGAAAGGGGTCGGGTAATGGAAATCCGTGCCGCGGAAATTTCCGCTATTCTCAAGAAACAGATTGCTGATTTCGGTTCTGAAGCCGAGGTCGCGGAAGTCGGACAAGTGCTTTCCGTCGGTGACGGGATCGCGCGTATTCACGGGTTGGATAAGGTCCAGGCCGGTGAAATGGTCGAATTCCCGGGTGGCATCAAAGGTATGGCGCTGAACCTCGAGACCGATAACGTCGGTGTCGTGATTTTCGGCGACGACCGCACAATCCGCGAAGGCGACACGGTCAAACGGACCGGGTCCATCGTTGACGTCCCCGTCGGCAAGGGCCTTTTGGGCCGGGTGGTTGATGGTTTAGGCAATCCCATTGATGGCAAGGGCCCGATTGACGCGGAAAGCCGCCAGCGCGTTGAAGTGAAAGCGCCTGGCATTATCCCCCGTAAATCGGTGCATGAGCCGGTGCAGACCGGCCTCAAAGCCATTGATTCGCTGATCCCTGTTGGCCGCGGCCAGCGTGAGTTGATCATCGGTGACCGCCAAACCGGCAAGACGGCGGTGATCATCGACACCATCCTCAATCAGAAGGCCGTCAACGAAGGCGACGACGAGTCGGAAAAACTTTATTGCGTATACGTGGCCATCGGCCAAAAACGCTCGACCGTCGCCCAGTTGGTGAAAACCCTCGAAGACAACGATGCGATGAAATATTCCATCGTCGTCGCGGCCACGGCGTCGGAACCTGCCCCGCTGCAGTTCCTGGCGCCCTATACCGGCTGCACCATGGGTGAATACTTCCGCGACAATGGCATGCACGCGGTGATCTGCTATGACGATTTGTCGAAGCAGGCCGTTGCCTATCGCCAGATGTCCCTGTTGCTGCGCCGCCCGCCAGGCCGCGAAGCCTACCCAGGCGACGTCTTCTATTTGCACTCACGTTTGCTGGAACGCTCGGCCAAAATGGGTGAAGACGCCGGTCTCGGCTCATTGACCGCGTTGCCGGTCATTGAAACCCAGGCCGGTGACGTGTCCGCCTATATTCCGACCAACGTGATTTCGATCACCGACGGTCAGATCTTCTTGGAGACGGAACTGTTCTACAGAGGCATCCGCCCCGCCGTGAACGTCGGTTTGTCGGTGAGCCGGGTTGGCTCCGCCGCTCAGATCAAGGCGATGAAGCAGGTTGCGGGCTCGATCAAACTAGAATTGGCCCAGTACCGTGAAATGGCCGCCTTCGCGCAGTTTGCCTCGGATTTGGACGCCTCAACCCAGCGCTTGCTGGCCCGTGGTGCACGCCTGACGGAACTGTTGAAGCAACCGCAGTACTCGCCGCTCAGCGTCGAAGAACAGGTCGCCGTGATTTATTCCGGTGTTAACGGTTACACGGATGAAGTAGCGGTCGGCGATGTTGTCCGTTTCGAGCGCCAGTTCCTGGATACGATCCGCGACAAGGGCAGCGACATTTTGACGACCATTCGCACCGAAAAAGCGTTATCCGAGGAAACCGAAGGCAAACTCAAAGCCTTCCTCGACGATTTCGTCAAGACCTTCGCCTAAGGCTGGGACGCAGAGAAGCTTTAAGGAACGGAACGCCGAGATATGGCTAACCTCAAGGACCTGAAAATCCGGATCGACAGCGTCAAATCGACGCAGAAGATCACCTCGGCCATGAAAATGGTCGCCGCCGCCAAGTTGCGGCGTGCCCAGGAATCCGTTGAAGCCGCGCGTCCTTATGCGGTCCGTATGGAACGCATGCTGGGCTCGCTGGCCCAATCGGTGGGCGGCACGGAAGGCGCGCCGAAACTTTTGGCCGGCACCGGCAATGATCAAACGCACCTACTTGTCGCATTTACCGCGGACCGCGGATTGTGTGGCGGCTTTAACGGCTCCATCGTCCGCCAGACCCGGACCATGGCCAACGAATTAAAGGCCGCCGGCAAGACGGTGAAAATTTTCTGCGTCGGCCGCAAGGGGCACGATGTCCTGAAGCGCGAGTTCGCCGACGAGATCATCGAAGAAATTCAAGGCTTGGGCCGGCGTAGCGTCGAATACCACGAGGCCGCCGGGGTCGCCCAATCGATCACCAAGTTGTTCGAAGACGAAGCCTTCGACATTTGCACCATTATCTTCAACCGCTTCCAGTCGGCGATGACCCAGATTGTCACGCCGCTGCAGTTGATTCCCTTCGAGCCCGCCGTTTCCGACGAGGCGGAAGAGGAAACAGCAGATGAAGGACCGAAAGCGGTCTACATCTTCGAGCCCGAAGAAGACGAAATTCTCGCCGAATTGCTGCCACGCAACTTAGCGGTCCAAATATTTCAGGCGTTGCTGGAAAGCTCCGCCTCCGAACATGGCGCGCGAATGACCGCCATGGACAGCGCAACCCGCAACGCGGGCGATATGATCAACGACCTGACGCTGACCTACAACAGGACACGCCAGGCCTTTATCACCAAAGAACTCATTGAGATCATCTCCGGCGCGGAAGCGTTGTAGAACGGGAGAATCCGAGATGGCTAAAAATAACGTGGGAAAAATCAGTCAGGTCATGGGTGCCGTCGTCGACGTGCAGTTCTCAGGCGACTTGCCTCATATCCTCAACGCGCTTCATACCGAAAACCAGGGTAAGCACTTGGTTTTGGAGGTCGCGCAGCACTTGGGCGAGAACGCGGTGCGCACCATCGCCATGGACTCGACCGAAGGCCTGGAGCGTGGCGGCGAGGTTTCCGACACCGGCGCGCCGATTTCCATGCCCGTCGGGCCCGAAACGCTTGGCCGTATCCTGAACGTCATCGGTGAGCCGATTGATGAGCGCGGGCCGCTGGAAACCAAGCTGACCTTGCCGATCCACCGGGCCGCACCGGAATTCGTCGAGCAGTCCACGGAAACCGAAATTCTGACCACCGGCATCAAGGTCGTCGATTTGATCAGCCCCTATGCGAAGGGCGGCAAGATCGGATTGTTCGGCGGCGCCGGTGTCGGCAAGACGGTGTTGATCATGGAATTGATCAACAACATCGCCAAAGGCCACGGCGGATATTCAGTGTTCGCCGGTGTCGGCGAGCGGACCCGTGAAGGTAACGACCTTTACCATGAAATGATCGAGTCGGGCGTTATCGACCTTGAAGGCGGCAATTCAAAGGCCGCCCTGGTTTACGGCCAAATGAACGAGCCGCCGGGCGCCCGTGCGCGGGTCGGCCTGTCGGGCCTGACCTTGGCGGAATATTTTCGCGACCAGGAAGGCCAGGACGTTCTGTTGTTCGTCGATAACATTTTCCGCTTCACCCAGGCCGGCTCGGAAGTCTCGGCGCTGTTGGGCCGCATTCCGTCCGCCGTGGGTTACCAGCCGACGCTGGCCACCGACATGGGCACGCTGCAAGAACGCATTACCTCAACCACCAAGGGTTCGATCACCTCGGTGCAGGCCATTTACGTGCCCGCCGATGACTTGACCGACCCGGCGCCGGCGACCTCGTTCGCGCACTTGGACGCGACCACGGTGTTGAACCGGCAAATCGCCGAATTGGGCATCTACCCGGCGGTTGATCCGCTCGATTCAACCTCGCGTATCCTTGATCCCCGGATCATCGGTGAAGAACACTACGCGGTTGCCACCGGCGTGCAGCAAATCTTGCAAACCTACAAATCCCTGCAAGACATTATCGCAATTTTGGGCATGGATGAGCTGTCGGAAGAAGATAAGCTCACCGTCGCGCGGGCGCGGAAAATTCAACGCTTCCTCTCGCAGCCGTTCCACGTAGCGGAAATCTTCACCGGCACACCGGGTGTCCTGGTTGGTCTTGAAGACACGATCAAGGGCTTCAAAGGCGTTATTGACGGTGATTACGATCACATTCCCGAAGCCGCCTTCTACATGGTCGGCACCATCGACGAAGTCTTGGATAAAGCCAAGCGCATGGCCGCCGAAGCGGCTTAAGGCCCCCATAGGGATCGCGCTTAGGAGAACTGGAATATGGCCGAAACAAACGCCGCTACCACCGTCGAGTTCGAACTGGTTTCACCGCAGAAACTGGTGGTTTCCGAGCCCGTTGAGATGGTTGTCGTGCCGGGCGCCGAAGGTGATATCGGTGTGCTGCCGGGCCATTCGCCGTTGATTGCCACGGTGCGCCCCGGCGTCATCGACATTCACGAGGCCGGCAAGGTCAAGGAACGCATCTTTGTCGGTGGCGGCTTTGCCGAAGTGTCACCGGAACGCTGCACGGTGCTGGCCGAAGAGGCGACGGCAGTTGGTGATATTGACCGCGCCGCCGCCGAAACACGGCTCAGTGACGCCAAGCAGGTACTCGAAGGGGCGGACGAAGGCGCTACCGCCGAGGCCGAGCGCCAAATCGCCATTGCTGAGGGCCTGCTGGCTGCGGCCAATGGGGCCAGTGCCGGAAACTAAAGGCCGGACGATCACGCAGAATAGAAACCCGGGCCTCAGCCCGGGTTTTTTCGTGCCTGCCGACCGGATTTTTTATACTCTGTTGGTCTGGAGGCACGCATCATGCATCTTTATTTGGTTCAACACGGCCTTGCCCAACCGAAAGACGAAAACTCCGAGCGGCCACTCAGTGACCGGGGCCGCACCGATGTCGGGCGCATGGCGTCGTTTTTGGCACGAACCCGCCCCGCCATCAGCCGGGTCATCCATTCCGGCAAGCTCCGCGCCGCTCAGACGGCATTGATATTCGCTGAAACGCTGGGACCGGGGCGAATTGTCGAGCAGGCTGTCGACGGCCTGGCGCCCAACGATGAAACCGATCTGGTTTCAGACGCCATCAACGACTGGACCGAGGACACGATGATCGTCGGCCATCTGCCGCACCTGGCCAAATTGACCAGCCGGCTTGTCGTCGGCGACCCGGACAAAACCGTCATTCATTTTCAACCCGGCACGGTGGCGTGTTTGGAGCGTGGTGAGAACGGCGGCGGCTGGACCGTCGCGTGGTCTGTGCGTTCCGAATTGCTCGGCGGTTAACCATGCCAACCGACCCAGTGAATGCCGGCGTCACTTTCGACGCCAAGACCGCGCGTTCTGTCGAACGCGGCTATATGACACCGGAGATTGCACATCAGCGCGCCCGCACGTTAGCGGCACTTGATCTGCAGACCGGAGACCACGTCCTCGATGTCGGCTGTGGACCCGGGCTTTTGGTCCGTGAAATGGCCGAGGTCATCGGGCTCTCGGGCCAGGCGACAGGCATCGATACCAGTACCGCGATGCTTGATTTAGCCCGCGAACGCTGCGGCGACTTGCCGCAGGTGACGCTGCGCGATGACGACCTGCGTGCCTTGCCGACGGAGGCCAACCATTTTGACGCCATCGCCTGCACCCAGGTTTTATTGTTCATCGAAGATTTGGCGGCGGCACTGAATGAACTGGCGCGCGTGCTCAAACCGGGCGGTCGCATTGCGGTCTTAGAGACCGATTGGCGCGGCTGCATCTTGAATACCGACAACAATGCGCTGACCCGGCGGATGTTCGACACCTGGGATGACGTGGCCGTCAGTCCCAACCTGCCGGTCCGGCTTCACCCTTTGCTGCGTGACGCCGGGTTCTCGGATATTGAGGTGGAAGGCATTCCGATCATCAACACGACGTATGAGAAAGGTAATTTCTCATCCGGGTTCGTCCGCGGCCTGGCCCGCAAGTGCAAGGACCGGGGCGTCATCAGCGACACCGAAGCAAAAACCTGGCTTGCCGATTTTGAGCAGAAGGACCGCGACGACGCCTATTTCTTTTGCGTCAATCGATACCTGTTCACAGCCGTGAAAGCCTAGGCAAATCCCGAGCGGTCGGTTTCGTCCGCGAAGACGCATTTGCGGCCCTACAAGCCTAAGCGGGCGGCGCGCCCTTTTTCACGACCAGCCATAGGGCGTGAATCATGCCGGGTACGAAGAAACACAGCGTTAGGACCAAGTTGATCCAAAAGTGCAGCGCAATGCCGACGGTTAGGAATGCCGCCAGCGGCGGCAGCAAGATGGCGATGACAATACGTAGAATATCGATGGGAGCCCCCAAAAGCCGAACCTCACCAAGATTACCCGCCCTGCGGGCCCGCAATCAAGGTGTCGATTGACGGTTGAGGCAATGATTGCGGCAATAGCGCTATTCCCATGGCGCCTAGAAATGGCTAATCTCGGTATAGGATCGACAACGGCACGGAATTGACCGGGAAAGGCGACGACACCATGAGTAAAACCAAGGCCCGCCAGCGCGCAAAGGCGAACGCATTGAAAAAAGCCAAAAAACGCGCCGCCGCCGCCGCAGAACCCGAACAACAGTTCGGCACCGGCAATTACGATCCCACGGAAAAATCCATCACCAGCGCCAACTCGAACACCAATCTGAAGAATCTCGGCGGTGCCAAGAAGGGCGCGGCAAGGTCGCGCTAGATCGGACAATTCTGTCCCCTACCCCTTGCGCTTCTTCTTCTTCATTTTTCCCTTTGGTTCCCATTTGACTTTTTTTGAGACGCCGGGGCGGTGGAGGCCGAGCTCGGTGGCCTCCAGGCGGCGGATTTCATCGCGCATGCGGGCGGCTTCTTCGAATTCCAGATCGGCGGCGGCGGTCTGCATGCGGTCGTTTAAATCGGCGAGGACGGCTTTCAGGTTATGCCCGACCAACTCGGTCGCGCCCGAAGCGCCGGTATCAACGGTGACGTAGTCGCTTTCATAGACGCTTTCGATGACGTCGGTGATGCCCTTCTTGACGCTCTGCGGCGTGATCCCGTGCTCGACGTTGTAGGCCGTTTGCTTTTCGCGCCGCCGGTTGGTCTCTGAGATGGCGTACTCCAGGCTGGCGGTCATCTTGTCGGCGTAAAGAATGACCCGGCCGTCGATGTTGCGCGCGGCGCGGCCGATGGTTTGCACGAGCGAAGTCTTTGAACGCAGAAACCCCTCCTTGTCGGCGTCCAAAATGGCGACCAGGCCGCATTCCGGGATATCCAGGCCCTCGCGCAGCAGGTTGATGCCGATCAGCACGTCGAAGGCGCCGAGGCGCAGATCGCGGATAATCTCGATCCGCTCCAGGGTCTCAATATCGGAATGCATGTAGCGCACCCGGACCCCGTGTTCGTGGAGGTATTCCGTCAGGTCTTCGGCCATGCGCTTGGTCAAGGTCGTGACCAATGTGCGCATGCCCTTGGCGGCGACATCGCGGACCTCACCCAGCAAATCATCAACCTGGGTTTCAACAGGGCGGATGATGCACTCAGGATCAATGAGGCCCGTCGGGCGGACGACTTGTTCGGTGAAAATACCGCCGGTGCGCTCAATCTCCCAGGGGCCGGGGGTCGCCGAGACGTAGACCGTATCGGGGCGCATGATGTCCCATTCTTCGAATTTCAAGGGCCGGTTGTCGACACAGCTGGGCAGCCGGAAACCGTATTCAGCCAAGGTTGTTTTGCGAGCGAAATCGCCCCGGAACATGCCGCCGATCTGCGGCACGGTGACGTGGCTTTCGTCAACCATCAGCATGGCGTTTTCCGGCAGGTATTCGAACAACGTCGGCGGCGGCTCGCCGGGTTCGCGGCCCGTCAAGTAGCGCGAATAATTCTCGATCCCGGCGCAGTGTCCGGTGGTTTCCAGCATTTCCAAATCAAAGGTCGTGCGCTCATTCACGCGCTGGGCTTCCAACAGCTTGCCTTCGGCGTCAAGTTCTCGAATGCGTTCTTTCAATTCCGCCCGAATGCCCGGGATCGCCTGCAACAATGTCGGGCGCGGCGTCACATAGTGGGAATTGGGATAAATGGTGATTTCCTCAAGGGTTGAGATTTTCTCGCCGGTCAACGGGTCAATTTCCCAAAGCGCCTCAACCTCATCGCCGAACAGCGAGACCCGCCAGGCCCGATCTTCCAGGTGCGACGGGAAAATTTCAATCACATCGCCGCGCACCCGGAAGGCGCCACGGTAAAAATTTTGGTCATTGCGCTGGTATTGCAGCGCGACCAGTTTTTGCTTCAGCTCGCGCTCATCAATCACGCCGCCCGATTTCAACCGGACGATCATCTCGGAATAGGTCTCAACGGCGCCAATGCCGTAAATGCACGACACGGAAGCCACAATGATGACGTCGCCGCGCTCCATCAAAGAGCGCGTCGCGGCGTGCCGCATGCGGTCAATCTGTTCGTTCACCGACGCATCTTTTTCGATATAGGTGTCAGAGCGCGGAACGTAGGCTTCGGGCTGATAGTAGTCGTAATAAGAGACGAAATACTCGACGGCGTTTTCCGGAAAGAACTCTTTCATTTCGCCGTATAACTGCGCCGCCAGCGTTTTGTTGGGCGCCAGCACCAGGGCCGGGCGCTGTATGTTCTGAATCACATGCGCCATGGTAAAGGTCTTGCCCGACCCGGTCACACCCAACAGAACCTGATTGTTTTCACCGTCCTGAATGCCCTTGGTCAGCTCAGCAATGGCTTGCGGCTGATCACCGGCCGGTGAAAACTCGCTATGCAACTTGAACACACGCCCATCATCGACGGCCGGGCGTTTCGCCGGGACAAAAAGCTCCTTGGTATCGATCGTATCGGGTGTCTGCATGGGAATTATATAGGGCGGGTGCGGGGGTGTTGGCGAGTCTTCAATTTGGCATTTGGCGGCGCCGTGACCATATTACCTCTGCCAGGAGAACAAGAGCAGGAATGAGCATCATGACAGCTAAGAAAAAAGCCCGCGCCGTCGGTTTCAACCACGTCGCGTTGGAAGTTGGGAATTTAGACGAAGCGCTTGAGTTTTATGGTGGATTTGTTGACTTCGAATTACGCAGCCGCTCAGACACCATGGCCTTCATTGATTTGGGCGACCAATTCATCGCCCTTCAGGAAGGCCGCACCCAGCCTGCCGATGACGGCCGGCATTTCGGTCTTGTGGTTGATGACAAGGAGGTCGTTAGAGCCAGCCTGGAAGGCATGGGCGTCGATATTCTGCCGGGACGGTTTCTGGATTTTTATGATCCTTGGGGCAACAGGATCGAAATCGTCGGTTATACCAACATCCAATTTTCGAAAACCCCTGGCGTACTCCGGGGCATGGGCCTGAGTGAGCTCAAGAAGAACGAGAATGCGATCAAGGAATTGGCTGAAAAAGGCATGGCGCCGGATTGAATATTCAACAAACCGCCAGCTGCGTTGATTGAACTCCCCCGGCCCGCATGCGATAAACCGCCATGATGCAGGCGCACGGAAAAAGTATTCTGATCACAGTGATCGTCGTCGTCGCGGGTCTTCTGGCTATGGAGCTTGGTGTCCGCACGCTGGTGCCGCAAATTTTAGTGCGCGGCTACAATGTGCCCGATCCGGACCTCGGCACCTACGTTGCGCCCAACGCGCGTTATCGAGATACCTATACCAAAGAGCAGTCCTATGACGTCCGGACAAACGGTGCCGGCTTTCGCATGGACGAAGAAGTCAGTCTTTCCGAAGATCGCCGCCGGGTTCTGGTGTACGGCGATTCTTTCACATTTGGTTGGGGGCTTGAGCTCAAGGACACATATTTTCAGATATTAAAGAAGGCGGCGGAAACCGCCGACCCGCGCCTGCAATTGCTCAATGCCGGCGTCGGCGGTTACGGCTCGGGGCACGTAAAAAAGCTGATGGACCGCCATATCCCGGCGCTCAAACCCGCGGCAATCGTCTATTTCTTCAACAACAACGATCTCGTCGACAACGCGATCACGGATATCGACTACCGGGTCACGGCGTTCCGGGTCGGCGCCGACGGACAGCCGGCACTGGCTGATGTGCAGCCCTTCGCGCCATGGAAAAGGTTTGCGCTCAATCACACCCCCTACGCCTGGCTGAACAGAAATTCCCATCTGTTCGTCGCTGCCAAAAGTGCTCTGAAAGTGGCGCTGAAATGGAAACCCGGCATTGTCCGCCCGCAAATGGTTGACCTCCCGATCCCCGCGCAAACGCCGGCAGTGGCGGCGGGCCAGCCGGCATTCGCCCTCAAATTGCCGCCATCCGGCCAAACCGAGCCGGCGATTGAGCGCATGATTTATATCTCGGAATTGCACATCCGTCGGATAGCTCAAAACGCGACGGCCGCAGGCGTACCGATCATGTTGATTTGGGTACCGGCGCCGGAAGAAATGTTCCCGCCTTCGCCGCCGAGCCCTGCCGTTCAATTATTAATCAGAGGCCGGACCATGTTGTCACGGGTGGCGAATGAAACGCCGGGCATGGTTTTTGATGATATTCCCCGACGCATTCCCAGCGGTCCCGATTGGCAATCGGGCCGCGGCAAGCTCAGGCTATCCGACGGCCATTTTAACGCTGACGGCGCCGCTTGGTACGCTGCAATAGTTAAGCCGATGATGTTAAATTTCCTGAGCCGGATTAAAACGCCGAAATCGCCCTAGTTTTTTTACCGGGCAACATTGTCTCAAGGCTGTCGGCAGCGTAAATTGCGGCCTGTAAATTCATCAATCAAGATCACGGAATTTGGATCAAGATCATGGGATTCGTCGCTGACCGTCTGAACGCCATCCAACCTTCACCGACCATCGCCATCAGCCAGAAGGCCCGCGACCTTGCGGCCGCCGGCGAAAATATTATCGGCCTCGCCGCCGGCGAGCCGGATTTCGATACCCCGGCGCACATCATCGAGGCCGCGAAACAGGCCTTGGATGCCGGCATGACCCGTTACACGGCGGTAAATGGGATTCCCGAGCTGCTGGAAGCAATTTCGGCAAAATACAAACGCGACAATGATCTGGATTACCCACCGAGCCAAATTCACGTCAGCTGCGGTGGCAAACCTGTCATCTTCAATGCCTTCATGGCGACCGTTAATCCCGGCGACGAAGTTATCGTGCCGGCGCCTTACTGGGTCAGCTATCCCGATCAAGTGGTGATGTTTGGCGGCACGCCAGTGGTT
>Ga0233433_10003534_pt1 | contig 12543 bp, 6 predicted proteins | sample SI_122_August201_5_FD_179868 | JGI IMG/M metagenome (GOLD analysis project Ga0233433, IMG submission 179868) | Seawater microbial communities from Saanich Inlet, British Columbia, Canada - SI_122_August2016_100_MG | ecosystem: Environmental > Aquatic > Marine > Inlet | place: Canada: British... | reverse complement strand
CTTGTTGGGGCGGCTCATCGTGGCGATGGAAGAGGCGATATGCCGCTTGCCCCTGTTGCGTAGATTGGCTATTACATTTCTGATCGTCGCCGAAAAAGACGGGTCGACAACTGGCCGCCGAGTCGGATCCCAATGAAGCGATTGCTCGTTCTGCCTGCCGACCCCTTGTATAAATACTATGACAAGGGGGAGATCAAAGCCCGCTATTGGAACCCTTGCGGCCTATTTGACGAGGTGCATATTTTGTCACTGGCGCCGAGCGATATTGCCGCGGATAAAGTGCAAACGCTGGTTGGCGATGCTCGCTTGCACATTCACGCCATTGGGCGTCCGTCGATGTTGACGCTGCCCTTATTTTATCGCAAGGTACGTCGTCTGGCTGCGGAAATAGCGCCGGAACTGATACGCGCCCACGGTCCTTGGCACACGGGCAGCCTGGCGGTATACGCTGGACGCGCATTGGGCATACCCGTCGTGGTCTCCGTACACAGCGACCGAGATGCGCAGCGGCGTCACGAACCCTCGTTGTTATTGCAGTTGGTCCGGCCATTGGAAAGCTACACCCTTCGCAAAGCCTCGGTGGTGATCTGTGTCAGCGATTATTTGCACACTTATGCCAGTCGGCACGGGGCCAGGCGCACTTATACAGTATACAACAAGGTCTATTGCGAAAAATTCAACACGCAGAGGGAAAAAAAACGAGACGGGGTGCTGCAGGTCCTGTCAGTGATGCGTCTCGACCGTGCTAAAAACCCCGAGAGTCTTATCGATGCGATCGCCCCGCTGGACATGCATTTAAAGTTAATCGGCCAGGGTGAATTGGAAGAGGCGTTGCGGCGGCGGGTGCGCGACTTGAATATCGCCGACCGCGTCGAGTTTATCCGCCAGGTGCCCAATGTAGAGATCGCCGAACATTATCAAAAGGCCGACATATTTGCCATGGCGACCCATTATGAGGGATTTTGCATACCCGTGCTTGAGGCTATGGCGGCGGGTTTGCCCATTGTCGCTTCAGCGACTGGGCCGATACCGGAAGTGTTGGGGGACACGGGATTGCTCGTCGATAATAACTCTGCAGCCTTTACCCATGCTTTGGCCACTCTGCAACACGACGCGCAGCGGCGCGAAGTCATGGGCGCAGCCGCCCGTCAGCGCGCCGAGGCGATCAATGGAACGCAGATGGAAGAGAGGGAAAAACATCTCTACCGAGTACTGATGGATAGGCGGCAGGATGAGCTCGATTTTATGCTTTCAGATGTGGGGCGGTTCGTGAATTGAATTTTAAGAGCTGCAAGATTATCACGGTCGGATGACCGGAGGGGTTATGCGACAAGATTATTTGACGTTTGGCAGTCCGCAGATCGGCGAGGAGGAGATCGCCGAAGTCGTCGACACTTTGCGTTCGGGCTGGATTGGTACCGGACCCAAAGTTGCCGCCTTTGAGGAAGCCTTCAGGAACTATGTCGGTGCCGAGCACGCCATTGCTGTTTCGTCTTGCACCGCAGCGTTGCACCTTTCGGTGCAGATTGCGGGCATGGGCCCCGGCGACGAGATCATCACCACGCCGATGACTTTCTGTGCGACGGCCAATGCTATCGTGCACGCGGGGGTCACGCCGATTTTTGCCGATATCAACCGCGAAACGATGAATCTCGACCCCACCGCAGTCGAAGCCGCAATCACCCCGGCGACCAAGGCAATTATCCCCGTGCACTTTGCTGGTCGGCCCTGCGATATGGAAGCGCTTTGCAATATTGCAAAGCGGCACAACCTGCTGATCATCGAAGATGCGGCTCATGCAATTGAGAGCCGGACAGCAACGGCCAAGATCGGCGCGATCGGCGACCTGACCTGTTTTAGCTTCTATGTGACGAAAAACGTGGTGACAGCTGAGGGGGGGATGATCACCACCGACCGTTCAGATTGGGTCGACCGCCTTAAAACTAGTGCACTACACGGGATGAACCGCGATGCGTGGAAACGCTATTCGGATACTGGTTTCAAACACTATCAGGTGGAATCCCCCGGCTTCAAATACAATATGACCGATATCCAGGCTTCACTCGGGATCCACCAACTGCGCAGGGTGGAGGATAATTTGCGGCGGCGGGAGGAGATCTGGCAGCGCTATGACGAGGCTTTCGCCGATTGGCCGCTGCAGACGCCCGCCCGTCCGGCTCAGGGCCAGGTGCACGGCAGGCATCTCTACACCATTATGGTCGATCAGGCCGACGTCGGTATAGAGCGCGATGCGTTCCAACTGCGACTGCACGAGTTGAATATCGGCACGGGTATCCACTATGTGGCCGTGCATCTACAGCCCTATTACGCGCGGACCTGGGGTTTTCGCCGCGGTGATTTCCCCGAGGCCGAGTATGTGTCCGACCGCACTTTGTCGCTGCCTTTGGGGGTCGGTATGAGCGATGGCGACGTCGACGATGTTATAGCGACGGTCAAGCACGTCCTGGGCGAATCCGGCGTTTCTTCCAGCGGCCCCATCTCCCGGGCTGGTACAGCAACGCCGGTGCCGGTCGCCGAAGCGGAAAGTGAATTCATAACAGTCGTTTCGGGTTTGCCGCGTTCGGGCACGTCGATGCTGATGAAGATGTTGGCCGCAGGCGGTCTACCGCCATTGACCGACGGGATTCGCGAGGCCGACGAAGACAATCCGGGGGGGTATTATGAGCTTGAGCAGGTCAAAAATTTAGGCACAGAAGAGCAATGGATCGAAGAGGCGGGAGGCAAAGCCGTCAAGGTTATCTCCCAACTGCTCGAGACCTTGCCCAGCAATCGGCGATATAAGGTGGTTTTCGCTTTGCGGGACATGCACGAGATCTTGGCTTCCCAGCGGGCGATGCTCAAGCGGCGGGGGCAAGCCGCCGATGAAGCATCCGACGCCGAGGTAGCAACGGCTTTCAATGCACATTTGCGAGAGGTGCGGAAATGGTTGGCAGTACAGTCCCATATTGACGCGTTTTATGTCGACTACGCCGCTATTTTGCGAGATGCCCTTGCAGAGAGCCGGAAGATTGCCGCTTTTCTCGCACTACCGCTGGATACCCATGGCATGGCGGGGGTCGTAAATGAGGATTTATACCGCCAACGGGCATGAGAACGTGGTGCCCCGGCATCCGCCGTTTCTATCGATTGCCATTATCCGCCTGCGAAGCGCCGCATTAGGCTTTTGGCCGCATCGAACCACTCGCAGCTCACCGGTCTGAGGACATGAGCGCAATAATAAATATCGGAGGTTGGCAAGCCGCCCTGCAAAAAAACTGGGGGGGCCGGATCGCGATTGCTGTCGCGGTTCTGGCGGTCTATTTACCTAGTTTGCACCATGCCTTCCAATACGATGACCTGCACTCGATCGTAGAAAATCCCCATTTGCGCTCTTTGGCCAACCTCGATGATTTTTTTGTGCGGCCAGATATGTTTACAGCCGACCCGAAAAGCGCGATGTACCGCCCTTTGGTACTGGTGAGCTACGCCTTCAACTATGCCTGGGCTGAATATCGCGTCGAGGGCTACCGTTGTTTTAATATCCTCTTGCATCTGGCTAATTGTCTATTGGTGCAAACACTGGTGCAGCGACTTTTGGGACTACGGTTAGCGGGGTTGGCGAGCGGATTGCTCTTCGCCCTGCATCCCATTGCGGGCGAACCGGTTAATTATATCAGCAGTCGCTCCGAATCGCTTTGCGCCTTTTTTTCTTTGGCCAGCGTATTATTGTATGTGCGTGCGCGGGAAAGGGCTTCACTTAGTTCCTATTGGGGTAGTGTTTCGGCTTTTGCCTGTGCGCTGCTAGCGAAATCGGTCGGTATCGTATTGCCGGCCGTTTTTGTCGTCAGGGAGGCTTCGGCGGCGCCCCTGAGCATTAAGCGCCTGTTGGCCAGTAGCAAATACCACCTTGCTTTCTGGCTGCTCGGCATCGCCTATGTCGTCAGTGTCCGCGAAGCCTTGGGCACGGCGCTGATCGACCGGCCGGTACGCGATTTTTCCGTCCAGGTATTCACACAGGCCAAAGCCCTGGTCTATTATATGAAATTGTTATTGATGCCCTGGGGCCAGAGTGTTGAACACCAATTCGCTATGGCGCGTGGGGTGGGGGATGCGGCGGTGCTGGCGGCTTTGGGGTTGTTGGCTTCGTGTGTGATTTTCTCGTTTTTTCTTTGGCGTAGGTCCGGGCCACTATTCTTTTTTTGCGCGTGGCCATCGCTTTTTCTTTTGCCGACGTTCATTGTGCCGCTCAATGTGCTGGTCAACGAACACCGCCTCTATATCCCCACCATTGGGCTGGCGTCGCTATTGGGGTGGGTCTTGGCTTCTCGCCTCGAGCGCCGCATGGGGGTAATGTTACTGGGCTTGTTGGTCGCAGCCTACGGTGGGCTGTCGCTACAGCGCAGCCAGGTCTGGCAGGATTCGGCCACGCTTTGGGCCGATGCGCTCGAAAAGGCACCGCTGATGCCACGCCCCCATCTGTTTTTGGGTGATGTCTACAAAAGACAAGGCCGCAACCAGGATGCGGTAGATTCGTACCAACGGGCACTGACCGTTAACCCCGCTTATCTCAGCGGAGGGGACCTGCTCGCGATTCACAACAATATGGGCGCGGCATATCTGGCGATGCAGCGGAACGATGAGGCGATGGCATCGTATCGGCGGGCATTGGCCATTGACCCGGAATACGCCGAGTCGCGTGACACCCTTGAGGGATTGCAGGCTTTAGCGGAAGTGGCTTGGCAACCAGAAGCGGAAAAACGCTATAAAACGGGCTTGAAGTTGATGGTTGCCGGCCAGCTCGCCAGGGCGGTTTCGCAGTTGCAGGCGGCGTTGCTCGTTCAGTCACACGCAAAGATTTACCAGGCGCTGGGCTTAGCCTACGAGCGCAGCGGCCAGACGGCCTCGGCGGTAGAGGCTTATCGGGTGATTTTGCGCATGCCCGCTGCTCACGACAATCTGGTGCAGGGCGCGCGACAGCGGTTGCAAGAGCTCGGTGCGGGACCGGTCGACTTTGACTAAGCCATTGAGCCAGGCCCTACTGGTGTTCAGTTTTTTGGCCATAGGCCTTTTTTTTAATGCGCTGGACAATCCATTCCACTACGACGATCATCATTCCATAGAACACAATAAGCATCTGCGCTCATTGGGTAATATACCGCAGTTTTTTGTCGATCCCGGTACCTTTTCCAGCGAGCGCCGGGGCACGATGTTCAGACCCTTGTTGCTCAGCTCCTACGCGATCAATTACGCGGTGCACGGCAATTCGGTCATCGGATATCGGATGGTGAATATCGCTATTCACGTGCTGTGTGCAGGATTGTTTTTCTCTCTCGTGTACCGATGGGGCGGCCGTCTGCGAGAGGCTTGGGCGGCCGGCCTACTCTTTCTTTTGCATCCATTGCACGGTGAGCCGGTCAATTATATCAGCAGCCGTTCGGATCTATTGGTCAGTCTCTTCTATCTGTTGGCGCTTTGTCAGGCAGGTCGTCCGTGCAGCGGGTGGCTGGCCTATGCTGCGGCATTGCTGACAAAGTCGGTGGCGATTTCGCTACCGATCGCGGCGGGCGTTTGGACATGGTCAAATGGTGGTGTACAAAGACTGCAACGGCGCTATTTCGCCGGTCTGTTTTTATTGAGCGGACTTTATCTCGCGACGATTATCGCCAACCGCTTCTTATCCAGTTCGCTCTCGAAGGCCCCGCGGTCGTTCGACCTGAATTTGTGGACCCAGGGTAAGGCCTTAGTCTACTATTTGTGGCTTTATTGTATGCCCCGCGTGCTCAGCGTTGAGCATCCCTTTACGGTGGCGCAAAGTTTGTGGGATCCTCCAGTGATACTCGCGGGGCTATTATTGCTCTCGCTGGGATGGGTGGCGGTGGTCGGCCGCCGCAGGATCGAGTCACTGGCCTTCGCTTTTTTTGTTTTGGTCATGCTGCCGACAACGCTGATGCCGTTGAATATTTTGGTGAGTGAAAGGCGGTCTTATCTGGCGAGTGCCGGTCTTATCGGCATCGCGGTCTGGGCTTGGGGGCGCCTGGCGAGCAGGCGACGGGGGTGGGGATGGGTTACCGGGGTTTGTATGTGCGTCTTTATGGTATTGATCGGCTGGGCGCGCAATCCGGTCTGGGCCAGTGATATTACGCTGTGGGAAGACGCGGTCGCAAAGGGCCCCGGGATGTTTCGTGCTAGGGCAAATCTAGGTTTGGCCTATGGGAAAGAGGAACGCCACCAAGAGGCCATCGTACAATTTGAACAAGCCCTGGCGATAAAGGGCGACTTTGCCGATGCCTGGGTTGAATTGGGCAACACCTACCATGAGCTAGGCCAACTCGAAAGAGCGGAACAAGCCTATCGGCGGGCGTTGGCTTTGAACCCCTCGATTGAAGGCGTGTACTATAATCTTGGCAATCTGGCGTTGGGGCGGGGGCACGTGCCGTCGGCGATACGACTCTATCGCGAAACCCTAACCCGGAATCCGCATTTCGCCAATGCGCACAACAACCTTGGCCAGGCGCTTGAAAAGAGTGGGGATTTAACTACTGCAATGCGGCACTATCAACAAGCGGTCGAAAATGATCCCGATTTAGGTGGAGCCTGGTTTAATCTCGGCACAGTAAGCGAGCGACTTGGGCAGGTGCAGATGGCACTCAATGCTTTTCGCCGCGCTCATCAGATTTTGTCTACAATGGCCGAGCACCAGATTTTTGCTAACAGGGCTCAACAGGCGATTGAGCGCCTGGAAGGTGTATTTTAGTTAGAATGTCATATCCTATTGTTATTTATTAAGATGGGTTTAATTTTAGTTCGCGATATAATAAATCGTGAGTGTGTTAAATCTCAAACTTTATATATTTGGTAAAACCCTGATTAACAATTGCTTATTGCATTTGCGGACCTCGTATTCCCCGAATTTACTCCTCATTGAGATAGATATCGATTTATGTGTGGAATAGCCGGCATTGTACACGCTAATCTTCGCGAACCGGTAAACGCGGAATTAATCGAGCAGATGACGCGCAAGCTACAACACCGGGGGCCCGATGATTTTGGCGTATGGGTCGAAGGTGGAGTGGGCTTGGGGCACCAAAGGCTGAGCATTATAGATCTCACCGGTGGCCATCAGCCCATGGCGGTGAATGACGAGGCATTTTGGGTCACTTATAATGGCGAAATTTATAATTATCTCGAATTGAGATCGGCCCTTGCCGAGAACGGGCATCGCTTTCAAACTCAATGCGATACCGAAGTGCTACTGCAAATGTATGCCGCCCATGGCCAAGACTGTCTCAAGGGACTAAACGGAATGTTTGCCTTCGGTCTTTGGGATGTTCGGGAACAAAGACTCTTTGCCGCTCGCGATCGCTTGGGCATAAAGCCGTTCTACTACTATTGGGACGGCCAACTCTTCGCTTTTGCCTCAGAGCCGAAAGCCTTGCTCGAACATCCACGGATCGCGGCAGAGGTAGATCGCGACGCGCTTGAAGATTATCTCAACCTGCAATACTGTCTCGGTGATAAGACGCTATTCAAGGGAATTCGACGACTATTGCCTGGGCACTGCCTGAGTTTGCAGGATGGGCATTTGCAGGTGCGGCAATACTGGGATATAAATTTTGCCAACGATACGAATTTCGCGCTCGGTGGTTTTACCGAGGAATTGCAAGATTTGCTGCGCGACGCGGTGAAGTTGCGCTTGCGCAGCGATGTGCCGGTGGGCGCGCATTTAAGCGGTGGCCTTGATTCGAGCGCTATATCCTGTTTGGCCGCGGAACAATTACCGGGCAGGTTGCAGGTCTTTACCTGCGGTTTCAAAGATGCTGGGCGTTATGATGAAACCCGCTATGCCAAGTTGGTAAGTGAGCACATAGGTGCGGCCTACCACGAGTATTTTCCCAGCGCCCAGGATTTGGCCGACACTTTCGAGAAACTGGTCTATTGGCTCGACGAGCCCGTCGCCGGTGCCGCGGTCTTTCCGCAATACTTTCTCTCGCGTTTGGCCAGCGAAAATGTCAAAGTGGTATTGGGCGGGCAGGGCGGTGATGAATTATTCTGCGGTTATGCCCGTTATCTCGTGGGCTATCTCGAGTCGTGTTTACAGCGGTCGATCTATGGCACGGCGCCGATGGCCGGTTCGGTACGCCTTGAGGATATCGCGCCGAATTTAGACTATCTCGGCGGCTATGAGCCAATGATGCAACATTTTTTCGCCGACGGACTCTTTACCGACCCGGCCGACCGCTATTACCGCCTCTTGCTCTCTACGCGCCGCTCCCAAGAGATGGACGATATTCTGCGGCCGGATCTCAAACCCGCTGGTTATTCGACACACGAGGCCTTCCGCGAGGCTTTTATGGCACCTGAGACGGATGACCTTATCGATCGCATGACCTATATGGATACCAAGGACCATCTGCAGTCGTTGCTGCATCTTGAAGATCGCACAAGCATGGCGGTTTCGCTCGAATCGCGGTTGCCCCTGCTCGATCATCGGATCGTCGAAAAAACCTTCGCCGTGCCGGCATCCGCCCGTTTTGCCGCCGGCAAACCCAAATTCCTTCTGCGCCAGGCGATTGCAGATTGGGTACCGGCCCCGATAATGGATAGGTCGGATAAAATGGGTTTTCCCGTGCCTATTTTTGAATGGTTTCAGGGAGCGCTGCGCCCCTATGTTGAAGAGGTGCTGCTCGGGCAACGGACCGCGCAACGGGGAATATTTAATATGGTCGCCGTCGAGCGGTGCCTGCGTTCAGAAAAACCCTTCGGGCGTACCGTGTGGGGCTTGATGTCCCTTGAGCTGTGGTTTCGCAACTTCTTCGATTGAGTATGACGACCAGGTTCGGGCTTAAATCATGCCGGCGATAACTACAGCCGAGTTCACCCGGGGCCTGCTGCTAATCGCTGTGGCTGTAGCCTTGACCTACGCCAATGCCGTGCACAATCGGTTCCATTTCGATGACGAGCATTCATTGGTGGAAAATCCCCATATCCGCCAATGGTCAGAGGCTCCGCATTTTTTCACCGATCCACAGCTTTTTTCGCGCAATGTCGGCAGCGAGATGTATCGCCCCCTCGTTTTGCTCAGCTATGCCTTCACCTATCGTTTTTTCGCCTATCAAGCCCCGGCGTACCACCTATTTAATATTGCCATACACCTTTTTATGGCGTTGGCGGTTTATCAGCTTTATCGACGGCTGGGGTTACAAAACGCCGCCGCGCTTTGCGGTGGTCTGCTTTTTGCCGTTCATCCCCTTGCCGGTGAACCGGTCAACTATGTCAGCAGTCGTTCCGAATCGTTGGCGGCCCTTTTTTATATCGTTGCGATATGGTCTTATGCCGGCGAACGCGACTGGGCGCCATGGGTGGCATGGGCCTGTTATCTGCTGGCCCTGTTGGGCAAGTCGAGTGCGATTACCTTGCCCGCCGCGCTACTGGCTTATGAACTACTTTGGGATCCGGACCGTCGTCTGCGCTGGCGGCGGCTGTTGCCTTTCTGGGGCTTGGCCTGCGTCTATATTTGGTTCAGTCGACGGCTGGTGCAAGAAGCGGTTGTAACGGCGCCGGTTCGCGAGTGGAGCGAACAGCTAAGCACTCAAGCTAAAGCTTTGGCCTATTATGCAAAATTGCTTTTTTTCCCCCGGCCCCTAAGCGTCGAGCATCAATTTTTTACGGCGGATTCCTGGTTGGATGCGGCGGTAATCGCGGCACTGGCGTTGCTCGCGACACTGGCATATTTCATCTGGCGGGGGAGAAAATTCCACCGGGAGATCTTCTGGTTATTGTGGATCGGCATCGCGCTATTGCCGACGTTGCTCGTACCGCTCAATGTGTTGGTCAACGAGCGCAGGCTCTATTTGCCACTGGTCGCGGTTATCGGCGCAAGTCTATACTTGCTAGACGCGGGGCTTTGGCGGAAAGGGCGGTCAATGATTCCCATAGTGCTGATCTTGTTACTCGCTGCATTGGCCCAGCAGCGCAATGGCGTTTGGCAAGAGGAAAAAAGTCTTTGGCAAGATGCGCGTGATAAAGCGCCTTTGATGGTGCGTCCCCATGTCCGCTTGGGTGCGATATATCGGTCTGAAGGTGATTGGAGCGCCTCGGCCAACGCCTATGCGCAGGCCCTGGCGATCGACCCCGATCACGCACCGGCGCATAACAATATGGGCAATCTCCTGCGTGATCAGGGGGAGTCTGCGGCGGCGGAGGCGGCTTATCGCCGGGCGTTGTCATTGTTGCCGAGTTATCCGGACGCCCTGCTCAACTTGGCGACGCTCTGCAGTGATCAAGGCCGTTTTGCCGAGGCGTTACCGCTCTATCAACAGGCCATGGCGTTTGGCGGGCAACGGCTGGAAGTTTACAACAACCTCGGTACCACCTATCTGAAAATGGCCAAATACCAACAGGCCGAAGCCGTATTGCGCCGTGCTTTGGCGTTGCGCGTTGAGCGCCCTGGAGTCTATTTCAATTTGGGGGGCGCGCTGGAAGGGCAGGGGAAATTGCCTGCAGCAGTGGCGGCTTATCGACGGGCCATTGCCATAGACTCGACCTATGCCCGGGCTTATTACAATCTGGCTTTGCTAAATGAGGCAAGCAGCAACGAGGATGAGGCGGTTGCCGCCTATCGCGATTTTCTGCGCCACTGGCGCGGTGCTCCGCTCTTTCAGCGAGAGGCGGAGAAACGCTTGCAGGTTTTGCTGGCGAGAAGGGGCGTGCATTGAAGAAGACCATTGCCGACCCGCAAATCGCCTATATTCTGCTGGCGATCGCAACAATTGGCGTCTATGCCCATTCGTTCGATAACCCCTTCCACTATGACGATCTACATTCAATCGTCGACAACCCGCATATACGCAATCTCGGGCGGGTGCCATCCTATTTTACCGATCCCACCGCCTTCTCCGTCGATGCAAAAAACGCCATGTACCGGCCGCTGTTGTTGGCGACCTTTGCCCTTAATTATGCGATCAGTGGCTATGAAGTCTGGAGTTACCATCTGCTGGCTTTGCTTTTGCATTTGGCTTGTGCATTTCTGGTCGGAATCTTAAGCCAACAATTACTGGGTAATCGGTGGGCCGCCTATTTCGCCGCGGGTTTGTTCGCCCTGCATCCGATTAACAGCGAACCAGTCAACTATATTAGTAGCCGGTCGGAGATCTTGGCCGCGTTTTTCGTTCTGCTTGGTTTTTGCGCCTATTTGCGCCGAGGGCATCTGTGGGGCCTTTATGTGGCGCTGGCCTTTGCGGCGGGACTATTGAGTAAGTCGACCGCCGTGGTGTTGCCCGCGTTGTTGCTCGTTTATGAATTGATCATCAGGCGACGGTTTCCAGTCGCTGAAAAAGGGCTTTTTGCGGCGTTGGCCGGTCTATTTGTCCTGTATGTGTCGATGGTATGGTCACTGATTGCTAAGGCTACTGTCGGTGCACCCGTACGGCCCTACGACCAGCAGATCTGGACCCAGGTTAAGGCGATGGTCTTTTACCTGCAATTGCTCGTCTGGCCCTCGCCGCAGAACGTTGACCACCAATTCCAGCTTTCCGACTCGTTTTTCGATCCAATTGCCGGCAGCGCGGCGTGTCTATTGCTTTCGCTCGTCGCCTTGGCCCTTTACCACAGGCATCGCCATCCCTTGGTACTATTCTGTCTGGGGTGGTTTTTCATTGTTCTGGCGCCCTCCTCTATTGTGCCCTTAAATGTCCTCGTCAACGAGCACCGTCTCTATTTGCCCGGTGCGGCCTTCGCTTTGTTTTTAGCGTATGCTGGGTTGAGATTGAAGCAGAAAATAGGTGCGCAATGCGTTGGCGGGCTAGGCTTAGTGATATTGGTTGCCAGCGGTTATGCGACGGTTCAGCGCAATGGAGTTTGGCAGGACGAATACGCCCTTTGGGGCGATGCCGCTGCCAAGGCGCCCTTGATGGCCCGACCCTTTATCTATCTCGGTGGGGCTTATGTTCGCGATGGGCGGGTCACTGAGGCCATCGCGGCCTTTAGCCATGTCGTACGTCGCGATCCGAACTTCTCGCTGGCCTATGTGCAACTGGGCAAACTGTATCGAGAACAGGGGCGGGATGACCTGGCGGTCGATATACTGGAACAGGGCTTGCAGATCGACCGATCCGCCCCCGAGATATGGGCGGAGTTGGCAGAGTTATACCGTTTGCAGCAAGATTGGCCCAAGAGCCTCAGCGCTTATGAGCAAGCCGTCGAATGGGCACCTAACGATCCAGGATTGCGCAATAATCTCGGCAATACCTACCAGGTGCTCGGCAGGGGATTGGATGCGCTAAGCCAGCACCAACAGGCGTTGACCCTGATGCCGGAAGACGCCGAAACCCTACTCAACTTGGGCAATGCGCATAAGATGCTGAGGCAAATGCACGAGGCGCTGGTAAGTTATCGGCGGGCGTTGGCGGTGCGGGAGGATTTTGCCGGGGCCTGGTTTAATCTGGGATATTTGCTCGAAGAAATGGGCGATTCGCAACAGGCTATGGCCGCCTATCATCGCGCCGCTGCTCTGGACCCGGCCTTTGCCGCGAAAGCATTGGCGTA
>Ga0233433_10003531_pt1 | contig 12550 bp, 18 predicted proteins | sample SI_122_August201_5_FD_179868 | JGI IMG/M metagenome (GOLD analysis project Ga0233433, IMG submission 179868) | Seawater microbial communities from Saanich Inlet, British Columbia, Canada - SI_122_August2016_100_MG | ecosystem: Environmental > Aquatic > Marine > Inlet | place: Canada: British... | reverse complement strand
ATTCATAAAGTTTTTCGTCGCAGTGCGCATCAAAAGGTATTGCAGGAAAGTATGAAAGAGCAACATTAATGCCTGAAGATTTTGGGTCGTTAATAAATTTTTCAAGCTCATTAATTGAATTATCCCACATAAAACCAGACATGCTAGCAGAGCGATCTAATAAAAATACCAGATTAACCACATTTGTTTCTTGTTTTACTTCGTCAGAATAACATGTTCCTGCACCACCAAAATTACCGTCAATACTAGGGTTTTTATTTGTGTCGCCGATTGAAAATCCGCCACCAGTACCAATTGTCAATGTAGTGTTTCCACTGTTTTCTACGTTAGCATCATTATCATCAAATGTTGATTCTTGAGATGCAGCACAATGAACAACAAAAACACATAATAATAATGCAATTATAATTTTTTGCATTTACTATTTTATTTATAATGTTTTTACAAGTAAATTAATTATTTTTTAAATTTTTGTTTAAGAGTTACGATGTCAACATCTGAAACCTGTTTAGTTGTGTGTGACACAATTTTTGCAACAGCGACAGGTTGTTGTTTTGCAGGTTGTTGCTGTGGTGATGATTCAGAAATAACTTGTTTTTTATTAATAGTAATTGATTCTGCAGTTACTGATAATGATTTTTTAAATTCGACGTTTGTTTGAAGCGGAACAAAATACCTATCTCCGATTATAACCTCAAGTTTACTTTGATATATTCCCTCTTTTAGTGAATCTAGTAATACAGGAACATCAACATTAACATTTCCATCAGAAGCTTTTCCTGTAAATGTATAGGACATTTTTGTGTCTTCTATTATATATCTTACAATAGGTTTGGCATCTGGAGCATCGGTACCTTGAATATTTATTTCAAAGACGAGTTCATTATTTTCATCAAGTTTTAATTCAATTAAGTTGTTCATAATTATTTCTTAAACTTCTTTGGCTGTTTATATGTTAAACATTTAACATTTATAATTATTTCGCTATTTGTATTTTTTTTTGTGTTTATAGAAATATCTTTAACCATAACATTAAAATTTGTTAAACTATTGAATTTTTTACATATCGAATCTTTAATTGGTTGTTTTAAAATTTTATCATTAATGTTTTTTAATTCAGCCGTTACACAATATTCTTCAAATAGTTCATTTTCTTGTTTTACGACAGTTATTTTTGGGCGGCGGCCGTGAAGTGCAGGTAACTCTAATAAAGCATCTTCAATTGCGTCTGCTAGAATTCCACCATAACCTTGTGTTACAAGCGTATTTGCAGCAAGGCCAAACGTAGTTATGCTCATACACGATACCGTTCAAACGGCGATGACATTGTAGGAACTCCACCATCATCAAGAAGGTTAAATCTAGCAACTTCTGTTGTGTTGTCGTCTTTGTAAAAAATCATTTGATTACTAACAATTTTCCAACGACCACCTTGTATATCATTAATAAAATTAATCATGTTTCCAAAAGAACCAGAGACAATATGGTTGCTTGCAGGTTCGTCCCATATATCATCAACAAAATTTTCATTTCCTGCAAATTGATATCTATCAGCTGAAGACAGTGAACCGCCACCGTCTGTTCTCATTACGTAATCTACAGAGCCTGAATATTGAGTAAATTCATATTTATAAAATCCGTCACCAACTTCTGCCATCGAATCATCTGTAACTACAAGAGAATTATCTGAGACTTTTCTTATTCTTATTGTAGGTGAAAGCCCTGTTGCAGGATTACCATTGCTTGTAAAAAAAGTTATAACGTTCATTTTATACCTTAAGAAAATTTACGAAGATATATAAAATCACCTTCTTCTAAACTAAATCCAAATTTTAATTCTGTTGAATCCCTATAAATATCGTGTAATGAAGCACTACCCGATCTTTGTAACACACCATTTAAAAATACGTCATAGCCACTTGAATCCCAAATGCTTGTATCTAATGTTATTAAATCTACGCTTGTGTTTGCTAGTAACGTACCAGTCAATTCATATGATTGTATACTGCTTGAAACGGCTGTCGTAGAAATTGTAAGCGTTCCGTTTGCACCTGTATCTGCAAAGCTTATGTTATTTCCGGCAGTGAAAACTCTTTCATCGGTTAATGATGCATTACTCGTAAGCGTTAGGTATGTTGCGCTTGCAGGTGCTGCTGTTGCGCTGGAAGATGAAAATGTTTTTACATTTAATTTATCACCATCCTCTAGTTCAAATGAAAATTTCAGTCTATTTATTTCTGTTATTGAATAATCTACATCAGCATTTGATACATCAATCTGCGCACCAGAAACAAGTAGTATACCATTTAAATAAACATCAATTAAATCAGGATCATAACTTGCAGTAGAGAAATCTGTTTCTGTCAAGAAAATATCGTTGTTTTGAGCATGTGACGCAGTTAATATATAAACTTCTTTATTTCTGTTTGTTCCGCCTGATGCAGCACCTCCACCACCTGTAGAGCTTATTGTAATTTGGCCGTTTGATTCTGACACTATTGTTACATTATCACCTGCAACAAGATAACTTGAACCATCTGTCAATTGAGTTATTGAACCTGATATACCGCCTAAAACATTCAATACATCGGTTGCTTTGTTAAACGTCAGTCCAGAATCACCACCAAATGAACCGCCATCATTAAATTGTATTTGGGTGTCAGATCCTCCAGGAGAACCGCTACCACCACCTCCTGTAGAAGCTATTGTAATTTGGCCATTTGATTCTGATGTTATTGTTACATTGTTTCCTGCTACTAGATAACTTGTTCCATCTATTAACCTAGTAAGTGAGCCGCTTAGTCCGGCATTAAAATTAACATCACCAATAAATGTTGAACCTGAAATAGTTGCAACTATTGAGTCGTCAATATCGACATAATAATCGTTGTTTGGTCCTGAATCAGTGCCAATTAAACCTGTTCTTGGATTAAAAACTCTTTCGTTATTTAAAGAGCCTGTGCTTCCTAATGTCAAAAACGAAGGATTAGGATCACCTGTACCTGATCCACCGCCTCCTGATCCTGATGCAATTACTTCGCTTGCCATCTTGCCAATATATGTAAAACATCGTGCAAACACAGGTATTTTTGAAGAATCATAATCCTGCAAAAACAAAATACCATTATAACAATCAACGTTCCAGTCAACGTTATCAAGCAATGGTATTTCATCACCTGCAAATCCTGAACCATCATCTTCATACAATTTTACAATGTAAGGATTAGGTGCTGTTTGTGAATAAAAAGGAGGAATTAATTGTAAAGAACCTAAGGTTTGATGAACAATTTTATTATTATCAAATATACCATTGCCTTTTCTTGCATTGCTTGATGATAATTCGTATTCACCCGGTAAAACAAACTTGTAAGTATGCGGGCCTGCTGTTTGTAAATCTTCTCCTGAATCAGAGCCACCGCCGCCACCTGCTTGATCTGCATCATAAGTTGTTCCTGTAAGAACTGTTAATTTAAATTCTACGTATTCAATAGTAGGGCCTGTGTCTATTGATGCGCTTTGTAAAAGATATAAACTTCTTGTCGGGTTATCCGGTATTGCTTCTCCGAATAATAGCGAAGTTGAAGATTGTATGTTTGAACCAATTTCTTCTTCACCATCAACTTTTAAGTTTGACGTATGTGCCTTGCCTAAAAGTTTCTTTTGAGCAAAAAACGTAGCCGATGTATTAGATTTACCTGCCATAAGTTAACCCCACGTCACCGCCACTTGGCTAATATATCCTGTCCAATTTTCATGTGCAGATATCTTTATAACTATATATTCCGCTCCGGATACAGTACCGTCAGCAGTTCTTCCATTAAATGTACAAGTGTTGCTTGCACCTGCACCATCAATTATTTCATCAAGATCACCACTTAAGCAGCCATCACCATCAGAATAATTTCCTGAACCTGCAGATGGTTTACCTAAGTCCATAAATCCTGTTTTACCTGGTATTTTTACTTCAACAAACACATTTTTATTAGCGCCAAGCGTATCCTGATTTGCACCAGTAATACCTACAAGTTCTGCGTCACCATAAATTGAAATTCCTACGCTTGGTCTATCATTTGTTGTATTGTTAAGATATCCTCTATAGTGTTCACGTTGCGAAACACTTAAACTACTATAATTAACATTTCCGGCTGGGCCTTCTATTGAACCCCCTTCATCATGGTTTCTAAAATCACCTCTATTACCACCATCAAAAGGACTTATAAGATACCCATCATATATAAGCAATCCAGTAGAATGCCCAGGATACGTTCCGGCATCATTCATTGTTATTGTTGGATCCCAATTATTTGATGCATCTGTAACATCTGCCTGTAAATCATAACTCGCGCTTTGGATTCTATGATTTTCACCTGTAAAATATTCATGTGTATTTTCATTTGAAGTATCACTACCAGAAAAAACATGTAACGTATCTGCAGTTAATATTGACGTTGATAGATTTGATTTTAAAGGATGCTGAAAAACCATTGCGGCTTGACAATCATAAGCAGTCGTGTAAGATCCGCTTAATGATTTTGATCTTGAAAATTGTACCGAACCAGTAATATGCAAAACCTCAGATTCAGAATTTACATTTGAGTTTAACAATTGCAAACCGTCGGTTGATGATACGGTTGTTTTTGTTGATGTTAATCCTGAGCCTGATTGGATTATTTGTGTTGCAGTAGCATTATTTAAGCTTGTAAACGATATTGCTGATGAACTATCTGAATAAACATTTTTGTATATGTTTGATACTTGTGCTTCATAACTTCCGCTTGGCTGGACAAAATATTTAACGCCACTTTGATAAAAAATCGTATCATCTTCAAACGACGTAAAATTTAAGCCTGCCGCAGATAAAGCATTTGCATCGTTATCATTAACCCATTCAACATAGTTTGTTTCTCTGTCTGTTCCTAGCACTGAATGAATTACACGAGCATAATTCCATCCATTTCGTTGATCAGACGTTGTTACACGATATTTTCCTGTTCTATAAATTTCCAAATAATACGGTAAACCGTTACTAAATTCTGCAGGTTTCCACGTGCTTAAATCAAAAAATCCTGAACCATTTCCGTTTAACGAAGTTCCTGTTCCGGAACCAGGATCATTAGAACCAACTAGATTATATGATCCTGTAATTTCAACTTCATGAACAACAGAGCCATTGACTTCTAATTTTATTGAACCACTATTTGCATCAGAAAATGAGTTGGCAACATAACTTGGACTTGATGCTGAAACATCTTCGTTTAAATCACCCTCTATTGTTGTATCAAGTGCAAACACTGATCTTCTTAAATTGTTTGATGATGCTTGTGTCTGATAAAAATCGTTAATATCTGTAGCAGAAAAACCTGCGGTGGTACCGACATTTGTATATCCTACCACAGATTTTGTTGCGCCAAACGAAAGATTACAATCCGTTCCATCATCATTACAATCAATATCATCAAGATCAGGAACAGCAATAATAGAACCGGTGCCGACACCAAAATTTACTGTTATTTGTGATAGGTATCCTGTCCATGCTGCGTCTGCTTCAATTTTAATCGCAACATATTCATCATCTAATATTCCAACAGTGCCTAATGTAACATAATTTGTTGCGTTTAAACTTGTATCAAAAGATAACCCACCATTTGCTGTATGAACACCATCAAAATCTTCATAAGAATCAAGTACAAATTCCTTTGCAAGATCTAACCAACCTGTTTCTCTTGTACCATTATTGGGAAACTTTACAAACACACGAAAATTATTTGTTGTTATAGCAGTGTCCGCATCAACAATTGTTCCCGAACCATTTATCGCAATTGTTAGATCATATTGTGTTGAGCCTGTCTCATTTTTAAACCACCGGTAAAATGTTCTTAATCCTGTCTCACCAGAATAATTTGGATTTTCAAAAGGTGCATTGTTTAATAATCCACCGTCTGAATCATCTCTAAAATCTCCATTTATTAATGTTCTTGTAGGGCCATAAAGCCTTGTACTATAATATTGCAAGCCATTTGTATGATTGCCATTTGACGCAGTCATATGTACTTCAGAATTCCAAACATTTGATGCGTCAATAAGCGAAGCTTGTGTATCATAACTTCCACTTTGTATTCTATAGTCTTCTCTTCTAAAAGTTTCATTTTGGTTTGTTGATGTATTTGACATGTTATACATCAAAATTCCTGTCGTTGTTGCTTGGCCTGCATTTGACAGATTTGATTTAAGAGGATGAGTAACACTTACTCCTGCAGTTACTGAACCGCTTATAAAATAATTTGATGTAACAGTCGAAGAGCCTGTAATTTGTAATATCTTTGTATGATCTTCACCAGAACCTGTAAGTATTATGGGTTTTGCCTGACTTGAAAGTGAAAATGAAGGGCTGCTACTAGCAAATGCAGATGTTGAAGTTGAAAATGTTATGTTGTTTAGATCATAAATATAGCGGTATGCGTTATTTGCGCGCACTCTATATTCTGCAGTTCCGCTTTGAAAATATTCAACACCTGATAAGTGAATGCTTCCACTACCTTCAAATGACATTTCGTTTCCGGCTGCAGATAATGCATTTGCATCATCATCATTAACCCATTCAACATAATTTGTTTCAGTTGTAGAGCCTGATCTAATATGCAAAACCTGTGCATAATTCCAACCATTTCTCTGATCTGATAAATCAACTATATATTGTCCTGTCCTATGACGAAAACTTTGGAATCCATTTCCGTTTGATAATGTACCTGATGTATGCGTAGAGAAAAAGTTAAAACCGCTACCATTAGAATTTAAGTGTGATCCGGTTCCTAATCCTGACGTCCCACTTCCTATAACTGTAGTTGTTAAATCAATATCTTTAAGCGTTGTATTGTTTACGCTTAATCGTAATATCCCAACTTCTGCATCACCAAATGAATGTTTAGGATAGTTTTGATAACCTCCACCTTGGCTATTATACACAACGTCTGAATTTAATATTCCGCTCATATGTGTATCACCAGCAAATATACCTGCACGTATATTTCCACTGCTTGTTACAACTGTATATAAATCATTTACGTTTGCAGATACGCCATATCCTGCGCTTGAACTTACTGTTGCATATGGCGGGATTGCGCTTGATTGATCACTGCCTGTACCAAAAGATAAATAAGCACCAATACCTGTATGCAGTATATTGATATTATCTAGTGCAGAGGCAGGATTTGGCGCTAATGCTTTGAGCACTTCATTAAAACGATCTATTGCAATACCAAGACGCGTACAGTCGGTAAAATCGGTAAATAATCCATCTTCATATGTTCCATCTTCTGCAACGCCAATTGATGCAGTTAATGCAGCAAACCCACTACCATTATCATTTAATATAAACCCATCAGTAGCGCCGATTATTGATGTATTGTTAACCGCCGTAAAAGAACCAGAACATCCTCCTTGTACAGTTAATGAACCTCCACTTCCAGATCCGCTAGGTGGTGAAACAGGTTTTGTTAATATTACGCCCATTATATTATTCTTACAATCTAAGTATTGTTATATTAAAAATATAATATAATGTTTTATATATGATTAACTTTTTCTTCTTTCAAAAACATTAATATTATTATTTATAGGCTGCCCGTTACTATCGAATACGTTAAACCGCATAATTTCTGTCGAGTTGTCATTTTTGTATATAACAATTTGATTGTTTTCAATTTTGTATCTTCCTGAATTAATTACATTTGTATTAAAGATATTTTTTCCAATTGAACCAGTTGAATAAAATTCTAATTTTGCTCCGTGAATATCTTCAAGATAATTCTCGTTTGCAGAAACATAGTATCTTTCCCTACCTTGTAACGTTACACCGCCATCGACAACAACTGCATATGATTGTGAACCTGTATAATTGTTCAGCGTATATTGATAAAAACCGTCACCAATCTCAGTTAGTGTTGTCATACCGCCTGTAATTGTTACAGTTATATCAGTACCTCTAATTACATCTTTAAATTTAATTGTAGGTGCAAGACCTGTTGCAGGCACACCATTATCCGTAAAAAAAGCAGTGAATATCATAGCTAATTATAACAAATCAAACACCAGAAATTAACACTTTGCTTAAAATTTCTACTTTTCCTTCATATAAAACTTTAACATAATAATTTTTGTATTCAAGCAAATATATTGCAAACATATTTTCATTAAGCATAAAATTTCCAATTGAAACACCTCGATGTATCTTAATTAAATCGCCTTTTTTTAAATCTTTATCTATGTCAGAAAAATACATAAAGCCGTTAATAAGTATCTATTAACGGCTTAAAACAAAAAAGTAATTATTATCTTTCTATTTCATCTTCTCTTAAAATTGATATATTCTGTTCCGAAGATATCCAAACATTGTAATAAATTATTCCTGCTAAGCTATACGAAGGACATAATATCAAAACGGCGCGCTTTTTATTGTATCTAAATAATTCAATATTGTCCTGTTTAATAAAAACAAGATCACCCTTCTCAAATAAAGTATCGTGTGCTGAAGGATTATAATTTTCTATGTTATTATATTTTTCAAACATAAAAAGAATGTTTTTTTAACATCAAACGACGTTAAGGATAAACATTCTGAAACCGAAATCAATTAATTTTTAAGTTTTCCCAATCACCATAATTATTGGTATATTTTACTTTTTTTATTCCTGCAAGCTTAATATATTTTTGGCAGTGAATACAAGGTTTTGCCATTGCTAATTTTGTTTTATCATCGTTTCGAAATCTAAGTATTTCAAGCTTATCACCTGGCTTTGCCCATCTTAAGACATTCATTTCTGCATGCATACAATATCCGATGGTACCATCAATATATTTTTGTGGAAACCTTGGATTTGTCTTGTCAGAATTGACTCCAATTTTTACGATGTGTTTACCTCTTTTTAAAACAGCAACAACTTTAAAAATTTGTTTTTTGTTATTTACTGCAAGATCATACGTTTTAGTTGTATAATACACTAGGCATATGCCTGCCTCCTTTTATTGCTCTTGTGGTAATTGCCACAAATAATCCGGGTCAAGTGCAGGATTATAAACTGATTTTTTTTTATCTTCTAGAACGTCAGAATCAACATCATCTTCTACATCTTTTTCCCAAGAATTTTTATAATCTTTGAGACGCTTTTTTGAATTCATTTGTTGAGACCTTGGATACCTTTTTCTCATTGCTACTGCAGCAGGATTTGTTTTTTTGTGTTTCATAATATTACATATTTAACTTTTGCGTTTTCCTAAGGTACTTGTTAGATAAAACCCATCATTAACTGCAATAAGTTCATTTAAATACCCCGTTAGAAGAACGAGATTTAACCTGTATGTTTCTTCATTTAGTGAAATACATGAATCAATTAGATCCAATGCCGCAGTCTTTACAAGGTTGCACGTGTCCTCGTGCTTCTTAAGAACAGTTGCATGATTTGAGGAAATATTGATTTTTTCAACACTAGTTCTATTTTTGATATTTTGTGTATTCATCTTGAATTGATTTAAGCAATGACGTTATTTCGATTAGTGATAAGCTTTTAAAAAATATTTTTTTTAATGCTTTATCATATCCGTTAAATTCTACAGAAAGATCTGTATGATTTAATTTAACGATCATTTTTGGCTCTGTACTACTAACCCATATGGGTTTGGCTGGGTATTTTAATTTTTGATTTTTATCACGCCATGATTTTAGATCAATGACATTTTCCGTACTATCATTATCATCTGGCATATTTGATTATAATACCAGATGATAATGATGTATCGTTAATTTATACTGCAACATTTTCTGATGTGGTGACATTGACATCAAGAATAATGTTATTTAGTTCTTCGATTTTTTCTAGAACATCTTCAGATTTTGATTCATTATCAACAACAACTTCAGTAACTGGCTTTTGCTTCTTAATTTGTTTTTGACGAATAATTTCAGTAGCAACTCCCCACACCTCAGACTTCGAAGGATCAGAGCTTGACGTAACAGTTACAAATTCTTTTCGTGTCCATTCGCCTTCTTCGGTAAGGATAGGCTCAATCATAGCACGATCATTAAAGCTGAATTCAGACTTTTGTGATGCTTCTTGAAGACGTTCTAGATTTTGAAAACTAGGAGATTTGTACTTTTGCCCTTCTTCACACAAATAAGGAGCATAAAGATTTCCTTTGTAGCAAACGTGATTGATTTTCTTGTTGACATAGATTTGACGATCATTACCAGACTTATTCATTTTTTTCCCTTTTTTTTTGTTGCCAGCTGTTTTGCTGATATCCTTGATTATATTACTTTTTTTGAAAGTTTTCACACTTTCTAAACTTTTTTCTATCTTTTTTGATTTTACAAATTCGTTTAAAACTGTTATATCAGTACTGATACTGTTACTGATCTAATACTGATCTAATACTGTTTAACTGGATCTGATCTACTAATATAAACTAATATAGATCAGATCCAGTATTATAGTATTAGTCAGTTATTACAGGATAATTTTTTCCATATCGATCTTCATAATCCTGCCGTGCAGATTCACACAGCACTGCTTTTTCTTCTAAACTCAGATCATCAACTTCATTAACCTTGTAATTATTTTTTAGTTCATTAACTTCGCCATTTGTCCTCATACCATATGTAGGATGAAATTTGATTGTAGATTTCTTATCCTCATTTATTGAAATTGTGTACCATGGAATTCCACGTCGATTTTTTTCAGCTTCTTTCTTTTCACGCTTCTTACGGTCCATAAGTTCGCATAGCTCATCCAAAGTAAGACCATCATAAGGATTGTTAGGTTTATTTTGATTTGTTGCAGCGTTCTTTCTGGGAAGGTTATTAAGATCAATAATTCCCCAGATTTCTGAAATGCTGTTGTCAGCTTTTGTAACAACGATAGATGCATTATCATTTGGTTCTGCGGATGCCTTTTCGTTAGCAGTGAAGACGGTTTCTGAAAGTACCAATTCGCCTCCAGGCAAAACATCATGCTTTGCGAACACCTTGCCTTTATAGCACATGTGTACACAATTCTTTCGGGTATATAATTTTCGAAGTTTGTTAGCAGACATATTCTTTCCTTCCAATAAAGATGAATCAATTATACCATTTCAGGCATAAACTTTCACAGTTTTTAAAAAAGATTTGCATCAAAATTTTTAGCAAAACTAACATATAGTTTTGTTTCATTTTTTTGCTTTGCTTTTTTGTTCAACAATACGCATGCTTCGCATACATAATCAGTGCCCATATAATGCACATAGCCATTGTTACATTTTTTATATCCACAGGATAGTTTTTTTTCACTTTTTTTCATAATTTTATTTATTTTTCCTGTTGAATATACTCCAATTATACCATTTCAGGCATAAACTTTCACAGTTTTTTATTATTTTTTTAAGAAAATTATGTGAAAGTATATCACTCGTATGGTATAATTGGAGTATATTCAAGTAAAGGAAATAAAATGAATATCATCGCAAAAATACATTCCAGTAACAAGTTCTCGTGGAATGAGAATCGTGGTACTGTTAGTATGTCAAATTTTAGTGAAGACCCATGTGGTCGCGTTTTTGATGACTCTGCAGAAGTTGGGTTCGTTGTCAAGAGTTTTCGTACTGGTGCACTAAAATTCTTTACTTATAATAAGAACATCAAAAACAAACTGGATCAATTTATTGCCACTGAATTCGTATCAGTAGATAAAAAGCAAAAAATTGTTATTTTTCTTGACTAAACTGTGAAAGTTTCATCTCCAAATGGTATAATTGGAGTATATTCAAGAGAAGGAAACAGATGAAAAAAGAAGAGATTTCTAGGATTCTAAGTGAAGCTATGTCAGTACAAGGCTGGACTCGCACGTCCATCCCTGGACTGGGTTGGCTTGAAATTTCGGCCGTACCTTTGGAACTAATAGGCGATCTTTTCTACATCCCGTGCGTGGTAATTTACCATGGTAAGAAGTTTCGCGGCACGGCTGAATCGGTAACTAACGATCTCTTTAGCTACGCATTCAGCAAAGTTAAGAGCTAATGCTAGCCCCTAACCCAACGCCCTAGAGTCTCACAGCCTAGGGCTTTTCCGGAAGGTTATATAAATGAATACAAGCCCGCGCACCACAATTTACGAAATTATTCATCGTCCTACTGGCCATATTGGCCTAGTATTTCTTAGCATGAAAGAACTATATGAACTAGATGATTCTAGTCTTGTCTGTACATATCTTGATATTTCCGGCCAAACTGTGCCGCAAGACGTACCATTTTCTGAGATTGAAATAAAAGAACAAATTCGTTAATTTTTTGTGAAAGTTTCATCTCCAAATGGTATAATTGGAGTATATTCAAGCACAGTAATTTTTAATCCTCATCTTCTTCTGGGCTCTTCGGTATAGTGATCGGAGCTTGATGTTTTCTTTTTTGAGATCTCGTGCCAAACTATCCTCACTTGGCCCTGGGTGGATACCTTTTGTTTTTGGAAGCTCACCGTCCATTGAGATGATAATGTCTGTGTCTTTAATTTCAGGCTTCATTCTCA
>Ga0233433_10003530_pt1 | contig 12551 bp, 14 predicted proteins | sample SI_122_August201_5_FD_179868 | JGI IMG/M metagenome (GOLD analysis project Ga0233433, IMG submission 179868) | Seawater microbial communities from Saanich Inlet, British Columbia, Canada - SI_122_August2016_100_MG | ecosystem: Environmental > Aquatic > Marine > Inlet | place: Canada: British... | reverse complement strand
GATCCGCCTCTAGTACCGTCGCAAGGCGATGAGCAATCACAATGGAGGTTCTGCCGACCATTAATTTTTCCAGGGCCGCCTGAACCAATCGTTCACTTTCTGCATCCAGCGCACTGGTCGCTTCATCCAGCAACAACAAGGCCGGATCGCGCAAAATGGCCCGGGCAATGGCAATACGCTGGCGTTGTCCGCCAGAAAGCCTGACGCCCTTTTCCCCAAGATAGGTATCAAAGCCTTCTGGCAACTGGTCTAAAAACTGGTCTGCCGCCGCCGCAGCTGCCGCAACGCGCACGTCTTCATCGGATGCATCGGGACGGCCATATCGGATATTTTCCATGCCGGAGGCCGAAAAAATAACCGGGTCCTGGGCCACCAGCCCAATATGGGCGCGCAATGCACCGGGGGCCACATCACGGATATCCACGCCATCAAAGGTAACGCACCCACGGTCGGGATCATAAAACCGAAGCAGCAGTTGGAACACCGTGGTCTTGCCCGCGCCTGATGGCCCCACCAGCGCAATCTTTTCGCCCTTTGTCACCTGCAAGGTAAAATCATCAAGGGCGGCATAATCGGTGCGTGCGGGATAATGAAAGGCAACATTTTCAAACGTCACTGTACCAAGCGGAGGCGACGGCAGCGTGACAGGGTTGGCCGGAGCCGCAATCGCAGGTTCGGTCACCAGCAATTCACCCAGCCGTTCCATCGCACCTGCAGCACGCTGCAGGTCACCGATCACCTCGCTGATGGCACCGGTGGAACCGGCCACCAGCACGGCATAAAAGACGAATGCAGACAGTTCGCCCGCGCTGATTTTGCCCGTCAATACATCGTGACCGCCGATCCACAAGATGACGCCAACGCCGCCAAACACCAACATGATCACGATGGCCGTCATGAAGGCGCGGGCCCGCACACGGCGGATGGCCGAACCAAAGGCATCTTCAACCCGGTCTGAAAAGATGCGGCCATCACGGTGTTCATGGCAGAACGCCTGAATGGTCCCAATGGCATTCAGGCTTTCTTCCACATGGGCCCCAATGTCGGCAATGCGATCCTGGCTGGTGCGCGAAAGGCTGCGCACCTTGCGACCAATAAAAATGATCGGAAAAACGACCATGGGCACGAACAGGACAACCATCAAGGTCAGTTTTGAACTGGTCACAGCCAGCATGACCAAACCACCAATCAGCATCACAAAGTTTCGCATGGCAACCGATGCCGAAGACCCGATCACCACCTGAAGCAACGTGGTGTCGGTGGTAATGCGCGACAGGACTTCACCCACCCGCATGGTTTCAAAAAACCCCGCATCCAAAGTCAAAATATGAGAAAACGCCTGTTTTCGAATATCGGCAACCACCCGTTCCCCAAGCCAGGACACAAGGGAATAGCGACAATAGGTGGCAATGGTCAAAACCAGAATCACCCCAAACAGGGCAAACAGCGCCTGATCCAGCAAGCCGCCATTGTTGGTTGAAAACCCATCATCGACCAATGTCCTGAGACCAAGTCCCAAGGCCAGAACCGTCAAGGCCGCTGTGGTCAACGCCAGGACAGCGCCCGCAACGGCCCATCGATAGGGGGCCACATAGCGCCACAAAATGACCAAATCCCGAAGCACCCCACGGGGGCGCTCTCCGTCACTTTTCGTAGCGTTATCTGACATTGATGATGGTTTGGTCATATTTAGGCGATCCCGTTCTTATATTTCTAATATTTGGGCCAGTATTTGGCCGTAATGTAGTCCTTCGCGCGTCCAGATTCACCCTTATTTTCTAATATGTTCTGGGGGGCTTTCATCAAACTTGCTGTCACTCAGTTTAGACCCCTTGCAATCATCGTCCGATTTCGATAGAAAGAGCCCTCTTTTATACAGTTATTCGCCGCATTGCGGCCCAACGAGGCTTTCGCCATGAAAAAAGACATCCATCCTGATTATCACGAAATCACCGTGGTCATGACTGACGGGACCGAATACAAGACCCGCTCAACCTGGGGAAAAGCTGGCGATACCATGAAGCTCGATATTGATTCTAAATCCCATCCTGCATGGACCGGGGTTCATCGCCTGATTGATTCCGGTGGCCAGCTTGCCAAGTTCAACAAGCGCTTCCAGGGTCTTGGACTGAAGTCCTAGCCAAAAAAATAGCAAAAAATAAGGGCGGAAACCTGTTCCGCCCCCAAAAAAGGCTGGTTTGATTGACCGGCCTTTTTCTATTGGATTGTAATCAGTGAATAGTCAGGGATGGATCGCCATTCGTGCGATCTGGAATATTGGACGCATTGCCGGTCAATGCGTCGAGACGGGACACACGCTGATAAAATGCTTCGCTGCGTTCCATCAGTTCGACCAAATGTTCCGACAAACCCTTCAACGTGCGTTCGTCATTGCTGAACAGGACAGAACGCTGATCCAGCCGGTATTCATCGAGAAATTCTTCCATCTCGATCTCACCTTCATGAACTGCTCTGCGCGCTAAAAACCACGTCATAAGGTTTATCACCCTTGAAGTGAGCCGGGTTGTTTCCAGCGTCGTGCAGAGTTGCTCTGCGATGCCTAAGGAGGCACTATCAATTTTTTCTTCAAAGGCAATGTAGTCGCGCGATTCGATCAAAAGATCCATCGCTTCTTCAAAGGTTTTTGAGAAAATTTTGGGTGCGCCCTGTTCCTGCATTTTGTGCTCCCTACGCTTTACGCTTAATGGCACTTCGGATCCTAGCGGTTCCCAGCGCCCTCCAACTCTTCGAAAAGATTAACAGTTTCTTAACAAGAAATAAACCGCTCGGAGAGCAGATTCACGAAAAAAGTTCGTAATTAATAATGAATATCAATGTGTTAACCATATTTCACCGCGTAAGGACTGGGTTTCCGCCTCATTAAAAAAGACTTCGGGCCAATGTGCACCGAAGTCTTTTGCTGTTTTTTGCGAACCGGGGTTTTTGCGAACCGGGTTCCAAAAACATGGCCCACAATTATATGGCCCACAATTATAAAGAGCCGCCCCGCGCATTTGCCTGAGGCGACTCTTTTAATTATGAGCCTCGACCTGTTAAACCTTCCGGTCTCTTGTGACCGTATAACGGCGCAGAAAATGAGTCAAAACAATAGTTAGGTTTGGTTAACCATAATGGCCATCCCCCAATCCATCCCGCACACGCGCCCGGGCAAATGCAGAGAAAAAACCAAAAAAACAGCCGCCCCGAAGGGCGGCTGAAAGTTTAACAGGGAGGCGTCAAAAGGATTGGACTATGTCCAATGGGCAATTCTTGACGGGAATTGCGTAGGTATGAGAATAAGACGCATTGGTTAATCGCGCCTTAACAAACCACACATTTTTTCCGGTATTTGTTAAGGTATTGGGGCTAATCCCATATAATCCACCAATTTTATAAATATTATTTGCGAAAAATAGTTTCCGCGCTCATCCGATCATTTTGTTTTTGCCCAATGGCCGTCTCGGTCCGAGCAATTTCGGCCTTTAATTGCACGATATAATCAGTCAATTCTTCGATCGATAGCGTGTCAAATACCCGGGGCACCAAGCCTGTCGGCTTTTGGGGGGGGGCTAAATCTTCATCCATTGCATCAATTCTCCTGGAATTCTGCCGTTTTTACGGCCAGATGGCACATATGACAGAAGCATTTGTCCATCAGCCATAGAAACTATATGATGGTGCCAAGTCCATTGCCACATATGTGGCAGCGGCCCGGGCACGGAATCTTCAGAATCCGGCGCCCGGGTCTATTATTTTGAGCTCAAGCACCCAAATTTATTGATTAAGGAGGGAACATGGTTCTCCCACTCATGCCCAAAGCAACCGCCGTTTGGTTGATTGAAAACACAGCCCTGCAATTTAACCAGATTGCGGCCTTTACCGGCCTGCATGCGCTGGAAGTTCAGGCCATTGCCGATGAAGAGGTTGCCGTCGGCATTGTCGGCCTCGATCCCATCCCCAATGGGCAGCTGACGACGGAAGAAATCGCACGCTGCGAAAAAGACCCCGACACTGTTTTGGAAATGGCCATCCCAAAAACACCGCGCCCAACCCCAAAGACCAAGGGGCCGCGCTACACTGCTGTTGCCAAACGCCAGGAACGGCCCGATGCCATTGCCTGGCTGTTGCGCCACTATCCGGAACTGACAGACGGCCAGATTGGCAAGCTGGTTGGGACGACAAAAAGCACCATTAATGCCGTGCGCGACCGAACCCATTGGAAAGGGGCCAATCTTAAGCCCATTGACCCTGTGGATATTGGCATCTGTTCCTATGAAATTCTGCTTGAAGCCGTTCAGGTTGCCCGCAAGCGCGTCGCCCGTGCCGAAGAACGCGCCGCCCGGGAAGCGCGCAAGGTTGAAAGAGAAGCCGCCGCCGCCAAGGCCACAGCAGAAGCAGCGGCAGCAGAACCGGCGGGCAATAGTCAATCAAACGATGACACCCAGGACGACGCCAATAGCCAATAGCTTGGCGTTACCGGCCCCGGGTTAAGCCTTAGAAAATTTGCAAATGTAGCGGCTTGTGGTGGCCCCAAAATGGCCCCACAAGCCCGCGCATTTCAAAAGGCCCGCGCCGTCAAGCGGCTAGAAAGTCCGCGCCGTCAAGCGGCGACCAACCGCTGCAACTCGTCTTTTATTTTTAATTTTTTGCGTTTGAGATCAGCAACGATCTCTTCGTTTGGGTAAAGATGCCCGAGCTCTTCATTGATTTTTTTCTCAAGCCCGGCGTGATCGGTTTTCAACTCAGTGATGAGATTTTCCGAAACCATTCATTGCTCCTTGTCGCCATTACAATGTCGACAGGCTGATACACGCCCCGCCCAGTCCAACAGTGCCTGAATAACCAGGACACGGCGCGGAACCAACCGTCAAAGATATGCTACCCCAAACTTTTTATAACGCCAAGAGAAGCCAAGATTTTTTTTTATAATCAGAGGAGAATTTTCGAGAACTTCAGCGCATTTTCTGAGGCCAGGCCAGGAAAAGCCTGAAGAAGAATATCTGCGTAATCATTTGCCGTGGCGGTTTCAAAAGCAATCGCGCGTGCATCAAGATAGGTATCAAAATTTTTCGCAGCTGCCTTGGCTCGCTGATCCATCTCCAAAGCACCCGCCCCTGCTTTCTGGCCCCCGGCTTCCCGGCTGATGGCATTACACAGGATTAATTGTTCCAGATGTTCTGAATCAATTTCTGTCGCCTGAATATCGGCCCGAAGGGCCGTGCGCAGGCTTTCGTCCACATGATGAAAAGAATCCTTCATGCCCTGGCGCACAGCACGCAATCCCTTAACCACCTGTTCATGCCAATCTTCACTGGCCGACATCACCGCTTTCATTTCCCCATCATCCAGAACCCCCCTGCCGGTTTCGCCCAACCACAGGCAAAACAGCATGATGTTAACGTCGATGCCATGACGAGACTGGATATTCAAACACGCCTGTCCCACCCCATCGCAGCGATAGACCCTGAGGGCAAAGTCCCAAAAGGGATGTTCGGGAAATTCCATTTTTCACCTGTCTCCAAAAGAAATATCAAGCCCACGGGCCGTGCGCACCAGATCACCCTCAAGGTCAACCTTTCGGGTCACGGTCATGACATCGGCCAGATCAATATCCACGACCTTTCTATTTTGCCATGCGACCATACGCCCAAAGCCACCCTCGTGTACCAAATCCACCGCACGAACCCCAAAGGCAGACCCCAAAACCCGATCCGTGGTTGCAGGGGTGCCGCCACGCTGCACATGACCCAGCATGTTAAACCGCGTTTCGCGGCCGGTTACACTGGCCAGCTGATCGGCAAGATAATGACCGATCCCGCCATACCGGGTTTTTTCCTGCTCATTATGGATGGTGACTGCTTCGCCGGTTTCGGTCTGACAGCCTTCTGCCACCACCATCAATGCAAAATTACGGCCATAGGTTTTTTCGATGTCATTAATCTTTTGAACGATTGATGTAAGCGAATACGGAATTTCAGGAATTAAAATGATGTCCGCCCCACCAGCGATCCCGGCAGAAAGGGCGATATGCCCGGCATCCCGGCCCATCACTTCCAAAATCATGATCCGCGAATGGGACGCGGCCGTGGTGTGCAGCCGGTCCAGTGCCTCTGTCGCAACATTCACCGCCGTAATGTAGCCAATGGCGTTTTCTGTCCCCGCAACATCATTGTCGATAGTTTTTGGAATGCCCACCATATTGATGCCACCCTGGGCTGCCAATTTACCCAGGATGCGCAAAGACCCATCGCCGCCAATGGTGATCAACGCATCAAGGCCAAGCTTCTTATATCCAGCGATGGCCTCTTCGGAACGGTCTTTTATGCTGCCATCGGGCATCGGAAAAGCGAAGGGATCGCCGCTGGACGTCGTGCCAATCATCGTGCCCCCCATGCGAAGGGCTTCGCCTTGAAACATGTCGAGGGTAAGGTTGATGCTTTCGGGTGGGTCCGCCATAAGCCCGCGTGTGCCACGAAGAATCCCGACGATGTCCCAGTCATACGCTGTCACCCCACGGTGCACGATGGCACGAATGACGGCATTAAGCCCCGCGCAGTCTCCACCGCTGGTCAGAACCCCAATCCGCTTTTTATCTCTTACCTCAGATGCCACGACCCTGTTCCTGTGTTTGTAAAGCGCATCAAAACTTAATCCACCATAGCACGCTCATAACACGGGGGGGGGCCTTGCAACATCAGGCAAGGTCCAGACAGAAAATTAAAAATTAAAGTATCAGGCCCTGCGACCTGTGGGGGATTTCTTGTCGTACATGGCCTTATCGGCCTGTTCCAACATGTCCGAGGCATCTTCGCCACCTTGAAGGGAGTAGGCCCCAATGGAAATTTTCATGGAGACCTGTTGGCCATTCCAGTTTAGCGGCGTCTCAGCAATGGCCTTGGCCAGACTTTCAGCCTTTTCGCGGGCTTCTTTTTCCGAAGCATTGACTAAAATTGCCCCAAATTCATCACCGCCCAAGCGTCCGACGACATCGGATTCGCGCACCCCATGGCTTAGTATTTTGGCAATATGCATAATGGCGGCATCCCCCCCAGCGTGGCCGAGGGTGTCGTTGATCTGCTTCATATCATCGATATCAAAATACAAGACGCTGACCTCACCGCCATAGCGTTGGGCAAATGACAGCATCCGGGAAAGTTCGCGAACAAAGGCCCGGCGATTTGCCACCGGCACCAAGGCATCTTCATCGGCCAGTTTTTCAAGATAACTGACCCGCGCTTTGCCTTCTTGTAATTCCTGACGCAAGGCGCTGACTTCTTCCAAAAGGTGCATGATGGCATCGCGCACCTTTGGTGTGAATTCTTCTTCTGGGATGCCCAGAACCGATGTTGTATCCCCAACGGCACCTGTCTTTGCAACGCCTGCATCTTTTCCCACAGGGGTGGCACCGCGCGCGCGCGCGACGCCTGTGGTGCCTCTGACTGGTCGTGAATCACCGATTCGCATTGCAGTTTCGTTCCTATTCCAGACCCGATATGGCCCATTCAGGCCCAAGTCAACGTTACGGTTAATAAAGTCCTAGTCGCGAAATCTTAACCATGCGTTAAGAAAATAGCATAAACCCGCCATTTTCAACAGTTTCATGGGTATAAAAGACGCCGCAACCTTTCTCACCTCTGTTGTTGCCTTAAAAGCGCCCCTACCTATAATGGCCGCTTTCTTTTTACAGGGGGAACAGAAATGGCCACAACTACGCCACCTGTCGCCATCGTCATGGGCAGCCAGTCTGATTGGGCAACAATGCGCCATTGCGCAGACACCCTGAAGCATCTTGGGATTGCCCACGAGGTGAAGATCGTTTCCGCGCACCGGACACCATCGCGGCTTTATGAATTCGCGCGCGGGGCAAAAGACGAAGGCTTTCAAATCATCATTGCTGCCGCTGGGGGTGCCGCCCATCTGCCGGGCATGGCCGCCGCCATGACACCGCTGCCCGTGTTTGGCGTGCCCATCCGGTCCAAGGCCCTAAAGGGCATGGACAGTTTGCTGTCCATTGTCCAGATGCCCAAAGGGGTGCCTGTGGGAACCCTGGCCATCGGAGAAGCCGGTGCGGTGAATGCCGCATTGCTTTCGGCATCGGTATTGGCGCTGAACGATGACAAGATTGCATCTGCCCTTGATGCTTTCCGTGCCGAACAAACTGCAGCGGTAGCATTAACACCAACAGACACATAACCCTTTCCAAGCCGCGCCCAATGGCGCGCTCATTGAATTGCACCCATAAGCCATGAACGACATTCCTTTCCCTCCCATTTATCCGGGTGCCGCCATCGGTATCATTGGTGGCGGACAATTGGGCCGCATGACCGCACTGGCCGCCGCCCAGCTGGGCTACCGGGTTCATATCTACACCCCCGAAGCAGGCAGCCCGGCAGGTCAGGTCGCGACATCTGAAACCGTTGCCGCCTATGATGATGTTAAAGCCCTTGGTGAATTTGCCCGTTCCGTTGATGTGGTGACCTTTGAATTTGAAAACATTCCGGCCGCAAGCGCCCATGAAATTGTCAAACACACCCCCCTGCGCCCGGCACCCCATTGTCTGGAAATCACCCAGGACCGCGTGGTGGAAAAAACCTTTCTGAACAAAGCGGGCATTGCCACCACGCCGTTTGCCGCCGTTGGCTCTGCCGATGAACTGAGCACAGCCCTTGAAACCATCGGGCGGCCTGCGGTTTTGAAAACAGCCACCATGGGCTATGACGGCAAGGGCCAGGTGCGCATTGGTCCAGACACCGATGCAGCGGATGCATGGGCACAAATGGGCGGCGATGCCGGTATTCTTGAAGGCTTTGTGGATTTCGATAGCGAAATTTCCGTCATTCTGGCCCGTCAGGGAAAAGAACAATCGGCTGTTTTTGATGTGGTGGAAAACCGCCACGTCCATCACATTCTGGATGTCACCATTGCCCCCGCACCGATCCCCCCAATCAAAGCCATAGAAGCGACCTCAATCGCCGAGGCCGTTGCCGAAGCGCTGGATTTGGTGGGGTTAATTGCCGTGGAAATGTTTGTGACCTTTGATCACAAGATTTTGGTCAATGAAATCGCACCTAGGCCCCACAATTCCGGGCATTGGACCATTGATGCCTGCATCACCAGCCAGTTCGAACAATTCGTGCGCGCCATCTGTGGCTTGCCCCTTGGCAATCCGGCACGCCATTCCAACGCCGTGATGAAAAACCTGATTGGCGATGATGTCGATCATTTCGATGAGATGATCACCGATCAAAACGCCAAAATGCATCTTTATGGCAAAACAGAAGTCCGGGCCGGCCGCAAGATGGGCCACGTGACCAGGCTCTATCCGCTGGAAGCGGGCAAAGCCCCCGAATAAGCCTTATTGGCGCCTGTCCTGGCGGCCTTCGCGCAACCGGCCCAGCAATTCAAAGGGGTCCGGCAGGTCTTTGATCACCTTGCGCAGCTTTCCCTTGGCCTTTTCAATGGTCATGACATCTTCGATGCGCCGATCCAGAAAATCGCTGGTTGCTTTGAAATTTTCGGTTTCATCCCCCAGCCAGAACAACACCACTGCCGCCACCACGGCGGCCAGGGTTGCGCGCTTGGTATAAAAATTAAAATCTGTGGATGTGTCGCCAATGCCCCGCCACATGGCATCGACCGTGGCGTAGAAAAACTTTGCGCCCATGATCTGGTTTTGGGGCAATGCCAGCCACACCATAAGGGCGCGCACGGCTTCGCGTTCCGGTTCGCACTGTTGCAGGCGCAACGTGATGACGTGAATGATGCGCCCCCGAACACTCATGGCTTCCAGCGTTTCAGGGTTAAGGGCATCGATCATCCGTTGATCGGCAAGGCCTGTGTAATAGTCAGAAAATTCTTCGATGCCGCCCTGAAATGCCAGGGTCGAAAACGTGGCATCTAATCCCGCATCCTGAATGCCTGCGGCCAGCGCCTTGGCGCTCCACCCGTCAAACGGCACATGGGGCAGGGTTGCCTTCAGGATGGTTTGCCGCGCATTTGCAAGATTGTCTGAACTGCTCATGACACCCTTTATGAGTTTAGCTGGCTCCGCTATCGGCTTCATCTTCTTCGGATTCAAGGCGCAAGGGATTGCGTTCAAATTCTTCATTGAATCCAAATAGCCTGAGATCGGTGATCTGCATGGGATATAAAACCCCGTCCAGATGATCGCATTCATGCTGGAGCACCCGGGCATGAAACCCCTTTGCTTCGCGTTTGATGGGGTTGCCATCAAGGCCCACCCCGGAATAACGGATATGGGTAAAACGCGGCACAATGCCCTGCATGTCTGGCACCGAAAGACAGCCTTCCCAGCCGAATGCCTTTTCATCGCCAATGGGCTCGATCACCGGATTAATCAGAACTTCCAGGTTCCTGACCGGTTCTTCGGTGTATTCCTCTGTGGGCGGGCTGTATTCTTCCTCATCACTTTGGGGAATGTAAAAAATCACCACCCGGTAGGGCACATAGACCTGAGGAGCCGCAAGGCCGGCACCCCGGGCGTCGACAAGGGTTTCCGCCATATCGCGCACCAGCGCGTGGACAGCGGGGGCCTTGGGGTCTTCGACCTCTTGGGCCCGTTCACGTAAAATTGGGTTGCCCATCCGGGCGATTTTCAAAATAGCCATGGCCGCAATATGGCGATCAACCCTGATCAGGTAAAGCCTAGATCGCGCCATTGGCCTATATCACGCCCCAAACCCCAAAAAAGGCGACATTTAGGGGTGCTTTACCCTTCCCATGGCTGATAAAAGGTGATAAAAGCGGCGTTCCTTGGGGCCAAAGTTTGGCAACCTGGAATTAACACATTGATTTTATGATATTTGTTCACCCTGAACGCAATCATTGAACACAACAAAAGGCAGGCCATTTCGTGCTCGTAACCGTTAAAGATAACAACGTTGATCAGGCGCTGCGCGCCCTCAAGAAAAAAATGCAGCGTGAAGGCGTCTACCGCGAAATGAAAATGCGCCGCAGCTTCGAAAAACCATCCGAAAAGCGCGCACGCGAAAAGGCAGAAGCCGTTCGCCGCCACCGCAAGCTCATGCGCAAGCGCATGGAACGCGAAGGATACTAGGCCCGTATCCAAATGTTTAGAAAGCCGCCTTTAACAGGCGGCTTTTTTTATGGCCCGGATCGATACGGACACCCCCTGATCAAACTACCATCTGCACCCCTGCTTCCCATGCCCAAACTTTAGAACGGGGGGTCCGGGGGTTTTTGGGTGAGGCAACCCTGTGCTATGGTTTTTCGACCCATGAGGGATTAGGGAGAGAGACCATGCAACGCACACTTCAATTACGCCGGAATATTTTGGGGATGGTCCTGATTGCCCTGCTGGTTCTGGCCCCCGGCCTTTCGGCACCCACTGCTGCCTACGAGCCCGTGGATGCCGAAAAACTGATCAAGGGGTGTGATATAGCGCCCTATAAAGGCATGGCCACAACAGCCCAAATGGCAACTGACATATTCAAGTCAATTGCATGCTTAGAGAATGTCTTTCTCGATCAGGTGGAGATCATGTTTGATCCGAAGCAACTTTCCCGAAAAAAAGCACACAAGAAATTAATACAGCTGCGCGAATCCTCACTCTCTTTATACAAGGCTATTTATTTGGAACATAAAGGGTGTATGTGCGGCACCATTGGCTATCTCGGCTACCCAAACGCAACATTACGGATACTCCAAAATCTGATTCGCCAAACAATTAAACAAAGAAATTCATATCGCAACCAGATTAAAAAACGCAAAAGATAAAGGCTCTCCATATCTTATTTCCCATTCAATGATGGCCCCATATTTCGTGCTCTTCTTCTGAGGCTTTCCTTTTGCTTCTCTGAGAATTTCAATGTATTGATCTTGACGATTCGTTCTTTAACAATCTGATGCCTTAGCGCCGTTAATTTTCCAGATTTAATGGCCTCATCAATATCAGCCCGCGTCCGCGACCCAAGGCTACCATCAACATTCAACTTGCTCCCCGTAACCTTATTAAGGGCGGCCTGAAGCTGCATAACACCATCATCTTGGCCCTGATTAACCGCCCCATCGAACACCTGCTTGGCAAGCTCTGGATCAGATATCTGTTCTAAACCAACGTCCTTGATAAAAATTTTCCTATAAATACGACGCGCTTCTTCTGCACTTACCTGACGCAAGCGTTGATCTAATTCATCTTTTGTCAGGGTGTTACCCTCACGTTTTTCATATTCCCTCAGGGTCGATTTTTTAATGCCACGCATTGAAGGATCATCTGGGTTAAAGAGCCCCTCTCTTCCCAAGACACCATCAATAATTTTTTCCCAATGATCTCCCTCCACTAATGGACGATCGGGTGCATTTTCCGCACCCTTCATGTCTGCCTTTTGGCTTTCGCTCAGGATCGTGCCGGGGGGCAGTAACGTGGTGGGCGCCTGTAACGTGTCGGGGGCAATCTGTTGCGGTGCCCGCTTCGGGTAAAGCTTGCGCAGCGCCATGGCTTCTTCTTTGATCCCGGATGGAAAATCAATGCCATGATCATCAAGGGCTGCAAGCATCATGGTGCGCCCGGA
>Ga0233433_10003529_pt1 | contig 12551 bp, 4 predicted proteins | sample SI_122_August201_5_FD_179868 | JGI IMG/M metagenome (GOLD analysis project Ga0233433, IMG submission 179868) | Seawater microbial communities from Saanich Inlet, British Columbia, Canada - SI_122_August2016_100_MG | ecosystem: Environmental > Aquatic > Marine > Inlet | place: Canada: British... | reverse complement strand
ATTCCACCTCCAAGACCAATCATAGAACCCAATATACCTGCAGCAAAACCCAAAGGAATTAACCATACTTGATCAATCATCGCAATCTCAAATCAAATAATTTTATCATGTATAATTAGACTACTTTCAAGACAATTATACGTATTACAGACCAAGATAATGAAACAAACTACAAAACAAGACTACAAAATCGTTTTGTGCAGAAACTTTAACTGTCCAGTTGGGATAAATGTTTAGTAGATTTTAACAAGCAATTTTAAATTAGTTTAAAATAAAATGACATATGTGTTCATCAGTTGTTTAAAAAATTTATAATATTAGAGATCAATTTTTTTAAAAATGCTTTTTGACACCAATAAAAATCACAATTGGAACTCCAAGATACATTCCCAAGTTTAGTGCAATAACTGATAATCCTAATGATATTACTTCTGATTCAGAATCAGCATATGACATTACAGATAAAGAACTAATCATTGGAGTAATTGCCACCTTTACCAGCTCTTTGAATACAGGATTTTCTCTCTCATAATCTGCAATGTATGGCGAGAAGGAATAGTATACATCATTGAACATTCCCATGAATTGTGTTCCTGATTCTGTGTTAAGCAAAGTATTATCTCGCAATTCTCTTAACTGTTGGACCTCTACAGCCATCTCACTACCATAGGTGGCAGTAGCTATAAGACATCCACCGCCAGATTGTGATGAATCTACAACACATTTTCCATCTTTCATTACAGTTCCAGTACCACATACTGAATCATCAATTGCAGATGTAGTAGTTACTACAGTGGTACTCTCAGTAGACTCTATTATTTTATCTTGAACTGAAATTGATATGGTCTCAATTAGTGGAAGCATGTCAAGTGCGATACTTGCAACTATAGAATAATCTCCATGAATTGCAGTCTTTGGAATTTTAAATCCAAGAGAGTAGCTACCTGTACCATCTGCAGTAATTGTTCTAACTAAAAGGGACTTTCCAGTTGGGTCTTTTACTTGAATTGATATTAGTTGATCATTTTTTGTATCCCCTGAAATCTCTACACGCTCTCCTGGCTCGTATGTATTCATATCAGTAGTTAATGTCAAATCAGTTGCTGCAAATGCAGGGGAGATTCCAATTGATATGATTAGTAACAGTAAAGGTAAAAGTAGAATTTTCAATTAAATCTCTCCATTGACAATAATTTGTTACACACTATAAAAATAATCATGGTTGATTCCCAATTGTTGTAGAGTTACTTGCAATTACAGTTACATTCTCACTAAAATCATCTGATGTGGAGTCACTTGGGGTAGTAGTGACATTTTCACCAGAATCATCTGATGACACCTCTAAATCAACAACATTTGAGGATGAAGATATTTCAATAAAGGATATTTGTTCTTCATTAATTGCAACTCCACCGTTTTCAGTCCAATCAGTGTAGGTGTTGATATATACTGTAGCCATTCCAGGTGCAGCATCTTGTGGAATTTGTAGACCTAGAATAATATCAAACTCATCATTAACTATTTTGGATTTAAAATATGCCAATCCCAATGGAGTATCTTCTGCATCAAATATGTTTACAGTAATTAGTACATCAGATATAGAATTAGAAATAACTGGTGTGTTAAATGAGACCATGTCACCGGTTTTCAAGGATTCTACAACTGTGCCACCCTCAATTGTTGGAATTACATCTCCAATTGTTACATCAGGAATTGGGGCAATGGCAGTAAAGGTTGCAGTTTCAGAAAAACTCCATGATTCAGAAGTACTTGTTGCAATTATTGAATACAACCCTGAATCCTGAGTTGATTGTAACTGATATGTAATATCAGACTTTCCTTCTTTATCCGTGTTTAGTGATTGCAGTAATACTTGAGTATTTGCAGAATCTCTAATTTCAAGTAAAATGGATTCACCAGATGTAGTACCTACTAATTCCAAATCAATTAGGATTGATTCGCCCAAAAGGTATGCAGAGTTTTCTGTAGATATGGACAATGCAGTTGGAATGGATTCTGTAATTACAGATTCCACTGCAATAATTTCAAACTCAAAGGAATCAATGGAAGTAATACTGCCGTAATTTGCAATCATAGAATACACCCCATTAGTACTCCATAGTTCATTTGATGTTAGTACTGCACTGTATGATCCTGATTCTTTTGGATTGACTTGTTCAATTCCTACTAATTTGTTTGAATTATCTCGAACTTCAAGATTAATTGGATCGCCAGTAACAGTTCCAACAGAACCCGTTACAAACAGTGGCTCTACACTAGTGTAGGTGTCTTTTCCTACAATGACTGTAACTGTTTGAGTAATTGTTTGAATTATTGGGTTTACAGTTACCATGAAAGAGGTCATGCCAGTGTTGCCAATTTGATTTGTTGCAGTACATGTTACTTGTGTGGAGCCAATTGGGAACATGTTGCCTGATGGCGGAGTACATGAAACACCAGTTGTGATTACTCCACCAGTTGCAGTTGGGGAAGTATAATTTACTATACTACCACTATCTGATGATGCAGAAAGCATTACATTTGATGCAAATGAAAGAGAAGGAATAATATTTTCAGGAGATACGGGTATGATGATTTCATCACCTTGTACAGTAATTACTCCAGTCATCCAAGGATGAATCATGCAGAAATAATCAATTTCACCTGCAACATCTGCTGTCCATTCGTATGATTCACCTGCCATCAACACATTAGTATCAAATTCACCAGTTGGTCCATCAGAGGGATTTCCTGCAGTAAATGTGTGAGGTGCAGAGTCAGTGTTTGAGAATAATATCACATCTCCAAGATTTACAGTTGCAGTTAGTGGTAGGAAGCATCCTTCTGTAGTCTCTTCACAACCCACACCATATGATCCATTTGCAGGAATTATCACTACATCAAATGAATCATCGTCAATTGATTCTGAAATAATTTCAGTTACTACTCCATTGATATGAACAGTTGAAATCAACTCACTGCTAATTGGAATTCCCCCTTGATCAATCCAGTCAGTGTATGTATTGACATAGATTCGAGCTTCACCGTCTGCTGCATCCTCAGGTATCTTAAAACCTAGTACCACATCTGAATCACCTTTACCAATTACTGATTTGAAAAATGCAACACCCAAAGTTGTATCTTGAGAGTCAACTACATTTACTGTAACTAGAACTCCAGATGTTGCCTCTGAAAGTAATGATGTAGAGAAATATCCAATGTCTCCTGCATTGTATGATGTTATGGCATTACCTGATTCAGTAGTTGTTACAGTTGGAGAGATTGTAATTTCAGGAAGTGGTGCAACTATTGATAATGATTCACTAGTAGTGTAATCCCATAGGGGTGATGTATCACTTGCAGTTATAGAATATTCTCCAGGAATCCAATTATTTTGAATATCTAACGATAGTTCTACAGAACCTATTTCATCTGTATTTAGAGATTGTAATAGTACACTATTTCCTGCAGGATCAATTACTCGTATAATGATTGATTGACCAGATGATCCATCAGTTAGAGTAGATATGATGTTTAGTTTATCACCTAAAATTCTCTGAGCAGAATCCAAGTGTAAGGTAATTCCAGTTGGAATGTTAGAGTTGTCAGTAATAGTTGAAATGAATTCAAATTCAAATGGAACAGTATCTACAGAATCCCCATATGTTGCAGTTATAGAATAAGTTCCAGATTCACTCCAAAGAGAATTTGGGAAAATAATTCCAGAGTATGTTTCAGAGGTTTCAGCAAAGATTGATTCAACAAAGACCAAATTACCTGATGAATCAATTACACTAAGAGATATTTCATTATCAGTTAAAGGTGTGGCAATACCGGTTACAAAAATTGCTTCAGTGCTAGAGTAATTTGGTTTTCCAACAGACACTGAAACATCAGTTAGTACTTCAACGGGTGCTGCAATTGGAGATTGGACGGTAACGGTAAATGTAGTAGAGCCTTGATTTCCTGCAGCATCAGTTGCAGTACAAGTTACTATAGTTGGACCAATTGGGAAAAAGGAACCTGATGTGGGAACACAATTTGGGATAGATACCACTCCAGAATTATCAGTTACTTGAGGTAAATCATAAATTACTGTTGCACCATTTGATGTAGTTGCCTCAAGTATAATATTTTGTTTTGATGTAAAACTTGGAGAAGTAACATCACCAGTTGCAGTAGTATTTATTATAGTTACGGTAAATGTACCAATTCCAACATTTCCCATACTGTCAGTTGCAGTACAAGTTACAGTAGTTAATCCAATTGGAAAACTACTTCCGGAATTGCTAGAACATATTGGTATGATGTTTCCATCTACATCATCTGTTGCAGAAATTGAAAATGTTACAGTATATTCATCATTACTAATTGTCTGAATTGAAATGTTGTCTGGAACTATAACCACGGGTTTAACAGCGTCTTCAGATGGTACAGCGTCTTCAGATGGTACAGCGTCTTCAGATGGTACAGCGTCTTCAGATGGTACAGCGTCTTCAGAGATTACATTAAATGTTTGACTTTCAGCAAAACGGGTTACAGGTTCATTATCCCAAGTACCACCATCACCTCCACTCATTGTACCAGTATGATTATTCCAAAGACATGCAAAGACAGTATATTCTCCTTGTGAAAGAGATGAGACATCAACAAATGTTGGGGAATTACTAGTTGGGGCAGGGACATCAACTACCTTTACAGTCTGACCATTTTTTTGGTAGACAAACTTTGATGTTACATCTCCCAATCCCGCCCAATCCATAGTTATAGAAGACGTTACATCACTTCCTGACACAATTGCAGTCATTGGAATTTCATTACCTCCAGACCATTGTCTAAAATCATCAGCGCATTCAGATGGAAGTGTAAAGTCAAATCGGTCATCAGTATAAATTCCAAAAGTACCATATCCAACATTTCCTTCAGCATCAGTTGCAGAACAAGTTACAGTTCTAGAAGAACTATTTTGTAATGTGATTGCCGAACCAGATTCCACATTACATGTTACATCTCCAACAACCCCCACATTATCAGTGGCAGATACATCAAAGGTCACAATCTGTGAAGTTCCCGCATCACCCCACAAATGAATTGTTGATGGTACAGTTACAATTGGCGCAACCATGTCAGAAGTTGAATCAAAATTTAGTTTATCAAAAATTATGCCATTGTTTAACCATGCAGCATATACATTTCCATCAGATGCTACAATTGAGATATTCATAGAATTTCCACCCATGAAATTGTTGGCTTTAGAATCTACAAGTAGGGGCGACTCAAATGATACACCACCGTTAGTACTTCTTGCAACATATGCTTTAGTATCCCCTGATGAATAATCTTTCCACCCAACATAGACATTGCTTCCATCTACTGCAACAACAGCACCAACAGAACCTGTTGTGTTGTTACTTAGATTAATTGGAGTCGAATTATTTTTTGATAAAAATACCTCGTTGTTATCAGGATAACATATGTTAGCAGATATTCCATCAGGATTACAGATGTTTACAGACCATACTTTATACGAATTACCTCCAGATTGCAGTGTAATATTATTTGAATTTCCCATTGAAGGATAACTATAGTTGATAAATGCTAATCCTTCTGTATTGTTTCCTGAATCATTAAACCGAGACCATAACTCATCAGGATGATGACCAGTAGGAAAATCACCGATGTGAACTCTCTCACCAAATGTCATTCCACCATCATGACTTTTTGTGAAATAAATTGGATCAGGAACTCCAATGTTAATTTGCCATACCACTGTAATGTCATTACCTGACATGGCAATTGCAGGTTGCATGAAATTTTGTCCATAAGGAGTTGGGATACCCAATCTGTCACTTAGATTGCATTCACTACTACATGACACTGTCTGTGCCTCTTGTGGGATTGCTTGCAGTTCAGCACCAGGAATTGACGTACCTGTAAGAAGAGTGTCATTACCATCAACGATGATGGTTCCAGTTGAATTTGGATTCATCGTGTCATAGTATTCATAAGTTCCAGATTCAGTAAATTCGTGACTAAAACATTTACTTCCCACCAATAAACCACTGTCAAAATGACCACTTGGTCCACGAGTTGGGTTTCCACTAACTATTTGATGTGTCTCACTAGCATATTCACACATTCGGATGTATTGTCCAGAAATTACATCAACTGTTGATGGTGAAAAGCCTCCAGAACTCATACTCATCTGAACAGTTGGTGCAAAAGTATGAGTTATGTTAAAGCTGCCAGTTCCAGTATTTCCTGCAGCGTCAGTTGCAGAACAAGTTAGCGTAGTGGTTCCCCAAAATCTAAATTCCTGCAATGTGCTAATATTGTTGAATTCACGTCCTGAAACAGCAGTTCCATCATCTTTAGTTAATGAACATGTTGGATTTGAACCAAGCAATACATCATCAGTTACAGTTGGAACTGTTATAATAAAACTAGGTCCTTCTCCTTGACCACCATTAGAATCAGTGACATCAGTAAACCCAGTTTCAATAGTTCCAGTATACTGATCAACTCCAATATAATCATGAGTCATAACACTAGACATGTCAATTACTGGAGGAGTGGCATCACCAACTGGCGTCTCTCCCAAAACTACTGTAACATCAAATGTTTCAAATGCACCAATACCGCCTATACTATACACACTACAAGATACGGTAGTTGTTCCAACTGGAAAATGAGATGAGGCTTCAAGAGTTCTAACCATAGAAGAACCAGTACCTGCTACAGAAATATCCACACCTTCAGCCCCACAATTAGGATTAGAATCATAAATCTCAATTGGGGGTCCAATAGATGTCCCAGTTACAGTAAATGATACTGTAGTTCCTGAAGTATCAGTAGTAGTTTGGATGATATTATTTGGAACTGTAAAAATTGGTCCAGTGTTAACCCATGCATCTAAAACTATTGGTGTAGAATGTGTAATTAAATTCCCTGATGAATCATATGCTGCAACTTTGTATTCTCCTGCAGGATGGGAATTGGATGAGGAGTTACCACCAGATCCACTACGGTTTATACATTGACCTGAAGTAATTCCAAGCTCTTCAAGAAACGAAGGTGAATAACTGGGTAGATAATTCACATCTAATATTGAAAATCCACCGGATCCAGGCCAATCTCCAGAAGGAACATAATCTGAATTAAGTAACTGAACCGTTGTTGTTCCAGATGGTGCATTTTCAAATCCAATACAGGACTCCATGGGATAACTCAGAACAGTTACAAACGAATCAGTTTGAGGTGGAACATAATTTACAGTTACAGTAAAACTTGCGGTTCCAATGTTTCCTGCAGCATCAGGAGCAGAGCAGGTTACAGTTGTAGTTCCAACTGGAAATGATACGGGTCCATTCAGGTAACCCTGTGGAGAAAAGTTACCAGTACATGCTGGTGAAGGAATCTCAGATGAATCTCCAAAAGAGACTCCACCTCCATCCCAAGCTATAGCTCCACTCTGAGTTCCAGATGATGTGGTAAATTCAATAATATCTGAAGTTGTGATTGTAATGTCATTAGGTACTGTGATAATTGGTGGAGTTGTATCCGATGCAGAGGCAGCAATATTGATGGGCGTTGCAAATTCAATTAAATTACCAACATTTGGATCATTACTCCCTAAAGCATTTGAGAATGCTGCGAACTTGTATTCCCCACTTGCAAAACCATCACTACAAGTGGTTCCACCACCAACATTAGCACCACCATGCCACTGAGAGTTTTCATAATAATATGCAGAGTTTCCAGTTTGTGGTCCAAGTAACCATACAGAACCAGTTCCAGCAGGAGTATTTTCATATCCAATACATGTTGAACCGTTATCTTCAGTTAGAGTTGTGATAAATGTAGATACAGGAGGAGAGTTAATTGTAAATGATTCTTGTACACACATATCATATTCAGGTGCACAAACTTCAAGAATCCAATTTCCATAAACTAAATTATCTGTAGAATCAATTAGGCCACCCATACTGTATGAGGGGTTACCAGTTCCTGCACCGCCAGGATAATTTCCTGGTGTGCCATCAGGTTTTGTAGTTTTAAACGTCATGTCAGTAGATGCCGGTGCAGCGCCACTAACGCTATATCGTGTTTGAGTCCCTTCTTCAAAGACTTCAAAACTATCAATAGTTAATTGTGTAACTTGTGCTGAACCAGGGTTAACATCTACATCAATCATAGGAGTTCCATCTTCACGAAATACTTGAAGTAAATATGGAGCAACTGTAGTCATCCCACTACCACCACAACAAAGTGTTTGTGAAAAACTTACTCCATCGACTGCAGGAATTATTCCGCTGTATAATCCTTCATTACCTACTCTGACCCAGGTTCCTTTTTCATTTCCGGCATCATCTGTAACATACAACATGGCCCAGACATCTTTAACTACAAAATTATTATTGTTTACAATAGTTCCACTAACAGTCATTTGTGAACCTGAAAATGACGCTTCAATGTTATTAATTACAACACCCGTATTTGGAGTATCTACAATTCTCACTGTTCCACTGTTAGTACCATCTGAATATTGAAAAGTTCCAGTTGAACCAGTTTCACCATGACCTGGAATATTTTTGAATGGTGCACCATTACCTGCACCACCACCATTAGGGTTTTGTATCATCATTGCTTGTCCAGGATAAAGAGTGATATCAAACCCGTTAGTCTCACATGTTAAAGCTGTGTAATATGCTTCATACCTTAATGTTCCATCAGAATTTTTGTGATTTGCCAACGTCAAACATTCATCTTCAGTTAATGCATCAGCATTGTTCATTGTAGGAATAAGTAAAACTGCAGCAAGTAAAATCCCTAAAACTAAAAATTGCAATGAGCCCATAACTATTCCAATAGGTACAAATTCCAATTAAAGTTGTCGGCAATACCCATACTCATTGTAACCCATCAGCCAAAAATTGAACTGCATCATAAAACGAATCATCACTCATTGTACCCCCAACCCACATTGAAGCTGATTCTGCAAACCATTCAGGACATACTGCATCAGAGTGTACCGCATATGGCTCATCAAGCATCAAAACTGCCTTTTTCAAATACGAGATACAGTTCATCTCACCATTGACTAGTGATTGAGTATGAGACTTTACCCATGAGGATTCAGCAGGAACTACACTAATGGAATAGTTTTCAATTACATCTCCAGCATAATTCACAGATACCTCATAATCTCCAATGGTATCACTTATTGCAAAGTTGTATGAATAGTTCCCAATTCCTTTAGGTAGTATAGAGATTTCTTGAGAGTCAACTCCAATTATGTTAACAAATATTGGTTGAATTTCAGATGCAATAAAGTCCGGAACAATTCCAGATGAGGATACATTCATTGCTCCACCTGATTCTATAATCTTATTTCTAAAAATTATAACATCTTCTTGTAGTGATATGGACTCATGTGTAGCAATTAAAAATTCAGCAGACTCTGTTATTTCACCATATGTTATAGATACATTATGAAATCCCACACCCAAATTATCTGAGATGTACAAGATTCCCCCATATGCTCCATCTGAATTAGATGTAGTGTGGGTGATTACTGTATCATCAATTCTTATTATAATTTCACCAGTATGATCAACTACCCCTGAAAAAGACAACGTATCAACAAAATGAGATGCTACCTTAAACAAAGTTTTATCAAGAGATAATGGAATGGGAGAAACTGATGTGTGTAACACCTCAACTGATTCATCATTAAATAGTTCATCATTAGTGGCATCATCTAAAATCTCAAAAGTTCCAAATGGAATAGTTACATTATTTTCAATGTACGATACTGTATACTTTCCAGGACTCCAGGTGTAATCCAATAATAAATAATAATCAATAAATCCATCATCAGTTGAATATATTGTTCTGTAATCTGAAATTTTCACACCATTTAATGAAAGAACAATTGGAGTCTGTCCAGAAAATGATTCCATTTGAGTAGTATAGTGAACACTCAAGATATTTTGAGTATCAGAAAATAAAATAGAATAATTTTTTATATCAACTGGAATTACATCAGAAATGATGTTATCAGATGTTTCATCCTCAGAAATGATATCATTAGATATAATCGCATTATTAATTACAGAAAATGTAGATGGTTCATCCATGAAATCTCCATATGTGACATATGCAGTATACACACCTGAAATCCATGTATCAGTAATGATTATGGGAGTATAGTATGCACCAATAGATGATGCAATCAAAATGCTTTGAGAATCAACACCATCTGGATTAATTAGGTGTACTTCAACTGGATCCCCTAAAACATAATTCTCCAAAGTACCAGATAGTATCACTTGTTTTGTGTCCCTAGTATTGATTTCAATTTCAGAGATATCTACCATTTTTTGCATTTCACCTGACATATTCAAAAATAAATCCATGTTCTGAATTGTGGGAACTGAAAACAATTGTTCATTTAATGTAAATGATTTGGAGTGAAATGATTTTTCCCCAACTAATCCAGTGACGAAATATTCGCCATAATCCCAGGGAGAATTTGTGGTATAATCATATAGAACCATACTTGTCTCAAAGGAGCCATCATCATCTAAGGGAATAATATCCTCATACATACTCACATCTTTTCCAATACTTAGTGTGATGTTAGTCTCATCAGTATCAATGGTACCTGCAATCTCAAGAATTGTATAATTATGAGATACACTAGAGGATATCTCAAAGGAGCCAACTAATTGTGATTCAGTGAATATTGGAGTTTCCCAATTATTCTTAATACTAAAGGACGTATTTACTGATTCATTTAGATAATTTGCAGATACCAAATACTTGCCTCCAATCCATTGTTTGTCAATGTGAATTAAACTTGAAAAATATCCATCATCAGAAATAGATGCACGAAATGCATCTATTGTTCCATCAGGTTTTGTCATATTAATCATTACAGGATGTCCTGATTGGGAGGAGTACAAATTTCCAGTAATAAAAATAATCTCATGTGATGAATTTTCTAAAACTAATTCATTGGTAGAAAGTGAGATAAAGGGATCTACAAATGTATGCATGTTTTCATGTACAATAATTTTAGATTCCACTTCATTATCTCTAAATATAACAAATGATTCTGAATCCAAAATGGTTCCTTGATATGTTAAATTAATGGTATAATCACCACTGGTCCAATTCTCATTTAACCCCAAAATGCCATGAAAGGTATCCCCAATGGAGCGAAGAGAGATATTCTGAGTTATCTCTCCATTGTGAATAATTTCAAGAGAGGGGCGATGGGTATAATCAGTCATCGCAACAGTAACTGGAAATGCGATCATGTTTCCACGATACAGTGTAAATTCACTATTTTCTAGATTAATTTCACCTGTTGTTGCATACACATTAGGCAAAACTATGGAAAGTATGAATATCACAAACAATGGGGATAAAATTACACTTTTTTTCATGCAAAGTATTACGCATGTTAAATATTTAGGTTAATTGTTTGATTTTCAAATGATAATTTTACATGCAAAGAGTATATTGTCACAACTTAAAGTGATTAGAATATAAAATCAATCTCTTAATTTATTTTTTTTCAATTGTGTTGGATATGGAACTTTTCATCAAAATAAATTACAGTTGCAATTGCAACAACGCATTGATGAATTACTAGTACAATTAGAAAAACGTACAGAGAAATTGTTATTACAAGATGAAAAAATTAACAACCAAGCAAAAATTTTAGCAGATGTAGAATTCATCTCACCAATGTACAAAATAATATGTGGAAAGACTGCACCAAAAGAGGAGGTATTGGCAGTGTTTTCAACAATTGTATTTACCATGATTAACTGGTGTATCACTGAAGAAATATCTCACACAGTATTTAGAAAATCATTAACACATACAAATGAAAGTATTAGGCAATTACTTTTAGGTACTAGTGTAGCATGAATTCATTAGAGTAATTGTTTTTTGAATCCTTAGAGTACACCAACAAAGGCATACAACAATTGTAACAAACAATACAATTAGGAATAAAATAATATTTAATTGAATTTTGTAATTAAAGTCAAATAGATAAACAATATGATCATATTCAAAAATAACAACTGATCAAAATTATTCAAGATAACACATATTTTATTACAAAGTGATTGGGATTAACAATATGAAGCAAAATTTAATGAAAAAAGGTCGTTATACGTATAATTTTGCCACACAAATTAGACTACTTTAGAACAATTAAAGTCCACAAATAAGAGTCATTTTTAGTAGTAATTTCAAGAATTAATGTTTCATCGTCCAGCCCAGTAATTGTAGATTTTAGAGGCATAGTTTGAGAAGATTCAGAATATTTTGATTTTGCGGCATTTAACCAATCAGTGACAGATTCAAAATTCCCAGGTTGCTTTTCATTCCAACAATCACATACCAAGGTTTCAATCATAGTTTCAAAAACAATTTCAATTTCACTAGATTTTGTATCTAAAAATGGAGATGAATCAATTACGGCAATAGCCATGATTGGATTATCTGGACTTCCACCCATGTTGATATTT
>Ga0233433_10003528_pt1 | contig 12552 bp, 9 predicted proteins | sample SI_122_August201_5_FD_179868 | JGI IMG/M metagenome (GOLD analysis project Ga0233433, IMG submission 179868) | Seawater microbial communities from Saanich Inlet, British Columbia, Canada - SI_122_August2016_100_MG | ecosystem: Environmental > Aquatic > Marine > Inlet | place: Canada: British... | reverse complement strand
TTTCTGCGCTCGGCATCGCGCGGAGTGTCGCACCGGCCGGCCTCCATTGGCAATGGAATTAACCGGCCAACCAAGCGAGGATCGCCTTTTGTGTGTGCAGCCGGTTTTCGGCTTGGGTGAAAATCGTGTCGGCGTGGGCTTCAAACGTTTCCGCGTCGATCTCCTTCCCGCGATAGGCGGGGAGGCAGTGCATCACCAGCGTATCCGGCTTGGCCAAGCGCATCAACTCGCCGTTGATCTGGTAGCCGGCCAGCTTGGCCAAGCGCGCCTCTGCCTCGGCTTCCATGCCCATCGACACCCAGACGTCGGTGTAAACCATGTCCGCTCTCTTGACGGCAGCGCGAATGTCTTCCGTGCAGGAAATGTTTCCGCCGGCCTTGGCCAGGGTCTCCGTGCTTGGCTGGAACTCCGACGGCGCAGCGATGCGTAGCTCGAAGTCCAACGCCGCCGCCGCATGCACCCACGAGACCGGCACGTTGCACCCGCCGTCGCCGACGTACGTGACCACCTTGCCCCGGATCGGGCCGCGCCGTTCCTGAAACGTGAAGATGTCGGTCAGGATTTGGCACGGATGCTCGTCGTCGGTCAGCGCGTTGATGGTCGGGATGCCCGAGTACTCCGCAAACTCCTCGACGTCCGCCTGCGCGAAGGTGCGGATGACAGCACCGTGCACCATACGGCCTAGCACGCGCGCGGTGTCCTTGATCGGTTCGCCGCGGCCAAGCTGCATGTCGTTCGCGTTGAGAAACATCACCGAGCCGCCGAGTTCGCGAATGCCAACCTCGAACGACACCCGCGTGCGCGTGGAGGACTTGGTGAAAATCAGCGCCCACGTCTGGCCGTCAAGCGGCTTGGCTTCGCCACCACCTCGCTTGGCCTTAATGACTTTCGCCGAGGCGAGGATTTCCTCCATCGCCGCACTTGGCATGCCTTCGAGTTTTAAAAGGTGTTTCATTCAATTACCTTCTGGATGGTTTGTTCAAACAAATCGAGACCGGCTTGGGCCTCTTCTTGCTTCAAGTTGAGCGGCGGCAAAAAACGGACGACTGACGAACCGGCCGGGATGGTCAGCATCCCGACCTTGTGCAGGGCCGATACCCACTGTACTGCGGCCGGTTTGCTGTCATCGAACGATCCAAAGCCGTGACCCATCTCGATGCCAATCATCAGACCAAGTCCGCGCACTTCACGGATGGCTGCCGGATATTTCTCCCGCAGATTGGCCAGTTCATCGAGAAAGAATTGACCAAGCGTATTCGCGTTGCCAGCCAGATTGTCGCGATCGATCACTTCCAGAATCTTGTTTGCCACTGCGCAGGCCAGCGGGTTGCCGCCGAACGTCGAGCCGTGCGTTCCCGGGCCGAGCACGTCGGCGTGCTTCTCCGAGATCCATACCGCACCCATCGGGAAACCGCCGCCGAGCGCCTTAGCCATGCCGACGGCATCCGGCAAAAAATCACCGGTCTGATCGCCGAGTATCGCCTGGAAACTCTGGAACGAGCCGGTCCGAAAATGCCCGCACTGCACGCCGTCCCATAGCAGCAGCAGGTTGCGCTCGTCGCATAGTGCGCGCAGGCCAAGCAGGTATTTCGCCGACGCTGGGCGAATGCCACCCTCGCCCTGTATACCCTCAATCATCACCGCGACCGTGGCCGGCGTGATTGCCGACTGCACGGCGTCAATGTCGTTGTACGGCACGTGCGCGAATCCCTCGAGCAGGGGAGCGAACCCGTCCTTCAGCTTTTTTTGCCCGCTTGCCGATATGCCTGCCATCGTCCGGCCGTGAAATGAGTTTTCGGCGGTGATGATTTCGAACCTGCCCTCCGCCTGGCCTAGCCGCCGCGCCAGTTTGAGCATCACCTCCGACGCCTCCGCGCCGCTATTGCCGAAAAACACACGCCCCTGGGCAAGTCGCTTGGCCAAGCCTTCAGCGAGCTGCACCTGGCCCTCAAAGTGGTAAAAATTAGTGCAGTGCATCAGCTTGGCCGACTGCTCCGCGAGCGTTTGAGCGATCTCTGCGTTTGCGTGGCCAAGGCAGTTCACCGCGATCCCGCCACCGAGGTCGAGGTAACGTTTGCCGTCGGTGTCCCAGACGTAGGCGCCCTCGCCGCGATCGAGCGTTATCGGGAACCGCCCATAAGTCGGGGCGACGAATTGCTTGAAGCGTTCAATGATTTTCTGGTTCATCGTTTCACAATCTCCGTGCCGACTCCGGCGTCGGTAAAAATCTCCAACAGCAGCGAGTGGCTTAACCTGCCGTCGATGAAAAAAACCTTTTCGACTCCCGCCGCCACCGCCGTTACGGCGCTGTCTACTTTCGGGATCATGCCTTTCGAGATCACGCCGCCCGCCTTGAGCGCCTCGACCTCGGCCACCGGCAAATGCGAAATCACACTCGCCGGGTCGTCCGGGTTTTGCAACAGGCCCGGCACGTCGCTCATGTAAACCAGGCGCTTGGGCCCGAGCGCGACCGCCGCCTGCCCGGCGGCGACGTCGGCGTTGCAGTTGTAAACCTGACCGTCCTCGCCTGTGGCCGTCGGGCTGATCACGGGCGTGATGTCCTGCGCGATGCACTCGAGCAGCGGCGCGGTATTCACCCCGGTGACTTCACCGACCAAGCCGATGTCGAGCGGCTCGCCCGCTTGGCCAAGCGGGCGAAACGGTTTGCAACGAAAAATCTCCGTGCCGGAAAAACCACGCGCCTTCCCTCCAAGTTTGTTGATCATCCCGACGATGTCGGGGTTGATCTCCCGCGACAAAACCTGCTCGACGACCTCGACCGACTTCGGCGTCGTCACGCGATACCCCTGCTCGAAACGAGTCTCGACACCGGCCTGTTCCAGCGCGCGGGTGATCGCTTTGCCGCCACCGTGCACGATGATAGGGTTGATGCCAACCGCCTCGATGAAAACGACATCGCGCGCCACGCCGCCGCGTACTGCCGAGTCGGTCGAGTCCATAAAACTGCCGCCGTACTTAATGACAAACGTCTCCCCCCGAAACCGCTGCACATACGGCAATGCCTCTAGCAAAGTATCCGCCTTGGCTATGAGATTATCCATTTCTTAGCCCCCGAGCGATGAGGGGTCGTTGATGTTGCCTTTGTTGAACTCTACGTATGCCTCGGTGAGGTCGGCAGCGTGGAGCACGGCGGTGGCCCTACCGAGGTTTAGGTTGATGTGCAGGTCGAACTCGATCGGTTCGACTGCCTTGCAAAGGGTCCCGAACGCGGTGCGTGTGGGCCGTCCCTTTTTGAGCGAGTAAATTTTTTTACGTGAGCCGCTCGCGCTGTAGGCGATGTCCACTTTTTCCTCGACGACTCTGGCGGGGGAGTAGCCCAGCGCATCGATGATCCTGCCCCAGTTCGGATCGCCGCCGCTCCAGCTTGTCTTGACGAGCGCGCTGTTGCCGACGGCCCGCGCCGCTGCGTCGGCGTCAGCAAACGACTTGGCCCCGGCGACGCGCACGGTGACGACGCGGCTGATGCCTTCGCCGTCGCGTACAATCATTTTCGCCAACGCGAGGCAGACGTGATTCAGCGTGGCTTGAAACGTTTTCAGGTCGGCTGCGCCCAATTTGCCGTTGTCGGCTAAGCCGTTGGCCAACAGCAGCACGGTGTCGTTGGTGCTCATGTCGCCATCGACGGTGATGCAGTTGAAACTTTGCGCGACGGCTTCGCGGAGACATTTTTTCAAGTTGGCCGCATCGACGTTTGCGTCGGTGGTTAGGTAGGTGAGCATCGTGGCGTGAAGGCCCTGCGGCGTGGAGGCGGGCCGCGCGCCGGTCGGGCTCATGCCGGGCTGGATCATTCCCGCGCCCTTGGCGATCCCGCCGAGCCGCACCGTTTTGCCGCCAAGCAGGAACTCGACGGCGATCTGCTTGGACTGCGTGTCGCTCGTCAGGATGGCCTCGGCGGCTTCCGCAGCGGCGGCCTGGGTGGGCTGGAGTTGCCCGGCGACGGCGGTGATGCCCTTTCTAATGTTCGGCATAGGCAGCGGGACGCCGATCCGGCCGGTCGAACCGACGAGCACGTCGGTGGTTTTGAGGCCAAGCGCTTGGCCGGTGAGCGCGGCCATTTCGAGTGCGTCGGCCAAGCCCTGCGGGCCGGTGCAGGCGTTGGCATTGCCGGAGTTGATGACGACGGCGCGCGCGGTGCTGTTGCTCAAATGCGCGACGCAGAGCTTCACCGGCGCGGCGCAAATCTGGTTTGTCGTAAACATCCCGGCGGCTTTCGCCGGGACGTCGGAGACGATAAGCGCGAGGTCCCGTTTTTGGCCCTTGTCGCTGCCTTTGCCGGTGCCGAGTGTTTTGACATCGCAAAACCGTGCGGCCGCCCGGAAGCCAAGCGGCGTGGTGATTGATCCCCTGATTTTTTTAAACTTGGCCACGGTTTAGATGGGCAACCCGGCTGTTTTGTCGAAGCCAAACCGGATGTTGAACGATTGCACCGCCTGCCCGCTGGCACCTTTGACGAGGTTGTCCTCGGCGCTGAAAACGCGCAGTCGCTTCGTGCGCGAATCGGCGGCCCATCCGATTTCGATCGTGTTGGTTCCGGTGACGTTTTTAGTGTCGGGCAATCGGTCGCTGCCGGTGAGCCGAACGAACGGCTCGTCGGCGTAGCGCTTGGCGAGGCAGTTGGCGATGTCGTCTGTCCATTGGGTGAAGTCGTCCGCTTGGCCAGACGCGGGGGCGAAATAAAGAGTGGTGAGAATGCCGCGGTTCACCGGAACCAGGTGCGGGGTGAATTGAAGGGTGACCGGCGCGCCGTTGGCCAAGCTGAGTTCCTGCTCGATCTCCGACAAGTGCCGGTGCTTCGGCACGCCGTAAGGCCGGAGGCTCTCGTTGCATTCGACGTACAAGAGTGACACGTCAGTCTTCCGCCCAGCACCGCTGACGCCGCTCAACGAGTCGGCGATAATTTGCTCGGGATCGATCAAACCGGCCTCGAGCAGCGGGAGAGTCGGTAACAAAATGCTCGTCGGATAACAGCCGGGCGAGGCGATGAGCGTCGCGTCGGCGATGGCGTCGCGTCGGATTTCCGGCAGTCCGTAAACGGCCTTGGACAGCCACTCCGGCGAGGGGTGTTCAGCGCCGTAGAACTCGTTGTAGGTATTGGCGTCGTTGAGGCGGAAGTCGGCGCTCAGGTCGATCACCGTCACGCCGCGCTCGACCAACGGCACGGCAAACTCGGCGGCGACGCCGTGGGGCAGAGCGAGGAAAACGGCCTGCGCCTTATCGGCGATCAGATCGATCGATGGCTCGGAAAAAGTCAGGCCGTTGGCTCCGGTGTAACCGGCAAAGCGAGGGAAGACAGAGGTCACCGCTTGGCCGGCGTACTGGCGCGAGGTCAGTACCGACAGGTTGACGTGCGGGTGCCCAAGCAACAGGCGCACCAGCTCCTCGCCGGAGTAACCGGAGGCGCCCACGATCGCGGTGTTGATTTTTGTCCCTGACATGATGGTTTAAATGTTGGGGCCTCGTTTGGCCAATGTTGCTTTAAATGACGGTACCGAAAAACAGAAAGCCCCGCCAGCGTTTCAACCAGCGGGGCTCGAAAAGTGTTACAATTTAGCGTTTGCTGAACTGGAAGTTCTTCCGTGCGCCGGGTTGGCCGGGCTTCTTTCGCTCTTTTTTGCGGGGGTCACGAGAGAGATGGCCGGCATCTTTGAGGGGCTGGCGCAGTTCTCCATCGTACTTCTCCAGCGCACGGGCAATGCCGAGCCGCACCGCGCCGGCCTGGCCGGCGATGCCGCCACCGGCGACCTTCACGCGGACATCAGCCTTCTCGTTCATCTCGACGGTCTCGAGCGGCTTGACTGCGATCGTGCGCTGGTTCTCGACGGTGAAGTAATTCTCCACGTCACGACCGTTGACGGTGATCTTGCCGGAGCCGCCAGCTGTCAACCGCACGCGGGCAACCGCAGTCTTGCGGCGGCCTGTTCCTAAAAATTCCTCAATTTGAGCCATATAAAAAATCTGTGTTATGCCAGTTCGAGGGCAGCCGGTGCTTGCGCCTTATGCGGATGATCCGGCCCAGCGTACACTTTCAGTTTCTTGAAAATTTGCCGGCCCAATCGGTTGCGGGGGATCATGCCCTTCACGGCCTTCTCGACTAGCCGCTCCGGGTGTTTCGCCCGGACATCCGATGGTGAAAATTTCTTCAAGCCGCCGCGGTAACCGGAGTAAGTGGTCATTACTTTTTCCGTTTCCTTCTTGCCGGTCAGCACCACTTTTTCTGCATTGATCACCACGACGAAGTCGCCCGTGTCGAGATGCGGCGTGAAAGCTGGCTTGTTTTTGCCGCGCAAAAGGTTGGCCGCTTTGGTGGCCACCTTGCCCAGCACAGCGCCATCGGCATCGATGATGTGCCACTTTCTCGGCTGCTCGTCGATGGTGCGGTTTAGCTTGTCGATCTTTGGTAAATAGGTCTTCATTCAGAACTCCCCGGAAGTAAAGGGGCGGGAACATTACCAAAAACCAAAAGCGAGTCAACATGTTGTTTGAAGAAAAAAACCATCGTTTTGGTCGGTTTTTCGTGTAAAAACGAAATCTCCGCATTGACTCGGGGGCGCTCGCGCTTAATTTTCGGTGCTGTTTCTGCTTTTGTGAAATTTGAACCGTTACAAACTGGCCGGCGTTTTTTCCTGTTGGTGCTATCCGCCTTGGTGGTAACGCCTTACCGGGCGTTGGCCAAGCGCTTGGCCAAGGGGCCGCTCGTGTACCTCACTTGGCGGGTCGATCCCACCACCACTATCGTTGTTAACTGGATGGATGGCGATGCTCGCAGCAATGACTTTGTGATGTACCGCCGCTCGGACGCGCCGGCTGTGAGCCGGTGGTCATTGGCCCGTGGCTTCAATCACATATTTGCCGACCAGGAGAAAAGAATCGTTCACCACGTCGAACTTCGCGGGTTGCAGCCGGACACCGAGTACATGTTCACTATTCGATCCGAGACTCCGATCCGCGGCGGGCGGTACTTCAAGTTTCGCACATTGCCGCGCACGCTCCCGGCCAATTTCCGATTCGTGACCGGCGGCGACATGATGCACAAACGCAAGTACCTCGACGCGATGAACCAGCGCGCGGCCCAGCTCAATCCGTGGTTCGCGCTGTTGGGCGGCGATCTGGCCTACGCCAACGCCAGTTCCAAGGAGGTGGCCAAGTGGGACGACTGGCTGGAGTCGTGGATTCTCAACAGCGTGCGAAAGTCGGACGGCTGCCTAATCCCGATGGTCGTGGCGATCGGCAATCACGAGGTTGCCGGTGGCACTGGTAAAAAGCCGAAAGCCGCCAAATATTTTTACAGCCTGTTTCCGCTGCCGGCCAAGCGCAGTTTTTACGCGATGGACTTTGGCGACTACTTGAGCTTGATCGTGCTCGACTCCGACTTGACGGAGCGGGTGGAGGGGGAGCAGACGGTCTGGCTCGGACAGGCCTTGGCCAAGCGCGCAGGGAAGGTTCCCTTAATCTTCCCGTGCTACCACAAGCCCGCCTACGGCACAGCCAAGCCTCCCAAGGATAGCAACGATCCATCAAAGGATCCGCTGGCGCAGATGATCATCAAAAACTGGTGTCCGTTGTTCGACAAGTATCTCGTGACTGCCGTCTTTGAGAATGACCATCACACCTACAAGCGTACTCACCGGCTTCGGGGCAACAAGGTGGACGAGAAAAACGGCATTCTTTACCTCGGCGACGGCTGCTGGGGAGTCGATACCCGGACGGTGCCCAAGCCGGGTAAATTGTGGTATCTGGCCAAGGCGGCGAGCAAGCGGCATCTCATTTGTATCACGATCCAAAATGGAAAACCGTCCTACGTCGCCTACGAGGCGGACGGGAAAGTGATTGATCAGTACGGCTGATCCGATACGCTGCCGGGCGAGTTAAAGTGTAACCAATCATGCCCATTTATATTTACGAGACTATTCCGGCGAAGAAGGGACAGAAAGTCCGCCGCTTCGAGATCGAGCAGAGGATGAGCGACGAGCAGCTGAAGAAGGACCCCAAGACCGGCCTGCCGGTGAAGCGCATTATCACCGGCGGTTCCGGCACCATTTTTGGCGGGCTCAGTGTGATGGCGATGAATCGTAAGAAGTGAAATTGAAATCGATCACGGCGGCGACGCTGCTGTTTTTGGCGGGCGCTTGGCTGGCCAGCGAGGCCAATGCCGATACGCTCTTTGAGAGCGGGGCAAAGTGGAGCTACTACAAGGGCAACGACCATCCCTCCGGCGGTGACTTGGAGTGGGCCGAGCCGGACTTCGACGATAGCGATTGGCCAAGCGGCGCCTCGCCGATCCGTTACGGCGACGGCAACGGCGGCACGGTGATCGGCGACATGCGCAACACTTACTCCACGATGTTTTTCCGCCGCACCTTCACTGTGCCCAATCCCGCGCAGATTTCCGCACTCGACTTGCTGGTGGACTACGACGACGGCTTCGTTGTTTGGATCAACGGCGAACAGGTGCTCAACGTCGGCGGCTCGGCCGACTTTTCGCACGACTCGTTCGCGAGCATCAGCCACGAGTCCGGCAACGTCGAGACGTTCGCGCTGGCCAATCCCGGCCAGTATCTCGTCGATGGCAAAAACCTGATTGCCATCATGGGATTCAACATCAACCTGACGAGCAGCGACTTCATGATGGATGCCGAATTGCGGAGTTACCGGCCGGACAAATCGCCGCCGAAAGTCGTGTCGCTCAATCCGCCGCCGGGCAATGTCAGTTTGTTGCGTGAGATAACGGTGCGTTTCGACGAGCAAGTCACAGGGGTTGATGCCGATGACCTTTGGCTTAACGGCGACCCGGCGGTGCAGCTTCGCGGCGGCAACAAATCATGGACGTTCACTTTTGCGCCGGGTGATTTTGGCGAGGCGACGCTGTCGTGGAAACCCAATCATGGCATCGCCGACACGGCGCGTCCGCCCAATCCGATGGCCACCGCCGCCGCCACGCACCATTACCGCATCGTTGATGACATGCCGCCCTCGTTGGCAACCATCCTGCCGCCGCCGGGCAGCACGGTGCGAGGGTTGAGCCGCGTGCGCCTGTTCTTCAGCGAACCGGTCCGAGGTTTCGACGTGTCCGACCTGCGAGTCAACGGCCAAGCGCCGACTTCGCTCGCCGGCGTGGCCAGCGGCCCGTGGCAGATTGAGTTCGAGCCGGCCGAGAGCGGCATCGTGACGATCGCCTGGATGGCGAACCACGGCATCACCGACCTTGCGGCGGAGCCGAACCGGCTCGCGGCGGAGGGCTGGCATTACAAGGTCGATGCCGATCACGACTTTGGCCAAGTGGTAATCAATGAGTTTCTCGCAGCCAACCGAGACGGGCTTAAGGACGACGACGGCGAGGTCGGCGACTGGATCGAGTTGCGGAACAACGGTGGCGTCACGGTCGATCTCGCCGGCTGGTCGCTAAGCGATGACTCAACCAAGCCGGGCAAGTGGGTGTTTCCCGGCGTGACGATCCGGCCAAGCGCATCGCTGATCGTGCACGCCACGGGGAAAAACCGCCGCGCGCTTGGCCAAGCATTGCACACGAATTTCAAGCTCGGCGTCGAGGGCGAGTACCTTGGCCTGTTCAGCCCGGAGCTGCCGCGGCGTGTCGCCGACGAGATCGCGCCGGCGTTCCCCGAGCAGCGCAGCAACATTTCGTACGGCCGCTTGGCCAAGGGTGGCTGGGCTTGGTTTGCGACACCGACGCCGGGCCTGGCCAATCGTGGCAGCACCATTCGCGGGATGCTTGCGCCGCCGCTGTTCAGCGCGCAGCGCGGTATTTATGACGCGCAATTCCGGGTGCACCTCACCACCGGCGAGCCGGGCGCGGTGATCCGGTACACGACCGACTACTCCGAGCCGACCGCGACCAACGGCAAGAAATACACCAACCCGCTGGCGGTGCGCCGGACGACCGTGGTGCGGGCGGCAGCGTTCAAGAGCGGCATGCTGCCGTCACGCGTGGAGACGCACACGTACGCCTACAATCTCAGCAAGGGCGTGACGTCGCTGCCGATGATGTCGTTGGTGACGGAGAACTCCAATCTGTGGGGCAACACCGGCATCATGGAGACGAATCCGCGCAACACGACCAAGCGAGGCATCGCGTGGGAGCGGCCGGTCTCGATGGAGCTGATTTATCCCGACACCGGCGAGACGCTGCAGGCCAACGCCGGCCTGCGCGTGCAGGGCGGCAACTACATCCGCGGCCGCTACAACCCGAACGCCGGGCCGCCCGCCGGCAAGTATTCCTTCCGCCTCTATTTCCGCGGCGACTACGGGCCGGGGCGACTGCGGCATCCGTTTTTTCCGGCGCTGCAGGTGGAGGACTTCAATCACATCGTTTTGCGGGCAGGCATGAACGACAACACAAACCCGTTCGTCATCGACGAACTGGTGCGGCGGCTCTCGGCGGACATGGGCCAGGTCGCTGCGCGTGGCACGTTCATGAACCTTTATCTCAACGGCAAATCCAAGGGCTACTATAACCCCACCGAACGCATCGACAGCGACTTTCTCAATTCGTGGAACGGCGGTGAGTCGGAGTGGGACATCATCGCTCAGTACGGTGAACTCCGCGAGGGTGACATGACGAAGTGGAATGAACTCAAGAGCGCCCTGCTGAAAAACCTCTCCGTCCCGCAAAACTACGCGGCGGTCGAGCGCCTACTCAATGTCGACAACTTCATCGACTACATCATGCTCAACGTGTATGCGAACACTGGCGACTGGCCGCATAACAACTGGCGGGCTGCCCGTGAGCGAGTGCCCGGAGCGAGGTGGCGATTCCTCGTGTGGGACGCCGAATGGTCGTTCGGTAACAACGGCCGCGGCGTCACTGGCAACAACCTCACCAGCGGCCCGCTCGCTGGCGGGGCGGACATCGCCCTGTTTTACCGCTCGCTGCAGAAGAACCCAGAGTTCCGCATGCGCTTTGCCGACCGGGTGCAGATCCACTACTTCAACGGCGGCGCGTTGACTGACGAGAATGTGCTGCGCCGCTTCCGCGAAATGAAGGAGGAAATGACCGGCGTGATTAGCAATATGAACTCGACTGTCGAGACCACCTGGGTGCCCCGCCGGCGCGCCATCGTCATGAGCCAAATGGCGACGCAAAACATTCAGGCATCCGCCGCCGCGCCGCAATTCAGCCAGCCCGGTGGCGCGATTCCAGCCGGTTACAGTCTCAACCTCACGGCGACCGATGGCGTTATTTACTACACGACCGACGGCAGCGACCCGCGCCGCCCGGGGGAAGTGGCCGAGACTGGCAAAACCATTCTCAACGGTTCCGCCGAAAAGTGGGCATTGGTTCCATCCGTGGACAACGGCGGCAACACTCTCGGCACTCAGTGGCGCGGCGGTAGGGAACCGTTCGACCACGACGACTGGGACTCCGGCAACGACGGGGTTGGCTACGACCAGAATGCCGATTACGATCCACACATCGGCATCGATGTGGACAGCGAGATGAACGATATCAACCAGTCGGTGTTTGTGCGTATCCCGTTCCGGGTGTCGGTAGAGGACCGCAAAAAGTCTAACTTCATGGTGCTCCGCATGAAGTACGACGACGGCTTCGTCGCCTACCTCAACGGCACACGCATCGTCAGCGCCAACGCCGCCGCCAATCCGGGCTGGAACGCCGGCGCTACCGGCCAGCATGACGACGCATCGGCGGTGACGTGGGTCAGCTTCGACGCCGGCAAGTACATCAATAAGCTGAAAGCCGGGAACAATATTCTCGCCATCCATGGCCTCAACTCCGGTCTTGGTAGTTCTGACATGCTCATCAACGCAGAGCTGTCGATTGGCGAGCGCAGCGGTGCCGAGATTGCCGACGGCGTGCTCAAGTACACATCGCCGGTCAAGCTCACGGGCGACACTACGATTCGCACCCGCACGATGTACAACGGCCAATGGAGCGCACTGGTTGAGCATTCGTTTCAGGCCGGGCGCGCCGGCACGCCGCTGCGCTTCACCGAGATCATGTACAACCCGCTCGGCGGTAGTGAGTACGAGTTTGTTGAGCTGCACAACAGCGGCACGTTCGACGTATCGCTCGGCTGGCATCGGTTCGACGGCATCGACTTTACTTTCGCCGGCGACGCCGTCATCGGCCCCGGCGAGTTTCTCGTGCTTGCGTCCGACAACGACCCCGACGCATTCAAGCTGCGCTACCCCGGCCTAGCTGTGGCCGGTTGGTACCGTGGCAGCCTGTCAAACAACGGCGAGCGGTTGGCCCTACTCGATGCCAGGTGGCGGCGTGTTGTCGAAGTGGACTTCAGCGACGGCGGCGCTTGGCCAAGCTCGGCCGACGGCGACGGGCATTCGCTCGAGTTGATCGATCTGTTGGCCGACCCCGGTGCGGCGTCGAACTGGCGCGACAGCGCAGCCAAGGCCGGCTCGCCCGGGGAAATTGGCGCGTCTGCCGGCGGCTCGCTGGTCATCATTAACGAGGTGCACGTGCAGTCGCCGCTCTCGCCCGAAGCCGATTTTGTTGAGTTGCGAAACCTTGGCCAAGTGGCGGTCGATCTCTCAGGTTGGACG
>Ga0233433_10003524_pt1 | contig 12565 bp, 12 predicted proteins | sample SI_122_August201_5_FD_179868 | JGI IMG/M metagenome (GOLD analysis project Ga0233433, IMG submission 179868) | Seawater microbial communities from Saanich Inlet, British Columbia, Canada - SI_122_August2016_100_MG | ecosystem: Environmental > Aquatic > Marine > Inlet | place: Canada: British... | reverse complement strand
TCTTATTCACAATGCTAAAAAAAGTTGTGCTCCTGATGGTTTATTAGTATCTTCTACAGATATAATACCTGTTGAAATTAAATCTCTTCATTCATCAGTAAGAAACTCTGATTATTATAGAGGTATTAAGTTAGCAACAAAACAATGTAATAGTGTAAGAACAATATTAAACCGCCCTGATGTTATTACACATTATCTTGTGATTTTATCTTGGTATAAGCCGGATGGTTCATTAGAATTAGAATTACATTATAAAGAATTTTAAAAATAAAAAATAATAAACAACATAATAAATATAATAACATAAAAACAATATTTTTTTTAAAGTTTAGGTTCTAGATTATAATCTTTATCAAAACCAAGAGTATAAAATTTAGTTAAAGATTCATCGTTAGGCACAGATATATATTTTTTATCAGCATATCTGCTTATTTCTTTTAATCCTTGGTTATCAAAAAATCTAGATTTTTCTATTTTAGTTTTTTCAGTTTTAGGTATCATTTTACGTAATATAACAGTTCTGTCATTAATACTAACAATAAATTTATCAGTAAGCATTAAAGTATCAACTATTTTTTTTGCTTCCATTTTAGAAGGTTCATTATTAAGTGTTTCGTCTAAATTATTATCATGAATATCAAAATGAATTCTCAAGGTATTCATTAATAAATTACCTTCATAATCTAAATTATTAATACGAGAGGGTGAAATGTTTAATAATGTTCCAATTTCATTTCTTAATTGTGTGCTAATAGGTAAAGTAGATTGAGTTGTTTGTTCATTTTCAAAGTTTTCTTTTTTAGAATAAAGGTATAAAAATATGATTAATAATAGTAAAATAGTAATACAACACTTTTCCAATAACATTTTATTGTTTAATTTATTAAATTATATATTACTATATTTATATATAATTATTTAATATAATTATTATTTTTATTTATAATTATTATTTTTTATTTTTTATAATTATTATTTTTTATTTTTTATAATTATTATTTTTTATTTTTTATAATTATTATTTTTTATTTTTTATAATTATTATTTTTTATTTATTTTTATTCTAATTAATAAAAAAAGATTATCTAATTATAACATAAGTATATAATTATATATCATTTAATACTATAGTAAAATGTTTTCAACTAGTTCTCGTTCTCTTAAAGATACAGGCAAACGTTCATTTGCTATTAATAATGCCTATCATATTGATGGTTGTAAAACCAAGTTTTCTCGCAAAGACTATGATGCTCGTTTAGTTGGTCATAGTGCTCAACGTGCTGCTATGAAAGCCCTTACAGGTCTTTGTGAAGTTAAAAAAATTAAAGGTCAATGTGCTCTTTACATTGAAGTTCGTGAAACTACACAAGGTTCTAAACATAAAGTATATGCTTACAAATGCCGTCGTGTTAAAAAAGACACACCATTAGTTGTTGGTGAACGCACTTATAAATATGATATGATATGTACACCAGTTGATGTTATTCCTACCAAAAAATGTGTTAAATCTCGTAAAACTTCAGGTAGTATGCGTAGTCGTCGCTCGGTATCAAAAACTAAAAAAGTAAACCTTAGTAGAAAAATGAAATCTAAATCATCTAAATCATCTAAAAAATCTAAGAAAACTAAATCTAAAAAATATTAAATTGTTTTATAGATACTATTAAATAATTTATAGATACTATTAAATAATTTTATAGATACTATTAAATAGTCTTTATTATAAATTTATTAAATTTTTATAAACTTTTCATTTTTATTTTATTTAAATATAAAAGTAATACTATAGTTAAAAATAATATTATATTTAATAATCATTTTATATTATTATAAAAATGTCAGAAGATAAAGTTAAAATTGACTATGAATATGAAAATATTATTATTATTCCCTATAGAAATCGTAAAGAACATTTAGATCTCTTTATTAAAGATGTAATACCATTATTTGAAAAATATTTAAAACCTTTTAAATTAGTTATAGTAGAACAAGACGAAGGCAAATTATTTAATAGAGGTATGTTATTAAATATAGGTTTTAATGAATATAAAGATAAAAGTAAATTTTTTTTATCACATGATGTTGATATTTATCCTAATGAAAAATGTATAAAAGAATTATATACAAAACAAGAAGAGAATAATATAGTTGGTATATATACATCTCAGTGTAATACATTAGGTGGAATTATTAAATTTACTAGTAATCATTTTCAAAAACTTAATGGTTTTCCTAATAATTTTTGGGGTTGGGGTGTAGAAGATAAAGCATTACAAAATAGAGTAGAATATATGAAAATACAAGTTAATAAAAATATATTAAGTAATAATTCAAATAGATTTGATTATTTTAATATTAAAAATGATGTAAATGATAGACATATGGATAAATTTTTTAATGATAAAACACATTTTGAATATGATATATTTAATACTTTAATAGATAGTATTAAAATAAAATATATTATGCATTCGGGATTAAATAATTTAGATTATAAAATTATATCTAGAGAAACTATAAATGAAAATGTTGAAATTATAAAAGTAAGTATATAATTTATTTTTTATAATAATTTATTTTTTATAATAATTTATTTTTATAATAATTTATTTTTTATAATAGGTTTATTTTTAAAAATAATTTAAATTTAATATATTATATATAATATCTAATATATTATGTCATTTATAATTTTTCATCAACCTAAAACAGGTGGAACATACGCACAAACCGCATTACCAAATAACTATGTTTTAGGACATTGTCATAATTATCATTATTGTTTAACACATAATTATAATTTAAATAATAAAAAATTAGTTTGTATTATAAGAGAACCTCTTGATTATTATATTTCATTAATAACATTTTGGTGTCTTGATCCTGAATATTGTAAAATTATAACTACAAATACAATTGAAAAATTAACTATAGACTATAATAAAAAAATTAAAAATAATGATGTTATTGGTCATCCAAATTATTGGATAAGTAATGCTTTTACAGAAAGAAATATTATTAATATATTAAATAATTTATTTAGTGATGAATTTATACAAAATAATATAAATAAATTATCAATAGACCATCATACTTATAATAATTATGTATTTTCAATATTATCAAAATTAGATATAGGATATTATACTTTTGCTTTTCTTGATCAATATTCTAAGAAAAAAGTTAGTGAAATTAAGACTACTGAAGAATGTAAAGAAGAAATAATTTATATTAAAAATAATTTTATTATATTAAATAATAAATATTTAACAAAACAGTTAGAAGAATTATGTAATAAATTTAATGTTCCATTTAAAAATACTAAAAAAAAAATGGTTTCAAATAGAAAATCTATTGAAAATTATAATATTAATATTGATTTAATTAATAAAATTAAATATAAAGAAAGATATATTTTAGAAATATTTAAAGATATTTATGAGCAATAGGTATTATTTTTTATATTATTTTATATTATTATTTTAATTATAAAATTTTTTATAATAATTTGTATTTTATTAATAATTTGTATTTTATTAATAATTTGTATTTTATTAATAATTTGTATTTTATTAATAATTTGTATTTTATTAATAATTTGTATTTTATTAATAATTTTAATAATATAAAAATATAATATTAAAATTATTAAATTAAAATTATATTTTTCTTATAAATTATAATTATAAAAATGATAACATTATCTTATGTAAATTTTTGGAAAGACCCAACAAATGATACTTATTTTACAGATTTTATTAATACAAATATAGGTAATGTTAAACTTATAGATTATACTGATAATCCAGATATACTTATAGCAAGTATAAATGGAGATATTAATATTGTAAAAAATAGTAAAGCAAAATGTAAACTTTTTTATTATGGAGAAAATTTAAATAGATTTCATCCATATAATAACGAACAACTATTAATAGATACTTTTGATTTAATTGTTGGATTTAAATATACTAATTTAGAAAAAAAACAAATACGTTTTCCATTATGGTTAATGTATTATAAATTTTATAATTATACACCAGAACATAATTTAATTGATTATATTGAAACTAAATATAAAGAAAATATTAAAAAAGAACATAAAAAAATAAGTACAACATTAATATGTAGACATGATAGAGGTGGTCAAAGAACAAAAATATATAATGAAATAGTAAAACATAATTATTGTAATATATATTGTCCTGGTATATTTAATCATAATACAATTGATAAATTAGGTTTAAAAGTTGAAGATAAAATTAATTATATTGCAAAATCTATTTATAATATTTGTCCTGAAAACTCTGCGTTTGAGGGTTATTTTACTGAAAAAATAATTCATGCGTTTGAAGGAGGAACAATACCTTTATATTGGGCGATTGATTTACCTGAAAAAGGTTTATTAAATGAACATAAATATTGTTTTTGTGATATAGATAACCCTATTAAATTAAGAGAAAAAATAAAACATGTTATGACAAATTCAAATTATTATTTAAAAGGTAATGTATTTACAGATGATGCTCCGGAGATTATTAGTAATTATTATAATACATTAATTACTAATATAAAAATAAAATTAAATGTATAATATAAATTATTTTTCCATTTTTTATAATTAAATACTATGTCTAAAATATATGGTATTAGTTATACATCTAGACATTTTAATAACAGATATAATAATATTATTAAATTAGGTAATGAATGTGGGTTATTTAACACATTTAAATGTTTTACTGAAAATAATATAGATAATGATTTTAAACAAAAAAATAAAGATATATGGAATATGTCAAAAGGGGGTGGATATTGGATTTGGAAACCCTATATAATATCTAAAGTTTTAGAACAAATAAATGATAATGATATATTAGTATATATAGATGCAGGCTGTCATATAAATATTACAAAAGAATCTAAAGAACGTTTTAATGAATATATAAATATGTGTAATAATAGTCAATCAGGATTATTAAGATTTCAATTAACACATCAAGAAAAAAAATTTACAAATAAAAAAACAATAAACTATTTTAAAGATAAATTTAATATTAGTGATAAAATTATGAATGATTATTTAGAAAGTAATCAACTTGTGGGAGGAATACAGTTAATAAAAAAAAATACATATACTATTAATTTTTTTAAACAAATATTAGAAATATTAAATGATGATTATAAATTATTTACAGATATATATACAGAAAATAATGAACAACATAGACACGATCAATCTATTATGTCTCTACTTTATAAACATACGAATGGTGATTTAATTATAGATGATGAAACATATTTTAAAGAGGGTTTTAATTCTACAATATCATTTAAATATCCATTTTGGGCTACAAGAAAACAAATTTAATAATTAATTTATATAATAATTAATTAATTTATATATTTATTAATAAATATTTTTAATTTATCTTTATAATTTTCATCATCATAGTTAGCATTAATTTTATTTATAGTTATAATTTCATTAAATTTTTCTTCATTTTTATTTAAATCTATTATATTCTTTTTTATAATTTCTAAATTTATTGTATTATCAATAATACTATTGCCATTAATAAAACAATCTTTATTAAAAAAATAATCTATTTTATGTGAGCCTAAATATATTGGAATACAATTAGCAAATAAACAATTAAATATTTTTTCAGTTATATAACCATCATCTATAGAATTTTCAGCAACAAAAATAAATTTATATTTATTAAATATAGTTAATAATTCTTCTGAATGATAACACGATTTATTAGATATTTGTGTTTTATATATATCTAAATTTTCACAATTATCAATATTTTTTAAATATTTTTTTATTATATTTTTATTAATATTATTATATTTATTATTACTTACAAATAAACAAAATTTTTTATCATTAAATTTTGTTATTAATGAAGGTTTTATAATATTATAATTATTAATAAAATAATTAATTTGTGTATAAATTACTGGTATTGCCATATATGTATTTGTTATAATACATTTATCAATATGATTATAAAAATATAATTTAATTTTATCATTGTTAAAATTATTATATTTATTATAATGTTTGTAATGAGAATGTTTACTACAATTTTCAACACATATTAAAATATTAAATTTAGTTTCATCTAAATGTGAATTATTATCCAATTGTATATCATAAATTATAGAATTATATATTTTAGTATTATTTATGTTATTATCTATATTTACTATTAAATTATTTGGAAGAAAATATTCAATAAATTTCTTTTGTGATTGCATAGAATAATAATTATTGGATTTAATAAAATAATTTTCTATATTATGTGTTAATTTTATATTCATTTTTTAATTAGTTATTATTTATTACTTATTATTTATTATTTATTAGTTATTATTTATTATTTATTAGTTATTATTTATTATTTATTAGTTATTATTTATTATTTATTAGTTATTATTTATTATTTAAAAATATTAAGTAAATTAAAATTAAACATTAAACATTAAATAATAAATAAATATAAAATGGTAAAAGTAATATCTTTTTCATTATGGGGTGATAAACCCATTTATAATATTGGTGCTATTAAAAATATTGAGTGTGCTAAAGATTATTATCCTGATTTTGAATGTTGGTTTTATATTCATTTACCTAGTGTTCCAAAGGAAACTATTAGTGAATTACAAATACATACTAATGTAAAACTTATATTTAAAGAAGATGATTTAAATACTTCAAAACCTATGATGTGGAGGTTTGAAGCAATAGATAATTCTAATGTATCTATAATGTTATCTAGAGATACTGATACACGTATTTTATTAAGAGAAAAATTAGCAGTTGATGAATGGATAAACTCTAATAAATTATTTCATATAATGAGAGACCATCCATATCATTCATATCCTATACAAGGAGGAATGTTTGGAATGAAGAAAAATCCTAAAATTATTAGTTTATGTCATTTAATTAATAATTTTAAACAATATGGTATTAGAAATTATGATCAAGATTTTTTAAAAAATATTATATATCCTATTATAAAAAATGATGCTTTAATTCATTCATCATTCTGTAAGTTAGCAAAAGAAATAATTAAACCTTTTCCTATAAGTTATGATGAAGAATTTAGATTTGTTGGTGAATATATTAATTCTGATGAAACAGGAGTAATTGAACATAGAAATATGATTAAAAATAAATTAAAAAAATAAGAACTATAAAAAAAGCCTACCAATTTTGTCCCCCTCCGTGTCTTCCATCATAATAAAAACAAATATCTTTTATATATACACTATTTGTATAATAGAGTGTTCTTAACCAATAATCATAATCTTCATCTCCTGTTTTTCTAATATCAAATTTACCAACTTTATTAATTATTTCTTTTTTTATAATAACACTTGAACATATCATACAATTATGTATTTTTATAAATTCTAAATTCCATATATTAGGAAAACCATTTTCTAACATATTTTTATTATTTTTAATTTTACTATATTTTTCATAAATATTATATAATATTTTAAAAAAATGTTCTTCATTATATTTTTCATATTTTTTATTCTCATTATATACACCATTACCTAGTAAACCATCTGTAGAAGACATATTACAACCTGTAATTTGCATTGCTTTTATTTGTAATTCTATTTTTTTAGGAAACCATATATCATCATCATCGCAAAAAGCTATATAATCTCCACTCGCTTTTTCTATACCAAAATTTCTTTGGTATCCTCCCGCACATGCAAATCCAAATTTATTTTTACTATTTTCTTTTAAATGTATAATAATTATATTATTTGATTTCCAATCATAATTATAATATTCATCTTCAGTAGATCTATCATTTACTACAATTATTTCTATATTTTCATATGTTTGTTCTTTTACAGAATTAATTGTATTCATTAAATAATTAAATCTATTAAATGTAGGGATTATTACTGAAACTTTATCCATTTTTAAATTTAATATAAATTTAGTATTTATTTTTTAATTTTAATATAAATTTATTATTAAATTTTAATATAAATTTATTTTTAAATTTTAATATAAATTTATTTTTAAATTTTAAAATAAATAATAAATATAATATTAAAATTTAATAATAAATTTATTAAAAAATTAATATACTAACAAAATGAAAATTGCGATATGTTATTCAGGACAATTACGAAATATGCGTATGATGTTAAATACACATATAGAATATTTATTAGTTCCATTAATCGAAAATAAATATATTATTGATATTTATTTATTAAGTGATTATAATAATACAACAAGATTAAGACAAAATAATAAAATAATATGGAAAGTTAATCAAATTAATCAAGATCTTTTTGATTATTTCAATAATTCACTTAAATATTATAGCAATAATATTAATATAAAAATAATTGAAAAAAATGAATGTGGTTATGATGGTAATAATTATAATGAAAATTTATATAGTCAATTATATAAATTTTATAGTGTTTTAAAAATGATAGATGGTGAATATAATTATATAATTAGATTAAGACCAGATATATATTTTAATAAACATATAAATATAGATTTAATAAATAATGAACATAATATATTATATCAAAATCAAGAAGATAAAAACTATACGGGAGATGCAATACAAATATTTCATTTTAAATATTTAAATGATATTTTACAAAATACAAATAAAAAATTATCATGGATTAAAAAAACTAAAAATATACCCAGTTATGAATATATATTAAATGATATTTTCACAGATTCAAAATTATCATTAATATGGATTGAAAATTTTGTATATCGTTGGTATGGACAAAATGCGAAATATTTTGACTTAATAAAGTTAAATTATTTTGAAGATTGGATTAATATTGAATATAATTTTAATTTTGATAAAAATTTAATTATAAAATTGTTAAATTTAAGAAAAAATATAAATAATATTTTAATATATGATATAAAAAATAATATATTAAAAAATTATAATAATATAAAAATTAATAATAATGAAATAAATTTTAATATTATAAATTCAAATAAATTATATATAAGTGCTTTAAAACCTGATATTATTGAAAATAATATTAATGAAAATAATTATATATTTAAAGACATAGTAGGTATTATACCTTGTTCTGGAACTGCTACACGTATAAATAATATACCTAAATTTTTATTACCTTGTAAAGAAGGTAATTTAATAAATAATACTATAAATATATTTAAAAATAATAATATTGAAAATATTTATATTTCTGTATCTAATGAAAATGAACATCATATTCATAAAATTAATGAACACGATAATAACATTAAATATATTGTAAAAAATACAAATACAATGAGTGAAACAGTACATAATTTAATTAATATTAAATCAAAAAAATATATATTAATAATGCCAGATACATATTTTATATCAAATAATGATACTTTTACAGATATTACTAAATTAAATATTTTATTAAATAAATTTAAAATTGTTATTATATTATGGAAAATTAAAGAATCACAATATGGTAAATTAGGTCAAATTAATATTAATGATACTAAAGTAATAGATATAATAGATAAAGATAAAACATGTAGATATCCATATTCATGGGGAATTATTGGATGGACATATGATGTAAATCATTTAATAGATCCTAAAACACCTCATATTGGATATATAATTAATGAAGCTTTGAAACAAAATATTGATATTGGATATATAATTTCTGAAACTGAATATTTTGATTGTGGAACACCAGAAGAATATTTTTCAATGATAAAAAAATATACATAAATTAATAATATACATAAATAATATATTATATCTAAATATATAATTAATTACATAAATGTATTATTTATAGTATCATATATTTGCGTCCATTCAGGATACACATCTTTAATATTATCTCTTGTAAATCCAATTACAAAATTTACCCAAGGATATGGCATAAATATATAATCTTTATTACATTTTTCATTTTCATTTTCAAATTGTTGAAAATATGCTCCAAGCCAACTTAGAGTAGAGTTTGAACATATACCTCCTTTACATGATTTCATTATATATAAAGTATCTAACGCACTATTATTTTGTTCTTGAATTATATATTCTGCATTTTGTGGAAATTCATTTATATAATTTATTAAATTTGGGCTATATTCATTTGTACATATAATAAATTTTGCTAACGGATCTTGAGATTTAATTTTATTTATACAACATTTATAATAATTTATTAATTTAATTGTATATAAAAAATGATTTACATAATCACCTAATCTAATATGAATAAAATACATATTATTAAAATTATTAGTATTATCTTTATAAAGCATTGTTTTGGGTGTTACTTCAATACAACATTTTAAAGGTATTTCGAAAAATTTTTCTGAAATAAAATAACCATTTAATATTATATTTTTATTATTTAGAGTTTCACAATCTATATTATCTATATTTATTAATTTATTATATATATTAATATAATGAAATGCTCTTTCTAATGGTTCATCATAATGATAATATTCCGAAATATCTAAATTATCTACAATAAGTAAATCTGGAAATATTTGTTTTAATGTAGATACTGTTAATTCTTTATTATTTTTTTGATGAGCATTTGGTGTTATTAGATTTTTACCAATGGTTAATTTATTATTTGTTTTATAACATAAACCTAAAGCACACGCAATTTGAAAAATTTGATTACCTAAACCACCAGTTATATAAATAGTAATCATTATTTACTTTATTTATAAATGAAAACTTAATAATTATAATGAAAAATTAATTATAATAATTTAATATTATATTTTTAAATAGAAAAAAATAAAAAAATATATAAATTAAATTTATTTATAAACTATCTATAAGTTAATATTAAACTTATTTACAAACTATTAATAAAAGCATCAATATCTTTATTTAATGTTTTATCATCTTTTTTGTTTGTAATATCCAATCTATCTTTAAGATCATTCATAGTTTTTTTTATAGAATTCTTTTTATCTTTCAATGTCATATCTTTAATACCAAAAGCACTATAATACATCATTACAACTATTAATAAAGTAATAACTCCAACTACAATCCAAGAATTTCTATTAGTATGATTATATTTACTACGAGTCATCGCAATATTGAGAAATACAGGTATTAAACAACCAATGGCTATAAAGAATGCTTCCATAAATGGTGAATATTTGCTTAAACTGGTAAGTAGCCAATTATTATCTACTGAATCATCACCAGTATAGACACTATCATAACTTGTCATATAAATAAATAGATTAATAATACCTGCTCCTAAGATGGCTCCTATAAAATCAGAAAATGTATTACCTAACATCGCTTTAGAACCATCTATAATATCATATTTTTCTTTTATATTTTGTATGAAAGCGTATGTCCCAGTAGTTTTACTATTTATTTCTTTTATTTCTTTTGGAATAACTAATGGTAATGCTCCATCATCCATAAATTCTTTTATATCTTTAACTAAATCTTTCATTGAATTATTATTTTTTTTTGAAGCATCAGCAATTTCATCTTTAAATCTTAATACGTGATTAATAACACTTCTCCATTTACTATTTGCCCAAACATTCATATATTTTAAATTATCTTGTATAACTTCACTATGGTCTGTAAATCTACTATCAACAGAGAATGGACTTAAAAATAATTGAAGGAATGAATCATCTAGAGCATCTGTTCCAAGTTTCATTCCAAAATTATCTAAGAAACCAAAAACAATAGCACTAACACCTAATGCCATAAATACTCCAACAACAGAAAATTTTTTACCTTTAATATAATCAATTAATTTCATATCTTTTAATACTGTTAAATTTAAAACAGTTAATATACCTGCTACTAAAAACATAAAGATAATACCTGAAAATTGGTCTCTAGGAGTATCTAACAAAGGATGATTACCATTCACAATAATTTTAGAAATAATACAACATGCTACAAAAAAAGAACCCATCGCAAACAGAGGTATTAAAAATCTTGCCCATTGTTTTAATGTTGAATCTGTATTTTCATCATTAGTTTTATCTTCTTTATCTTCTTCTTTAGTATTTTCTTCTTTATTTTCATCATTAGTATTCTCTTCTTTACTCTCTTTTTTAGTAGTATCACCATAAATATATTTAATACTTACAATACTACCAGTAAAAATAAGTAATAATATAAATATTATAATATAATTTGTTTGTCTAGAAGAATTTAATTCATTTAATGTTATCATTTTAATACTTTGTATTAAAATTAAACTAATATAGTTAAACTAATTTAATTATTATTTTATAATTTATTTAATTTTATTAATATAATCAAATATTTAAATAAATAAATACTGTTTGCGAAAAAATAAATATATAAATATATAAATAAATATATAAATAAATATATAAATAAATATATAAATATATAAATAAATATTAATATTAATTTATAAAAAATATATAAATAATATATAAATAAAATATAGTATTATTAATAAATAACTAATTTAAATTATCTATATAAAAAATGGCTGGTGGTTTATTACAAATAGTTGCTTCTGGAGC
>Ga0233433_10003522_pt1 | contig 12566 bp, 18 predicted proteins | sample SI_122_August201_5_FD_179868 | JGI IMG/M metagenome (GOLD analysis project Ga0233433, IMG submission 179868) | Seawater microbial communities from Saanich Inlet, British Columbia, Canada - SI_122_August2016_100_MG | ecosystem: Environmental > Aquatic > Marine > Inlet | place: Canada: British... | reverse complement strand
TAGCTGGAATAACGACAGTAGTAGAATTTGCAGCAGAAGCTCCACTATCAAGTGTAGCGCCCGTTGAAAATGTCTGTGCCATTACCACTTGTCCTGTGTTTTTAACATTTGAACCAAGTGTAGTTCCAGTTGTGTTTGAAATCGTTCCCGCTTTTATCGGTCCCGAAAATGTAGTTGTTGCCATATTAATATCCTCCTAGATATCTGAATACTGTCCCTAGGGTTGTCGACTATACGCGTCAGCATTCATCATTTATTAAATGTATAGTGTAAATATTATATAGTAGATTTAAGTAGAGCGCAAGAGGGCTCTGTGTATGTTGTGATTTTATAAAATGTAGCTTTTAAGTAGCTACTGATACTGCTGGTGCAGCATTAATGATTGCATTTTCTCTGTCTGCAATCTTTGATTCTTCGAGTTTGATCTCTGTAATAACATCTCTAATAGCGTTATCAATTCTGACCATATCTAGAGTATATCTGCCTTCTTGCTCATACTCCAGTTGCCACCTCAACTCCAAGGACCTCTTTTGTTTGTATAGGTCTTTGACCATCAACAACCTCCTCATAGGTTATTCTATTCCTCTTGGGATCATTCATTTCTCCAAGATATTCCCACTTTACACCTTTTTCTCCTATTTTGTCAACTATTGAATTTTCAATAGATTCTACGTTATCTTCAGCCAGAACTTCAAATTCTGTACCATATTGATAAGCAGCGATTTTTACTAGGAATTTTTTCATTCACATACCTTTATTTAGTAATTGTGGCGGAACAATGTCCCGCCACAAAAAATATTATTGATTACGTTGCGTTTGAACCAAAGATACCTCTTGGATCAGAAAATCCAAAAACATATCTTTCTCTCGCTTTGTATCTAACGTTTCCAGTATCAAAGTCACCTTCCATTGAAGTTTTGATAGGTGATCTATTGAAATGTTTAAGACCGTTAGGACAATCTGTTTTAATGAACCATTTTTTCGCAGCAGTCAGGTAGTTGTTTACAGTGTATCCACCAGAAACCATTCCCATGTTCTTAATTGCGTTGATGTCATTATCAGCTGTACCTGTTCTACCAGCAGAATTCATTAATCTGTCAGCAGTAAATTGAAGAGCTGAAGGAATTACCATTTTAACTCCTTGCGCCGCAATTTTTAGGCCTCTTTCATCAGTAAGCGCAGCAATGTCGATTAATGCTTGCTCTAATGAAGTTTCGTTAAGTTCAGCAGCTGTTGTCAATTCATTTGAAACAGTACCCGCTAATGTAGGGTGGTCAGTAGCGCAAAGCTCCTTACCATCTCCACCAGCATAAGTAGAATCAAATGCGTTGTTTAGTACTGCCGCACCTTTGATATTTTTAGTAGACGCCATAGATCTTGCTAAAGCTTTTGTATATCTAGACGCAAGTCTGTCATACAAGTTATCTTCGATAGCTTCTTCTGTGATAGCGAATGCTAATGCAATCGTTTCGTTAGTATAACGAGCTGTGAAAGTCTCTTGTGCATCATCAAATGATACTCCTTGACCTTCAGGTTTAACTGCCGCATTTGCAAAACCAGCTAACATTACTTCTTCTTCGAAAGCTCTGTCAGATGATTCAGTGTCAAAAATTGCAGTCCACTGCTCGCCGTATTGTTTGTACTCTAGTCCGAATAAAGCATTCAGACCAGGCTCTAGTTCTTTAACTAGTTGTGCTCTTGATATAGCCATAGTTTTATCTCCTTATTCGCTATTAGTTGTACAGCGCAGAACCCTTCATAATAGTGACCACGAAGTTACAGCCAGCGGCTGTTTGGTCCTTATTTTCAGGATCGTTTGCGTTTCTTACTACTGTAAACATAGTTGTTGTAGCAGTAGAACCAACATCTAACGTAGAGATCGATTGACCATCTTTATTATCTGTTGCTGTGTAGTTGTTCATATTAAAGCCTTTATGTGGATTAACTCCAAGAAGAGTATCCGCTAAAGCCGCATCAGCTTTTACAACGTATTCCTGATTAGGATTATCATTGATAAAAGCTAATATGTCATTAGAACCAGTATTATAGTCCGTTGACGTTGCTTGTGATGCTACTACATTATTTGAGAATGTAGGTTTTCCATTAGAGTCAATAAAAAATGCTCCGTTGAAAACACCCACTAAAAGAGCAGAACTTGCTGTTGTCCAAGAAGTTCCCCCTAATCCACCATCATCAGTAGTAGTAAAACAAGCGTCCTGTGCCATACCAGCTTCGCCAGCAGTTGCTCCACCGTCGTTTAACGACATTGGATCACCTTTGTTTGAAGCTACGCCTGGCGCAGTTTGGATTTTGTATTCAGATTGTCCTGAAGTCGCTGGAGTATTTCCAACGTTCATAACCATTCTGCAACCAAATCCAGTTGTACTTGCATTTGCCATAGTATTTGTTTCCTTTATATGTACCTGCCCCGAAGGGCCTCCAGTACGGTTAATATATTTTGTTGGATAGGAATAGTTAAAAGATTAACTTTTCTTTGTACCACCAAAAGTTACACGAGTATTCGATTCCTTATGGAATTTCATACTTGGGTGCTGTTCCTTCATAAGATTGTTCTCTACTGCTTCTTCTTTAGCCTCGTTTTGCTTTTTATAATAAGCATCGATTTGAAGCGCAATCTCCTCTGGTATCCTAGCCAGCAATAGGCCGCCCACTCCGATCATTCCAGCGTATTTACCTTCAGTCATCTCTGGATATTGAGTGTCGGGATATTGGTCAGCTCTCACTAACTCCCATCCTTCTCTCAAAGATGATGCTACATTTTTAGCATCTGATGATCCAAGAATTTCGGATCGTATCCATTGATGTCTATATCCAGTTGGCGCTGGTGGTGCATCAAGTGAGTTGGGTGGAGTCCAAACTTTTTTGACTTCTATTTTGTCTCTAGTTTGACTCGCACGTGAAGTTTTTATTTTTTCATTTTCCATTTTATGCTCCTTCCGTGATTTTTAATTGTTTTGCATAAGCTTCTAGCGGCACACCTAATCTTTTAGCAATTGCTACCTGTGATTGTGTGAGTTTCACAGTTTTTCTGCGTCCTGTTGAGGCTGAACGTTTAGCCGAAGCTACATTTTGAACCGGTCTGGCTCTTTCTGTAGAAGTGCCCTCTACCTTATCAAATTTATGCGGAAATTCAAGTCTTATTCTTTTATCAACTTCCGTATAATATTCATTTGATTGAGGATCAAATCCTTCCTTTTCTACCAATGTTTTATGAATATCAAAGGCAGTATAAGTCATTGCAGAATCATTACCAAACCAATTGTTTCTAGAAGCCCAGTCTTCGGCTCTAGGATCACTTTGTTGTTGGGGTGCTCGTTGTTGAGGATTGATATTTACTTCTCTCTCACGCGCTTTTGGTCTGTTCTCCTGTGCAACTTTTAAAGAATTAACTCTAGCTTCATCCATTGTTAAAGCTGCTAATTGCTGTTGTGCTGCAATTTGAGCTTCTACATCTTGGGATTCAATAGCATTTTTAAGTGCTAGTTTTGCTGCTGCTAGACCTGTCTTAACTCTACTTTCAAATTCAGAAACATAAGAAGTGTCCATTTTAGACATTCTTCCTTCCATTTCATCATTTCTATGTTTAACAGATTGAGCATAAGCTACAGCTTCTTCTTTTTGTCTTTCTGCTTCTCTCATCTTACGAGTAAGTTTAGAAATACGTTTTTGAACGCTATCACTATATTCTTTTAACTCGTCCTTTTCTTCAAGTTTAGTTTCTCTTTCATTTTCAAAACTTTTATCTTGAGACTCGGATGAAGTAGCCGGTATTTCTTCTACCTCTATTTTTTCTTCTACAGGTGCTTCAACTTTTTCTGGTTCACCTTTATCATCTAAATTAATTTCAGTCGCCTGTTGATCGGCTTCACCTACATCAACTAAATTATCTACTTTTTTTTCGTCTGGCATAGTTTCCTTCCTATGTTGTTAAATGTAATGAAGAACTGATTCGGGATCACCTATGATCCCTAACACTTCATCATCGTTTAATATTCGCACTTCTCCACCTTCAATCGGTAAACGCGCACCAGCATATCTGGCAAACATTACCCAATCTCCTATTTTACACCACGGCTTATTAAATTTATCTTTGTCCGCATATGCAAGATCTCCCATTTTTAAAACATAACCACAAGTAGTTGCGATTCTTGCTTTATCTAATTGTTCTTGAGAAAATAAAATTCCACCTTTAGTTTTTTCTTTTGGTGTAAAAGGTAAAACTAAAAGTCTATAGCCTACTGGTTCAGGTAACTGATCCGCTATATCTTTAATATTGTGTTCGTCTAATCTTTTTGCGTGAGGTTGTTCTTTTTTTTCGGCGTCGTATTTATCTTGAAGTCCAAGTTTAATTTTTGGTACTTCCTTTTCCGATGTCGATAACGTTTCCTTGTTCATTTTCTTGCTCCTTTGGTTCTAGCAGGTTAGAGATTTCCTGTATAATTAATTGGTAGGCATGTGCCTGTCCCAACATATACTTGTATTTTTCCATACTGTCAACACCACCACTCATCATCGAATCTCCAATCTGTTGAACAGTAGCGTTCATTCTTTTTTTAAGTTTGTCTATTAATATTAAATCATCCATCTTCTCTCCTTATAGTTTGAATTGTTGTAATACTTTCATTTTTTCTTTCTTTTATTTTTACATTTACAACGAGGTGCAAATAACTGTCCTATTAGTTCAACAATGTAATCAATTTTTGAAAAAAAATTGTATAAAAATTTATCTATCATTTTTAGCAGGTCCATTATCCTGTTGTGGTTAAATTTTACGCTTTTCTCATTTTCTTCAAAGTCTCGGCTAATCTAGCACGTTGACCTATCTTACCTTTTTTCTTTGCAGCCGCAGCTAACTTTTTAGCAGGAATTTTTTTACCTTTTTTAATACCTAAAGATTTTCTTAAAGATCCTGGTTTCTTAATTGCTTTTTGTATCCAATCACCAGCCATTAAGAATTTTTTCCGTATGCTCTGCCTTTGCCTTTTGTAGCTTTTCCACAACCTCTAACTTTTCCACCACCTTTGTAGCCAGCGTTTAGTTCGTGGATAACTCTATTTTTTTCGGCACGTCTATTTGAATCCATTCTTTCAGAATCAATTCTACCTAATTCTTCTGCAAGATTCATTCTTCCTGTGTTTGCCATTATTTGCTCGCTCCTCTAGATTCATCTCTTCTAGATTTATAGCTTTGTGTTTTTGTAGACTCTTTTCCTCTTCGCATTCCTAAAGACTCGTCTAATCTGTCGTTAGCACCTTGTTTTTTTATATCAGATTTTCCGTATGGAAATCTGACATTTGATCTTACTCCGTTTTGTCTCATTTTTTTGCTCCGTTTCTAAATATTTGTGTTCCCTTTATACCATAAATGCTCGCCACGACAAGGATCCACAAATTTGTAAACCATGACGGCAGTTGGGAGAACATCTCAAAGAACAGTTTTACCTTGTCCATCGCTGTCGGATCGTCCGATACGACTGCCCAAGCCAGCACCAAAACGGGCAAACTTAAAATTATCAAAACTGCCTCGTCCTTCCAATCTGACTGACGGGCTTCTAAAAGTTTTCCCTGGTATTGTTCTTCACCCTGGGCCATTTTAGTAGCGTGCATTAACTGCGCGTCAGACATAGCCATTTTTGTTCTCTGCTTGTTAGCATAAATTTTACTACCAGCAGAAACGGCTAATTTAATTGCCGATAACCACATAGATTAGTACCATTTAGCTTTGACAGGTTTTTTATCAGCTCTCATTCTTTTTGTTCCTCTAACAGTCACTGTTTGAGTCTCAAAAGGATCAGTAGCTTGAATAGTAACCCCGCCAGTTTGATATCCATTTTTAGCGCCTAGTTCTGATACAACATTAGGTGCTTTTGCTTTTTTATTAGGCATATTTTTCTCCTTGATTTGATTTATATCTAGTTTTTTTTAAAATTTCTACCAAAATCGTGTCGTTTACTTTGGTCAGCCATTTGTTGTTTAGTTAATGACACTCCAGCTCTTAATTCTGCTAGTTCTTCGTTCTGTTCTAGCTTTTCATCATGCTGTTGGTCGTTCATCATAGCTTTCATTTTGTCTAAATTCAATCTTTCTTGACCTTCTTCCTCTTTTCGCTCATTTTCCATTGCTTTTAGGTCGACTTCTCTTGATTTAATTTTCAATAATGGATCCCCAGCAAATTCACCAGTAATTTTTTCTTCTTCTTTAGCATAGTCTTCTTGCATTTCAGCAATTAACTGCGCTTTTCTAGCTTCAATAGAATTGGTTATTTGTTGAACTCGTTGTTGTTGTTGTTGCATTTGTGGATTTTGCATCATACCTTGTCCCATAGCCGGATTTTGTGCTCCCATTTGTTGCATTTGTTGTTGAATCATTTGTAATTCTTGTAATTCTTCTACAAATTCGATTTGTACTTGTTCTTGTGCCATTAAACTAATGTGTTCAAGTATATTTTTCTGCATTGCCGCCATAACTATTGGATTGTTCTGTACCATGTTTAATCTCATAAAGTTTAAGTGAGCATCAATGTGCGCTTTGTGGTCTTGACCAGGAAAAGCTTGGAATGGTTTTTGTGACATTGCTAAAATATGTTCTAATGCAGGGTCCATCGGCATTGGTTGTGCTGGTGGAGGTAAAATTGCATTAACATTTTTCACACCCAGCGCATCATACATAGATCTGTACGCTTGGTACATATTATGCATTTGAGGATTTGATTGCGCCAGTTGTAATTGACTTTGTGCAATAGATATTCTTTGCGTCTGTGAAAAGATGTTTGGATCTGCTACAGGTAATATATCTACTCTATCATCAAAGTCTTGTACTTTAATTTCTCTTGCTGCACCAGGTACATCATAAGGATAAACCGGTGGTAAGTATGATTTAAATACTTGTGATAATAATTTGAATTCTTCTTTTAGACCAACGTATAGTCTTTTGTGGATCGCTGACATTACACGTGAACCACGTTCTAAAAGTGCAACTGTAGTACCGACCGCGGCTTGTTGATTCATATCACCAACTTGCATATCAGAAATTGCTGCAAATCTTTGACCTGCAGATACTACAACACCCATTAACTGAAGCAATGTTGCATCAGGTCCTTTGAAAGGTAAAGTCATAAACTGATCTTTAATATTTCCACCAGGAGCATCTACATCTCTAAATTCTCCGGGTTGTAATGGTTGTGCGTCATCTCTAACTCTAATTCCTCTTGATTTAAAACCAGCTGGTAAGTTTGCTAAAGTTCCTGCATCTAAAAGTTGTCTCAAAGCTGCTGTTGCAGTTCTAGTTAATCCACCAATCATATGAATTAAACCAAAACCATAAAAACCTGTACCTGGTAAAAATTTAAATTGTACAAAATAATTAATTTTATTTTTTTTAGGATCTTCCGCTTGATAGTTTCGTCTTATAGATAAAACTTTACTATTTGCTTGCGCAACAGTAATAACATATGGAAGTTTAATTCCAGTAGGTTCACCATCTTCTCCAACATCTTCATAACCTTCTAAATCTAAATTAGTATGTATTTCATAAAGTGTGTATTGATCTTCTTGTGCGTCTTTAGAAATTCCTTCTAATTCTAATTTTTTATCTTCTAATTGATTTTCTGTAATAGGAGGTGTTCCTAATTCTATATCTCTATAAAATCCTGACACTTGTTGTTTTCTTAATTCATTTTCAGAAATTTTAATAACGTGAATAATTCCTTCTGCATCTTCTAAAGAGTTTGCAGAGTAAGGTACAATCAAATCATCAGCTGGAACAAACTTTGAAACAGCTCTACCTAAAAGATCATCATAATAAACTTTTTTAAAAGTAGATCCTGATAGAGGTAAATAAAATAACATTTGATCAAACTCTGGTTCATACTCTTTCATCTGATCCATAATTTGATAGTTCATAAAATCTTTAACACGTTTAGCTTGCTCTTCTTTGGGAACATCTACATTTCCTAAAATTTGAGTTCTAACCGGACCATCACTTGGTAATAATTCTTTATATGCTTGTGCTTGAAATTGTGTAACTGCTTCAGCAAGCACAGGGTGATTAACACCTGATGCACCTTTAAAAGGTTGCGTTCTTCTTTCGTATTTAAAACCTAAAAGTTCTAAACCGTTTCTATAGGTATCTTCCCAATCTGCTCTTGATTCTTTGTATTCTGTATATTGATCTACGAGTTTATGCCCTAAAGGCTCTAAAACACCATCCTCTAGAGTTTCTGCAAGGTTTGCAAAATGATCTTGATTAGGGTCTATATCTACAGCATGGGGATCAAAAGAAACTTCTGCTCCACCTTCTTCATCCATTGCTATTTCAACAGGTCCTGTTGGAGTATCAATAACTTCTGCTGCTTGTTTATTCTCTATTTCAATAACCTCTTCTTGTGGGTTATTGTTTTGATCTATATTTGGTAATGGTTTATCTATAGTTGCCATTTGGCTATTCTACCTTCTTTTAAATAATGATTCAACACCTGACTTGCTGTTATCAGGTATTTTGATTGCTGTCAAATTTACAAGTCCACCATCTTTAAAGCCCTTTTTACGTTTTAAAAATTCTTCAAGGTTTGTAATACCACCTGTAATTCCTTCTTGTTCCTCTCTACCCATTGGTCCATAAATTTCTTCAGCTTCATATAATTCTTCTACAGTTCTACCTTTAGTAGTTTCATCCATAGTTTTGTGAATTTCACCCATTGCTTTACCACCTTCATCAGTATCAAAATATACAGAACTAGTTCCATCAGTTTGATTTACATCGACTGTAATGTCTGGTCTATCTGGGTGTTTAAAAGTAGAAATTCTATCTTCTTCTTTAACTAAAGTTCCTTCGTCCATAACTTTTTTAACTACCATATTAAAAAAGTCTACACCTTGACTAGCCACGTTTTCAATACCTTTACGCGCACCTTCGGTTTTAAATACGTTTACATATTTACCAATAGCCGGTGCACTTGCTAAAGCAATCAATCCTTTTATAAAAGCTCGTCTATTCATCTCTGTTAAATAAGTTGTATATCATACCTTCTTGGTTTTGATAATTTTTATAAGCGTCATACCCTGACATTCCAAGTCCCAATGCTAGTCCAGGTAATCCTAAAAATCTTGATGCTCCTGCAATCATTCTTGGACTCATTCCCATTCTTAAAATTTGTCCTGTAATTCCTGATCTTGCTTTACCTACGTTGCTTAAATTAAAATAATTTCTTACACCTTCTGCCATTGTTCGTTTAGGTGCATCTCGTACTACACCAGACATTTTAGATAAAGGTTCCATTAAACTTAAACCTAACACAGGTCCAACTGGATCTGTTAAAATGTCTGTCATCGTTTCGCCTTCATCTAATCTTTTAGCGCCGATCGCTCCTTCATATAAACCTGTCATTAATGGCGTTCCAAAAGTTGTAAGCACCGGTCTTAACGCACCGCTGATTCCAAGTGTAGATCTAACTCTACCTCTACCTAAATCTCGTGCAGCTTTGTAAGCACCTGGTACTTCTTGTGCAGCAAAACCTAAAGATGCACCGGCTGTAACTTTTAATGGGTTATCTTTTACGTATTCTAAAATTTGATTTTGATCTGCTTTTTGATCTGTGTTTGCATTTACAATTGATCCCTGTGTGGCGTCATATTTAAGTGGTTCGCTGACCGTGGGTTGATTAATTTGTGGTTGTGATACTTCTGCTGCTTCTACTGGAGAACCTCCAAACATTCCAACTCCAATCATTCCTACTAATCCCGCAACACCTGTACGTCTTAAAGCTGTTCTTAAAAATGAATTAGCTTGAGGATTAAACTCTCCTGTTTTTTTAACTACTTTAATAGCGTTTTGTAAATAAGGATCTATAGCTTTAAAAGCATCTTCTTTGTCTCTTCCTGTAGCAATAAAAGATTTAATTGCTCTTTGTGCTTTTTTAAAAAAAGAATCATCTAAATTTGCTTTTGGTTGAATAGTTTTTATTTCGTTTCCTTTAATTTTATATTTTGTTTGTTCTAAACCAAATTTTTTATTTCCTTCTTCAATTATCTCATTAGCAGATTCTATATAATCTTTTGCTTTATCCGGAGAAGATTGTTTTGCTAATTTTACTAAAGTAGTAACTTTAGTGTCATAACCTGCTCCTTTTATAAATTTATTTTGAATAGGATCCATAGCAGTTATTCTAGTTAAAGTTTCAACATCGTTTACTGTTTCTGCTCTGGCCATTCCTCCTAAATGTTCTTGTCCAAAATTAAAGTTTTTTCCAAATAAATTTCTTATTGGGTCTATTTGAGTTCTATTTACAAAACGATAATAACTATCTCCGTCTGTAATTGGATAACCCGTTATTGGATCATTTTTAGGAATTATTTTTTTATTAACAGCTTCTTTAACTAATTTATCCAAGTTAGAATTATATGTTCTATTTAATCTTTCAACGTTTAATCCTTCACCTGCTAAAGATCTTTCTGGAATATTTAAAGCTTTTCTAATTAATTTGTTTAAAGCAACATCTTTTCCATACTCACCTTGTTTAATTTGTTTTCTTCCTAATATATCAAAACCATCATACAATCTTTGATTGGCTAAAAGATTTCTAGAACCTTTAGTTCTATAAATTAAATCAGGATATTTTTTAGAAATATAGTCTAAAACTTTTTCTTTAAAATTAGAAACAGCTCCAATTTTATTAGATGCATAAACTTTTTTATATGTTTCTTTGTTTTTGTTAATAAAATTTTGAATATCTTGTAATGCTAATTTTTTTTTATTTTTTAATTTTTTTACATTTAATAAATCTATTGTATTTAAATCAGGACGTTTTTTTATTTTTTCTCCTATAGCAATAGCAATTCCACTTTTTACACCTTTACTAGGTGCTTTTAATTTATCAAAATATTCAGGGTCTTTATCGTAAAGTTCTTTTGCTATAGTTTGTCTATTTTTACCTGCTTTAATATCAGTTTCTAAATCTTCAAAACTATAATCTTTAAGATATAAACTTTTATCTGCGGATTGTTTAGAAGCTGAACTTGCAAAACCTGTAGGTAGTGTTAATTTTTCTTTAGTTAAAATTTTATCAATAGCTAGTTTACCAACACCTTGTTTAAATTCTTTTGTTATAATTCTAATAATATCAGATTGAGAATATAAACCTGTTTTAGCTAGTTCTACAATTCTTGCTCTTTTTTTGAGATCTATTTGCACTATCCCCTCCTAGTGAACAGTGAAGCTAGACCTCCGTTAGCGTAACCGATACGTCCACCGTCTCTTCTACCTCTGGAATAACCTCTGTTTCCTCGAGCATCTGTATAAGATCTGCCTGCACTTCTCATTGAAGTAGTATCTTGTCTAGAGGCAGGTGATCTATTTCTATTAGCGGCCTCTCGTCTTGCTAAATCTCTATTAACAGCGTCTGAACCACCTCTCTCAATTTGGAAGTTTCCTCCTAATGTTCTTTCACCCACACCACGTTGGCCGTGTGCTCGCATTTCTGCTGCTCTGGCTTCTTGTTCTTTTTTAAGTTTATCCCAATTCTTTTGACTAAATCCTTTATTTAAATCTTTTCGTCTTTGAAACCACGCCGCTTTCTTGGCTAACATTTCATCATAATCATTGGTACCAAAAGCTGACACTAAATTTTTACCGGCTAATGGACCTCCTAAAATTTTATATCCATCAGCACTATTTTGAGGTAAGAAACCTACCTGTCTTAAATCGTCAACCTGTAGTCCTAAACCTTTACTATAGTTTGGAGAATCAATATTAAAAGGGTTTCTATTCATTGCTTGAATAAGTCCCATTATTCCTATTGGTGGCATTTTAAAATTAGAAAGTTTATCTTTTGCTCCGCTCCACATATCTCCAATTTTTCCCGTAAATTTGTCCCAACCACTTTGATAGTTAGGAACTGATTCTTGTATTCTTCCTGGAATTCTGTTTTCATCAATTAATGCTTCCGACATAAGAGTATTATCTAGAGTATTATCTAGAGTATTATCTAGGGTTGTGTTCATCTGATTAGCGAGCGCCCTATTTTTTGCGACGTTGGTGTCAAAACTTGACCAATCATAATTAGCCATCTGATCTATTGCACTTACTTTATTAGGAATCTCTCCCGACAAACTAGCCATTAAAGGATATCCATATTTATTAACTCCACTACCAAGAGATGCTTGTGGCTCAAGTGATCTTATTAAACTTTGTACATCTTCTTTATTTTCCCAATTACTTACTTCTCCAGGATTATATCCTCCCTGTTTTAATCTATCTAATTCTATTAAGTTAAAACCGTATTGACCTTCAGTTGGTGTATCATACCCACCTGCAACTTGCGTGTTTGTAGTTTCAGGTTGAATTAAACCATATTCACTTAAATCTAAAGTTCCTATTCCTTGGTTTTGATTATTAAAATTTATAGCCATTATACTAATCCTCCTACCGCGAACCTCGGTTCGGGTTTTTGTATTCTTGTTAATATTTCATCGATGTAGTTATCCCAAAAAGTTGTATCATACTTAATATCTTCCATCTCAACGTCATCTGCGATTTTACGTAACACAGCTT
>Ga0233433_10003512_pt1 | contig 12592 bp, 10 predicted proteins | sample SI_122_August201_5_FD_179868 | JGI IMG/M metagenome (GOLD analysis project Ga0233433, IMG submission 179868) | Seawater microbial communities from Saanich Inlet, British Columbia, Canada - SI_122_August2016_100_MG | ecosystem: Environmental > Aquatic > Marine > Inlet | place: Canada: British... | reverse complement strand
TTAAAAACGGCGCACACTAGCTTCTATATAAATTCTAAGAATAAAATTTATATAATGTTGAAGTGTGTACGACAAATTTTGGTAACCTTAACCGTCCACACTTCTCTTCTTAAATTTTTACGTTTTATATAGCTAATTGGGTTAAAAATACCCAATAATCCTCATTAATCTATTGAGTAAACAATAATTTTAATAAGAAAGTGTGACGCTTATAGGCTAAAATAAAAGGAAATCAAGCAATTAAGATTAAAAAAAATAAGTAAAAATTGATGTTTTATAGGGTTTTTTTTGATGTTTTTGACTTTCTAAACTAATAATTAAATATCAAACAATTTTAAATGTTAAAAAAATTTTCCAATAAAATAAAAAAAAAATTACAATTTTTTCCTCTAGTTGCGGTAATTTTAGTAACAATATCATTAACTAGTTATTTTAACTATGCGAAAAATTTTAATAAAAAAAATTACAACAATTTTCTAGATAATATTTATCTTAAAAAAACTCTCAATCATATAATTAATAACTTAGAACCAAAATATAGAAAAATAGAACATCAAATTAAATTAGGCGAAACTTTTGATAAAATACTAAGTGACTATGCAATTGATAAAGGTGAAATTATTGAAATAAAAAATTCTCTTTCAAAAAAAGTTAATCTTAACAAAATGAATACAAAACAAATTATTAAGTTTAGTTTAGATCAAACAGTTAATAAAATTAAAGAATTTACCTTTCAAATTTCTAATAAAGAAAAAGTATATTTAACAAGAAACAATGAAGACGATAAATTTAATCAAAAAATAATATCTATAAAGCTCGATAAAAAAATAATTTATAAAGAGAATATAATTTTACAGAGTCTCTATAAGTCTGCATTAAATCAAAATATACCTGCTAATACAATAATTGAATTTGCAAGGATATATGGTTTTCAAGTTGATTTTCAAAGAGATATTAGAAAAAGAGATAAATTTCAAATAATGTATGAAGTATTTTTAAATGAAAAAAAAGAAATTATTGAAAATGGAGAAATTCTTTTTGCAAACCTAAGGCTCAGTGGTCAAGATAATGCTTTATATTATTTTAATAACGAAGGTAATGCCGGTCATTATGATAAAAATGGAAAAAGTGTTCAAAAAGCATTGATGAAAACTCCAATCAATGGTGCAAGACTATCTTCATCGTTTGGAATGCGAAAACACCCAATAGATGGATTTAATAAAATGCATAGGGGAACTGATTTTGCAGCACCTAAGGGAACTCCAATTATGGCATCAGGTAATGGTTTAATTAAAAAAGCTGGTTGGTGTGGTGGAGGTGGTAATTGTGTAAAAATTAGACACAACTCAACTTATGAAACAATTTATGCTCATATGTCAAAATTTGCGAGAGGAATTAAAGCTGGTGTAAGAGTAAAACAAGGCCAAACAATAGGTTATGTAGGTTCAACGGGAAAGTCTACTGGTCCACATTTACATTATGAAGTTATCATTAATGGAAAAAAAGTTAATTCACAAAAATTGAAACTTCCTTCTGGTAAAATTTTAAAAGGAAAAGAGCGAAAGATATTTGAGACTACAAAAATTAAATTGAACGTACTAAAATCTGAAAAAATTATTGGTTTAAATTAATTAATATCTGACTGCATCTTAGTTATTTTCTTTTCTTGAGTTTCATCTTTCACTTTATCATTAGAAACTTCATCTATTTTAATAGTCTTTTCTTGGGTAGTTTTATCATTATCTGCTTTATTTTCAGCATATTTTGCTTTTCTAAAAGTCTCTTGTTCATTTAAAATTCTAGTAAAATGATCTGCATGTTGCAAATAATTTTCAGATAAAATTTTATCTCCATTTGATAATGCCTCTCTCGCTAAATCATTATATTTTTCAATTAATTTTGGAGCATTATGATTGTTTCGACCAGGTGCTTTTCTTTTAAAATTTTCATTATTTGAATAGCTCGATCCAAATTTAGGTCTATCTCCATTGCTTTTGAAGCTTCTATCATTTCTTCTAAAATTATTTCTTCGAACGTTATTATTGTTATTTCTAAATGTTACCATAAATTTAATTGATTATATTTTTGTACTAACAATACATCGATCATTCTTTGCAAGATCTTTTGAAGTATTGTTTATATAAAAACCTTCTTTTTTTAATAAATTAATTACTTTATTTTTTTGATCAAAACCAATCTCTAAAATAAACTTACCATTTCTTTTAATCAGTTCAGACGATTTTTTTATAACTTTTCTGATTTCTGATAAACCGTCTAATCCACCATCGAGTGCTAATCTTGGTTCGTATTTAACAACATCTCTTTCCAAATATTTTAAATTTAATTTGTTAATATAAGGAGGATTAGAAACAATTAAATCATATTTGCCAAAACAGAATTTGTCAACATCTGTTTTATAAAATTTTGCTCTTCCCTCTACCTTAAGTTTTTTTGCATTTATTTTGCTTATATTTAAACAGTTTTTACTAATATCTATCCCTGTACCATAAAAATTTTTTCTTTCTTTTAAAATGGTTAACAGAATACATCCTGATCCAATACCAATATCCAATATATTCATTCTTTTTTTATGTTTGGTTAACTTTAATATATGCTCTATTATCAATTCTGTATCTGGTCTTGGTATTAAAGTATCACTCGTTACAAAAAATTCTGAATTCCAGAAAAACTTTTTATTAATAAGATGAGCGATTGGTTTTCTAGATGAACGTTCTTTTATTAATTTTCTAAAATATTTGAAATTTTCATCTTGTAAATCTTTATTGCTATTTAAAATGATATATTTTCTATCTTCGCCGAGCGCTTTAGCCATTAGGATTTCAGTATCTAATTGAGCTGTTAGAATATACCTGCTTTTTAAAATATTTGTTCCTTGAATAATTGCTGATTGAATATTCATTTATTTCAAATTACTTAAACTATCTTCTTGAGCTTGCAAAGTTAAAGACTCAATCATCTCATCAAATGCTTCACCTTCTAAAAATTCTTCTAATCTATGAAGCGTTAAATTTATTCTATGATCTGTAACTCTTCCTTGTGGAAAATTATAGGTTCTTATTCTTTCAGATCTATCCCCAGTACCTATTTTTGTTTTCCTGTCTTGAGATCTTTCTTGATCAATTCTAGATCTCTCCAACTCATACAGACGTGATCTTAAAATTTTCATTCCTTTAGCTTTATTTTTGTGTTGAGATTTTTCATCTTGTTGAGAAACAGATAGGCCTGTTGGGATGTGTGTTATTCTCACTGCGCTGTCAGTGGTGTTTACAGATTGTCCTCCTGGACCACCAGCTCTAAATACATCTATTCTTAAATCAGAGTCATTTATTTTAAGATCAACTTCTTCAGCTTCAGGTAAAACTGCAACAGTTGCTGCTGATGTGTGGACTCTTCCTTGAGTTTCTGTATCTGGTACTCTTTGAACTCTATGCACTCCACTTTCGTATTTTAATGTAGAATAAATATTGGTTCCTTTGATTGATGCTATAACTTCTTTTAATCCTCCTGCATCACTTCTAGAAATTGAAATTAATTCTAATGACCATTTTTTTTTGTGACTTACTTTTTCATACATCTTGAAAAGATCTGAGGCAAATAAACTTGCTTCAAGCCCTCCTGTTCCAGCTCTAATCTCTATAATTGCATTCTTTTTGTCAGCTTCATCTTTTGGTAATAAAAATAGTTTTAATTTTTTTTCATTTATTTCGTGCTCAGACTGAAGTTCTGTTAGCTCTAACTCAGCCATACTTTTGAGTTCTTCATCTCCTGAATTATCCTCTAAAATTTTTACTAATTCTTTTTTGTCATTCTCAAAAGAAATATATTTTTTAGCATTTTCTATTATCTCATTTAAATATGAATACTCTTTAGACTTCTCAGCAAATAATTTTTTGTCTATTTCACCTGAAGACAAATCTTTTTCTAATGTAGAATGTTTTGATATAAGTTCTTCAATTGTTTTGATAGGTATCATAATTTTTATTCTAATTCAGAAGCTTTCTTTTCGACTTCTAAAACAACTTTACTTATAATATCATCTGTTAGAACTTTTTCACTTTGAACTCCAGATAAATAAAGCATATTATTGCCTTTTCCACCTCCCGTAATTCCAATATCTGTCATGGCCGCTTCCCCAGGACCATTAACAACACATCCAATAATAGACAATGTTACAGGTGTTTTAATATGTGATAGCCTTTTCTCTAATATCTTAACAGTTTCTATCACTTGAAATGCTTGTCGTGCACATGATGGGCAAGATATAATTTTTACCCCCCTATTTCGCAACCCTAATGATTTTAAGATTTCATTTCCAATCTTAACTTCTTTCACAGGATCATCTGAAAGCGAAACTCTAATAGTATCACCAATTCCATCTAAAAGAAGTGAACCTAACCCTATAGAAGACTTAATACTGCCAGATATAAAACTTCCAGCCTCTGTTATTCCAAGATGTAATGGGTAATTCATAACTTTTGATAGTTGTCGATAAGCTGCAATTGATAGAAAAACATCAGAAGATTTAACGCTAACTTTAAAATTGAAAAAATCTTGGTCCTCTAGAATTTTTATATTTCTCATTGCACTTTCAACTAATGCTTCTGGACATGGTTCTTTATATTTTTCCAAAATATCTTTTTCAAGCGAACCTGCATTCACCCCAATTCTAATCGAGCAATCATTATTTTTAGCAGCGCTCAATACATCGTGAATTTTTTTTATATCTCCAATATTTCCAGGATTTATTCTTAAGCATTTTGCACCATTTTCAGCTGCTTCAATTGCTCTTTTATAATGAAAATGAATATCAGCAATTATTGGAATTTCAACATTTTTACTAATTTCTTTTAGAGATTTTGAAGAAGCTTCGTCGGGACAAGAAACTCTAACAATATCTGCACCCTCTTCATAAATTTCATTGATTTGTTTAATTGTTGATTTAATATCAGTTGTTAATGTATTGGTCATTGACTGGACAGAAATAGGATTTTTGCCTCCAACTTTTACATCACCTACATTTATTACTTTAGTATTTTTTCTAGTGATATTTCTAAAAGGCCTAAGGCTCATAAAAATTAGTCTAATTTAAATTCTTTATGCAGAACAGCTACTGCTTTTTTTACATTTTTAGATGAAATTAATACAGAAATTTTAATTTCAGATGTTGAAATTACCAAAATATTTATCTTTTTTGACGCCAAAGCTTGAAACATTCTAAATGTAATACCTGGTGTAGTTATCATACCAACACCAATTATAGAAACTTTTGACACATCTTTATCAAAAGATAGTTTTTTATAAGATATTTTTTTATTTAGTTTTATTAATTTTTCTGTTTTTTTAAGATCATCAGATTTGATTGTGAATGTTAAATCAGTTTCTTTACCATTTAAAGAAATGTTTTGAATAACCATATCCACATTAATCAAATTCTGTGATAAAGGTTTAAAAATAGATGCTGCGATACCCGGTCTATCTTTAACTCCAACAATTGTAATTTTTGCATCATTTTTTGTTGATGAAATTCCAGTAATAATTTGATCACTAAATGCTTTTTTAGATCCTGTAATCAATGTTCCAGATTTATTAATAAATGAAGATTTAACCTGAATATCAATATTATTTAATTTGGCATCCTGAACTGATGTTGGTTGCATAACTTTTGATCCTAACGATGCCATTTCTAACATTTCGTCATAAAAGATTTTTTTTATTTTTTTTGCATTTTTATATTGTCTAGGATCTGTTGTATAAACTCCATCAACATCTGTATAAATTACACACTCATCTGCTTTAATAAATTTAGCCAACATAATAGCTGTTGCATCTGACCCACTTCTACCAATAGTAGTTAATCTAAATTTATTATTAATACCCTGAAAACCAGTGATAATAGGAATCCCCCCACTTTTTAAATAATTATTTAATTCTTTAACAACTACTTTTTCGATTCTAGCTCCAGAATAAGGGCCCTCTGTAATTATAGGTAATTGCCATGACATCCATGATCTCGATCTAAATCCAATATGATTTAATCTTCCAGCAATTAATGCACAAGAAGCCTGCTCACCTGTAGATACTAAAGTATCATATTCTGCGTTATCAAAATTATTACTAATTAGCTTTGATTTATTAACAAGATCATTTGTTACACCACTCATAGCAGATGAAATTACAACTACTCTGTTTTTTTTCTTTTTATAAGAAACAATAATTTTGCAAATTTTTTTGATTCTATCAACACTCCCTACAGAAGTTCCACCAAATTTAAGTACAACAGTTTTCATTGATCAGATTTAGTTATTATAATTTAATTAATGTTTGATAAAATACATCTTAATTGTTATGTCAACTAATTATCTATCATGAGTAGTGTAAATAAAAAAGAAATAGAAAAATTTTCAAAAATGGCCTCTGAATGGTGGGATCCAAAAGGTAAATTTAAACCACTTCACAAATTTAATCCTATACGAATAAAATATATCAAAGAAAGTATAATTGAGAATTTTAAATTAAAAAATAAGATAAAACCTCTAAATAGAATTAATATTTTAGATATTGGATGTGGAGGTGGTTTGCTTTCTGAGCCAATGCAAAGATTGGGTGCAAACGTAACTGGAATAGATGCTTCGATTAAAAATATAAAAATTGCAAAACTTCATGCTCAGAAAAATAAACTAAAGATTAATTATTTGTATTCATCTCCTGAAAAATTAAAAACTAAAAAAAAATATGATGTAATTTTAAATATGGAAATAGTTGAACATGTTGATGACCTTCAATTTTTTTTAAAATCTTGCTCAAAATTACTTAAAAAAAATGGACTTATGTTTGTTGCAACTATTAATAAAACTTTAAAATCTTATATGTTTGCTATTGTTGGTGCTGAATATATCTTGGGATGGCTACCTATTGGAACTCATGAGTGGGAAAAATTTGTAAAACCTGAAGAACTTAAAAATAGTTTAAAAGAAAATAACTTAGTTTTAAGCAAGTTAGACGGAATGCATTTTAATATATTAAAAAATGAATGGAAAATTTCAAAAAATCTGTCTGTTAATTATATTGCTAAATTTATAAAAAATTAATTATTTTTATCATCTAACCAGGGTATCGTTTGAGTTTCAATTCCTTCCTCTTTTAATTCCTTAATATCATTTTTAGATGCATTGCCGTAAATGCCTTTAGTTTTCTTTTTTTTATCATAGTGAATTGATCTCGCTTCATAGACAAAATTTTCACCAACATATTTAAAATTTTCTTTAATAAATTTTTGATAGTTTTTAATAGTTTTTTTTATTTCTAAAGATTTTGATTGATCTAAGTTATTTTTTGATTTAATTTTACTATTAATTAATTTTGGAGCCATTAAAGTTTTCTCAACTTCTGGTGAGTCACAATTATAGCATGATAAAAGCTTTTTCTTTTTTAATTTTTCGTATTCTTTTGATGTGGCAAACCAACTATCAAAAGTTATCTCGCAATTTTTACATTCTAGCTTGTATTTAATCATAGTAATTAATTAATAATAAAAAATAAAATTTCAATGTCTATTAACTTCTATAATCTGCATTAATATTTATATATTTATTTGTAAGATCCATGGTGTAGGCAGTAAAACTTTTAATGCCTGTAGAAATTTCGATTACTAAATTAATATTTTCATTCTTCATATATTCTGCTACTAGTTTTTCATGATAGGTTTGACTTAGCTTACCATCTGTAACTACTTTTATATTTCCAAAATTAATAGATAATCTTTTTAAATTAATTTTTGGTCCAGCTTTACCAATAGCCATTATAATTCTACCCCAGTTAGGATCCTCTCCTGCAATTGCAGTTTTTACTAAAGGCGAGTTTGCTATTGAAAAAGCAATTTTTTTTGCATCAATTTCATTTTTACATTTTTTAACACTTACTGTAATAAATTTAGATGCTCCCTCACCATCAGAAACAACTCTTTTTGCAAGATTTAACAAAACATTATTTAAGGCTAAGTCAAAGTTTCTTATCTTCTTATCATTAATAGTTTTAATTTTGGCATTATTTACTTTATTGGTTGCAAAAATCGTAGCCATATCATTTGTACTTGTATCTCCATCACACGAAATTGCATTGAACGTTGTTGTTATATTTTTTTTTAATAATTTACTCAATATATTGTTTGATAAACTAGCATCTGTAAAAACATAAGCTAATGTTGTTGCCATATTTGGATAGATCATGCCTGATCCTTTTGCTATTCCATAAATTTTAATTTTTTCATTTCCAATTTGACATTCTTCCATTGCTAATTTGGGCTTTGTATCAGTGGTCATGATACCAAGTCCAGCCTTCATCCAAAGAAATTTGTTTTGCGTATATCGAATTTTATCTACTAAACTTGGTATTTGACTGGCAATTTTTTCATATGGAAATTTCTCACCAATAGTGCCTGTGCAACCAAAAATAATCTGTTTAGAATTTATTTTTTTTGGGATTTCTTCGTCCTCAGCTTGTTTTTCAGTTAATTTTTTACACACCAAATCAGCTAATTTTTTTAAACTGTCATAGCCCTGTTTTCCAGTAAAGGCATTTGCATTTCTTGTATTAACAAGAAGTGAGTATATTTTTTTACAATTTTGATTTAAGTTCCATTTAATATTCTCAGATACTATTTTAGATTGTGTGTAAACAGAGCCATAATTAGCTCCATCTCTAAAATAAAACATTGAAAGATCATCTCTATTATCTTTGTATAGGTTTGCACTTACGACTGAAATTGATAGCCCATCAATGTGATCTAAGTCCTGAAAATCAATCATTCTTGTGTTTTTTGATTTTGAAGACAAAAAGTTTGTTAAATTAATTCCCATAGTATTTAAATTATTTATTTAATACATATATTAAACAATATAAGTAAAGAATAAATCAAATAGTCATGTTTAATCCATTAAATTTAATTTCAAAATTCATTAAATCAAGTAATCAAAAAGAGCTTGATAGAATTGGAAAAATAGTAACAAAAATAAATTCATTAGAAGATGATTTTAAAAATTTAGATGATTTAGATTTTCCACAGAAAACTAATGAATTTAAAAAACAAATTAAAAGTGGAAAATCTTTAGATCTAATTTTACCTGAAGCATTTGCTTTAGTTAGAGAAGCATCAAAAAGGACACGTAATGAGAGACATTTTGATGTTCAAATAATTGGTGGTGTAGTGTTACATGAAGGTAAAATTGCAGAAATGAGAACAGGAGAAGGAAAAACTCTTACCATTACTCTTGCTGCATATTTAAATGCCCTTAATGAAAAAGGCATACACATTGTTACTGTTAACGATTACTTAGCTAAAAGAGATTCTTTAGAAATGGGACAAATATATAACTTTCTGGGTTTGACTTCAGGATACATTAATAACAATCAAGATGATATTGAGCGTAAAAAAAATTACGATTGTGACATAACTTATGCAACAAATAGTGAACTAGGGTTTGATTATTTAAGAGATAACATGAAGTTTTCTGAAAAAGAAATGGTTCAAAGGGAACATTCTTTTTCTATAGTTGATGAAATTGACTCATGTTTAATTGATGAGGCTAGAACTCCATTAATAATTTCTGGATCAGCGGAAGATAAAACTGCTCAATACCTTGCAATAGATAAGCTAATAAAACAATTAGATGATAAAAATTATGAGATTGATGAAAAAGATAAAAATATTCTTTTAAGTAACGAGGGAATAGATAATGTTGAAAAAATTTTTACTGATGCTGGAATTTTAAAAAATAATAATTTTTATGATCCTGAAAATTTAAGTCTAGTTCATCATGTAAATCAAGCGTTACGAGCTAATCATTTATTTGAAAAAGGTAAAGATTATATTGTAAAAGATGGTGTTCTAAAAATAATTGATGAACTAACAGGCAGGATTCTTGAAGGCAGAAGATTTGGGGATGGACTACATCAAGCTCTAGAGGCTAAAGAAAAAGTTGATGTTCAAGCCGAAAATCAAACTTTGGCTTCTATAACTTATCAAAATTATTTTAAACTCTATAAAAAAATTTCAGGTTGTACTGGAACTGCTGCAACTGAAGCAGAAGAATTTTTCGAAATATACAATTTGCCAGTAGTTGCAATTCCTACAAACAAGCTGATGATAAGAGAAGATTTCAATGATCAAATTTTTAGAACTGAAGACGAAAAAAATGATTCAATTATTAATAAAATAATTGAGTGTAATAATTCTGGTCAGCCTGTTTTAATCTTTACTTCAAGTGTTAATAAATCTGAAATTTATGCAAATTTATTAAATAAGAAAAATATTAAACATGTTGTTTTAAATGCTAAAAACCATGAAAATGAAGCAGAGATAATTGCAAATGCAGGTAAAGAAAAATCAGTAATCATTACTACAAGTATTTCTGGAAGAGGGGTTGACATCCAACTTGGAGGCAAAAAAGGGTCTATAGCTGATGATCAATTAAAAATTGAAAAAGATAAGATTAAAACTTTAGGAGGTTTATTTGTTATAGGAACTGAAAGAATGGAGTCACGTAGGGTTGATAACCAAGCCAGAGGAAGATCAGGTCGACAAGGTGATGAAGGTAGTTCTATATTCTATGTTAGTTTAGAGGATGATCTAATGAGAATTTTTGGCTCAGAATCAATGAATAATATGCTTGAAAAACTTGGTCTTAAAAATGGAGAAAGTATCGACCATCCGTGGATAAATAAAGCGTTAGAAAGAGCACAGCAAAAAGTTGAAGCTAGAAACTTTGATATTAGAAAAACCCTAATCAAATTTGATAATGTCCTTAATGATCAAAGACATGTTGTATTTTCTCAAAGAAAAAATGCTATGAATAGTGATAATATTTTTGAGTACTCAGATGAATTTTTAAAAGAAATAATTGAAGACATTTTAAAATTAAAAGCTCAAAATCTATCAAACCCAAAAAACAAAGAATTTGGTAATCGTCTCAAGCAAATTGTAGGTAAAAGTTTTAATGAAGATGAGTTGAATGAGCTAATAGCTGCAAAAGATGATGAAATAAAGAAAAAAATTACAAATAATTTTATAAATTCAAGAAATGATAGAATTAAACTCCTCGAAGAAGATCAAGCAAAAGAAATAGAAAAAAGAATATTTCTACAATCAATAGATTTGAATTGGAAGTCTCACATACAATATTTGGAACAATTAAGACAAGTTATAGGACTTAGATCATATGGACAAAGAGATCCATTAATTGAATATAAAAAAGAAGCATTTGATTTATTTTCTAATCTTTTAGAAAAATTAAAACTTGATTTTATAACTATATTAATGAATCTAAAGATAGTTACAGAACAGCCTCAGAAAAAAGGAAATGAAAAACCAAGCATGGTTGAACAAATTAAAAAAGGTAAAAAAATGAGAAGAAATGAGCCATGCTTTTGTGGTTCAGGTAAAAAATACAAACATTGTTGTGGTATTCAATAGGTTTAATTAAAATAGAGAAAAAACAACAATCAATAAGATTAATCCTATAAGCACAGATCCAATTATCATTTTTTTTGATTTTAAAATTTTATCAAAATTATTTTTTTTGACAGTGAGAGTGCTTAAATCCTCTGGACTGCTCATAAACCCTTTATTTCTTCCGATTTTCAAAAATTTATTTTTTCTTTCATTTACAATCTCTTCTGATGAAAAATTTTTATAAAAGTCTAAATTTTTAGATATTGAGCTTTTAAGATTTTCTAACATCAATTCATTATCTCTATGAGCACCACCCAAAGGTTCAGGAATTATTTCATCTATGATTTTTAACTCTAATAAATCTTTTGAAGAAAGTTTCATTGCTTTTGCAGCATCAAGCATTTTTTTTGGATCTCTCCACAAAATAGTTGCACATCCTTCTGGAGAAATAACAGAATAAATTGAATTTTCTAACATGATAACTTTATTTGATGATGCTAAAGCAATTGCCCCACCCGAACCACCTTCACCAATTATAATTGCTAAAGTTGGCACTCTAAGTTCCATACAACATTCAATTGATTTAGCTATTGCTTCTGCTTGTCCTCTTTCTTCGGCTCCAACTCCTGGATATGCGCCAGGAGTATCTATAAAAGATATTATTGGAATATTAAATTTATTCGCTAAATTCATTAATCTTATGGTTTTTCGATAACCTTCAGGTCTCATCATCCCAAAATTTCTTTCAATTCTACTTTCTAAATTTTCCCCTTTTTCTTGACCAATCACCAATACTGAATTTCCATTAAATTTGGCAAAACCTGTTAATACCGATTTATCCTCACCATAATAACGATCTCCAGATAAAGAGATAAAATCTTCAAATAAGTTATCTATAAAAAATTTAGATTTTGGTCTATCTTCGTGTCTAGCAACCATTGTAGTTTGCCAAGGATCTAGATTTGAATAAATATCCTTTAATTTTTTATCTAACTCAACTTGAGTATTGCTTATTTTTTGAGTGTCAACTTCAGATAAACCTTCTTGATTATAGGGGTCTTTTAATTTTTCAATTTCATTTTCAAGATTTTTAATATCTGTTTCAAAATTAAGATAATTTTTCAT
>Ga0233433_10003510_pt1 | contig 12602 bp, 11 predicted proteins | sample SI_122_August201_5_FD_179868 | JGI IMG/M metagenome (GOLD analysis project Ga0233433, IMG submission 179868) | Seawater microbial communities from Saanich Inlet, British Columbia, Canada - SI_122_August2016_100_MG | ecosystem: Environmental > Aquatic > Marine > Inlet | place: Canada: British... | reverse complement strand
CTCTTTCGTGGAACGCGCCTTTGCGGAATTCGGCCGGGATATTAAATGGCAAGGCGAGGGCGTAGATGAAAAAGGTCTTGATGCCAAAACCGGCGCCGTTCTTGTTGAGATAGATCCGCGCTACTTCCGGCCAACCGAAGTTGAATTGCTGCTTGGTGACCCAACCAAGGCTTACGAGAAATTGGGGTGGCGCCATACGACCTCATTCGCCGACATGGTAAAAGAAATGGTGGCCAGCGACTTAAAAGCCTTGCAAGACGAAAACCGTCGCTATCAACCAGACGACTGACAAGACCAATGACTAACCTTCATTATTCTCTCGCCGGGAAAAAAATCTGGGTGGCGGGCCATCGCGGCATGGTTGGGGCAGCCCTGGTCCGGCAGCTGGAAACCATCGACTGCAACATCATCACTGCCACCCATGGGGAACTCGACCTGACCCGGCAGACTGATGTCGAACACTGGATGGCCGAGAATAAACCCGACGCTATATTCATGGCCGCAGCACGGGTCGGCGGCATTTTGGCAAACGACACCTATCCGGTCGAATTCCTCATCGACAATATGAAGATCGAAACCAATGTGTTTTCAGCCGCACATGCTGTCGGTGTTAACCGCATGGTTTTCTTGGGATCAAGTTGCATCTATCCACGACTCGCCGCCCAGCCAATGAACGAGGACGCGCTTCTGACCGGTCCACTAGAGCCAACCAATCAATGGTATGCCATCGCCAAAATAGCCGGCGTTATGATGACACAGGCGTATCGGCGACAGCACGGACGCGATTATATTTCCTGTATGCCGACCAATTTATACGGCCCCGGCGATAACTTTGATTTAAACGAAAGCCATGTCCTGTCGGCATTGATCGTGAAAGCTCACCAGGCCAAAGAGGCCGATGCTGAAAGTTTCGCAGTTTGGGGCACCGGCAATCCGAAGCGAGAATTTCTGTACGTCGATGACTTGGCACAGGCCTGTGTATTTCTGATGGAACGCTATTCGGCTGACGAAACCATCAACGTTGGCTGTGGCGAAGACATCACCATTCGTGATGTCGCACAGACAGTGGCAGATGTTGTTGGCTTTACCGGCACCATCACCAATGACCTCCACAAGCCCGACGGGACGCCGCGCAAGTTTATGGATTCAGGACGAATTAATGCCTTGGGCTGGCACGCGTCAACATCCTTAAAAGAGGGCATTGCCAAGACGTACGCCTGGTATCTTGAGCACGGCGCGTAGCGCAAGTGCGACGCAAAACATCATGGTGAATACAAAAAGAGGCCAGGAGATGTATGAGGTCGCCCGGCGGCTTATTCCGGGCGGCAGCCAATTGCTCTCTAAACGCCCTGAGATGTTTTTACCAGGAGGCTGGCCGAGCTATTACGCCTCGGCCAAAGGCATCACGGTCACCGACTTGGACGGCAACACCTATCGCGACTTTTCCATCGGTGGCGTAGGCGCGACGGTTTTGGGCTATGCCGATCCAAACGTGGATAACGCGGTCAAAGCCGCTATCGACCAAGGATCCATGAGCACCCTCAACGCGCCTGAAGAAGTGATTCTGGCTGAGCGCCTTACCAACCTCCACCCGTGGGCAGATATGGCTCGATTTTCACGGGCCGGTGGCGAAGCCATGGCCATCGCCGTCCGCATCGCGCGAGCCCAAACTCGGAGGTCCATCGTCGCGGTATGCGGGTATCACGGCTGGCACGACTGGTACCTGTCCGCCAATTTAGCTAAAGACGATGCCCTCGACGGTCACCTTTTGCCAGGGCTCGACCCAGCTGGTGTGCCTCGTAGTCTGGAAGGATTGACCCGGCCCTTCCGATACAACGACGTGGACTCGCTGAAAGATATTGTCTCCGCCTGCGGTGAAGATCTCGCGGCGATTGTTATGGAGCCGGCGCGTGACTCGGACCCTGACATTGGGTTTTTGGAAGGTGTCCGAGACATCGCTAATCAAACCGGAGCCGTTCTAATATTCGACGAGATTACGGCAGGTTTCCGTATAAATACTGGTGGTATTCACCTTACCCTTGGCGTCAATCCCGATATCGCGGTGTATGCAAAAGCCTTGGGCAACGGATACCCGATTTCAGCGATTATTGGGCGCAGCGCAATCATGCAGGCGGCCCAGAACAGCTTTATAAGCTCGACGGCTTGGACCGAAAGGATCGGGCCCACCGCCGCACTTGCCGTGCTGGCGGCGTATGAGAAAAAAGATGTGCCCGCTCAATTGATCAAAACGGGCCAAAGCGTCAAACAGGTTTGGCACGACGCTGCCAGCCACACGGGCTTAGACGTCACGGTGAGTGGTCTTGATCCGTTGGCACACCTCAATTTTATGGGCGACGACGCACAAACGCAACGAACGTTGTTTACGCAAGAAATGCTCGATCGAGGGTTCTTAGCTGGGCCCGCTTTTTACGCCATGGCAGCCCATACCCAAGAGGACATCGCGGACTACGCCGATGCCTGTCGCGAAGTGTTTGCCCTGATCGCATCAGCCGCATCAACAGGAAGCATAGAGGGCCGGCTGCGCGGGCCGATTGCACATTCAGGGTTCAAACGCCTGACCTAGACGGACGTTGCGAAGAATTCTGTAGGCTTTTCCCTTGATCACTCGAGGTGTGAGCCGTACAAAGCCTTATACCAATTCACTTTTTTCGCCTGGAGGAGCCGGCCAACCGGCATGCAGATCTACCTCCCCATCGCCGAGATGTCGGTGAATATTTTCCTCATTCTGGGTATGGGTGGGGTTGTCGGCTTGTTGTCTGGCCTGTTCGGTGTTGGTGGCGGGTTTCTTATGACCCCGCTGCTCTTTTTTATCGGCGTCCCGCCAGCTGTTGCGGTCGGCACTGAAGCCAATCAAATCGTCGCCAGTTCTGTTTCCGGTGTTCTCGCTCATTGGCGGCGCGGCAATGTTGACCTGCGCATGGGGGCCGTTTTAACCGTCGGGGGACTCATCGGCTCCACCTTCGGTGTCGCTTTGTTCTCCGTATTGCGCGGGCTTGGTCAAATCGAATTGGTGATTTCGTTGAGTTACGTCATTTTCCTAGGCGTCATCGGCGGACTGATGTTCTACGAAAGCACTAAAGCCATCTTGCGTCGACGGGCTGCACCAGCGGGCCGCTCGCCTCGATCAGCGCGTGGTCCGGGTCGCCATACGTGGATGCATGGCTTGCCCTTCAAAATGCGCTTTCGTAAATCAAAGCTCTATATTTCTGCCCTGTTGCCGCTCGCAATCGGGTTCGTCGTCGGCATCCTCGCCGCCATCATGGGAGTCGGCGGTGGCTTCGTCATGGTACCAGCCATGATTTATCTCCTTGGCATGCCCACCCAAGTGGTGATTGGCACCTCACTTTTTCAAATCATCTTCGTCACCGCCAACACGACCTTTCTCCAGGCAACGGTCAACCAAACCGTTGATGTGGTCCTTGCCCTTATTCTACTGATTGGCGGTGTGGTGGGTGCACAGGTTGGCGCACGAATGGGCGCCAAGCTCCGTGGCGAACAATTGCGCGTTCTGCTCGCGCTGATCGTTCTCGGGGTTTGTCTCAAGCTCGCTTTTGATTTGGTCGTCACACCCAGTGAACCGTTTTCCTTCGGCGGTATCGGAGAATGAAAACACGGGATGTCTTGCTGATCATCGTCCTCGCGCTCGGCCTGGCCCGACCGGCAGCGGCACAAAGCGTTCCCCTTGTGGCGGACCTTTCAAACCACCTGGTTGCCATTACCACCGGTTTTACGGGCACTGATGTTTTGCTATTTGGTGCAACGGATGGCCCTGGCGATGTTGTCATCGTAGTCCGTGGTCCCGCAAAAGATGTAACCATTCGCCGCAAAGATCGTTTCGGACCGATTTGGGCGAACTCCGAAGCCGTCGCGATGCGAGACGTACCGTCTTTTTACAATGTTGCGAGCAATCGCGATGTTGAGGCGTTTACGTCTGAACGAATACGCTCGCTCTACGAGATCGGTGTCGAGAACCTTAAACTGAAGTTCGTCGATTCCGGGCAGCCCGAAGACATTCGTCAAACCTATGGGGACGCGCTGATCCGGTTGAATACGGAGCGTGGCTTATACAGTCCAGAAAATGGAAAGGTGTCGCTGTTGGCGAACCGGCTGTTTCGAGCAGAGCTTCATTTTCCAGCCAATGTTCCAACCGGAGCTTATGAGGTCGGCATTTATCTGTTCAGAAACGGTGACGTGGTCAGCGGCGAGTTCGTCCCTCTGATCATTTCGAAGACCGGTATTGGCGCTGATATTTATGACTTCGCTCACAATTTAGCGCCGCTTTATGGGTTGCTCGCCATTGTTATTGCTGTGCTGGCCGGTTGGGCGGCGGAAGCCGCCTTCAGGCGGACTTAGGAGTTGTGGCCGTGACAGACCAAGACCAAGACACTCTGGAGCATCCCCGCACATTCCTGCTCGTTGTTGATTCGTCTGCGGAATTGAGCGCAGCGCTTCGCTTTGCCTGCCGACGCGCGCTACACACCAACGGAAGCGTCGGCCTGTTTCACGCTGTTGAGCCATCGGATTTTCATCATTTCGCCAGCATCGCTGATCTCATGGACACGGAAGCCCGCTCTGAAGCCGAAAAACTTCTTCAGCGTGTTGCCGCTGATGTACAGCGGCAAACAGGGCGGATGCCGACGTTGTATTTGCGCGAGGGCGACACCAACGAGCAACTTCTCGCGGTTATTGAAGAGCAGGCGGATATTTCCGTGCTCGTCCTCGGCGCGAGCGCCGGAGAAGAGGGGCCAGGCCCCTTAGTAACGGCCCTTTCTGGCCGTTTAGCAGGTAAAATTGCCTTACCTGTCACCATCGTGCCAGGAAACCTAACAGCAGACGAAATCGACGCCTTGACCTAATTTCTGATCCTCGTTTTGCTCACAGACCGCCTTCGCCCTTGAGACTGGACCGATTTAGTCCTAATTAACTGGCAGACCTTTCAAACCCGACCAGGATATTTCTGATGTTTATTCAAACCGAGCCGACCCCCAATCCAGCAACCTTGAAGTTTCTGCCCGGCCGGCCGGTCATGGAAAGTGGCGTGGCTGATTTTACGGCTGCAGAAGACGCGCAGCAGTCTCCCCTTGCACGTCGGCTCTTTGAATTGGATGGCGTCACCGGGGTTTTCTTTGGCACCGATTTTGTAACCGTCACCAAAACCGACGACATGGATTGGCAAGTGATCAAGCCACTCGTCCTCGGCGCCATTATGGATCACTACACTTCGGGCCAGCCTTTGTTGTTGGACGGTGCCGCCGGCAATGATGAAAACGACACCTTTGCCGATGATGATGCAGACCCTGATGTCATCGAGCAGATCAAAGAACTTATTGAAACTCGGGTGCGGCCAGCCGTCGCCCAAGATGGCGGTGACATCATCTACAAAGGCTTTAAGGGCGGCACGGTATATTTGCATATGCGTGGAGCCTGTGCCGGCTGCCCAAGCTCAACCATGACGTTAAAGTCAGGTATTGAAAATATGCTGCGCCACTATGTTCCAGAAGTAACGCAAGTCGAAGCAGTCCTGTAATCTAGGCGGCTCAACAACACGTTTGGAGCTGCTCGTTGCTGCGCGTCATAACATTCCTTAAATCTTTGGGCCTCTGGATCATTGGGGCCCTTCGTGCACTTTACGCCCAAGCGATCCGTCGACCGCTTGAAGCAGAAGCTGTCGCCGTCGCGATAATTTTATTTCTTGCGGCAGTCCAAATCAGCGACACGACACGCACCATCAGTGACGGCCGTATTATCCTTACGGGTGAAGACCTTGCGATCGACGCTCTTGAAGAAACCTTTGTTCGATTTGGCTACTCCCTTGATGGTATCCGCGAAGAAGATCGCGCAGTTCCGCGACTCATTGTTTCAGACGTTCCAGAGGGCCTGAAAGACATACGGGCTGTCGACCGACGGAAGCGCATGTTCTTCCGTTCTGTCCTTCCGCTAATACTGACAGCGAATGAAGAAATTGCGATAGATCGTGATCGCCTGCTCACGATCGCCTCGACCTTCAGTGTTGATGACGAGGACATAAACTTAGATGAGGCCGCTAGTATTTGGATTGATGACCTCGCCACACGCTACGGCATTGACCGTGTCGAAGAAGACGTCAGCCTACCCGAATTAGTCGATGTCCTAAAAGCACGCGTTGCTCCTATTCCCACGGCTCTTGCGCTTGCTCAAGCTGTCGAAGAAAGCGCCTGGGGCACGTCGCGTTTTGCACGTGAAGGCAACGCCTTATTCGGACAGTGGGTATGGAACGAAGACGCCGGCATCGTGCCGACGGAGCAACGCGAAGGCCAAGCTTACGCGGTTCGCGCTTTTGCAGCGCCCCTTGAATCGGTAAAAGCGTACGCAAAAAACCTCAACACCCATTGGGCGTACGCCACGTTTCGCGAGCGACGGGCCGCAACGCTAACCGCGGGTGAAGACCTGGATGGATGGGCTTTGGCCGAAACACTGACACGATATTCGGAACGCGGTGAAGCCTACGTCGAGTCCTTACGTGCCATTATGCGGGTCAACCGACTCCAACCTCTCGACAACGCAAAGTTGGCTGCACCGGACGTCATGATTCAGATGGCAGAAGCGAACTAAGATTTATTGTTTAGTCGAGCCAACCGTCAGCGATTGCGCGGATGAACCGCGACGCCTTCAGACTCAAACCCCGCAATCATTTGCCATCCGAACCAATGCCATCGCCCTTGGGTTATGCGGTCCACGGATTGCAGAGTGCAATTCAACCGCGTGCGACCGATAGGAAACGGTGTCATTGGAGTCAGTGAAAGGATGTTGGCGCGAACGTCTACCGCGAGCGGTGCACCCGTTGGCCCAAAACAAGTCACGTCCGCCAAATTAGAAAGCGAGTCTGCAACTTCAATGGTGATGGTGGGAGGGTTCTGCTGAAGGACCGGATCGGCAGGAGAGATCGCCGCCACTGGTAGCGGTACGGTTTCAATTATGAGGCGAAACCGCTTAGCACTGCCGTATTGTTCGTTAAGGGCGAAGCGCGGGAGATAGAACGTATTGGCCAGCGGACCAACAGCCCCCGAATGTTGCCCAAACCCAGCCGTAAACCCCGCATCGCGAACCGCCGTCATGTCGGCAAGGCTGGCCTCACCATAGGGGTAGGCGAATAGTTTTGGCGCCACTCCAAGACCTCGCACAAACGTCGCGGTCATGCGGGCTAAATCTTGATTAACCGCCGCTGCACTCAAAGACGGGAAATGGTTGTGACCATGGCTATGGGCGCCGATAGAAACACCCTCTTGTTGCAGCGTGAGGATTTTATCCCAGGTCATCATGTCGCTGTAACCCGCTTCCACACCTTCTGTCGCGACAAAGAGGGTTACCGGAAAAGCCGCCGCCTTAAGGCGTGGCCAGCCGATCGTCAGAAAAGACCGATAGGCGTCATCAACCGTAATGGCGACAGAGCGCGGTGGCAGACTGTGTGCGCCGTTTAATGCCGACACTACATCGGCCAATGGAACGACGGTGTATCCGCCCTCTTTTAGAGCCTCGATGTGATCTTCAAGCTGAGCGATGGTTGTGTTGGTCGACGGCAGGTCGCCTTCACCGAACCGGTGGTACATCAGGATCACGGCCGCCTTGGACGCTAAGGCTATGTGACCCGTCCCTACGGTAAATAGTGCCGTAGCGAAACAAAGTCTGATAAGCAGAAGTTTCATAACCGCTATTCTATCAGATAGACGAAAAGGACGCGCCATGCCTCGCTCTGCTCTTGATGACACCGGTCTCGACCTTCTGTTCCGCGACGCTAGAACACAGAACAGTTGGCACCCCGAGCCGGTGAGCGACGACACTCTTCATAAGATATTTGATCTTTTGAAAATGGCGCCGACGTCGGCGAACTGTTCTCCGGCGCGGTTTGTCTTTGTCGCCACACCCGAGGGCAAAGAAAAACTGAGGCCAGCGCTGCCTGCAGGCAACCTGGATAAAACGATGTCAGCGCCGGTTACCGTAATAATCGCGCACGACATGCGATTCTATGAACACTTGCCAGAGCTGTTTCCTCATACGGATGCGAAAGCCTGGTTTACCGGCAATGATGACCTCGTGACCGAAACAGCTTTACGGAACGGCACGTTGCAAGGCGGCTATTTGATGATGGCGGCACGGTCGCTTGGCTTGGACTGTGGGCCAATGTCTGGTTTTGACGTTGATATGGTAAACACGACCTTCTTTCCCGACGGCCGCTTCAAGGTCAATTTTCTCTGCAATATCGGCTATGGCGACGACAAGAGCGTGCACCCTCGCGGACCTCGCTTTGACTTTCACCAAGCGTGCGAGGTGATCTAAGGGCCTTATCCCCGTTTAGAAAAGCCTATCGCGTCGTAGGCTTCAGCCAACACAGGGTTCGCAAGATCATTGGCTTTGTCAGCGCCGCGAGCGAGCAATCGGTCAAGTTCAGCGGGATCAGACAATAGTTCGGTCATGCGGTCTGCGATTGGCCCAAGGATTGATACCGCGAGATCAGCCAACTTGGGTTTAAAGGCACCGAATCCCTGGCCCGAGAATTCTGAAACAACATCGTCAACGGACCGGTCAACCAAAGCCGCATAAATATTGATGAGGTTGGCCGCTTCGGGACGCTCCGCCAAACCCGCTGCCGAATCCGGCAACGCTTCGGGATCGGTCTTCGCCCGTTTGATTTTATCGGCGATGACATCAGCAGTATCTGTCAGGTTAATTCGTGTCATGTCGGATACATCTGACTTAGACATTTTGCGTTGGCCGTCACGCAAGCTCATGACGCGTGTTCCCGGCCCCTGGATAACAGGTTGAGGTAATGGGAAGACGTCTTTGCCCGTGTCGACATTAAATTTCTGGGCAATGTCGCGCGCCAACTCCAGGTGCTGTTTCTGATCTTCGCCGGTCGGCACATGGCTCGCTTTGTAAACCAAAATATCGGCGGCCATGAGGTTAGGATACACCATCAAGCCCGATGAAGCTTTTTCTTTATTTTTTCCCGCTTTGTCTTTGAACTGAGTCATACGGTTGAGCCAGCCCAGACGCGCAACGCAGTTAAAAATCCAAGCCAATTGGGCATGAGCCGGCACATGGCTTTGGATAAACAATGCGCTTTGTTCGGGATCAATTCCCGACGCGATCATGCCCGCAGCTACTTCCCGTGACGATTGAGCAATTTCACCAAGGTCAGGCCAAACCGTAATCGCGTGTAAATCGACAATACAAAACAGACATTCATAGTCGTTCTGCATCGCCACCCAGTTTTTCATCGCCCCCAGGTAGTTACCAAGATGCAGATTACCGGTGGGCTGAATGCCCGAAAGAATACGATTGCTGGGAAACGCCATGAGACACGCCGTAGGTTTGACTGTGAGGTGACGCGGGGATAGCCCAGCGCTCTCATAGGGTCAAGCGGGCTAGACAGCCTCGTCTGTTGGTGCAGTACGGCGGAGGCTTCTGAAATCGCTCAGCGCGGCCCCACCCGTCGCAAGAAGAACGCCACCATACACACCGACACCAAGAATTATGAGGCTGGTGAGGCCTAGGGCACGTGGCAATTCAGCCGCTGATGCTATTCCCGGCGCACCAAAAAGAGAGCCGAAGGTGTCGGTCAGAAGAGTCAGGCCTATCCACACCGCAGCTCCCATCGCCACACTGGCCAGACAAATGCGAGGCAGACGCTTTGTCAGCCGCTCATCAGAAACGAGATGGCCGCGCCGCACCAAAACAACGCCAAGCAAACCAGCGTTTAGCCACGCTGATATCGCCGTGGCTAAGGCGATGCCCACGTGTCCGAGTGACCGCATGAGAATGAGATTCAGAGCAATATTAACGATCATCGCCACCGCCGATATTTTGACCGGCGTCGCTGTATCCTGACGACCGAAGAACCCAGGCACGAGCGCTTTGATCAAAACATAAGCCGGTAGCCCAGCAGCTAAGGCAGCAAGAGCTGCGCCAACGGCCTGTCGATCAGAAACGGTGAAGGCGCCGCGCTCATACAGCGCAGCCGCAATGGGGTGCGCTAGAACTAAGAGCCCGACGGCAGCCGGAAGAGTGAGAACAAGACTGATTTCGATCGCACGGTTCTGGGCCCGGAGCGCCTCTTCGGGATTGTCATTTTGAATGGAGCGAGACAGCATTGGTAGAAGAGCGACTCCGATACCAACACCAATCACCCCGAGTGGAAGCTGGTTCACGCGATCTGCAAAGTAGAGCCATGACACGGCACCAACGGAAACCAGGGTCGCTATTATTTTGTCGATGAGAAGATTGAGCTGATACAGGCTAGCCCCAAACACCACCGGTAGGATTCGTATGAGCAACTGCCGTACCCGTGGCGACAACCGCGGCCGAACGAGCCCAAGGGGCATCCCTGCGACCCGCACGCGCCATGCCAACCAAGCAAATTGAATGACACCGGCCAACGCAACCCCCCAGGCCAGCGCGACGGACGCGTCCATCCCGGAGGATAAGGCAAACAAAACCGCCGTGATCAACGTCAAATTCAAAAGAATCGGAGTTGCAGCTGCGGCAGCAAAACGGTCTAGGGCGTTAAGCACACCAGACTGCAACGAAACCAGAGAGATGAAAAATAAGTACGGAAAAGCGATGCGGGCCAGTTCGGATGCACGTTCCATTTGACCTGGGATATTGCTGAAGCCAGGCGCAATGGCAAACAACGCGACCGGCATCGCGACCATCATCACCAGAACGAAGAAGAACAATACGGTGGCAAGGACGGCAAAGGATTGTTCGGCAAAGCGCAGCGCTTTATCTCGGCCTTCTTTTTCCAATATCTCAGAGAAAATCGGCACGAACCCAGCCGAGAACGCTCCTTCAGCAAAAAGACGGCGGAACAGGTTTGGAAACTGAAAAGCGATCAGAAACGCGTCTGCTGCCAGACCCGCTCCGAGCACACCAGCAATCAGGATATCGCGAACAAAGCCTGTCACCCGGCTGATCAAGGTCATGCCGCTTACGGTGGCGAACGCACGCAGAAGGGATTGGCGAGATCTCATATGAGAGGTTTATATCACCACGGCTTCCGGGCATAGATGTGGCCCAAGCGTGGCATGAAAAAGACCAGCAGCTATTCAGCGGCTGTCGACTGCACGGCTGTAGGTTTAGCAGCTCGAACTGAAAACTCGTCCGGCACACCGATCGCTGTGCCAAGCGCCTCGCGGACCTGTCGAATTTTATTTTCGTTTGCCACCTTCATGCCGAAAACATCTTTGACGTAAAAAACGTCAACCACACGCTCTCCGTAAGTCGAGATGTGGGCCGATCCAATCTGCAAGGCCAACTCAGAAATCATTTTGGTTATGTCGAATAAAAAGCCGGGTCGATCATGGCCATTGATCTCGATAACGCTGTACACTTTTGAGGCCGTGTTATCGATGATAACGCGGGGCGGCGTTTCAAGAGCATGGCTTAGACTTGGCAGGCGGTCTTCTGCACTTTCAAGCTCTCGATCGAGACGCAATCGCCCTTCTAATGCCGCAACGACGCGGGATTTAATTCGATTAAGCTTTGTCTCTGTCGTAATGGCCGTACCGTTAAAATCTTGAACCGTGAACGTATCTAATGCCATGCCGTTGGACAGGGTTACGATTTTGGCATCAACGATAGAAACATTGGACAACGCGAGGGCCCCTGCAATTTTCGCGAATAAACCCGGATGATCGGGGGTATAGATTATCATTTCAGTGACTGCGCGGGCCTTATCAATGTTGAAGGCGACTGCGATATCTTGATGACCGTGCTCCGCCGCTCGAATGAACCGAGCGTGGCGTTCGTGCGTGTCTGCATCGTAAGTTACCCAATACGCAGGGAAACCCGATGAAACAAATTCCTCACGGTCAGCCGCTGGCCAATCAGATAGGCGATCAGCGAGCGCCGCGCGAGCGCGATTGATCCGAGCGTCCAAGGTTACTGTCGAGTGGCCGCCAGACATCCGTTCATCAGCGCGAATATAAAGTTCCCGAAGGAGCGTTGCCTTCCAGTCGTTCCAGACCTTTGGTCCGACGGCTCGAATATCGGCACAGGTTAAAACGAGCAAGAGCTTTAAACGTTCCGGCGACTGCACCGCTTCGCAGAAGTCGACAATGGTTTTCGGATCATCAAGATCCCGCTTGAATGCGGTGTTGCTCATCAACAAGTGTTTCTGCACCAGCCAACTGACGGTTTCCGTTTCTTCCTCCGTCAAACCAAATCGTGGGCACAAAGAAAGCGCGATCTGCGCACCCAATTCGGAATGATCTCCACCCCGGCCTTTGGCAATATCATGTAGAAGAACGGCCACATACAGCGCACGACGCGACTGCACTTTGCCAACGACTTCTGATGCGATCGGCAACTCATCCTCGAGTGCACTGTTCTCGATGCGGTGCAGAATTCCAATGGCTCGGATGGTGTGCTCGTCTGTGGTGTAGACATGGTACATGTCGAATTGCATCTGAGCGACAACACGACCAAAGTCAGGCACAAATCGACCAAAGACACCTGACTCGTTCATCAACCGCAGAATTCTTTCAGGACCGCCTTTGAACGTCATGACGTTGACAAAAAGACGATTGGCTTCTGCGTCCTCGCGA
>Ga0233433_10003497_pt1 | contig 12651 bp, 14 predicted proteins | sample SI_122_August201_5_FD_179868 | JGI IMG/M metagenome (GOLD analysis project Ga0233433, IMG submission 179868) | Seawater microbial communities from Saanich Inlet, British Columbia, Canada - SI_122_August2016_100_MG | ecosystem: Environmental > Aquatic > Marine > Inlet | place: Canada: British... | reverse complement strand
CGCTGGATCATGGTGCCTACGGGGAAGCAAGGTGCGTTCCATCCAGCACCGCCCCGATCCACCTTCCGGCATGTCCGTCTTCCCAATGTTGTTAATGGCCACAGATAGCCCTTTTGCAGAGGCCGTCTCGGGGCAAGATACCCCGGTAGGACCATGCAGCGTATGGAAACGCTCTGAAGAGGGTAAAGAAGGGGATCGCTGTTTCCGTTGCGACACAAGGTGTATACGATCCTGCACCATGGCCGGCCGCCACGCCTCAGAAATCGGCGCCTGGGATAATGGCGCGCTCTACGCCGCAGCCCAGCCCAGCATGGCCAACTACCTCAGCAACGCCGGATACGACACCGTGATGTCAGGCAAGATGCACTTTATCGGCCCAGACCAATTGCACGGCTTCAACCGCCGACTGACCACCGATATCTATTCTTCAGATTTCAACTGGGTCAAGCAGGAGTGGATCGATATTAAGAAAAATCAAGGCCACGACTACGATGAAGTAATGAGCAACCGCCAGGCCTACAACGCCAAGGGCTACACCGGCGAAGGCGTGCACATCGGCCAGTGGCACAACGCACTGAGCTATGACGAAGAAACGCATTTTCGCTCATTAGAATATCTGCGCGCGCGTGGCAACAAACCCGACCCTTTATGCTGGTCGCCTCCAACCACCACCCGCACGAGGCGGTTGGCATGCCCTGTAGCATGGCGCGCCAAGGCCAGTACAAGTACAACTATATACACGGCCACGATCCGCAACTCTTCGACCTCAAAACCGACCCGGGCGAATGGATCAATTTGGCCGCCGACCCGGCGTATAGCGAAATAGCGACGGTCTGCGCCAGGCTATTCTAGAGCGCTTCGAACCCGAGGCCATGGTGAGCCGGACCAATGCAAGTTTGTTGCGGCGCCAACTCATCGACCAGACTATGACCCGCCACGGCCAGACCTGGTGCCATTTTCCCGAATACAATTATAGGCGCGGCGCGTCGGACCAACACCTATCCTAAAGACTATCATGCTAAAATCGTCTTGGCAGACGTCAAAGGAGACGACTTCGCATCGCCAAAGAAAACGTTTGCTTTGAAAATGAGGGATACTTTCGTCGCCTAGCCGAACAGGATACGGAAAAATGCGAAGCGCCCGTCGATATCGAACACTGCGTGCTCGCACCCGGCAAACGCAATTTCCCCTATCACTGTCATGCCACGGGTTGGGAGATGTATTACGCGTTAAAGGGGCAAGCCGGCATGCGGGCCGAAGTCGGCATCGAAGAATTCAAAGCCGGCGAAACCGCGATCTACCCGCCCGGCGACGCGCATCAGATTATCAACGAGAGTAGCGATGATTCTTGACAGGCAGACTCATTGGTTTATTTTAGAACCCGCTTGTGGTCAGGTCGACTGTGTATCTCACAGTTCTATAAAAACGATTTCAGATGTTGACCAAAACAAGCGGTATTAGATGGTCAACGCTGGACGAAAATTAGGTTAGTTGGACGAATTTTGAATCTGTTAGTCTATAAAAGGTTGTTGTAGCATAAAGACTTAGCATCGTAAGTAGAGTAAAAACAGTATTAGGTGCGCCTATAGCTCAGTTGGTAGAGCAGCTGACTCTTAATCAGCGGGTCCGGGGTTCGAGCCCCTGTGGGCGCACCATTTATTATCAAGGGATTACGAGAGCAATTTTCGTAATCCCTTTTTTATTGGTGTCATTGGGTGATATATATGGGCCGTAAAGTACGGTTTAACGGCTCATATACCGGTAATTTACGCGGGGTTGGTGGCCGTTCGATGAAGGGGGAGAGATGACCTGGGATATGGGATGTTACTTGCTACAGGATGCCAACTGTATGTATCCTTGCCTCGGTTGGATAATTTATGCCGGGGTTGTCAAAGCAAATGGCTAAAACGGAAAAGAAATACAAGGCGCGGGTCGTTAATCGCGTCCTTTACCCGGTCATCGGGCTTTTTGCCTGGACAGTATTTTCCTTCGCGATGGTTGAAATTCCGATTGAGAATTTCAATAACGAAGAAAACTACCTGATGTTGGGGCTATAATATGGCTATTATTATTGCAGGCTATACAGCACTACTCTGCGCATTGGGCGTGCGCAGGAAGAAAGGCGGCGACGAAAGTGGGGAATAGAAACAGAACCAGAAGGACTATTTCAGGGGTCGTTGTATGGAAGAGCTCTCGTGTGGGGGCTATTACACGTTTTGAACGGATAGGGGCATCGTAAAATGAGCCAGTTTGAAGGAATTGTACCCGCCATACCGACGCCGATGAACGCAGAGGGTCAGATTGCCGAAGAGGCGTTGCGCAAGTTGGTTGAATTCAATATTAAAGCCGGAGTACATGGTTTCTGGGTCTCGGGCGGCACGGGTGAAAGTGTGTTGCTTGAAGACGAGGAGAATAGGCGGGTCGCCGAAATTGTGGTTGACCAGGGCCAAGGGCGGGTGAATAATATTATCCATGTTGGGGCGGCTACGACAGCTCGCGCGGCTGGTTTGGCCGAACACGCCGCACGGGTAGGGGCCGAGGCTATTTGCTGCGTACCGCCTTTCTTCTATAGCCGCAGCGATGAAGAAATCGTTGAGCATTACAGGGTGGTGGCCGCCGCCGCCGACCTGCCGTTTTTTGCTTATAACCTGCCTTCGGCGACCCGGGTCGAGATCGACCCGCCGTTGATGCAGAAGATCCAAGACGCGGTGCCACAGCTAAAGGGGCTCAAGCACTCGGTGGCGAATCTGTCTAATTTGCGGGCTTTTGCGCGAATGGGCTTAGACGCTTTTACGGGGAGTTGCCATTGGATGCTGCCGGCGATGACGCTGGGTGCGGTGGGTGCGGTCGACGGGCCGCCTTCTGTCGCCCCCGAGTTATGGGTCGCTATTTGGCAGGCCTATCAGGCAGGTGATCTCAAAAAGGCCGAAGCGGCGCAGAATCGGGCGAGTGAGACCGTCGAGGCGCTTATGCGTTGCGGTGGGGGTTTTCATGCTATGATTAAGGTCGCGCTTGGCATGCGGTTGGGCATCGACTGCGGTGATCCTCGGCCGCCCGCGCTGCCGCTTACAAAAGAGCAGCGGCAGGCGTTAGAGCGGATTGTCGACGAGTTGGATTTTCCGGCATAAGGTCATCATACGTGACGGAGAACAAACAAAGCCCTTTTCGACTGCATACAGCGCAGTGCGGAAAAGGGCTTTGTCCTTTTAGCGGTAGGCTTATCTGACGAGCAGGCCGTAGCCGATCTGCTCGTCAGATAAGCCCAGGTCAACGACCAGAATACCGACGAAGAGCCCGAAGCGTTTGATGGCCATATCGGGCACCTTTGGTACTTCGTGCTTAAAAAGGGGGAGATCCTGAATTAATCTCGGTATATCCGCCCGTTGAAACTGTGAGGGAGATCACTACCGAAAAAGAAAGCCGACCCGCTACACCGCCTTGCAATGAAATCTGCCTCGATTGCGGGAGAACTAAATAAAAAAAGACCCGATCGAACAAGGGTTTTTCTCAGGCTTCGGAGGGAATAATCTCCAATTTGCGCAAATATTCGCAGAGCCCGCTATCGTCGGTGGGCAGATCGAGTACGTCGGAAAAGGGCCACATATTTCCCTCGAGGAAATCAACAGCGGTTTGCCTTTCGTGGTTGGAATCGGCACCGGACATGTCTTTTATCGCCTGCAGGATGACTGCGGCGGCGAGTCGTCGGTGGCCGTCGAACTGGGCGCGGTAGGTAGGTTTTCTGTCTTTAGCCATGGCCTTCATCGTTGGAAGTGCGGTAGAATCTACCTTTACGACGCGTAAGGCGCCGGGTAGATCCCGCTGGGTTTATAGTCCAATTCATAGATAGAGTCCAATTACACAGCCGGTTAGCATCGTCGCGATTGTACCGGCGATAAGCGAACGCAGCCCTAAGCGTGCCAGGTCGCCGCGTCGCTCGGGTGCGATGCCGCCGATGCCGCCAATCATAATGGCCACTGAGCCGAAGTTTGCAAAACCGCAAAGAGCATAAGTGGCGATAATAAAGGAACGCGAGCTCAGCGCGGAAGCTTCTCCTGCGTGCTGAGACAGGGCAAGATAGGCGACGAATTCGTTGAGGATGGTCTTGAGCCCCATCAATTGGCCGACAATCCTGGCTTCGGCCCAGGGGATGCCCATCAGCCATACCAGGGGATGAAAGAGGACGCCAGTGGCCGCTTCCATACTCCAGGTACCGCTTGCCGCGCCGTTTATTAGTCCGTCGGCCCAGCTTATACCGTAGTTCGCCAGGGCGACTAGACCGATAAAGGCGATCAGCATGGCGAGCACGTTGAGTACTAGGTGCATGCCTTCGACTGCACCACGGGCGGCTGCGTCTAGGCCGTTGAGCGTATCTTTGCGCGGAAGCTCGACTTGTTCGCCGGCCGTTTCAGTTTTGTTAGTCTCCGGGATCATCAGTTTGGCGACGGCGATCGCCGCCGGGGCGCTGATCAGTGATGCGACGAACAAATGTCCGGCGATATCGGGGTGTACGTCGCCGAGGATGGTGGCGTATATGACCATCACGGTGCCGGCGATAGTGGCCATGCCGCCGGTCATCAGGCAAAAGAGCTCGCTCTCGGTGAGGCGCGCGACATAGGGGCGAATCAAGAGCGGGGCTTCGGTCATGCCGAGAAAGATATTGGCCGCCATGCCGACGCTTTCGGCCGAACTGATGCCCATCAGCTTCTGCATGATACGGCTGAGCCGGGCGATGAGCCAAGGCAGAATGCCGTAGTGGTAGAGAATGCGCGAGAGCGAGGCGACGAAAATCAGGGTCGCAGCGATCTCCAAGGCGAAGACATGACCGTGCTCACCGGCAAAAGAGTCAGAGCTTAAACCACTGAAGAGCAGGGACTGGTTGGCTTTGAGCGCGGTCTTTTTGAGCAGGGCGGCAAAGTGGCCGATCAGGGCGAAGATCGGATTGCGCAGCACGGGTTGCAACAGTAGGCCGGTGAGGGCCAGTTGTAGCAGTATGGCGACGCCGAGGGTCTTCCAGGCGATAGTGCGGCTACGACGGCCTGAAAGCCAGGCGATAACGAGGAGAACGAGGTAGCCAAAGGCGCTGTGCAGGATGGGCATGACGCTTCTAAAAGAACGAGCATAATGTAAGAAAGTCAAGAATTTATAAGGAAAATAGGGTCCTGCGGGGCTAAGAACGGTATTTAGTCGAGTGTATCGAGAGTGCGTTGCACAACGGAATATAGGGGGGCGTCAGTATCGATACAGGTGGCGCCGGACCAGACGGGTAAGGCGCCGAGGGCTTGTGCGAGGTTTTCGAAATAGGGGGAGTCGCAGGGAGAGCCACGACCGGCCATACGGGCGCGCCAAGTTTCAAGTGGCGGTGGATCTAGGTGGAGGACGCGCAGGGGGGCGGGGGCAATTTTTTTGCCTAAGCTCGGCCAGAGGTCATTTTCGCCTAGCTCGGGGCCAAAGCCGCCGACGAGCAGAATTTGGCGGGTGCCGACCAGGTTACTGCAAGCTGTAGTGAGCGGGCCGGCGTATTCCAGGGGGCGGAGTTGTTGCCAGTAGTGCGAGGTGCCGTAAGCTGAGGCTGAAGGATCGCCGCGTTGGGCTGCCGCCGTTAAGATGAAGCCACCGGCGGTTTGGTCTTTGTCGATAAGGAAGGTATTGGGTAGTAGGGACAATAAGGCGCGGGCAACGGCAGTTTTCCCGACACCGGGCGGACCACCGATGATCACTAGGCGGGCGGATGAAGCTCCGGGGCGGGCTGCCGCGAGCAGGGCTTCTGCGGTGGGTTTTGCGTCCGGGGTGGAATCGGCATAACCCCCTCCGAGCTTGGCGACATCGGTCACGGCGAAGCAGCGCCGCGATCCTGCGGTTCCCAGCCGACCAACTCTTTGGCGTTGGACAGGTCCCACTTTTTTTCGCCCCCCTGCGAGACCCCGTAGAAGATGCCGAATTGCGGGCGGGGGGCCTCGATGCAACAGGCGGTTAGCTCGGCGGAATCGCGGGCACTGAGCCAGCGGTTTTCGCCGGGTGCGTAGTCGCGGTTGACCTCTTCGGTGTCTGGGTAGTTGGCGATGCGGATGCAGTAGACGGAGATGCCGTATTGCTCGTGGTAGTGCCGGCCCAGCGCTTCGCCGTAGGCTTTACTGACGCCATATATACTGTCGGGGCGGACCGGCATATCCGGGGTGGTGTAGACATTGTCTCGCTCGTAGAAGCCGGTGACGTGGTTGGTGCTGGCGAAGATGACGACGGGGACTTTGTTGATGCGGGCGGCTTCGAAGATATTGTAGGTGCCCTGGATATTCGTCTCCATGATCATCTGGTTATAGCGGGTGCGCGGATAGCCCCGCTGGGTGGTGGCGATGCCAAGGTGGGCTATGGCGTCAACGCCGTCACAGGCTTCGACCATATTTTCAAAGTTGGCCACATCGGAGACCACTATTTCGTCGTCCGGCTCGGTTTCGGGGATAGTGCGGTGGAAGAGCAGGCGAAAATCATAGCGGTCTTTGAGGTGGCGGCGTAAGCCCGACCCGACCATGCCAGCGGCGCCGGTAATGAAAAGCTTCTGTTGTTTGGCCATTGTGAAACTCCCCGGGAAATTAGTGCTACTATACTCGCCTGATGCTGGGCTGTCAATTCGGCGTGCTGGACCCGATTCTGCGCGATGCATCTACGACGCAATTGCTCGTCGTGATGTATCGCGCCTGTTCTACGCGCATCGAGATCTTTGATGCGCTGGTATTTTTCTCTTAAGTGAAAGAGTACTCCGGCTCAAAATTGATCAGCGTTCGCGCCCGTTCGATGCTGACCAGAGATTCGTTGCCGACGATGGGGCGCGTGCGCTCGCTTACGTCGGGATAGAAGAGCTGGAGTAGCGCCTCGCTGTCTACGTCGGCTACATTTTGCGCCTGGGTGATAAAGAGCGGGTGCGCGCCTTCGTAATCGGCGGTCAATCCCTTCTCGAAGGCCTGCGCTGAGTCTTCCGCATGAATCATGGTCCAAAAGTTGGTTAGCCCCGAGACCATCTGTCGCGTGGCGAAAGCCCGCTCCTGCTCGGGGGTAAGTTCGGCGCCGGGTTTCCACTGGCGCGGTTTTTCGGAGACGCGACTGGCGCGGTTTTCTTCGCACTGTGCCCAGATCGCAGCGACGCGTTCCCGGCGTTCGGCGTCCGGCAACGCGAGTATCTCCTGATAGGCTTGGCCGCCATTGGCAAAGAAGCGCGCGCGCGCCGCGTCATCGGGGTCGCGCACGGCGGGTAGGCGCAGGCATACGCCGGATATTCCGTCCCGCCGCGAAAAGTATTCAGCCGTTTCTTCAAGCATCTGTTTAGACAGCGAATAGGCGTCGGTCGTTTGTTGTGGATGTTTTTCGTCGATGGGGAAGTAGGAAAGCTGGAAGGCTTTGACGCCGAAGTTGAATCCGAGGGCGTTGATTGAACTGGCGCTGACGACCCGTTTTATACCCTCTTCGGCGGCGGCCTGGTAGACGTTGAAGGTGCCGGTGCAATTGATGTGGAAGATAGCGGGTGCGGTGCCACCCGCGGGGTTGGGGATCGCTGCCAGGTGTACGACGCCGTCGATGCCTTTTAGCTGCTCGCGCAGGGCATTGTAGTCGGTGATATCGCAGCGACGGAACTCGGCGCCGTCTATTTCGAGGCCTTCATCAAGGCCGATGACTCGGACGCTGTGGCCCGCGCGGACGAGCCGTGCGACGCAGCGGCGGCCGACGGTTCCGGTGCCTCCGGTGACGAGTACGTTCATTTTCTGTTATCCATTCTTAGAGGTTGCGGTGGTTGACGGTTCTTCTTGCGTCAGGGACGAGAGGCTGCCGAGCTTGCGCAGCGAGGGGAAGAGGCCGGTCCACGAGGCGACGACTAAGAGGGTGCCGATGCCGCCGCTGATGACGGATATTACCGGTGTAAATACTTGCGCCACCGCTCCGGATTCGAAACCGCCGATTTCGTTGGAAGAGCCGACGAAAATGGCGGTGACGGCCTGGACGCGGCCGCGCATCTGGTTGGGGGTGCTCATTTGCGAGATTACTCGGCGGATCACCATACTGACATTGTCGAAGGCGCCGGTCAGCGCCAGCATCACCAGGGAGAGCCAGAAGTTTTGCGAGAGACCGAAGACGATAGTTGCCGCGCCGAACCCGGCGACGCAGAGCAGTAGGGTGCGGCCGGCGTGGCGAATCGGTGGTAGGTAGGCCATTAATAGGGCGATAGTACAGGCGCCGACGGCAGGTGCGGCGCGCAGCCAACCGAGGGCCGCTTCGGGTGAAAGGCCGACGGTTTCGAGGTCGATGATATCACGGGCGAAGATTGGCAGCAGATAGACCGCGCCGCCCAATAGCACGGCGAAGAGATCGAGCGAGATCGCGCCGAGCAGCAGCTTTTGGTCACGAACGTAGCGCAGCCCCTCGGCGATCTGTCCGAACATATTGCCGCGTTCGCTGCGCGGAGCCGGAGGCAGGGTCATGGTGGTGAGGAAGAGGATAAAACCCAGCGATGAAAAGGCGCTGAGCACATAGGCGGCCTGAATATTGAAGGCGATGATAAAACCGCCGATAGCCGGTCCGGCGATGCCGGTGATCTGCATCAGACTGGTGGACCATTTGGCGGCGTTTTCAAAGAGTTCGTCGGGGACCAATAGCGGCGTGATCGCCCTTTGTGCCGGTGAGCCTATGCGCAGCAGGGACGAATCGAGAAAGAGCAGCGCGTACATCCAAGTGGTCGGGAACTGGTACCAACTGAAAACGGCCAGGCCGAGTGAGGTGAGGGTCGCGCCGGCTAGGCTGAGCATCATCAGCTTACGGCGGTCGAAGACATCGGCCAAATAGCCGGCCGGCAGGGTGAAGAGTAGCATCGGTATGGCTTGGACCAGGCCGACCAGGCCAAGGGAAAGGGCCTGGCCGGTGCGGTCGTACATCTCCCAGCCGATGGCCAGGCCTTGCGCGGCGGTTCCCATTCGCACTAAAGCGGAGGCGATGAGAAAACGGCGGAAGCGCTGGAAGCGTAGAGAACTGTAGGGGTCGTGTTTTTCGCTCAAAGTGCGGTCGATCTATGCAATGTCAAGATAGTGCTCCGTATTGTCATTATTATAGGCCGCGATCCAGCGTTCGGAGGAGATAAAACCACTGCTCAATGAAGCCCATTCGGCGCCGCCGCTTGCTTGTTGCAGATCTTCGATACTCTGGCCCGCTTTGTTGCCCGCGGCTATAAGAGCCTGGGTTTTTTACAATATGCGCAAATAGGTCTGGAGGTCATTGATCGTGGCCAAAGGCCCGTGCACCGGAATGATTTTATTCTCGGTGTCGATGGTTTACAGCGTTGCTTGCCTCACGGAAAATTAGATGGATTGGCCGGTGGTCGAATCGACGTGGCGGAAGATGTATTTGAGCCTGTCGCGCGTATCTTGTGCTAGGGACCGTTGTGCAAAAGACGCGAGGTTGGCGTCGAGGTGCTCGGCGTTACCAGTGCCCGAGAGCACGATGTGCACACCGGGCTCGTCGCGGCAGAAGCGGTAGGCGGCATCGGGCAGCGAGGCGGTCTGTGCGAGCAGGAAAGCGGGGAAATCGTCGATGTCGGTCGGTTCGATCTGTCCCTTTTGCACTAGGTCGGCAACGAACGCGCGCAAGTTGTCCGGATGGCTGAGGGCCTTGCGTACGGCGAACATAATCTGGATGCCGACATTTTGCTCCATCGCCTGGGCGAATACTTTTTCACGGGCGGTCTGATTTAACAGGTTGAAGCCGACCATTAATACGTCCCAGAGATCGTCGGTGAGTGCCATTTGCAGCATCGTATGGCCAAGGTCTTCGTTGAACATCTCGCTGAGGCCGACAAAGCGGATCTTGCCCTGGTCCTGCGCTTTTTGCAATATGGGGTAGATGTCGGTAACGAGCCGGGGATAGTCTTGCGGAACCACGCCGTGCAGGTTGTAGAGGTCGATATAATCGGTGCCTAGGTTTTGTAAGCTCTGATCGAGACTGGCCTGTAGCGTTTGGGCGTTGACTTCCTGTCTGCGGGTCGATTTCTTGGTGGAGACGATAATGGACGACCGGTCGCGACCCTGTAACGCCTGCCTGACGATGGGCTCAGTGCCATAGCCCTCTGCAGTATCGACGAAGTTGACGCCCTGGTCGAAGGCGTGGCGGAGCAGGTCGGCGGATTCGTTCTCGCTAAGGCCGGTTTTACGACCGATCTGGCTGGGGCCTCCTGCACCGACGCCCATACGGGAGACGGTGAGGCCGGTGCGGCCTAATATGGTGGTCTGCATGGGGCTCCTAAGAGGTCGGGCAGATTAATAAAAGACGTTTGTAAACTGGCGATGGTTAGTGAAATGGGCACCAGAATAATCAAGCTATTGCCCGGGGGATTGACAATAGACGATGGGGAATTAGAAAATGGATCGGGGTTGAATATGTTTGTCAAAGCGGAGCTTTGTTGCCGCGGGATAGCAACAGTGTTAATGTGCAAAATGCTGCGCGACGACCGAAAATATGCTTCGTAATTAGCGGTGCTCACCACCAGCCATGCGCGGGCTATGGTGTATCCGGTCGTGGGTTATTCGACGCTCGAGACTTTGCTGGCCTATACACCGAAGAAAACGTAGGTGCCCGGTGTTGCGAGACTGGAGGGGTTTGTATGGGTAGCGGGTCTATGCGGATTCCGGTGCGCGATAGCTCAAGCGGTCGGCGATAGCGATGACACCGATAAGCAATGGACCGATGGCGATCCAGGAGGGTTGGTTGAAGTGCAGCGCCAATAGCGCGGACAGGCCGGTCAATGTGGTGACCAGATAGATTGCGAGTACTGCGCCGCGCCGCGACAGCCCCAAACGCACTAGACGGTGGCTGATGTGGTTTTTGTCGCCGATCCAGGGTTTGGACCCAGTGCGGATGCGGATTAGATTGACGCTGGCAAAGTCGTATATGGGTACGGCCAGCACCAGTAGAGAAGCTAGCTGATGCGCGGCGAAAAGAGTAACTTCGGCGTAGGTCTGGCTGAGCAGGACGGCGATGGCCGCGACGCTATACCCGAGAAAGAGGCCGCCGGCGTCGCCCATGAAGATCGTCGCTGGCGGTAAGTTGTAGAGTAGGAATCCGCAGAGCGCGCCGAAGAGCACAAGACAAAAGGTGGCCAGTGCGAAATCGCGTACCAATAAGGCCATAAAGGCCAGGAATATCAGGTTGATGGCGGCGATGCCGGCGCTGAGTCCGTCCATATTGTCGAGGAAGTTGAAGGCATTGCTCATTGCGGTGAGCCAGAAGACCGTCAGGGCCATATTGAGGAGAGGCACCTCGGGAAAGAGCGACAAGCGGCAGGCCGGCAAGGTGGCGACGACGGCGGTGATGATGAATAGTTGTGCGAGAAATCGGGGCAGAGGGGGCAAACCGCGCCAGTCGTCGGCAAGCCCGAGTAAGAACAGGGCGAATCCGCCGGCGAGCAGTAGCGAAAGATCGGCTCCTTTTTGCATAAAGTCGCCCGCGACCAAAAGCGAACCCAATAACCAAGCATGATTGCCCTCGATGGCCTGCTGTTGCAGGATGGGTACTAGATAGGGCAAAACTACATATAGGCTGAGCAGCAAACCGCAGAAGATGGCTATGGCACCGCCGTAGGGCGTGGGTTGCTCGTGTGATTTGTGGGCCCCGGTTTCGGGTCGATCGACGAGATTGTAGCGCCAGGCCAATCGTTTGACAAACGGCACCGCTAGTGCGGTGACAGACAAAGGGCCCAACACTAGGGGCCAGAGGGATAACTGCGAATCCATGTATTGGTCCAGGTGAAAGAGTTGTTTTAATATAGGAGTAGATTTTGGCGTTGAGCAACGCGGAAAGGAAAACGAACGATATGTTGGCGATTGATGGAGGGGTAAAAATTCGCGAAACACCGTTTCCCAAACGGCATCTTTTTGGCGAGGAGGAGCGAGCGGTAGCGGTCAAGCTTTTTGATGCGGCGATAGAGAGCGGCAACGCGATCCATTACAGTGGCCCGGAAGAATTGGCCTATGAACAGGAGTTCGCCGCATTTATGGGCGGGGGCTACGCCGATCTAGTCAACTCGGGCACTTCGGCGCTCTATGTTGCTTTGGGCGCGCTCGAGTTGCAAACGGCCGGCGAGGTGGTGATCCCGCCGATTACGGATCCGGGCGGTGCGATGCCGGTGGCTTTATTGTGCCAGGTGCCGGTGGTCAGCGATGCGGCACCGGGATCGTTTAACGCCGGTGCTGAGCAAATCGAGGCGGTGTTGACGCCGCATACCCGCGCGATCGTCGTCGCGCATATCGCCGGGGAACCGGCGGATATGGATCCGATCCTGGAACTGGCACAGGCACGCGGCATACCCATTGTTGAAGATTGCGCACAGGCGCACGGCGCCCTGTACAAGGGCCGAATGGTGGGGACCTTTGGCGATATAGCCGCCTTTTCGACGATGAGCGGCAAGCACCATGCGACAGGTCCACAAGGGGGTGTGGTCTTTACTCGGGACGAGGCGCTAGTTTGGGAATCCAAGCGTTTCTCCGACCGAGGCAAGCCGTTTAATACCGAGGCCACTTCTAATTTGCGGGCCGGGCTCAATTTAAACGGCAACGATCTGTCGGCGGCTATTGGACGGGTGCAATTGCGCCGGATTGTGGCGATGAACGACCGGCGCCATCA
>Ga0233433_10003490_pt1 | contig 12661 bp, 12 predicted proteins | sample SI_122_August201_5_FD_179868 | JGI IMG/M metagenome (GOLD analysis project Ga0233433, IMG submission 179868) | Seawater microbial communities from Saanich Inlet, British Columbia, Canada - SI_122_August2016_100_MG | ecosystem: Environmental > Aquatic > Marine > Inlet | place: Canada: British... | reverse complement strand
CGTTGAACACAGTAACTCACTCAAAAAAAATTATTAATTACATTAGGAAAGTAATTGGTTTTAAGAACATTTTAATTTCAGATGATTTGTCTATGAAAAGCTTAAAAGAAAATATAAAAACTAACACAATAAAATGCTTCAAAGCAGGTTGTAATCTAGCTCTACATTGCAACGGCAATTTTAAAGAAATGGAGATTGTTGCTAACAATTCACCCTTGATAAGTTCTTTTATAACTAAAAAAACATCACAATTTTACAAAATTTTAAGCTAATATCTAATTATGTCTGAGAATGATTCTGTTTTATTTAATGTTGATATTAACAATTATAATGGACCTTTAGATATCCTATTAGATTTAGCTAAGGCACAAAAAGTTGATTTAGAAGAAATATCAATAACCAAATTAGCGGATCAATTTCATGAATATATAACAAAAGAGAAAGATTTGAATTTAGAGATAGCTTCAGAATATCTATTGATGGCAACATGGTTAGCTTATCTTAAGTCAAAATTATTATTACCTGGTACTCCTGAAGAAGAATTTAAAGTTCAAGAAGTTGCGGATAAATTAAAATTACAGCTTAAAAAATTAGAACTTATAAGATTATTATCTGAACAAATGCTCAAAAGAAAAAGGTTAGGTAGAGAAATAAGAACTCGTGGTATTAAAGGGAATATAAGATCTATTTATAGCTCAGAATATAATTTGAGTTTATTTGAGTTACTAAAATCATATTCCACAATAATTATGACAAAAGATTTTCAAAGAATAAACATTCCAAAATTACCAGTGTTCACCACTGAAGAAGGTATAAAAACAATAAAACAATTCCTTGGTAAATTAATAGATTGGAAAAATATTAATGATTTGATTCCTGAAAACTTTAAAAGTGGATCAAAATATAAAAGAACAGGTAAAGCTGGAATTTTTGCAGGTTCTTTAGAATTAGTTAAAGAAGGTAATCTCTCGATAAAACAAGATAATTTATTTGATGATATTTTTATTAAGGAAGTAAATGATTAAAAAAGAAAAAGCATTAAAAAATAATGTGGTCAAATTCCCATCTAAGTTAACTGATCTTGAAAAACAAATAGAAGCAGTAATTTTTGCAGCAGCAGAACCTTTGGATGTTGATACTATTGAAAGCAAAATTTCCAAAAAATCAAATGTTGCTAAATCATTAGAAAAATTACAACAAGAGTATTCAAGTCGTGGAATAAATTTAGTTTGTATAAAAAACAAATGGTCTTTTAGAACTTCACCCAAACTTTCTAGTTTAATGACTCAAGAAAAAACTGTTGAAAAAAAATTATCAAGAGCAGCGGTAGAAACCTTAGCTATCATAGTTTATCATCAACCTGTCACGAGAGCAGAAATAGAAGAAATAAGAGGTGTTGCATTTGGTACTAATACTTTAGAAATTTTAATGGAATTAGACTGGGTGAAACCTGGTGGAAGAAAAGATGTACCAGGTAAACCAATTCAATATTTAACAACCGATGGTTTTTTAAGCCACTTTAATTTACAAAAATTATCTGACCTTCCAACAGTAGACGAATTAGGTGCAGCTGGTTTAATTGATAGTTCAAGTGTTGATAATGCAATTTTTGGTTCTGGTAAATTTTTTAAAGAAAAGCAAGATGAAAAAAAAGAGGACATCTATTCCAATATTGATGAAATGTTAAATAGCACCCTTGATGAAGAAGAAAAAGATTTATAAAAAAGTCACTTTTAAATCAATCTTAAAAAGGTTATAAGTTATTATGAGTATAGGAATTTGGCAAATAGCAATAGTAGTAATACTAGTGGTTTTATTATTTGGACGTGGAAAAATATCTAGTTTAATGGGTGATGTTGCTAAAGGCATAAAAAGTTTCAAAAAAGGAATGGCATCAGACATAACTGATGACGCAGAGCCAAAAAATATTTCTGAAGAAAACAAAGACTCAAACAATAAAGATTAAATTACATGCCTACTATTGGTTGGTTTGAAATTTTAATTGTTGTAGCTATTGCTATAATTGTTCTTGGACCAAAAGATTTTCCCATAATGTTGAAAAAAGTAGGATCATGGATCGGCACTGCAAAAAGATATGTAGGTAGTATCCAAAACGAAGTTGCTAATATTGATATAGAAGATGAAAAAAATAATGAAATAAAAGAAGAAAATAAAAAAGATGAATAATGATGAAAATGAAGGTGGCTTTGTAAGTCACTTAACAGAATTAAGAAAAAGACTTATCCATAGTTTTGTATTTCTATTTATATTTTTTATTGGATGTTATTTTTTTGCTGAACATATATATGGTTTTTTAGTTGATCCATATGCTAAAGCTGTCAAAGATGATGGTTCTGAAAGAAGATTAATCTTTACAGCACTTCAAGAAACTTTTTTAACTTATTTAAAAGTGTCATTTTTTACAGCTTTCTTTGTTACATGCCCATTCATACTAATGCAGATATGGAAATTTATTGCACCAGGTCTTTATAAACACGAAAAAATAGCAATTGCTCCTTATTTAATTTTAACACCTATCCTTTTTTTTCTTGGCGGCATGTTGGTTTATTATTTAATTATGCCATTAGCGATTAAATTTTTTCTATCCTTTGAGAGTACCGGTTTATCAACTAGCTTACCAATCCAACTTGAAGCTAAAGTTAATGAGTACTTATCTTTAGTAATGAAATTAATTTTTGCATTTGGTATTAGCTTTCAATTACCAGTAGTTCTTAGCTTATTAGCTAGAGTTGGTATTGTTGATAGTAAGTTTTTAAGGGAAAGAAGAAAATATGTTGTAGTAATTATTTTTGCTGCGGCAGCTTTATTAACACCACCTGACCCAATAACTCAAATTGGTTTAGCAATTCCACTATTAATTTTATATGAATTATCAATATTTTCAGTAAAATTTATTGAAAACAAAAATTTAAAAGATTCTGATGCATAATTTAAAAGAAATAAGAAAAGATTTTTCTAATTTTGAAAAGTCCCTTGAAAAAAGATCCCTAAAAATTGATTTCAATGATTTGCAAAAATTAGATGAACAAAATAGAGATTTAATTCAAAAAAAAGAAGCTTTAGAAAAAGAAAAAAAAGATATTTCAAAATCTAAAGACGAAAGTCTATTTAAAAAATCAAAAGAAATTTCTTCTGAATTGGAAAAAGTATCTGATAAACAAAAAAAAATTAAAATTGAATTAGAAAATTTCTTATCAAATATTCCAAACATTCCTCATCCTGATGTTCCGAGTGGTAAGGATGAGAATGATAATATTGAAGTGTCAAAATCTGGCAAATTACCCAATTTTGATTTTACTCCAAAATCACATTATGAGCTTGGTGAGAACTTAGACATGCTTGATTTTGATCTTGCAACAAAAACTACAGGTTCAAGATTTGTTTTTGTTAAAAATAAATTAGCTCTATTAGAGAGGGCATTATCAAATTTTATGCTTGATACACATGTTAATCAAAACGAGTATCAGGAAATTTCGCCTCCTTTAATTGCGTCAGACAATACAATGTATGGAACTGGACAACTTCCTAAATTTGAAAATGATCAATTCGAAATTAAATTTGACGAAGGTTCTGATAGAAAATTTCTAATTCCAACTGCTGAAGTTATTTTGACCAATATGGTTAAAGATAAAATTATAGATCGTAAAAGTCTTCCAATTAGATTTGTTGCATCAACACCATGTTTTAGAAAAGAAGCAGGCAGTTATGGAAAAGACACCAAAGGGATGATTAGACAGCATCAATTTTATAAAGTTGAAATGGTCAGCATTGTTGAAAAAGAAAATTGTTTAGAAGAACTTGAAAGAATGACTAACTGTGCAACTGATATTTTAGATAAATTAGAATTACCATATAAAAAAGTAATTCTATGTTCTGGTGATATGGGTTTTAGTGCCGAAAAGACTTACGATATAGAAGTATGGCTCCCATCAGAAAATAAATATCGTGAAATTTCATCTTGTTCCTCATGCTCAACATTTCAAGCACAAAGAATGAAAACCAGATATAAAAATGAAACCAAGGAAACAATTTTTGTTGGCACATTAAATGGTAGTGGTTTAGCAGTTGGAAGAACCTTAATTGCTGTTTTAGAAAACTATCAACAAAAAGATGGATCTATTATTGTGCCAAAAGTTCTAAGACCTTATATGAACAATTTGGAATTAATTTCATTGAAATAAAGTTGTTTTCATCAATAAGATAGTATAATAATTCAGCTAATTTATAAGGAGATTTATGGAAGGTTCAGGAATAGGACAATTTATACCGTTAATTTTAATTTTTGTTATTTTTTATTTTTTCTTAATAAGACCTCAGCAAAAAAAAGTTAAAGAACATAAGGCAATGGTCGAAAATTTAAAAAGAGGAGATAAAGTTATTACCTCTGGAGGAATAACAGGAACAGTTGAGAGATTAATAGACAACGATAAAGTTGAAGTTGAGATTGCTGATAATGTTAAAGTTGAAATAGTAAAAGCTACTGGTATCCAAGGTCTGCTAAACGCTACTCAAGAAGTAAAAAAATAATTAATTTAAGATTAAGTGCTTTATTTTTCTAAGTTACGTATTTTATCAGTTACCATATTTTCACTTTTATTTATCTTAATTGCATTATCTAATTTATTTAAAGTTGAGGATATTTTTTTTGATAAAAAAATTAATTTAGGGTTAGATCTTCAAGGTGGTTCATATTTATTACTAGAAATTGATAATGCTCCTGTTGTCGAACAAAAACTTCAAAATTTAACTACAACTATTAAAAATTATTTTAAAGACAAAGATGTTAAAATTAACAATATCAAAATTGAAGATCAAAGTATTTTCTTTAATGTTGATGATCAAAATAAACAGTTAATAGTCGATACGTTTTCTGATCAAGAAAGTGATATAAACCCATATTACCCAAGATTTAAGTCACATCAATTAGTAATTGAAGAGACTGGTCTTAACTTTAAAGTGAGTTTTTCTAAGCAAGGTTTAATTGCTCTTAAAACCTCATCACAAGATCAAGCCATAGAAATTGTTAGACGAAGAATTGATGAGGTTGGTACAAACGAACCTAACATATTGAAAAGAGGTAATAATCGAATTTTAGTAGAATTGCCAGGTCTAGATGATCCTATGAGGGTGAAATCACTTTTAGGAAAAACTGCTAATTTAACTTTTAGATTTGTTACTAATAATGAAAATGACAATTTTGGTGTAGAGAAATTAAAATATGAGGATGGAATTGAGGAATCAACTGTAAGTAAGCGAATTATAATAAGTGGAGAAAATCTTCTTGATGCACAACCTCAAATGGATACGCAAAATAATCAAACAATAGTTTCATTTTCACTTGATAGAGTAGGGGCTAAAAGATTTGGCAAAGCAACATCTACTGGTATTGGAAAACAACTCGCTATAGTTTTAGATGGTAAAATTATAAGTGCTCCAGTTATAAGAGATACAATTGCTAGTGGCTCAGGTCAAATAAGTGGTGGATTTACTTTTCAATCTGCAACAGATTTAGCATTATTACTTAGATCAGGTGCTTTACCAGCACCATTAAATATTATTGAAGAGAGAACTGTTGGTCCAGATTTAGGTCAAGACTCTATAAATGCTGGAATGATAGCTTTGACTATAGGTTTTCTTTTGGTCATCTTGTTCATGTTTATTAAATACAAAGTTTTTGGTTTGATTACCAATGTTACGTTAATTATAAATTTATTTATTCTATTAGGTATTTTAACATTGTTTGAAGCAACTCTAACTTTACCTGGTATAGCAGGAATAATATTAACAGTAGGTATGGCTGTTGATGCAAATGTTTTAATTTTTGAGAGAATTAAAGAAGAATTAAAAAATGAAAAAAATAATATTATAGCTTTTGATACGGGCTACACTAAATCAAGAACTGCTATTATAGATGCCAATATAACCACTTTACTTGCGGCTGTTATTCTTTTTTTCATGGGTTCAGGTCCTGTCAAGGGTTTTTCTGTAACTCTAGGTATTGGAATTTTTACAACTCTTTTCTCAGTTTATTTTATAGCAAGATTATTTACTAGTATTTATGTATCAAGAAATAGAGATAAGGAGAAATTGTTTTAATGATTGCTTTTAATAAGTTTTATAACCACTTTAATATTGTTTCAACATCGTTAATAACTGTATCACTAATCTTATTAATTTTTAAAGGTCTTAATTTTGGTATTGATTTTAAAGGTGGAACTTTAATTGAATTAAGATCAACTGACACAAAAATAAATGTGACCACTTTAAGAGATAAATTTAGTCAGATGAATTTAGGAGATATATCAGTTAAAAAATTTGGCAATGATACTGATTATCTTATTAAATTTGAGAACAAAGATAATAAAAAAAATGTAATTGAAGAAATTAAATCAAATCTAGATAAATCATTTGGCAATAATTTTAACTTTAGAAGAGTTGAAAATGTTGGTCCAAAAGTGAGTGCTGAACTATTAAAATCAGGTGTGATAGCAATCTCATTGTCATTAGCAATAATGCTATTTTATATTTGGATTAGATTTGAATGGCAATTTAGTTTAGGTGCAATTTTGGCTTTATTTCATGATGTTATAGTTACATTAGGAGTATTTTCTTTATTTAGTCTTGAAATCAACTTATCTATAATTGCAGCAGTTTTAACCATAGTAGGGTATTCAATGAACGATACAGTTGTTATTTTTGATCGTGTTAGAGAAAATTTAAGAAAATATTCTGACATAAAGATTTTTGAATTAACAAACATTTCAATTAACGAAACTTTATCAAGAACAATAATAACTTCAGTAACTACATTGCTAGCTTTATTAGCTATTTATTTTTTTGGTGGTGAAATTTTAAAAGGCTTTTCGCTAGCAATGATCCTTGGTGTAGTATTTGGAACTTATTCTTCAATTTATATTGCTAATACAGTTTTGGTTAGACTTAAAGTTTCTCAAAAAACAGTTTTGAGAGAAGATGACCTGAAATAATGAAGTAAATGGCAATATTTTATGTATGAATAAAAAGCTTTGGGAACCCTCAAAAAAAATAAAGAGAAATTCAAATTTATTTAAATTTGAAAAGTTTTTATCAAATAAATTTAAAAAAAAATTTAATATAAATTTTGAAAAAATTCATAATTGGTCAATTAAAAATCCACAAAACTTTTGGGATAGTATTTGGGATTATTCAAAAGTAAAAGGAAAAAAAAATAAAAATAAAATTAAAAGATCTTCAAAATTTTATAAAAATATTTTTTTACCAAATTCTAAATTAAATTTTTCTGAAAATTTACTCTCCAAAAATACTGACGATAAGGCAATTACTTTTATTAGTGAAAATGGATATCGTGAAATAAAGAATTGGAAAGAACTAAATCAAAATGTAAAAAAAGTTGCTAACTACTTAAAAAGTTTAAAGGTAAAATCTAAAGACAGAATAGTAGCTTATATGCCCAACACATCAGAAACAGTTGAGGCTTTTTTAGGTACAGTAGCCATAGGGGCAATATGGTCATCATGTTCACCTGATTTTGGAATAAATGGAGTTGTTGAAAGATTTTCTCAAATAAAACCAAAAGTTTTATTTGTAACGCATGTATATTTTTATAACGGAAAAAAAATTAATATTTTAGAAAGAATTCCCGAAATAATAAAAAAAATACCATCAATCAAACATGTAATTATTTCAAAATACCCAGGACAACCTGAAATAAAAAAATTACCTATATATAAATTTGTCAAAGTTTATAATTGGGAAAAAATAATCAAACAAAGTGATCCTGAATTAATTTTTTCTAAATTTGATTTTGAACATGAATTAGCAGTAGTTTATTCTAGTGGTACTACAGGTATACCTAAATGTATTTGTCATAAAACAGGTGGAGTTTTGTTGCAACATTTAAAAGAACATCAGCTTCATAGCGACATAAAAGAAAATGATAATGTTTTTTATTTTACAACATGTGGGTGGATGATGTGGAATTGGTTAATTTCAGTTTTAGCTTCAAAAGCTTCTATTGTATTATTTGATGGCTTTCCAATGTTTAAAAAACATGACCTTCTTTTAAGAATGGTTGAAAAAGAAAAAATATCATTATTTGGTGTAAGCGCAAAATATATAGACTCATTAAGAAAAACTAAAAAAAATTTTAAAAAAAAATATAAATTATCAAAATTAAGAACTATTTGTTCAACAGGTTCTCCGTTGTCAGAAGATAGTTTTAATTATGTATACAAAAATATAAAAAAAAATGTTCATTTATCCTCTATATCAGGAGGAACCGATATTGTTTCATGCTTTGTTTTAGGAAATTTATATCAACCTGTCTATTCGGGTGAAATTCAGAATAAAGGTTTAGGTATGGATATCCGTGTTTTTAATGAAAAAGGAAAATCAATTTTAAATAGTAAAGGAGAACTTGTTTGTGTTAATCCTTTCCCATCAATGCCATTAAAATTTTGGAACGATAAAAATGATAAAAAATTTAAAAAAGCTTATTTTAATAGATATAAAAATATTTGGCATCATGGTGATTTTGCAAAAGTAACAAATAAAAAAGGATTTATAATTTTTGGTCGTTCTGATACAACATTAAATCCTGGAGGTGTTCGTCTTGGTACTGCTGAAATTTATTCTGAGATTGAAGGATTTAACGAAATAAAAGAGGCTCTCGTTGTTGGGCAATCTTGGGATAATGATGTTCGAATTATTTTATTTGTAATTTTAGATCATAAATTTGCACTCACTGATTATTTGTTAAAAAAAATTAAATTACAAATTAAAAAAAATGCTTCACCTAGACACGTTCCCCATAAAATAATAGAAGTAAACGACATACCTAGAACTAAAAGTGGTAAAATTGTTGAACTAGCAGTAAAAAATATGATCGAAGGTAACAAAATCAAAAATAGAGAAGCATTAGCTAACCCTGAGTCTTTAAAAGAATATATAAATATAAAAGAATTACAATTTTGATATTTATAGAATTGTTTCTTATAATAACTGAAATTTAGTAAAGGTTTTGAGCTGCTATCATAGCAAGCAACATCGGTAGAGAAAGCAAAGTATTTGTTCTAGAAAATAACATAGCTGTTTTTGCTGATTTAGCTTTTAATTCAGGATCACATTCAACTATACCCAAAGCTCTTTTTTGATTGGGCCAAATAACAAACCAAACGTTTATAGCCATTATAACCCCAAGCCACATACCTATGCCAATTGCTGTATGTTTTGGGATACCTGAGCCAATACTTAAAGTCATAGCATCATGTAGATAGCCATTTAATAAAGCCAAAATTAATCCAGATAAAACTGTAAGAGCTGCAGCCCATCTAAAATAAAACAATGCTGCAGGAGCAATTACTTTTCCAATTGCTGGTTTTTGTTCATCAGGAATTTTAGCCATATTAGGGATTTGAACAAAATTAAAATACCAAAGTAATCCAATCCACATAATTGCAACAACTACATGCATGTATCTAAAAAGCCAGCTCCAAAAAAATGTGTCAAAAGTGAAACCATCATTTAAATAAAATAAACATAAAAACAATAAAATTGCTAGTACTAGGGAAGCGTGAATTGTTTTAGATAGAGATGATAATAAATTACTCATGATTCTATATAATTATACACTAAATTATAATTAATTTTAACATTCTTTTAATGTTTTATTTTAATAATGGTTTTAAAAATTGCCCTGTATAACTGCCTGCGACCTTACATACATCTTCAGGTTTACCTTCAGCAATAATATTACCACCCTTTACGCCCCCTTCAGGACCCATATCAACAATGTAATCAGCTGTTTTAATCACATCCAAATTATGCTCAATAACAACAACGGTATTTCCTAGTTTAACAAAAGTATGAAGTATTTCTAATAATTTTTTTATATCATGTTGATGAAGTCCTGTTGTTGGCTCATCAAGAATATACATTGTTCGTCCAGTAGATCTTTTAGAAAGTTCTTTGGCAAGTTTTATCCTTTGAGCTTCACCGCCTGAAAGGGTTGTCGCTTGTTGACCGATCTTTATATAACCTAGACCCACTTTTTTAAGAGTTAAAAGTTTAGTTTTAATATTAGATATGTTTTCAAAATATTTACAACCTTCGTCAACTGACATATCCAAAACATCTGCAATGCTTTTGTCATTAAATTTTATTTCAAGAGTTTCTCTATTGTATCTAGTTCCTTTACACTCATCACATTGGATATAAACATCAGGTAAAAAATGCATCTCATATGTAATAACACCATCACCTTCGCAGGCTTCACATCTTCCACCTTTAACATTGAAAGAAAATCTACCTGGTTTGTAACCTCTTGTTTTAGACTCAGGTAAATTTGTGAACCAATCTCTAATTGGGCCAAAAGCACCTGTGTAAGTAGCCGGATTTGATCTTGGTGTTCTTCCTATTGGAGATTGATCTATATCAATAATTTTATCTATTAATTCAACACCTTTATAACTTTTAAATGCTTTAGGAACTTTTCTTGCCTTATTGTTAAGTGTTAAATTTAAAGCATGATATAATGTTTGCAATATTAATGTGGACTTTCCACTTCCCGAAACTCCTGTGATACAAGTGAAACTACCTGTTGGAATTTTAAGATTAACATTATTAAGGTTGTTTCCACTAGCTCCATTAATTTCAATAAACCTTCCATTTTTAGCTAATCGACGAGCTGTAGGAATTTCAATTATTTTTTTATTAGATAAATATTGGCCAGTAATACTATTTTTATTTTTTTTTATTTCATCATATGTTCCCTGCGCCGTTATTTCTCCACCGTTTGTTCCTGCTTCAGGACCCATATCAATAATGTGATCTGCATTTTCCATAGTTTCTGTGTCATGCTCTACAACAATTACTGTATTACCTAAATCTCGAAGTCTTTTAAGTGCGTTAATAAGTTTAACATTATCTTTTTGATGCAAGCCTATAGATGGTTCATCAAGAACATATAAAACTCCAGTTAATCCAGACCCAATCTGTGAAGCTAATCTTATTCTTTGTGCTTCACCACCAGAAAGAGTTCCTGACTCTCTTGAAAGAGTGAGGTAATCTAATCCAACATTTAGTAGAAAGTTTAGTCTTTCATTAATTTCTTTTAATACATGTTCAGCTATTTTAAATTGTCTTTTGTCTAAATTTTTCTCTAAATCTTTAAACCATTTAGCTGAGTCTAAAATTGATTTTTTTGTAACTTGGCTGATATTATGATTATCAATTTTAACACATAATGCTTCTTCCTTAAGTCTATCTCCATTACAACCTTCGCACGCAGAGTCAGATTGATATTCGGCTATAGCATCTCTTTTCCACTCACTATCAGACTCCAAAAATCTTCTTTCAAGATTATTGATAACTCCTTCAAAAGTTTTTTTATGGGAATATTTTTCATAACCGTCATCATAATTAAATTTTATTTCTTCTTCATCAGATCCATATAAAATTACATCCTTAATTTTTTTTGGAAGTTTTTTCCATTTTTCATCTAATGAAAAACCGTAATGTTTTGCAATAGAAGCTAAAGTTTGTGCATAATATAAAGTTGTAGATTTTGCCCAAGGTTCAATCGCTCCATCAGCTATACTTTTTCTCTCATCTGGTATAACTAAATTTGGATCAACATTTAGTTTAATTCCTATACCTTCACATTCCTCGCATGCTCCATAAGGACTATTAAAAGAGAAAAGTCTTGGTTCAATTTCCTCAATTGTAAAACCACTTTCTGGACAAGCAAATTTAGTTGAGTATATTAATTTTTCAATCTTTCTAAATTTTTGAGGTAAGGTTTCATCCTCATATTCTACAAAAATTAATCCATTAGATAAATTTACTGCTGTTTCAACGCTTTCAGCCAATCTGTTTCCAAGTTTTGAATTTAAAACAATTCTGTCAACAAGCACTGAAATATCATGTTTAAGTTTTTTATCCAAATTAGGTGATTTTTCAATATCATATAGAACATTATCTATTTTAATCTTTCTAAAACCTCTTCTTTTATAGCTTAGAATATCTTTTTTATATTCACCTTTACGACCTCTAACTACAGGAGCATAAATATAAATTGTCGATTTTTTTGGTAACTTTTTAATTAAATCTACAATTTGTGTTATAGTTTGAGAAGTAATAGCTTTACCTGTAAATGGGGAGTAGGGAATACCTGCTCTCGCAAATAAAACTCTCATATAGTCATAAATTTCAGTTACAGTTGCAACAGTAGATCTTGGATTTTTAGATGTATTTTTTTGTTCAATAGCTATAGCAGGACTTAAACCTTCTATAAGGTCTACATTCGGCTTTTTCATTTTGTCCAAAAACTGTCTAGCATATGCTGATAGACTTTCGACATATCTTCTTTGACCCTCAGCATAGATAGTATCGAAAGCTAAAGATGATTTTCCTGAACCTGATAACCCAGTTATTACAACAAATTGATCTTTTGGGATTTCAACAGAGACATTCTTTAAATTGTGTTCTTTAGCACCCTTAATAACTATCTTTTTGATCATATTTTTTGTTGCTTTGAGTTAATAAAATTAATATTCACAAGAATTGTGATATAAATCTAATTAATAAATTTAACAAATATAAATATTATGGCTGGAAGTTTAAATAAAGTATTATTAATTGG